>Ga0316576_10002762_pt1 | contig 10071 bp, 7 predicted proteins | sample S0NA_FD_203075 | JGI IMG/M metagenome (GOLD analysis project Ga0316576, IMG submission 203075) | Rhizosphere microbial communities from salt marsh grasses in Alabama, United States - S0-2_050615r3r5 | ecosystem: Host-associated > Plants > Roots > Rhizosphere | place: USA: Alabama | collected... | reverse complement strand
GGGTCCGTCACCGGGACGCGCGCAGCAGGGGGCCTAGCGGAGGCAAAACTCCTTTGCTACCAACATGATGACCCCAATCTGCCGACGATTGTCGCTTCGCGCGACTGGCAGAGGTTAGCGCTGATCGCTTCTCGGCACAACCCTCACGCGCGGAAGTCACGCAGCGATCGCGACGAAGCGCAGACGGCAGTAGTCGGCGATCCAGCCGTCGTCCTTCCGCAACGACGCGGCGTGCCGATCCACCGCGTCGGCGAGCGCCGACTGCCTCACCTCCGGTACGGCCGCCCATGTGTTCGCGCGAAAGTGGCGCGTCCAGTCTGCCGCAGTGTCACCCGCGGCGAGCAGCGTCGGACGCCGGAACCACAAGGCGTAGTCGACGCGGAAGCCGCAATCCTCGAGCAGTGCCACCTGATGGTCGACCGTGGGGAAGTAGTTGGCCACGACCGGAACGTCATGGAGGCCAAGGTCCACGAGGGCCGCCCGAAGTGCCCTGTCGAGGGTGGCGATGTTGCCCGCGCCTCCCATCTCGGCGACGAAGAGGGCACCGTCCCGCAGAACGGATCTCACGTTGCGGATCACCCGCTCCTGCTCGGTCATCCAATGCAGGGCAGCATTGCTGAAGCAGGCATCGAAGGGCTCGTCGACTGCCAGGGCCGCGAGGGTGAGGTCGACCGCGTCAGCCATGACGAAGCGGATGCGCGGGTGATCGATTGCCGCCTTCCGCAGCATGGCTTCGTCGGCATCCACGCCGACCACGTCCGCGCCTCTCGCAGCAAGGTCGGCAGCATGCCGCCCTGTGCCGCAGCCGAGATCGAGGATGCGTTGGCCGGACACCGGTCCGAGCAGGTCGAGGACGTCGTCCCCGTACCGGCCGACGAAGGCGAACCGGCTGTCGTAGTCGGTGGCGTTCCAGTCGTTGCCGGGCATGATCAGGTCCTGCCGAAGAGCCGCCGAATACGGGTGAAGCGGGTCCGCTTCACGGGTGCTCCCCCGCCCATGGCGAGGACGACGCGGTCGTAGACCTCGCGCGTCATGATCGCTCCTTCGCGACGCACCGCCTCGCCGTGAACAGCCAACACGCGGTCCGTACGCAGCCAGCTGACGCGTCCCTCGCGATCCCACGGACCTGCACCGATGGACACCCAGCCACGGTCGCCCTGGTGGTCCTGGCTGGACAGCATCAGGCTGGCATAGCGCCCATCCGCCGTACGGCCGACGATCGCGACCGGACGGTCCTTCCCGAGGTGGGCGTTCTCCTCGAAGGAGACCCACGTCCAGACGATCTCGCCCGGATCGGGCTCCCTATCACGTTCCGGGGCGTACTGGAACGCGATGGATCCGACGTAGGTGTAGGCGCCGCCGCGCTCCGGCGGTGGCTCACCAGTGGACACGCCCATGCCCGGACGCTACCCGCCTTGGCTCATGTCGCGAACGGGCGCGTCAGGGTGCCGGGATGGATGGCCAGGGGCTGGCGAGGCCCCAGGTGACATACATGCGCGTCCGGTCCGGGCGCAGCGATCCCCCGGACGCCAGCAGCAGGGCCCGCGGTTCGCGATCGATGCGACTGGCATCGGTGATCTCCACCCGGGCATGGTCTTCACGAATCCCGATCTCGGACGCCAGCCAGGGAGCGGCGTGCACGAGGAAGGACCGCAGGAGCGCCGGGCGGGCCAGCACCACAGGGCTTCCGTTACCGCGGGTCACCGGGTGCGAGGCCGTGACACCGCGCAGCATCTCGGGCAGGTCAACCGGCCGCAGCGGGTCCATCTCGGCCAGGGCTTGCGTCGTCGACGCCACCAGCCGCGACACGGCTTCCCGGACGTCCAGCAGGCGACTCTGAGCGGAGGCCACGACGCGGTCCCTGTCGTCGGATTCGACACGACCGTCAGCCAGGGCATCGAGCCAGCCCATGGCCACCGACATGCCGTTGCCGGTCGCATCCTCGATCTCCGCGGCCAACGACACATGGCGGGTGATGCGCTCCACGCCCATACGACGCACGGACTGCGCATCGAGGTCATTGAGATGACGACCCAGTGTCGCTGCGGCGACCGTCGCCGCTAGGACGACCCCGTCGTGGTCGTGGAGGGGCAGTGAAAGCTCGCCACGATCGAGGAGGTAGAGGGTCCCGGCCATCCGCGTCGTGGACGACAGCGGAACATCCCGGACGGTCCGGAACCTGCGTCGGACGTCACTCGCGCAGCCGACTGACGCGAAGTCGAGGAGCTGCGCGATGTCATGGTCGGTGACGAGGGTGGTCACCGACGCGTCCACGGCCGTCACCGCCGCGTGCCCTCCCCGCTCGGGTGTGCCCAGGATCACGACGGCCCCCGCACCCGTGAAGATCCGCACCGCCCTCGCGATGGCGGCGAGGGCTTCCTCTGCCGGCAGCCCGCTGGCATCGGCGAGGCCGCGCGACAACAACAGCACGCGGCTGGCGTCAGCGGCGGAGGCCTCGACGTCCCTCACCAACTGGTCGGTGGGCATGGGGCAAGAGTGCCGGGCCTACCTTGCGGGACCCTTGCGCTCCGCGTGCGCCCCCGTTACGGCTTGGGCGTGGATCACGCCCGACTACGTGACGTCTACCCCGAGCTTGTACCCGACGCCGCGCATGGCGACGCCCACCCGCGGCCCGCCGGCCTTCGCGATCTTGCTGCGCATCCGTGACAGGTGCACTTCTACGACGTGGTCATCACCGAACCAGGAGCCCCAGACCTTTTCGACCAGCTCCTCCCGCGGCACCACCCGCTTGGGGTTCTGCGCGAGGACCGCGAGGACGTCGAACTCCGTCTTGGTCAGGTCGACCTGCTCGTCGTTCACCCGGACCTCGCGTGCCGCGATGTCCACGACCACATTGCCGAAGCTGAAGGACGTCTTCTCCCCCGATCCGGCACCGCCCCTGCGAAGGAGCGAATTGATACGGGCGACGAGGAGGCGCGCCGAGAAGGGCTTGGTGACGTAGTCATCGCCGCCGGCTGCGAAGCCGATGAGCTGATCAACCTCATCGGCCCTCGAGGTGAGGAACAGGACGGGCACGTCCCGCAGGGCCCGGATGCGACGACAGACCTCCAGCCCGTCCATCGCACCAAGGCCGATATCCAGCACCACCAGGTCCGGCTGAACCTGATGGAACGCCTCGATAGCGAGCGGCCCGTCGGCGGCCACCGCCACCCGGTAGCCGGCCTCCTTGAGCGCGACGGTGACGAGCTCGCGCAGGTCCTCGTCGTCGTCCACCACCAGGATCAACTCACTCACGACTTCGACGCCTCTCGTTCGGCGACGACGGCCTCGAGGCTCCGAAGAGTCGTGGAGCGTCGCTCGGCGATGGCGGCCGCATCCGCATCCGCCTTGAGGAGGTCGTCAAGAGGCCGTAGCAGCGCCACGGCTTCCGCGAGGCCATACGTACCGAGGGTGCCGATCAGCCGGTGCACCTCGCCGGGAAGAGCGTCGTCGTCGGCGTCGCGGAGGGCAGTCACGGCACGGCCGAGCACCTGGTCCTGCTTGGCCAGGATGAAGGCCTCCATGTGCGGCGTCTCTGCCACGGGCGCACCCCCTACGGTCACGTTCCCCCCACGGTACCGGCCCGTGGCCCGCCTGCATGGTCGCTGCGCTAGTCCTTGCGCAGTCTCGACTTGAGCACCTCGCTCGCGGCGACACCGCTGAGGGTCACGTACATGACGCCCATGCCGGCGGCCAGGCCCGGGTGTGAGGCGTACTGCTTGAGGTTGGAGGACCGGTAGAGCACCGGACGGAAGAAGTAGAAGCGCTGCAGTGCGCTCTTGATGCCCTGATCCTCGCTGGACAGGGTGTTGTCCATGACGGAGAAGTAGTACTTCTTCTTCTCCACGAGGTTCTTCAGCGTGGCGTACTTCTCATCGTGATAGAGCCCAGTGAACGTGGCTCGCTTGACGATCCCGCCGGCCGCGTCGTACCGGATCGTCGGCTGGATCTCCTCGAAGGAGATCTGGTTGGGGTTGAACCCGCCAGTGGAGTCGTAGGCGTCGAAGCGCCAGAATCGGGCGGCCTCGATGGAGTTGCGACCCCAATCCTCGCCGGCATTGTTGAGCACGTTGCGCTCGAAGACCTTGACCTTCGTCCAGTAGTTGTCGGAGTCCGAGAACGCGATCTCTGGCAGGACAAGCGCTCCCACCTCCGGGTTGCGGTCGAGGTACGCCACGCACTCCCGCACGAGGCCCGGCTGCAGGACCATGTCTGAGTCGAGGACCACGAGGTACTGGGCCTGGAGCTCGCGGGCCTTGTCGATCGCCGCGATTCGGGCCACGCCGCGCTCGCCGTGTGGCAGCGGGATGATCGACAGGTTGGAGTACTTCTCCTGCACCTTCTCCATGACCTCGATCGTGTTGTCCGTAGAGCCGTCGTCAGCCACCACCACGACGATGTCCGGGTAGTCCTGGGTGAGGCAGCTCTCCAGTGCATTGGTGACGAATGCCGCGCTGTTGTACGTCGACATGATGAGGGCTACTCGGGACATCAGGATTCCTCCATGGCGGGCTGCACATCGGTCAGGGGCTGCGCCGGCGGCATGAAGCGGATCTCGTTCCGCAGGAGCAGCAGTTGCGCCACGAGCATCACGGCGAAGACCGCCGTCTCGATGTACAGCATGGTCGTAAGGGAGCTGTTGAACATCACCAGCATCGCCACCAGCAGGACGGCGCTTCCCGTGAGCACGTACAGGTAGCGGGAGTTGTCGAAGATGACATGCAGGTTGATGACCAGGAAGTTGAGAATCAGCAGGGCGTACGGCAGGCAGTCGAGCAGGATGTACTGCTTGGCCGGCGCGTACTGCACGCCGAAGAAGAAGTCGACGGTCGGCCCGGCCACCGCCCAATAGACGAGCGTCACGGACGCGATCAGCGCGAAGACGATCCCCAGCAGCATGATGATCCGGCGCTTGAACAGCGCCGGATCGGACTTGGCGGAGCTGAGCAACGGGATGAACACGGTCATGACGCTCAGGGTTACGAACAGCATGATCTGCGTGTACTTCAAGACCACCGCGAAGTAGCCGCTCTCGTCCGGCAGGAAATAGTTGACCAGGATCAAGTCCACTGACGTGAAGAAGTAGATGAAGAAGGTGGCGATGTAGATCCTGGCGATTCGCGACATGTCGTGGCGGTCACGGTCGACCTTGTCCTGGGGGCGCTCAGCGGGGTCCGGCCGGGTTGCCCAGCGCGCATGTGCCAGCGCGGCGGCCATGCCGATGATGATGGCAATCAGTACCGACTCCATGTTCGGCATGATCCGGATCAGCCACAGGATGACCGCGATCTTGACGCCCACCTCGATGTAGAAGCTCATGTTCAGCTGGATGAACCGACGCGTGCCCTGCAGGACGCCGCGGTCGACGCTGAGGAAGGCGTTGAGGAGGAACACCACGAGCACGAGGAGCAGGGAGACGTACGAGCCGCGAGTCAGCCCCTGCAGCGGGATCAGCGCCAACAGGTACACGGCAGTCACCACCGCCGTCAGCAGGATTGCCGACCTGCGGATCTGGGCCACGCGGACCAGTGGCACCTGCTCGTCCGGGCCCATCTCCTCGGCGACCTGCTTGGCGGTGTACAGCTGCATGGACACCCCGGTGACAAGGAGCAGCGCCAGCAATGACAGGAGCGCCGAGATGATGCCGAAGTCGGACGGCGCAAGGTGCCAGGCGATGTAGATGTTGAACAGGTAGTTGGCGCCGTTGAGGGCGATGTCGAGGACGGGGAAGATCTTGGCTTGGTGGCGGATGAGGATCTTCACGTCCGGCCTCCCACCCGGTGAGCTCTCCCGAATCGGCGTCCGAGGAAAGCCTCGATGCGGCCATAGTAGCCATACAGAAGCGCGAAGCCGACCAGACCGATCAGCACGAAGACGAAGCTCGCGTAGTACACCTTCCGGAGGATGATTGAGATGTCTCCCTGGCCCTCCTGATCACTGATGAACCCCGTCGTGACGGCGTTGACGGCGATGGTTCCGCGCTGGTGCGTGGTCCCGAGGTTCATCTGCCACAAGGGGTTTGGAGACTCCATGAAGTTGAACAGCGTGACGCCGCCGGACGGGTTCGACACGTCGATGGTGCGGGACATCGTGTCCACCCGCTTGTACGAGGTCTCGACGCCGGTTCCCGGGACGGCGAAGAAGGTGTCGTAGTCCGAGCCCTCGAAGAGCATCACGTTGTCCACGGCCATGAGGTCGGCGTACGGGACGATCGAGTAATCCTGCATCTCTAGGTAGCCGTCCTCGGTCAGGTTGCCGTGCGTGAGGATGTGGAACTGCATCTGCACGGCTCCTGCCGGTGCCTGGAGGATCTGCTCGTACACGTTCCACTCCGGCTTGTCCTTCTCCTCGACGTCGTTGATGTAGGAGACGTCGACGACGTTTCTGTTCTCGTCGAGCCAGAGGACCTTCATGTGGCGTTGAACGATGTTCTCCGACCTCGCACGAGCGTGGAAGAGGAACTCCTCCCCCACGGTCACGGGGATCATCTTGGAGGCGTACTCGTACCAGGACTTCGAGCAGGTCTGGTCGTAGTCGATGCGCAGGGTGTCGCCTTCCACGCGGTCCCGCATCATGTCCGGAGTGATGCCGACACAGTCGCAGTAGCCCAACACGTCCGGGTAGGGATCGGGCACCGTCACAGTTGGCGCGATCTCGTTGGGGTCGAACTTGTGGATGTCGTCGAACGTGCTCAGGGACGGGATCCGGCTGTCGTACCTCATGGACATGACGTAGCTGCCTGCATCCAGCCGAATATCGGGGATGTCCACGCGCTGGTAGTTGTCCATCACATCCGGAAGCGAGCGCAGGTAGCGCGGGAAGTCGGCTGACGGAGGCGTCTGGTCGACCACCACCGTCTCCGGGTCGCCGTTGGACCCGAAGTCGTCTGCCGATACCTCGTACTCCTGGGTGAGGCCGGTGGCGCGGTCCTTGAAGGCCACGGTCAGGACTCCGCCGGTACCGGGCACCGCGTTGCCCTTGATCGCCAGCGAGTAGGTTCCGCTCTTCACGATGTCCAGCTCCCGCGACAGCTCGCCCGTCTGCGAGGCGATCGCCTCCCCGTTGCTGATCTTCGGGAAGATGCGGGGGCTCTGGACGTTGCCCACATAGTCGAAGTCCATCTCGGCCTCCATCGCCGTGAAGACCTTCGCCTTGTCGAGCGCAGCCGCCAGACGGAGCTCCAGCTGGGGCACCTGGTCGTTGGGCACGATGGCGAACACGTTGGGGGCGTTGAAGCCCTTGACGTTGAGGATGGTGAGGTCCGTGCTCCCGACTGGGAAGTCGTACTCGCCCAAGTCGATCCACCGCAGGTCATTGATGGAGTCGCTGTGCGTATCCACCACCAGCGGATCCTGATCACCGATGGTGACCTCGAGACTGCCACCGGCTTCCGAGATCATCGTGCGCAGGTACACATGAGCCTTGGTCGGCTCCGTTACCTTCTTCTGCACGGTCACGGTATTCGGCGCCGAGTACTCGCCGTAGTCCCAGATCTTCACGTCATGGATCCACCAGTACTGGCGCTGGTCGGGGCGCTGGAGGGTCAGCAGGTCGATCCGCATGTACCGACTTCCTCGCGGCGAGACGTAGTCACCGGTGAAGTCGACGGCGTCGTAGCTGGCCACCTCGGTCGGAGCAACCACGTAGCTCTTTCCCAGTTCGACGCCCTGCGCGTCGTAGAAGCGCACCTTGGCGTGGATCTTGTCGACGCCGCGACCGGACAGCACCACGTCGAACCGGTAGGGGGTGTTCTCCTTCGCGTCGAGCAGGCCTGACTTCGCTACCTGCCAGATGTCCTTCGGGTCGCCCCGCATGATCCCGCCGTACAGGATCGGGATGTTGTTGGTGTTGCTGATCGGATTGGCGGTCACGCTCATGATCTGCGGGTTGTCTGCGACGAAGAAGTCGTCGGTGCGCAGCAGGGAATCGAAGTCGGCGACCAGCTCACCTTCCAACGACGACAGCCGGTAGGGAGGTACGTCGAGGCGATCGGTTGCGAAGGTCACGCCCAGGCCTGCACCCAGGTCGAAGGACCACGGGAAGTTGTCCATGTCCTGCGAGGACATGTACCAGTCCCAGTCGGGGGTCGACACCATCGTCTTGGACCAGTTGAGGAAGGGGTTGCCCGTGTTGATGCCATCGCTGGGCGACAGGTAGTCCTCGGCGGGCAGCGTGGACAGCAACAGGTCGTTGCGCTCCGTCAGCTCGATGAAGTCCCCGGGCGCGACCGACTGAAGGATGTCCTCGCCGTCCTGCTCGATCGTGGTGAACAGCACACCCAGGTTCCGCAGGTCGAAGTTCGGGACGCTGCCGAGCGTCTCGAGAGTGGACAGTCCGTAGGGGCTGACCACCTTTCCCCGCATCGCGGAGAAGTACGGCAGCGGATCCGTGACGTCGTACAGGTCCCAGATGTCATTGCTGTACGTCGGGTTCAGCCCGGGCTGCATGTCGAGCATGTCCACGTTGAAGGCCTGCCGCTGGCTCTGGCCCTCGTACTCAGTGTGGTACGCCAGTTGGTCGACTCCGTACGTGCGGACCAGTTGCGCGATGTTGGTGCTCTGCCCGGTGTCCAGCAGGTGCTGCAGGTACGCCATCGAGTAGGGGATGTTGGGAGGGTTTCCCTCGTGCTGGAACACCGTGTTCTTGGAGGACGAGTACGTCTGCACGTCGCCAGTTGCCTTGGGCGGGCCGGTCGGATCGTTGTTGATGTTCCACGTCGGAGTCGAGATCCCGACTCCGCTCTGGGTCATGTTGTCCGCGGTGGGCACATACAGGACCTTGTTCAGCCCATCCGGCGAGCGGGTCAGTTGCGCCTGGACCTGGCTGTGCTCGATGGGTATCTGGACCGGTGCGTAGAAGCCGTCGATGTAGTGGTCGTAGAAGGGCTTGATGTAGAAGCCGAAGGCCACGATCACGCCGACCAGTAGTCCGCTCTTGAACAATGTCGGGGCCACGGAGCGGTCGAGCCGGGTGAAGAGTCGATACACCCCGAAGGTCAGCAGGACGCTCCAGCCGATGGCCATCAGCCCGACGATCTTGTTGGGATCGCGGAAGATGGTGCCGATGACCGGTGTCTTGGTCACGATCGTCACGAAGATCGGCGCGAACGAGTTGATCTGCACACCGGTGGCCAGAACCAGGAAGAACAGGTTCAGCAGAGCGAAGAACACGATGATGCTCTTGCGACGGCTTTCGAAGATCACCGCGTAGGCAATGATCAGCAGCAGGATGGCGCCGCCGGCCCAGAAGCTCAGGGGCAGCGCCGTCAGATCGAACATCGGCCACCAGTACGAGATCATGAACATCACGTTCTTCAAGCTGCTGTTGCGGCTGAAGAGACTGAGCGTGTCGATGACGTTGATGTTGTGCTGCGACGCCTGGGCGTGCATGAGGATGCTGCCGACATAGGCGAAGAGCCAGTAGGAGCTCAGCAGCACGAAGAAGGAGCCGAAGACCACCAGCTTGAGGATGAAGTTCTTCAGCAGCCGTGCGATCAGCCTCATGTTGCGCCGGCCCAGCGACCATGCGTTCTTGAGGAACACCAGACCGCCGAGGATGCCGAGGAAGATGATCCCGTAGAAGAAGTAGTGGATGGCCGCAGCGCTGACGGTGAACACCAGCGCCAGCAGGAACAGGTCCAGCACGTTGCGCCGGTACAGGCCAACCCTGGTCGGGTTGTAGCCGCGGATGAGCTGCGCCTGGAACTTCGGGTCGAAGGCGTTGAAGAAGAACATCAGCACGAGCGGAGCCAAGCTGTATCCGCACAACAGGTAGATGTGCTGGATCCGCTCGATCACCCATGGGTTCAGCGCGTAGAACAGAGCGCCGGTGATGAGCGCCAGGGTCTTGAACAGAGTGAAGTGAGGCGAGGAGTACACGCTGACGACGCGCTTGGTGAACAGGTACATCGACAGTGCGGACACCCACACGAGCAGGAAGATGAAGCTCGTCATCAGGACCGCGCCGCTGCTGCCCAGCGCCTGTGACAACAGCCACGGCGGCAGGATGTAGAACAGCCGAGCGACGTTCAGCAAGGTGGATGAGCTGTATCGCTCGTTCCAGATGCCGAAT
>Ga0316576_10002761_pt1 | contig 10073 bp, 5 predicted proteins | sample S0NA_FD_203075 | JGI IMG/M metagenome (GOLD analysis project Ga0316576, IMG submission 203075) | Rhizosphere microbial communities from salt marsh grasses in Alabama, United States - S0-2_050615r3r5 | ecosystem: Host-associated > Plants > Roots > Rhizosphere | place: USA: Alabama | collected... | reverse complement strand
TTGCCGGGTGTCAGCCAGGTCCAGATCGACGAGAAGTCGGGGATGACGTTCGCCGCCGGGCTCCGATCGGTCCTGCGACAGGACCCGGACATCATCATGGTCGGGGAGATCCGTGACAAGGTCACCGCCGACCTGGCGATCAGAGCCGCCCTCACCGGTCACCTCGTTCTCGCGACTGTACACACCGTGGACGCACCCTCCGCGGTCATCAGGCTGGTCGACATGGGAGTCCCGCGCTACCTCATCGCGTCGTCACTCATCCTCGTCATCGCCCAGCGCCTGTTGCGCCGGCCGTGTTCGGCATGCCTGGAGCCGGATGTGCCGGACCTGGAGACTAGGCAGACGTTGCACCTGACGGACACGCAGGCCGCGGCAATGGTCAAGGGTCGGGGATGCGAGCGCTGCGACGCACATGGCTACCGGGGCCGCGTAGGCGTTTTCGAAGTGCTCCCGGTCACCAAGTCCGTCCGGGCGGCCCTGACTGCCGGCGGCGACGAGGAAGTGTTGGCCAGGGCGGCAGCGCCGGAGGGCTGGAAGCCATTGCTGGCCGCAGGCGTGGAGGTCGCAGCCCGCAGGCAGACGACCACCGCCGAACTGCTGCGGGTGCTGCTGTCGGGGGGCCACTGACCGGCACCGAAGGTCCGCGACCTCACAGACCCGGGACTGCCACCGGGCGTAGGGATCCCACCCGGTCACCGGTTCCGAGTTGGCCGTGACCGTTCGAACCCCAGCACTGCACCTCGACGCCGGTCACCGCGCAGGAGTGGTACCCGCCCGCCGCGATCGACCGCGTGGAGGTCATGGCGTTGCGCACCGGGGTGGCGCTGTCGGCCTGGGTCCCGTCGCCCAGCCGGCCCGCACTGTTTCGACCCCAGCAGCGCATCGCGCTGCCGGTCACCGCGCACGAATGGTACGCGCCGACGACCAGTTGCGAGGCCAAGGGCATGTTCACCGTCGTCGGCGATGTCCGGGCAGACTGGGTTCCGTCGCCGATCTGCCCGTAGCTGTTGTCCCCCCAGCACTCGACGCTCTGGTCGAAAAGCAGCGCACACGTGTGGAACACACCGGCGGTGATGGACCGGACCGACCCGATCTGGGGACGCACCGGGGTGTCGGAATCCGCGGTCGTGCCGTTGCCCAGTTGTCCGTACTCGTTCGCGCCCCAACACCGCGCCGCACCGTTGGCGAGAACGGCGCAGGTGTGCGCGTAGCCCGCAGTGACTGCGACCGCGTTGCCGATCCCCGGCACTGGGACCGGGGTGGACCGATCGTCCGATGCCGGGACTCCGAGCTGGCCCGCATCGTTGCGGCCCCAGCACTGCACCGAGCCGTCTACCAGCACCGCGCAGGTGTGCGCATACCCCGTGGCCACGTCCACCACCTCAGGCAGGCCGACCGCCGAAGGCAGGAAGCGGTCGGATCCCGGCCGCCCGAGCTGAGCGTCGACGTTCGACCCCCAACACAACAATGCGCCGCCGATCTGGCGGGCGCACGTGTGGTCTCCGCCTGCCACGACCTGCACCACTCCCGCGACCTCGACCTCGACCGGGTTCAGGGCATCGGTGGTCGTGCCGTCCCCGATCTGACCGTGCGCGTTGTCCCCCCAGCACTCGACGCTGCCCCCGGACTGGGTGGGAGCGCCGGCATCCGATACCTCGTCGCGAACGAGTGCGCAGGTGTGCGCCGTGCCGGCGGTGACGGCATCTGCCTCACCGACCGTGCGGGTGGTGGCTGTCACCGGCTTGCTCACGTTCCCAGCGACATCCACCATGAAGACGCTGTAACTGTATGTGGTGTGCGGCCTGAGCCCGGTATCCACCACCGAGGATCCCAATCGGTCGACCGCCACGACACGGCCGTCATCCAGGGCCTGGGCCGGTGAAGCACCCTGCTTGCGGCGCACCGCCACCCCCTGCAGATCGGGCGCGGAGCCGTTAGACCATCGCAAACTCACAGAGGAGGGCGACCGATGGGTGACCTCCAGTCCACTGGCGGCCCCGGGCGGATAGCTGTCACTGCGGGGATTCCATGTGTACTGCAATCGGAGTGTCTTGGACTTGCGCTTGCGCACCTTCACCCTGACCGGCAGGTTGGCGACCGCGGCGGTTCCCCCGTCGGCGACGATCGGCGCGGCCCAGACCCGATACTTGCCGGGTCGCAGGTTGCGAAGTTTGCCGGCCCGGGGCAACTTCTTGCGGAAGTTCCTCTTGCCCGCCACCGTGATCTTGGGCGCACGACCCTGCGGGATGCCCCTGGCAACCACCCGCAGGCTCGCCTTCTTCTTCTTCGGTTTCTTCTTCGCGACCACGCTGATCGCTGCCGGCGCCGGCGCCAAGGCCTCGCTCGGGGTCCCGATGAGCAGCGAGAGCCCCACGGCCGACGCCGTGATCGCTACCGCTGTCCTCATCATCGTGTCACCCATACGTCTTCGAGAGTTCATCCCAAGGTAGTCGTTCACGCCGCCCCGGGTCACTTTCCACTCTTCGAGTCGCCCTTCGGTTGATTCGTGCGGGTTGTGATGAAGTACCCGATCCCCGCGCCGGCACCTGCCGCGACTGCGACCTGCGACAGCGTTTCACTGTCCAGGAGTCTGCCGAGCACGGTCACGATGAGTGCACACCCGACGGCCACGAGCACCGAGACGACTATGGACCTGCCCATCACTCGAGGGTAGTCCACTCGACGGATCGTGCTTGCAACCCGACCCGTCGACGCCGTCCGCGGGCCCGGTCGATAGTCGACGGATCAGGTTGTCTCGACACTGCGGAAGCCGCGAAGCCGCAGACTGTTGAGAACGACGAAGACCGAGGAGAACGCCATTGCGGCACCAGCGACCATCGGTGTGAGCAGGCCGGCCATCGCCAGCGGAATCGCTGCGCTGTTGTACGCGAACGCCCAGAAGAGGTTCTGCTTGATGCTGCGCAGGGTCCGCCGGCTGAGCCGGATCGCGTCCACGATCCCCAGGGGATCACTTCGCACCAGCGTGATGTCGCTCGCAGCGATCGCCACGTCCGCGCCGGCACCCATCGAGATGCCCAGATCGGACTGTGCCAGCGCTGCGGAATCGTTGATGCCGTCCCCGACCATGGCCACGCGAGCCCCACTTCCCTGCAGCTCCGCCACGGCGGCCTGTTTGTCGAGGGGCTTCACGTCCGCGATGACCTCGTTGATGCCCACCTCATCGGCGACCCGGGCGGCGGCAGCGGCGGAGTCGCCGGTCAGCAGGACCGTGCGCAGTCCCAGTTCGTGAAGGTGGGACACCGCAGAGGCGCTGGTGGGCCGGGTGGTGTCACTGATGCTGATGCGGCCCCGCAGGAGACCGTCCCACGCCACCAGCACGCCGGCACTCTCACCATCGACCGGCAGCCCGAGTTCTCCCAGCCACCGAGGTGTCCCGGCCACCACCTGTCGGCCATCGATGGTGCCGGAGACACCGCGGCCGGGGATGGCCCGGAAGTCCTGGAGGTGTCCTCGTTCGGGGAGCGCGGCGGCGATCGCGGTGCCGATCGGATGCTCACTGGCCGCCTCCAGTGTGCCGACCAGCCGCCCGAAGTCCGGCTCCGAGGATTCCACCGACACCGAGATGTTCCCTTGCGTCAGGGTCCCGGTCTTGTCCAGCACGACGGTGTCGATCACACGAGTCCGTTCCAGGATCTCCGGCCCAGAGATCAGCACTCCGAGTTGGGCGCCCTTGCCGGTCCCGACCAGGATCGCGGTCGGGGTCGCGAGACCCAGAGCGCACGGGCACGCGATGATCAGCACCGCGACCGCGGCGGTGAAGGCATCGGTCCACCCGGCGCCGGCGATGAGCCAACCCGTCGCGGTGACAAGCGACAGGATCAGTACAACGGGCACGAACACCGACGAGACCCGGTCGGCCAGCCGCTGGACCGGGGCCTTGCCGGTCTGCGCACCTTCCACGGCTGCGGCGATCTGGGCCAACTCCGTGTCAGCACCCACCCGTTCGGCGCGCGCGATCAGGCGTCCGGTCTGGTTGACCGCCGCACCGATCAGTCGGTCTCCGGGTCCGACCTCGACGGGCACCGACTCCCCGGTGATCAGGGAGTTGTCCACCGAGGAGTCGCCCGACACCACCACCGCATCGGTGGCGATGCGGTCACCGGGCCGCACGATGAACTCGTCCCCCACCATCAGGTCGGAGATGGGCACTCGCACCTCCACACCGTCCCGCAGGACGTTCGCCTCTTTGGCGCCCATCTTGAGCAGTTCGGTCACAGCCTCGCCCGCCCGTCGTTTCGCCCGCGCTTCGGCGTAGCGGCCCGCCAGCAGGAAGGTGGTCACCATGACTGCGACTTCGAAATAGATGTGTCCACCCGTGAACAGGGCGACCATCGACCAACCGTAGGCCGCCAGAACCCCCAGGCTCACGAGCGTGTCCATCGTGGTGCCGCCGTGACGTGCGGCGTTGAAGGCGGCCCTGTGGAACGGCCAGGCGCACCAGAACACGACGGGCGTCGCAAGTACGCCGATCAACCACATGACCGCATGGGAATCCAGCATCGCCATGGACAGGACCGCGACGGGCACCGCGATCACCGCCGAAAGGATCAGCCGGCGCAGGAGGGTGGGGTCGGCGTGATCGTGCTCCACGTCGGGTGTGTGCTCGACGGCTCCATAGCCGGCCTTCTCCACCGCTTCGACGCAGTCCGCCACGGAGACACCACGGGGGAGGTCCAGGCGTACCGAATGCGTCGCGAAGTTCACGTTCGCGTTCACACCCGGTAGCGCGTTGAGTTTCTTCTCGATGCGGGCAGCACATGAGGCACAGGTCATTCCTTCGAGGTCCAGATCCACTGTGCTGCTCACATCGGGTCCAACAAGCTCGGGAAGCCCTTACATTCCCCCTGGGCCGGAGGCGGCACCGCCCCGTCGCGTCGAATCCCGTGCAGCTCGGGTCGACCGACCATCGACCCGCTTGTCATGCGTTGCGCACGAACAGGCCGAGCACCGCGGCCAGCGACAGCACAGAACGAGGCTCGTACGCCGCGCGCCACAGACCACCGTGGTTGGCAGCGTCCGCGAACAGATCCATGGGGTTGTGCAGGTCGCGTTCCGGGTTGGATGCCGACTGCGGATCACGCAGATCCCGTACCAGCAGCGCCGCCATCAGCGTGTTTGCCGTCGACGGAGCGAACACCTCGATCCCGAACCTGCTGGCGCCGGCATAGGCAGCCGCCAACGCGCGGTTCTTCACCACCGACCGGGTCCGGGTGGCCGGAGCGACGTTGAGCGACACCAGCTGTCCGGAGTCACGGGCGACCACGGCCCGCCAGCGCTGCAGACGCTTCGCCAGCGCGTAGTTCGGCCCCTGCTGCGGCACCAGGCAGTCGGCGATCCCCACCTCGGTGCCCGAATCATCGATCACCGTGTCGCGGTAGGCCGGCTCGAACAGGTTCGCCAGTTGCAGGGGCGCCTGCATCAGCCGCCTCGTGCGCCGCCGATCCCACTTGAGGCGTGCCATCGCCACCGCATCCTCGGGGACGGCGAACACATCGGTCGGCGTGGCCAGGTACGCCAGGGACAGATCAGGGTAGTCCCTGGACAACAGCACCCCGAGCGCGTCGACGGCCATCGAGACCCGCACGTGTGTGCCCCCGTCGGCGTAGGCGTAGTTGCCCAACGTGAAGGGTCCGTCGATCTCCCGCAGCCAGGACAGCGCCGCATCCGCCTGCGCGAGCACATCGAGTCCCGCCAGTTCGGCGATACGCGAATCGGGTGCGCTGTCCAGATACACGGACCCGCGGGGAACCGGCGCAGCCAGCCGTCCCGCCGATTCCTTGGCCATCAGCAGGATCCGATCCCACGTCGCCCGGTTCGGCAGATCCACCGCGTAGACGCTGGCCCCCCAGTCCAGCAGTTGACGCAGCGGACCCATCTCCGCACCGGCGCCGACCACGGCGACCTGGGTCCCGGTGAGGTCCAGCCATTCCGGGTTGGCCATGACGGCCCGAACCGCGTCGGCGAACGTGGGTTCGGCGACGCCGCGTGCCACCCAGTCGTCGAGTTGGCGATGCAGGTCACCTCCGGCCAATCGCCGGCCCTGATAGGGCACGGAGAACTCCGTCCGGCGCTCACCGCGACCGATGACCTCGAACGTGTCCATCCCCTCGTGCGCAGTGTTCGCGAGCGCCGGCAGCAACGGCTGGTCGACTCCCTGTCCGGTCCAGACGAACCGTTGGTGGAGGGACTCGAGCCCGTCTGCGGCGACCCGGACCGCGGCTTGTGGATTGGCCGCCGCGACCACCACGAGTTCCCGGATCGCGGGCAGATAGCCAGACCGCCAGTCCTTGATGGACTCGACCCGGCGGGCTGCTGCGGGGTCGGCACCGCGCAGCGCGTCCGCGATGACCGCCCGCCCGGTGGCGGTCGTGCTGCGCGTTCCTGTGCTGGCGGCCGGGAAGTCGACGGAGTGCATGGTGCTTCAATGTACTCCGCAGGACCCGCAGGGACCCTGCTGATCAGCAACCGCGGCGGCATCAGTCGAGGCCGTAGAAGATCCGCTCCATCACCTGTCGCGCACGCCTGGTCAGACGGCGATAGTCCTCTGGCATGGCGCCTCGGTTCTCCGGCGGGTAGCCCAATAGGTGGGCGACCCGGCTCAAGGTGCGGTAGTCGGTCGGCACCGAGTCGCCCGCCCGACCGGCGCTGAGCATGATCGCATCCCGGATCGAGGAGGCCAGCCGCCATGCATCGACCAAACGTTGACAATCGGTCTGGTCCAGCAATCCGGCTCCGACCGCCTGCACGAGCGCAGGCACGGTGCGGGTGGTGCGCAGTCCCGGGTACTCGTGTCCATGCCGCAACTGCAACAACTGCGCCACCCACTCGACGTCGGTCAGCCCACCCCGGCCGAGCTTGACGTGCAGGGCGGGATCGGCGCCGCGCGGAAGCCGCTCCGCCTCCATCCTCGCCTTGAGCTTCCGCATCTCCAGCAGGTCGGCCGACGGGATGTCGGCGGCCGGGTAGCGGATCGGGTCGATCAGGTCGAGGAAAGCGTCCTGCAGCGCCGGCGAACCGGCCACGGGGCGTGCACGCAGGAGGGCCTGAGCCTCCCAGGCCGAGGACCACCGCCGGTAGTAGGCCTCGTACGACGGCAGGGAACGCACGAGCGGGCCATTGCGACCCTCCGGTCGCAGGTCGGCATCCATGTCGATGGGCGGGTCGGCGCTGGGCAGGGCAAGCAGCCTCCGGAGTTCGTTGGCCACGGCCAGCGCCGCATGGGACGCCACCTCCTCAGGTACGCCTTCCCGCGTCCGGTAGACGAACATGACGTCGGCATCCGACCCGAAACCGAGTTCCTGCCCGCCGTACCTGCCCATGCCGATGACGACGAACTCGATGAGATCCTCGGCCGGACGGTCCTCGATGCACACAGATTGGCTGGCCACCGCCAGCGCCGCCTGGATGGTCGCGTCGGCGACGTCCGACAGCGCCTGCCCCACCTCGTCGATGGCCAACTTGCCCAGGGCGTCCGCGGCGGAGACTCGGAACAACTCACGGCGTCTGGTGGCCCGGATGGCGGCGATCGAGGCCTCCGGTTCGGGCTGCCGCAGGCCGGCCGCCAGCGCCTCGGCGGCGATGTCGGGCGCGGGACGCGGCACGAGCTCGGCATCGTCGGCGAGGATCTGCACCGCTTCGGGCGCTCGCATCAGCAGATCGGTCGCGAACCGGGAGGAGGCGAGCAGATGCGCCATGTTCTCGGCGCTCTGCGACTCGTCCCTGAGCAGGCGCAGGTACCACGGTGTCGAACCGAGCGCATCGGAGACCCGTCGGAATCCCAGCAGACCCGCATCCGGATCGGGACAGTCGGCGAACCATCCCAGCATCACCGGTAGCAGTGTCCGCTGGATCGACGCGCGACGGCTCACACCACTGGTGAGTGCCTCCAGATGCCGCAACGCGCCTTTTGGATCCTGGTATCCCAAGGCCCACAGCCGTTGCTCCGCCGCCTCCGGCGTGAGTCTCGCCTCGCCCGAATCCAGCCGGGCGACCGCGTTGAGCAACGGTCGGTAGAAGAGCTTCTCGTGCAGCCTGCGCACTTGCCGGACCTGCTTGCTGAAGGCCGCCTCGATCTCGGCCACGGGATCCGTGCGCATTCCCATGGAACGGGCGACGATCCGCAGCTCCTGCTCCTGGTCGGGGAAGAGGTGGGTCCGCCGCATCTGCCGCAATTGCACGCGGTGCTCGAGGATCCGCAGGAAGCGGTAGGCGGCTCCCAGCCCGGCGGCATCCTCCCGGCCCACGTATCCCCACGTGGCCAGGGCCTCCAATGCGCTGAGCGTGTTCGCCGACCGCAGTGTGACGTCGGTGCGGCCATGCACCAGTTGCAGCATCTGCACCGCGAACTCGACATCCCGCAGTCCCCCGCGACCCAACTTGATCTCCCGGGCGGCCTGCTTCTCCGGTATGTGCTCCTCGACACGGCGGCGCATGGCCTGCACGTCGTCCACGAAGTTGTCCCGGTCGGCCGCACTCCAGACGAAGTCGGAGACCGCGTCGACGTACCGCATCCCCAGCGCCAGGTCACCGGCCGCGGGCCGGGCCTTCAGCAGTGCCTGGTACTCCCAGGTCTTGGCCCACTTCGTGTAGTAGGCGAGGTACGAGTCGATCGTGCGTACCAGCGCGCCTGCCTTGCCCTCCGGACGCAGTGCTGCGTCGACCTCCCAGATGGATCCCTCCGACGTGGCGGCATTCGCGATCTGCATGAGTTTGCCGGCGATCTGCTGTCCCACGCGCATCGCGGTGTCGCGTGAGACCTCCGGAGTGCTGGGCTCAGCCACGAACACCACGTCGATGTCGGAGATGTAGTTCAACTCGCCGGCCCCGCACTTCCCCATCGCCACGACCGCCAGCGTCACCTGTGCGGCTGGGTCCCCCACTTCCCGTACCGCCAGCGCGTAGCACCCCTGCAGCGCGGCGTCGGCCAGCGCCGTCAACTCCGACATGGTCGTCTCCAGAGAGGCCTCGCCGGCGAGGTCCCTGGCGGCGACGCCGAGGAGTTCTCGCCGGTAGGCGACGCGCAGATCGACCATCGGATCGTCACCGGCCAGTGCCAGGATCCGTTCCCGCGCCCCTGTGATGTCATCGCTGGCGACCGCGGCGACCAGATCCGGGTGACGCTGCAGGAACTCGCCGAGACTCGCGGACGCGCCGAGCAGCGAGAGCAGCCGGATCTTGTGGTGCGGGTCAGCCAGTAGCCCCGCACAGTCGGTGTTTCCCGGGGCGATCTCGGCCAGCACCGCCAGCGCGCGGTCAGGGTCGGCTGCCAACGCGAAATCGGACGGCCCGAGTCCGCCTAACCCGGCGGACTCGAGTTCGGTCAGCCGTCGACCCGCCGCGTCGACATCGGTGAATCCGATCCGGACGAGTTCGGAGTGCTGGCTGGCCCGGCGCGGACTCATAGCGACAGGTACCGCTCCGTCTCGAACCGGGTCACGTGCTTGCGGTATTCGGACCATTCGGCCTTCTTGTTCCGCAGGAAGAAGTCGAAGACATGCTCCCCAAGGGTCTCGGCGACCAACTCCGAGTTCTCCATGGCGGTGATGGCCTGCTCCAGACTGCCGGGCAGCGGTTGCAGCCCCAGGGCCCGCCGCTCACCGTCGGTGAGCGACCACACGTCGTCCTCCGTCGCCGGTGGCAATTCGTAGCGCTCCTCGATGCCCTTCAGGCCGGCCGCCAGGATCAGCGCATAGGCCAGATACGGGTTCGCCGCGCTGTCCAAGGACCGGAACTCGACCCGGGTGGACTGCCCCTTGGCCGGTTTGTACATGGGCACCCGTACCAGAGCCGAGCGGTTGTTGTGACCCCAGCAGATGTAACTCGGGGCTTCTCCCCCGCCGGCGAGGCGCTTGTACGAGTTGATCCACTGGTTGGTGACGGCGGTGATCTCGGGGGCATGGTGCAGCAGGCCGGCGATGAACTGACGCGCCAGCACCGACAGCTGCATGTCGGCACCGGGCTCGAAGAAGGCGTTGGAGTCCCCTTCGAACAGGCTCACGTGGGTGTGCATACCGGACCCCGGATGGTCGGTGAAGGGCTTGGGCATGAACGAC
>Ga0316576_10002760_pt1 | contig 10075 bp, 5 predicted proteins | sample S0NA_FD_203075 | JGI IMG/M metagenome (GOLD analysis project Ga0316576, IMG submission 203075) | Rhizosphere microbial communities from salt marsh grasses in Alabama, United States - S0-2_050615r3r5 | ecosystem: Host-associated > Plants > Roots > Rhizosphere | place: USA: Alabama | collected... | reverse complement strand
GGACCGAGCGGGAGTCATCCACCACGAGCACCCGCTTGGACGGGCTGGGCTCCGCCAGCGGCGCGTGGGGATGAGACGCGAGGCGGGCGAGGACAGCCACATCCAGCACGAACTGGACCTTGCTCGAACCGCTGATCGTCGCCCCCGAGAAAAGGGGCAGGCCGGCCAGCACCGGCCCGAGCTGCTTGAGCACGATCTCCCGCGGCCCGACAACCCGGGTGCAGCTCACGCCGAACTGCTGGTCACCGTAGATCAGCACCATCACGGGCTGGCGCGCGGTGGTCGGACGGCGCTGGCCGTCACGAGATCCGACGAGGGGGAGGGGAGTGTCACCGCCCAGGACATCGTGGAGCTGGAGCAGGGGGATCCAGCGTCCCCGGGCCTGTACGTGCAGCTGACCCTCGATTTCCTTCACGCCGGTCGGAGGATCGACGAACAGGGTCTCGACCACATAGCCCACCGGGATGGCGTAGACCGGCTCGCCGACCTTGAACAGCAGGGCCTGGATGATCGCGGTGGTGATCGGCATGCGGATCGTGAAGCGGGTGCCGCGGCCGGGGGTCGAGCTGACCTGGATCTCTCCGCCCATGTCGGCGATGTTGCGGCGCACGACGTCGAGACCCATCCCCCGGCCTGCCAGCCGGTCCGCCCTGGCCCGCGTGGTGAACCCGGTGGCGAAGATCGCCTCGGTCACCTCTGCGTCGCTCATCCGCTCGACGGCCTCCGGCGACACGCGCTTGCTCAGCGCGCCGCGCAGCGCCGCCGAGTCAAGCCCGGCTCCGTCATCCTCGACCTCGACGATGACCAGGTCGCCCTTCTGGCGGGCGCCGACCCGGATCTGGCCCACCTCGGGCTTGCCGGCAGCCGCGCGCTGCTCGGGCGTCTCGACGCCGTGGGCCACCGCGTTTCGGATCAGGTGGATCAACGGGTCGGTGATCTGCTCGAAGACCAGGCGGTCCATCTCGGTCGACTCGTCGTCGGTGATCAGCTCGACCAGCTTGTCCTGGACGGCGGCGAGCTCGCGCATCGGACGCTGGAGCCGGGCGTGGAGCCAGCGGATCGGCATCATCCGCACCTCGGTGAGCGACTCCTGCAGCGTGTGCGTCGTCCTGCGCAGCGCCTCGGAGTCCTCCTCGAGGAACGCCGCGGCCCGCTCCAGGTTGGAGACCGCGTCGGCCACCTCCACGTCGACCTCGCGGATCCGGGTCAGGGCGGGGTCCGACTCGGTCACGTTGGCCAGGGCGGCGTGGAGGTCGCGCCGGCTGATGGTCATGTCCCGGGCCAGCCCCTTGAGCTCCTCCACCCGCTGCTCGATGCGGGTGCGCTGGATCACCAGCTCTCCCACCGCGTTCATCAGGAAGTCCAGGCGATTGACGTCGACCCGGACGCGGAGCACGTCATCCTGGCGGCGGGAGAGCCCGACCCGGCGGTCGGGCCTGCTGATGGCGCGGCGGCGCGGAGGGAGGCGATCCCAGCCCTCCCGGGCCTCCCGCCCCAGCGGTCGGACGTCACGCGCGGGCAGGGCGTCGGGCGCGGCGCGTCCACCGGAGCCGGCCTGGCGCAGCCGGGACGTGAGCAGCTCGAGCTGCTCGGCGCTCGCATCGCCGCCACGGGTGCCCTCCACCATCCGCCGCAGCTGCTCCACCGCCCGGTGGAGCTGGGTCACCACCGCGCCGGACAGCGGCTCACCCTCGAGCTCGACCAGCCGCTCCTCGAGCTGGTGCGCCGCCTCGCTGATCCTCGGCAACCCCACCGTCGACGCCGAGCCCTTCAGGGTGTGGGCCTTGCGCAGCACGTCCTGGATCGGGGAGCGGTCGGTGGGCTGGCGCCCGAGGCGCATCATGGCGGCGGTGATCGCCTCCATGTGCTCCGCGGCCTCGTCGGCGAACAGGTCCCGGAGCATCGCGGCGGTCTCGGGGTCCCAGTCCTCCTCCAGGACGGAGGCGTCGCCCGTCGTCGGCGGTGGCCCGGGCTCCTCGAGCTCGGTGCCGGATCGTCGCAGGTGCTCGAGCTGCCCCTCGATGGCGCCGAGCGCCCCTGGCAGGGCGTCGACCTGGCCCTGGCGCAGCTGCTCCTCCAGCCGGCGCGCGTGCCCTTCGAGCCGTGTGAGGCCGAGCATCGCCGCGGCGCCCTTCAGGCTGTGCGCGGCCTGGTGCAGCGCCCCCATCTCCGCGGTCTCGTGGCGTCGCAGGACCTCCACGTACCCCGCGGCCTCCTCGAGGAAGGTGGGGAGGATGTCAGCGTCGACGGGCATCGGGCGGGGTCATGTGTTTTCGCCGCCTTCGGGCTCCGCGTCCTCCTCGGGGCGCTCCTGATCGCGCACCGCGCCGTGAATGCGCTGGTGGGCGGTGCGAGCCAGCTGCTCGAGATCCTCGAGGAGCTGCTCCGCGGCGGCGCGGGAGGATGGCCCGGCCCCCACGGCGACGTCGGCCATGTCGAGCAACGCCTTGACGTTGGTCCGCATCTCGTGGCGCCGGACCTCGAGGGCGCGGGTCAGCTCACCGGCGTCGCGCCGGTGGACCTTGAACCGGCCGATCGTCATGCCGAGGTGTCTCGCGGCGTCGACCAGCTTGTCCGCCGCCCGCGCGGTGTCCAGCGCGCCGTCGGCCGTGGAGCGAGTCTCGGCCCGGATCTCCTCCATCGCCCGGATCGCCTCCTCGGTGGCCTCCTGGATCGACTGGATGAAGGCGCCGATGTCCTTGGTGGCGGTGGAGGTGCGCTCCGCCAGCTTGCGCACCTCGTTGGCCACGACGGCGAAGCCCTTGCCCTGCTCCCCCGCCTTGGAGGCCTCGATGGCGGCGTTCAGGGCGAGCATGTTGGTCTGCGCCGAGATCTCGTCGATCAGCTCGACGATCTGGTTGATCTCCAGCGACCGTTGCCCCAGCGCGCCGATCTTCCGCGTCACCTGGTTCAGGACGATGGACTGCTTGGCGGCGCCGGACGCCATCGCCTCGCTGAGGGTGAGGATCCGCTCGGCGGAGGAGGTCACGTCCGTCCCCGAGCGGCGCACCTCGAGGACCAGGCGGCCGATGCTCTCGAGCATGTGGTTCAGCGCGTCGGTGACCGAGGCGAGCTCGCCGTGGGTGATCTCGCCCCGGGAGGTCAGGTCACCCTCGGCGGCCGAGGAGACGATCTCCAGCAGCTGCACCACCCCCCGCTCCAGGCTGCGCTTGTCCTCGCCCCCGCGGGAGAGGCCGACCAGGTGGTCGACGGTCTGGTTCAGCGACCGGGCGAGGCCGCCCAGCTCGTCGCCGCTCCGCACGGTGGCCCGGCTATCCAGCCGCCCCCGGCGGATCCCCTCGGTGACCTCCATCAGCTCTCGGAGCGGGCGGATCACGGCGCTCTGCAGGTAGAGCAGCAGCGCCGCGGCGACAACGAGCGCGAGCGCCAGCACCAGGCCGGTGCGGACCGCGCCGAGCTGGCTCGGGGGATAGATCACGCAGAAGACTGCGACCAGCAGCAGCACCCCGAGGCCCACGGTCAGGCGGATCATCAGGCCCCCCTGTCCTGGTCTCGAGGTAGACGCGGCGTCTGTCATCGATGCGTCCTCGTGTTGGTTGTTATTGCGCGACACGCGACGCGAGCTCGCGCACCTGCCGTGTCACATGCTGGACCACCTGCTCCACGTCGACCAGCCAGAGCGTCCCACGCGCCGTGTCGAGCACCGCGCTGACCAGCATCTCGGGGCCGCCGCTGGAGATCACCCGGGCCCGCCCGAGGCGAGCCACCTCCTCTATTCTCCCGACGCAGAACACCACCTGACAGTCCCGCGCCCGGACCAGCAGACACGGGCGGCCCTGCAGCGGGCTGTCGAGGCGCGCCGTGCCTTCGAGCAGCTGCTCCAGCCGGAGGATGGGGCAGATCTGCCCGCGCACGTTCATCGCCCCCAGCACCGCGGGCGGGGCCGAGGGGACCGGGGTCACCGGCCCGAGGGAGATCACCTCGTCGACCGAGCCCATCTCCACCGCGCAGCGGTTGCCACCGGCGAGCTCAAAGACGACGACGTCCAATAGACATCACGTCCGATCGGCCGCCCGTCCTAGGCGGCATGGAGGTGACGGCGGACCTTGCTCATTAGCTCCTCGACGTCCACCGGCTTGGTCAGGTACTCGTCAGCGCCCTGCTTCAACCCCCAGTACCGGTCGCTCTCGCGGTCCATCGAGGTGACCATGATCACCTTCAGCTTGGCGAGGGAGGGGTTGGAGCGGATGTTGCGGCACAGCTGGAACCCGTTGAGCTTGGGCATGATGATGTCGAGGATGACAAGATCGGGCTGCTCCAGCGAGATCTGACGCTCGGCCTCCTCGCCGTCGTTGGCGACGAGGATCGTGTGTCCCAGGGGCGCGAGCGCCTTCTTGAGCACGGCGGCGGCCGTTGCGGAGTCCTCGGCGATCAGTATCTTTGCCATCTACTCACCCGTTTGTTATACGGCGACCGGCTGGACCCGCTTGCGGATCAACTTGATCGAGTGCAGCCGGTACAGCATCTTGCTGACCTCGAAGGATCCCATCCGGCTCTGCCGTACGATCTCCTTCACCGTGTTCTTGCCGTTGACGAGCTCGAGGATCGCCAGCTCTTCCCGGGTCAGGCGCCCTCGCCCCATGCGGGTCACGGCGTCCTCGTTTCGCAGGAACACCTGGTCGAAGTCGTCGATCTCGCGCTCGATCAGGTGCCACTCGTCGACCCGGCGGAAGCCCTCCATCAGGATCCCGTCCACGCTGAGCCCCAGCGCGGCCTCGGCGGCCACCGGCGACAGGTCGTCGGTCCGCCTGAAGGTGAACTTGCCGAAGTTCCAGCGCAGCATCTCGTAGACCAGCTCGCAGGTCTGCTGTCGGATCGCCTCCTTGAGGTCGTCGTGCGCGATGTGCCCGAGCTTGACCAGCTGGGAGCCGATCAGGCTGGGCGAGCCGGCGCGGCCCTTGAGGAAGGCGTCCAGATCCTGCTTGGACATCAGGTTGCTCTCCAGGATGAACCGACCGAGGAGCAGCTCCTCGGGCACCCCGGCGGCGGTGGCCAGCTCGACCCGCCCGGTCTTGAAGTGCAGCTCGACCTGGGCGTTGCCCCGGGTCACGGTCAGCCCCCCCGTCTGCTCCTGGTGGCTGAGCAGGGCGAGCACCTCGGCGATGGGCACGACCCGCAGGTCTCCGGCGAGGGCGGTCTCCCCCTCGCCGACCAGCTCCGGCGCCGAGGCGCGCAGCTCGGCGAGCAGCACCTCGAGGGTGTCCGCGGACAGGCCGCTGGCGATCCAGGCGGCGACGTCGTCCTCGTCCAGGGCGACGGACTGCTCCTCCGAGCCGTGCACGACGGCCCGGGCCGCCGACTTGCTCAGACCTTCGCGCAGCCTGCCCAGGGCCGCCCGGCGGGCCTCCATCGCGGACTCCGCCGCGGCCACCGCCTCCTCCGGCGAGGTCTCCGGCAACAGGGTCGAGGCGGGCTCCGACTCCTCGCCCCGGCGGCGGTACTTGTCGATGGTGTGCCGGACGATGCCGGTGATCGCCTCGGGCGAGAAAGGCTTCGTGATGTAGTCGACGATGCCCATCACCTTGACGAAGCGCTCGCCGACCTGGTCGCCCTTGGCGCTCATCAGGATCACGGGGATCTCCTTGAGCCCCTCCTCCCGGTGTAGCGCCTGGCACACCTGGTAGCCGTTCAGCTTGGGCATCACGAAGTCGAGGAGGATCACATCGGGGGTCTTGCGCTTGGCCTCGTCGATACCTTCGTCGCCGTCCGGGGCCGTGGTCACCGTGAACCCGGCTTTGGTCAGCACCAGCTGCACGACCTTGAGGATCGTTGGGCTGTCGTCGATGACGAGGACGTGCTCTCCAGCCATGTTTTCCGCTGCTGAAAGGGTGCCTGATGCCTTATGTGGGCCTAAACTCTAACATTCTCCCTTTTCAAGGGTCAAGGAGGGCGGGTATCTTACAGGGAGCACCTGCTCGCCCCGGATCTCCATGCGCTCGAGTTACCCAAGGCGCTTCGGCAAGTACGTCCTGCTCGCCCCCCTGGCCCAGGGGGGGATGGGGGAGCTGCACCTCGCCTTCTCCGGCCGGTCCGAGCTGCGCAAGCTCTGTGTCATCAAGACGATCTTGACCCACCTCGCCGATGATGAGTTCACCACCCGGTTCGTCGACGAGGCCAAGGTGATGGTCAAGCTCAGCCACGGCAACCTGATCCCCGTGCTGGAGGCGGGCAAGGCCGACGGGCAGGTCTTCCTCGCCATGGAGTACATCGACGGCAAGGACCTGCGGGATGTCTGGCTGCGCAACCTGGAGCGCGAGCGGCGTTTCCCCCTGGACGTCGCGCTCTACGTGGTGCGCGAGATCTGCCGCGGGCTGGGATACGTGCACAGCTACGGCGATCTCCACCTGGTGCACCGCGACGTCAGCCCGCCCAACGTGCTCCTGTCCTACACGGGCGAGGTGCGGCTCACCGACTTCGGCGTGGCGACGAGCACGATCAAGCTGCAGAAGACCGCCCCCGGCATCCTGCTCGGAAAGCTGTCCTACATGTCGCCGGAGCAGGCGCGCAACGAGAAGGTGGACGCCCGCGCCGACATCTACTCCCTCGGCGTGATCCTGTGGGAGCTGGTCACCGGCGAGCGGCTGCTGCCGCCAGAGGGGGATCTGGCCGAGCGCTACGAGCTGGCCATCGACCCGACCTTCCGGCCGCCCTCGAAGTACAACCCCGAGGTCCCGCCGGAGCTCGACCGGATCGCCAGCCGGGCCCTGGCCCCCGATCGTGGCAAGCGCTACACCGACGCCGAGCAGATGCGACGCGACCTGAGCCAGCTGCTGGGCAAGATAAGCCCGGCCATCGACGCCTCGGCGGTGCAGGCCCTGCTCCAGGACCTGTGCGGCGAGGATCGCACCCGCGAGCAGCGTGAGCAGCGCGCGATGCTCGACTCCATGGCAGACGAGGTGGGCCGGCTCCTCGACGGGTCGGGCTCCACGCCGGCGCTGCCGCGGCCCGACCGCGCCGACACCGGCCCCATGTCGCACGCCACAGCGGCCTCCGAGCTCGCCGGGGAGGGCACGCGGGAGGATATCTTCGGCGACGACCTGGACCTGGACGAGTCCCCGTACCTCAAGAAGGGGGTGCGGCTGGGCAGACGCTACGAGATCGAGGAGCTGCTCGGCGAGGGCGGCATGGGGCGTGTCTACCTCGCGACCCACGTGGACATCGGCAAGCGCGTCGCGGTCAAGGTGCTCCACCCCTCCTACAGCCGGATGCCGGACCTGGTCTCGCGCTTCCGGCGCGAGGCGAGGGCGGCGACCAAGATCGGCAACCCGCACATCGTCGAGGTCTACGACTCGGGAAAGACCGTCGACGGGTCGATCTACTTCGTGATGGAGTACCTCACCGGGATCGACCTGGCCGACGTGCTGGCCAGCGAGGGGCGGCTGGGGATCGAGCGCGCCGTGAACATCGCGACGCAGATCTGCGAGGCCGTGGCCGCGGCTCACGAGGCCGGGATCATCCACCGGGACCTCAAGCCGGAGAACATCTTCCTCTGCACGCGCGAGAACACGCCGGACTTCGTCAAGGTGCTCGACTTTGGCCTGGCCCAGAGCACCGGCCTCGAGGAGTCGCGCAAGGAGCGGCTGACCAACCCCGGCATGGCGATGGGCACGCCGGAGTACATGGCGCCGGAGCAGGCGGCGGGGAAGAAGACCGACCACCGGGCCGATGTCTACGCCGTGGGGACGCTGCTCTACGAGATGATCGTCGGGACGCCGCCCCACATGGGCGACAACATCATGGAGGTGTTCAACCGCAAGGCCGTGGAGCCGGTGGTGCCGCCCAGTGAGCACCGGGCGGAGGTGCCGCCCGATCTCGAGCGCGTCGTGATGTGGGCGCTGGAGTACGACGCCGAAGCGCGGCCCCAGTCCATGGCCCAGCTGTCCTACGAGCTGACCAAGCTCTCCCGCGGCCGGGCCGGCGCGGTGGCCTCCCTCCTCGGCATCCCCAACGTGGTCTCCGACGCCTCCGGGCAGGCGCTGGCGATCCCGGACACCGGCGAGCAGCCCTACGAGCCGGAGCCGTTCACCGCCCACGTGCGGCCGAAAGATCGCTCGGGCCGGGCGCTGGGCTGGCTCGTGGCGCTGATGGTGATCCTCGCCGCCGGGCTGGGCGGGGTGGCCCTGTTCCTGCGCTACGGCGGTGAGCGGGGCGCGGTGGCCGGCCCTCCCCAGGTCCCGGATCTGACGCTCGCCGGCAGAGGCACCCCGGTCGGCCTGGCTTCCGACGCGTCCACACCGGCCCCCGACGCCGTCGCCGTGGCGGCGGCTCCCGACGCCGCCGTCGAGAGGGAAAACGGCGGCCGCAGACCTTCCCCGAAGCGCCACGTCCACCGCCCCGGCCTCGCCGAGGGCCGGCGCCACCTGCTCGAGGGGCGCTTCGACGAGGCGCGCGCCGCGTTCGAGGCGGCGGCGCGGAACCACCGGGAGCGCGGACGGGCCAAGCTCGGGCTGGCCGAGGTGGAGTTCCAGCTCGGCCGGTTCAACGCGGCGGAGCGCTACGCCAAGGAGTCGGTGGCCCTGGATGGGGGATGGCGGGCGAAGCTGGTGCTCGCCAACGTCTACTACCGGCTCCGCGACTATCGCCGGGCGATCCGGCTCTACGAGGACGTCTTGGTCAAGCGGCCGAGCCACAGCGAGGCGCGCCGCAACCTGGCCGCCGCCCGCCGCCGGTCGAACCAGCAGTAGGAGCGCGGCCACCGGCGGCTGCTGCGCTGCGTCTCGTTTTCACTGGGCGTTCTTGTTATGCTTGCGCCAGCGATGCCGGCCTCCTTCCCCACCGTCTTCGGCAAGTACATCCTGCTGAAACCGCTTGCCCTGGGCGGCATGGGGGAGCTGTACCTGGCCCTGGCCGGCGAGCTGGGCGGGTTCGAGAAGCTCTGCGTCATCAAGCGCGTGCGGGCCACGGACGAGAACCAGAGCCTCGTGCGGCGTTTCCAGGACGAGGGCAAGGTCGTCGTCAAGCTGAACCACGGCAACCTGGTCCAGGTCTTTGACGTGGGCGCGGTGGGCAACGAGGTCTACCTCGCCATGGAGCACGTGGAGGGCCGCGACCTGCGGGACGTCATGGTGCGCTGTGACCGGACCCGGACCCAGGTGCCGGTGGAGGTGGCGCTCTACATCACGATGCAGGTGCTGCGCGGGCTGAACTACGCCCACACCTACGGCAACCTCCGGCTGGTCCACCGCGACATCTGCCCCTCGAACGTGCTGGTCTCCTTCTTCGGCGAGGTGAAGATCACCGACTTCGGTCTGGCCCAGTCGGTGCTCAAGCAGGAGATGACCGCCCCGGGGAAGATCTACGGCCGCTTCTCCTACCTCGCCCCGGAGCAGGCGCGGCGCGAGCAGGTCGACGGGCGCACCGACCTGTACTCGGCGGGCATCATCCTGTGGGAGATGCTGGTCGGTCAGCCGATGCGGGCCAAGGTCAACGAGGACCCGGCGACGACCCTGAGCGTGATCCGGGCGGGCAGGGTCGTCCAGCCCTCCGCGCGTAACCCCCGGGTCCCCGCCGAGCTGGACGCCGTGGTGGTGCGCGCGCTGCAGCCTTTGCCCGAGGACCGCTACCACACCGCGGACGCCATGCGGGGGGAGCTGGCCCGGGTGCTGGCCCGTCGTAACCCCGCCTTCGACGCCGGCGGGGTGGCGAGCTTCATGCGCCACCTCTACGGCGACGAGATCGACGTGGCCCGCCGCGAGCGGGAGGCGCTGCTGGCCCAGGACTTCAGCCGGCTCAAGCGCCCGTCGGGGGCGTACCCGGCCCCGGTGGAGTTGCCCGAGGACCTGTCGGGGCAGGTCATCGAGGGTCGCTACAAGGTGGTCCACCTCCTCGGCGAGGGCGGGATGGGCGCGGTCTACGAGGCCGAGCACATGGAGATCGGGCGGCGCGTGGCGATCAAGATCATGCACGCGGCCTACAGCAGCCACCCGGAGACCATGGCCCGCTTCCGCCAGGAGGCCCGGGCGGCGACGCGCATCGGGCACCCGAACATCGTCGAGGTCACCGACTCCGGGACCACCGCCGACGGCCGCCTGTTCTTCGTGATGGAGCTCCTCGA
>Ga0316576_10002759_pt1 | contig 10076 bp, 9 predicted proteins | sample S0NA_FD_203075 | JGI IMG/M metagenome (GOLD analysis project Ga0316576, IMG submission 203075) | Rhizosphere microbial communities from salt marsh grasses in Alabama, United States - S0-2_050615r3r5 | ecosystem: Host-associated > Plants > Roots > Rhizosphere | place: USA: Alabama | collected... | reverse complement strand
GTCCCGCGGTCAAGCACGTGCAGTCCGTCCACCACCCGGACGCCGTTCTCGCGGCCGAGGTGCAGGACCACGTCGAGACCAGCGGCGATCAGCGCATGCACCGCCTGCCGTTCCAGTCCGGCCAGCAACCCCAGTGCCTCCAGCCGCGCCGGCACATCGGCTGCGGAGTTGGCATGCACGGTGCCCGCTCCCCCTTCGTGCCCAGTGTTCATCGCCGACAGCAACTCGACCACCTCGCTGCCCCGAACCTCGCCCACGACAAGCCGGTCGGGACGCATGCGCATGGCTTGTCGCACGAGGTCCCGCAAGTGCACCTCGCCTGCCCCCTCCGTGTTGGCTGGACGGGCCTGCAGCCGCACCACATGCGGGTGATCGGGATCGAGCTCCGTCGAGTCCTCGACGAGGACGATGCGCTCACGGGAGGGAACCTCGCCCAACATCGCCCCCAGGATCGTGGTCTTCCCCGACCCGGTGCCGCCACTGACCAGGAACGCGAGGCGGCCAGCGACGATCGTCCGCAGCACCTCGGCTCCCGCAGCATCGACCGAGCCTCGCTCAGCCAGGTCGTCCACCGTGAACCCTCGTGGACTGGGCACGCGCAGGGAGATCAGCGTCGCGCCCACGGCCACGGGGGGCAGGACGCAGTGCAGACGGGCACCCGACGGCAGACGTGCGTCGACGAATGGGCGGGCGTCGTCCAGACGACGGCCGGCCGTGGCGGCCAGCCGCTGGGCGAGGGCACGCACCTCCTCGTCCGATCCGAACTCGATCGGGGCCCGCTCGAGGCCGTCGCCACGGTCGAGCCACACGTCTTGGGGACCGTTGACGACGACGTCGGTGACTCCCGGCAGGACAAGTAGAGGTTCGAGGGGGCCCGCGCCGAGCATCTCCCGTCGTAGACGTCCGCTCACCTCGAGCACGGAGTCGTCACCGAGGAGGGCGCCCTCGGCTCGCAACGCTGCCGCTACTCGGTCGGGCGTCGCCCCGGCGGCATCCGCGACCAGGCGGGCTCGCACCCGATCGACCAGGCTCGCCGTCATGCCGACCGGCCGATCGGCCGGATGAAGGCCAGCAGGTCGTCCAGGACATTGGCACACGCCCGGCCGTACGCGTCCCGAAGTGATGGCGGATCGCCGTCGTCAGCACGGCCGGCCAGGCCGACCGACCGTGGCAGCCGTCCAAGGATCCCTAGGGGAAGTACCGATCTGATCGCCTCATCGGAGACCCCGGAGCCGTCCAGCCGCACCACGACACCGACGGCCGCTGCGCTCGGCTCCAGCAGTCGGGACAGACGCGCGGCCGCCGCCACCGATGCCACGTGGTTGGACGTCACCAGCAGCACCTGTCGCGACCGCGCCACCACGGCGAACGATGCTGCGTGGAGGGCCCGTCCGACGTCGGCGACGACGAGATCGAACCCGCGTTCGCCTGCGTCGAGAACTGTCGAGACCACATCCGCCGTGGGCGCATCCGCCGACATGCGTCCGGCGGACAGCACGGCCACCCCCTGCGTGCTCGGCAGCGAGCCGGCCAGCTCCGCGGCCCGAATCCGTCCGCGTGCGTTCTGCAGGTCCGGCCAACGGGTGCCCGGCTCGCCCTCGAGTCCCAGGAGCAGGTCGATGCCCCCGGACGACGGATCGGCGTCGACCAGGAGCGTTCGAAGACCACGAGCCGCACCCGCGAGGGCCGCAGTGACGGCAAACGTCGAAGCGCCGCTGCCCGATCCCGCACCCGCGATGGCCAGGACGATCCCGTTCCGGGATTCGCCTTCCGCGCCATCGGCCAGTCGGTCGATCAGCCACCGCTCGGCGTCCGGCAGGGCCGCGACGTGCTCGGCCCCCATGGCGACGGCGCTGCGCCAATCCTGCTCCGACGATGACCGCGTCACGAGGATGACATCCCCTCGGCGGATAGGTCTCGTGCCGGCCACCGCGTCGGCCAGGTCGCTGCCCACCAGTACCAAGGGCGATGTCGACCAGCGTGCGCGTGCCGACTCCGCATCCGAGGCCACGTGCAGATCTACGCCGTTGGCGGACGCCAGTCGCAGCACGTCGTCCACCAGGACCGGGTCGTTGCTGACCAGAAGGGGTTGTGTCGCCATGGTGTGCCTCCACGCCAACCGTGCGCCGGCGGGGCCGTGACCGACTCGTCTTCCGCTCGTCCTGTGGACGACGGCCCAGGTTTGGCGCGACTGTGGAAGCCGCAGGTACCGTCAGGGGCATGGACGATCCGGACCGAAGCGGCGCTGCCGCCTTCTTCGACCTCGACAAGACGATCCTCGCCAAGTCGAGCTCGTTCGCCTTCGCCCGTCCCTTCTACCGCGAGGGCCTGATCGGTCGCTCCGACGTCATCCGCAGTGCGTACGCGCAGTTCGTGTACCTGGCGTCCGGCGCCGACCACGACCAGATGGAGACGATGCGGGAGTACATGTCCAAGCTGGTCACCGGCTGGAACGTGGACCAGGTGCAGCAGATCGTCGGTGAGACCCTCGACGAGATCGTCGATCCGATGGTCTTCGAGGAGGCCCTGCAGCTGATCGAGGAGCACAAGGCCGCCGGCAACGACGTCATCATCATCTCGTCGTCGGGGACCGACATCGTCGAGCCGATCGGTCAGCGCCTCGGCGTCGACCTCGCGATCGGCACGCAGGTCGCCATCGAAGAGGGCGAGTACACCGGCGAGATCCTGTTCTACGCCTACGGTCCCGGGAAGGCCGATGCGATGCGGTCGCTGGCGGAGGAGCGCGGGTACGACCTGTCCGAGTGCTACGCGTACAGCGATTCGCACACGGACCTGCCCATGCTCGAGGCGGTCGGGCACCCGGTGGTCGTCAATCCGGACTCCGAGCTGAAGGCGATCGCGGAGGAGCGGGACTGGCCGATCCGCAACTTCCGTCAGCCGGTGGCGCTGCGCGAGCAGGCCACCAAGCGGTCGGCGATCGCCGCAGGCGCGGGGGTGGCGTTGGCAAGCGTTGCCCTGGGCCTGACGTGGTACGCCCGCCGCCGCGGCGCCCGTGCCTGACATGCGCGCCGTTGCCTTCACCGAGTTCGGCGCGCCCCTGAGCGTCGTGTCCAGGCCGGTTCCCTCCGCAGCGCCGCACGGCGCGGTGATCGAGGTACGGGCGACCGGGGTCTGCCGGAGCGACTGGCATGGCTGGCAGGGCCACGACCCTGACATCCGGCTGCCGCACGTGCCTGGACACGAGTTCGCGGGGGTGGTGTCGTCCGTCGGTGAGCTGGTCACACGGTGGCGTCCCGGTGACCGGGTCACCGTTCCGTTCGTGTGCGCGTGCGGGACGTGTGACACCTGCGTCGCCGGCGATCATCAGGTCTGCGAGAACCAGACTCAGCCCGGCTTCACCCACGACGGTTCCTTCGCCGAGTTCGTCCGCGTCGACTACGCAGACGTCAATCTCGTTCAGCTGCCGGACGATCTCGACTTCGTGCCGGCCGCCGCCCTCGGGTGCCGCTTCGCCACGGCGTTCCGCGCCGTCCAAGGGCAGGGTCAGGTGAGACCTGGCCAGTGGGTTGCGGTCCACGGCTGCGGCGGCGTCGGGCTGTCCGCCGTGATGATCGCGACCGGCCTCGGTGCGCGTGTCATTGCGATCGACGTGTCCGAGGCGGCACTGGCCCGGGCGCTCGACATGGGAGCCGTCGCGGCGGTCGACTCGCGTGAGCTGCCGAATGCCGGTGCGCGCGTGGCCGAGCTGACCGACGGAGGTGCGCACGTCTCGATTGATGCGTTCGGCAGCGAGGCCACCTGCGCGGCCTCCATCGAGGGCCTGCGCCGGCGCGGCCGACACGTGCAGGTCGGTCTCCTGCCCGAGGCCCTCGGACGACCTCGCGTGCCGATGGCACGCGTGGTGTCGTTGGAGCTGTCCGTGCTCGGCTCTCACGGCATGGCCGCGCACGACTACGGCCCGATGCTGCAGATGGTGACCGACGGAACCCTGATGCTGGACCGTCTGGTCGGCGATGTGATCGCCCTGGACGAGGCACCCCACGCACTCGCCGCCATGACTGGTTCCGCCGCTCCGGGCACGCGGGTGATCGTCCCCTGACTCGCGGACTCTCAGAGGACGGCTTGAGCGCCCATGGCGCACGCGGCGGCATGCCAGGCGATGAACCCCGAGACCCCGTCGGACGTTCCAGATGCGTACCCCTGCAGCGCGCGAACGTACGCGGGTCGCCCCATCTCGAGGAACCCGTGCTCGGGAATGCTGAACAGCGACGGGTCCACCCCGCGCGCGGCGAGGACCAGCCTCGTGGTGGCCCGGGCCAGCAGACCTGACCCCCACTCGAATGGCCGCAGAACCGCGAGCTCCGCATGCGCCACCGCTGCCACCACCAGTGCCGGCGCCTGCGTCGGCGTCGTCAGCAGGCCGGCCAGCAGCGCAAGGCGCGCGGACACCTCCTCCGCAGAGGGGGGCGCCCCGAGATTCAGCGGATCGTCTGCCACCTCCCCGCCTCGCGGCCGACCCAGCCCATCCGCGTCCATGAACCCCCGCGCCGTCAGCGCGTGCAAGTGCGCATAGACCTGCAGCGGCGATTGCGCGAACACGTCGACCTGCCCGGGCACGGCCGCCGTCAGTCGCAGCGCAGCGTCGAGCAGCCTGCCCATGGGCGAGTCCTCGACGATCGCGATGTCCGCGCCGTCCATCGCCGCCGTCGCCCGTGCACCGCGCTCCCGTGACGCGGCTGCCACCTCGTCTGCGGCATTTCGAACATCCCGCCGCCACAGCAGGGCATCGATCTCCTCGCGCGCGGCCTGCACGGCAGCCGCGACGTCGGACCGTGCGGCGAGCGCGGCCAGCGGATCCGTTGTCGAGAACACGACCCCATCCAACCAATCCCTTTGCTTGACTAGCTCGCGTGACTGATCCGAAGGCAAATGAGGCCCTGTCCAACCTGCTCCACGAGGATCGGGCGTTCCCGCCCACCCCCGAATTCGCCGCGCAGGCCAACGCGCAGCCGAGCATGTACGACGCCGCGGCCGCGGACCGGCTCGCCTTCTGGGCCGAGCAGGCCGGCCACCTCACCTGGGCCGAGCCGTTCACCGACGTGCTCGACTGGTCCAACGCCCCGTTCGCCAAGTGGTTCGTCGGGGGCAAGCTCAACGTGGCCTACAACTGCGTCGACCGACACGTGGAGGCCGGCTACGGCGACCAGGTCGCGATCCGCTTCGAAGGCGAACCCGGCGACCGACTCGACATCAGCTACGCGCAACTGCAGGTGGAGGTCGCCAAGGCTGCCCACGCGTTGACCGAGCTCGGCGTGACCGCCGGCGACCGGGTGGCCATCTACCTGCCGATGATCCCCGAGGCGATCGTGGCGATGCTCGCCTGCGCGCGGCTCGGCGCTCCGCACTCGGTGGTCTTCGCCGGGTTCTCCGCAGAGGCCCTCCGAAGCCGTATCGACGATGCCGCGGCGAAGTTGGTCATCACGGCCGATGGACAGAACCGACGCGGCAGCACCATGGCGTTGAAGCCTGCGGTCGATGAGGCCGTCCACGACTGCCCCTCTGTCGAGCACGTGCTGGTCGTCCGTCGGACCGGCCAGGACGTGGACTGGAACGCCGAGCGCGACGTCTGGTGGCACGAGATCGTCGGGCGCCAACCGGCCGAGCACACTCCCGAGGCCTTCGACGCCGAGCACCCGCTGTTCATCCTCTACACGTCAGGCACGACCGGCAAGCCCAAGGGCATCCTGCATACGACCGGTGGCTACCTGACCCAAGCGTCCTACACCCACCGCAACGTCTTCGACCTCAAGCCCGAGTCCGACGTCTACTGGTGCACGGCAGACATCGGCTGGGTCACCGGCCACTCGTACATCGTGTACGGGCCGCTGGCGAACCGCGTCACGCAGGTCGTCTACGAGGGGACGCCGGACACACCCGAGAAGGACCGCTGGTGGGACATCGTCGAGCGGCACAAGGTGACCATCCTCTATACGGCGCCCACCGCGATACGCACGTTCATGAAGTGGGGCGACGCGCTCCCGCTCGCCCATGACCTGTCGAGCCTGCGCCTCCTCGGATCAGTGGGCGAGCCGATCAACCCTGAGGCGTGGATGTGGTACCGCACGGTCATCGGCTCGAGCCAGTGCCCGATCGTCGACACCTGGTGGCAGACCGAGACCGGCGCCATCATGATCAGCCCCCTGCCGGGCGTCACTGCAACGAAGCCGGGATCGGCCATGGGCCCGCTGCCCGGCATCGGTGCGGCGATCATCGACGACTACGGCACGCCCGTCGGCCACGGCCATGGCGGCTACCTCGTGCTCACCGAGCCCTGGCCCTCCATGCTCCGCGGCATCTGGGGTGACGACCAGCGCTACGTCGACACGTACTGGTCCCGATGGCCGCAGTACTACTTCGCCGGAGACGGAGCCAAGTGGGACGAGGACGGGGCCATCTGGCTGCTCGGCCGCGTCGACGACGTGATGAATGTCTCTGGCCACCGCATCTCCACGACGGAAGTCGAGTCCGCCCTCGTCAGCCACCCGAAGGTCGCGGAGGCGGCCGTTGTCGGTGCCGCGGACGAGACCACTGGCCAGGGCATCGTGGCGTTCGTCATCCTGCGCGGCGGCGTCCCGACGGAAGATGCCGAAGGCACGGCCATCATCACGGAGCTGCGCAACCATGTGGCGCACGAGATCGGCCCGATCGCCAAGCCGCGCCAGATCATGGTCGTTCCCGAACTCCCCAAGACCCGGTCCGGCAAGATCATGCGCCGCCTGCTCCGCGACGTCGCGGAGAACCGCGCGATGGGCGATGCCACGACGCTGGCCGACCCCGCCGTGATGAACCTCATCGCCACCGGCCTGGCGTCGCAGTCGTCGGAGGACTGATCCGCACCGTCACATAGGGTGACGGGGTACGTCTGGTGTGCCGGGAAGCCTGGTCGGCGCGAGGTGCGAGCGTGTCCACGGGGACACGCCCTGACCGAAGGGGTCCGACCGTGAGCATGGTCAACGAGTTCCTCGGCCGCCCACAGCGGTCGAACCTGCGCTGGCTGCGCGAGCAACTGCGCGACGAGACGGTCGGCGGCGTCCTGCTGCTCATCGCCGCCGCCCTCGCACTCTTGTGGGCCAATTCGGCATGGGGTGACTCGTACACCGCACTGAAGGAGACGGTGGTCGGCCCCGAGATCCTCGGCCTGGACCTGTCACTGAGCCTGTGGACCGCCGATGCGCTACTCGCCGTCTTCTTCTTCGTCGTCGGTCTCGAGCTGAAGCACGAGCTCGTCCTCGGATCCTTGTCCAAGGTCCGCGAGGCCATCGTGCCGGCGACGGCGGCGATCGGCGGAATGGTGGTTCCGGCAGGCATCTTCGTGGTCATCAACCTGGTCGCGGCCGAGGGTTCCACGACCGGATGGGGCATCCCCATGGCCACGGACATCGCGTTTGCACTGGCCGTGCTCGCCGTGGTCGGACGACGCCTTCCCGTGGCGCTCCGAGCGTTCCTCCTCACCCTCGCAGTCGTCGATGATCTCGGCGCGATCACGGTGATCGCGGTCTTCTACTCCGACAAGTTCTCGCTCCCGTGGTTCCTGGCCGCTGTCGCCACCTATGCGGCGTACGCGCTTGCGATGAAGTACCGGATCACCTCTCCGTTCCTCTACGTGCCGCTCGTGCTGATCGGCTGGGAGTTCACCTACCTCAGTGGCGTGCACGCCACGATTGCCGGCGTCGTCTTCGGCTTACTCACCCGAGTTCGCACAGACCCGGGCGAACACGAGGCGCCGGCGGAAAGGCTGGGCCACCTCATCCACCCCATCAGCGCAGGACTGTGCGTGCCCCTGTTCGCCTTCTTCGCGGCCGGAGTCGACTTCCGCAGCGTCGGCCTGTTCGACGCCCTCAGCACACCCGTCGCGATCGGCATCATTCTCGGCCTGGTGGTCGGCAAGCCGGTAGGAGTCCTGCTCGGAGCCTGGCTCACCGCAAGGTTCACCAGGGCCAGCCTCAGCAAGGACATCGCGTGGCGGGACGTGGCTGCGATCGGGGTGCTCTCAGGCATCGGCTTCACCGTTGCCCTCCTCATCGCCGAGCTGGCCTACAAGGACGAAGAGGGGATCATGGACTCGGCCAAGGTGGCCATCCTGGCGGCTTCGGTCGTAGCGGCCCTGCTCGCCGCCATCGCGCTCACCCTGCGCAGCCGGCACTACACCAACAACGTCTGGCCGACCGAATCCGAACTTCCGGACGAGGCTCGCGACTGAGGACCGGGCATGCGCCCGACCCCTGAGTCCCGATAGCCTTCTTGGAGCCGCGCAGCCTGGAGGAACCCATGCCACCGCAACCCCACCCCAGCATCAAGGACCTCGTCACCAAGACGGTCGCTGACGCGCAGCGCCTTGCGAAGGCCCAGATGGCCCTCCTCCAGACCGAGATGACCGCTAGTGGTGCCAGGGTCGGCAAGGGGGGAGCGCTCGGCATCGTGGCCGCCACCATGGCGCTGTTCGGCTTCCTGTTCATCCTGCTGACGCTGGCCTTCGTGCTCGTCGCGCTTGGCCTGCCGGTGTGGGCGGGCATGCTCATCGTCGCCGTCCTGCTGATCATCGTTGCTGCCATCGCCGGGCTCGTCGCCAAGAAGGAGTTCGAGAACGTCAAGGGTCCCGAGGTGGCCATGGCGGAGCTCGAGAAGACCAAGGCCGCGCTGAGCGGGCAGCCGGAGGATCCGGCGGCGCCGACGCTGCCCCCCTCGCCCGGTTCATAGCCGGTGCCCCTGCCCGAACCCGAGGAGGCCATCAGGGCATCCGGGCCGTGGACGCTGCGCGACGTAGCGGCCAACGGTGCGCGATTCCACATCGCTGACCTCGGTGAAGGTCCACTTGTCGTCCTCCTCCACGGATTCCCCATGTACTGGTGGACGTGGCGAGATCATCTCGTCCGCCTGGCCGAGGCCGGCTACCGCGCCATCGCCATGGACCTGCGCGGCTATGGCGGTAGCGACCACCCTCCTGAGGGCTACGACCCGCGCACAATGGCTGCGGACGTCGCGGGCGTCATCCGCAGCCTGGGCATCCCGCAGGCCACCATCGTCGGGCACGGCTGGGGTGGCATTGGCGCGTGGTCGACCGCCGTCCTCGAACCCGAGGTCGTGCGCGCGATCGTGCCCGTCTCGATGCCGCATCCACGCCAACTGCGCTCGGCAATCCTGCGTGACCGACAGCAGCGGGCCGCCATGCGCTACGCGTTCGGCTTCCAACTGCCGTTCCTCCCGGAGCGCTCACTCACCGCGTCGGACGCCCGCAGGGTCGAGGAGCTTCTCGAATCGTGGAGCGGGTCCCGGGACTGGCTGGATGAGCGAACCTCCAGCATGTTCCGCTCCGCATTCCTCCGCTGGCCCACCGCGCACACGGCGATCGAGTACCACCGTTGGGCGGCCCGCTCGGTCCTGCGCCCGGACGGCCTCAGCTACATGTCGCTCATGGAAGCGCCCGTCCAGCAGTCCGTGCTGCAGGTCCAGGGCGCCGACGATCCGATGGTCCTCGCGTCATCGGTGGATGGAAGCCAGGACTTTGTTCGGGCGACCTACCAGCGCGTCGATCTGCCCACCGGGCACTTCCCGCATGAAGAGGCGCCGGACCTTTTCGCCGATGCGCTGCTGGACTGGCTCGCCCACTCCGCGCGCGCATGACACAGGATCGTCCGCGCGATCGTCTCGGCCGGCCCCTGCCTGCCGATGCAGCGTCCGACACTCCTCCCGTGCCATCGGTTGACGGTGTGAGCGACGGCGATGTGTGGCGCCTGGCCGTGTCCTTGATGCACGAGGGACTGCCGTTCCACGCGCATGAGGTGTGCGAGGCCCGTTGGCGCGAGTGTGCTCCCGACCAGCGAGCGCTGTGGCGAGGGCTCGCCCAGTGGGGAGCGGCGCGAACGCACGAGGCCCGTGGCAACGACATCGGTGCGCAGCGAGTGGCCGCCCGGGCACTGGCCACCCTCGGGGAGTCGGCGCCCCCACCGCCCGGCGTCGATCTGGAATCGGTGCGAGCCGACTGCCGCCGACTTGCTCGCTAGGCGCGCGCCAGGCCCACGAGCAGTGCCTCGATCATCGCGGCGAAGTTGGCCTCA
>Ga0316576_10002758_pt1 | contig 10077 bp, 7 predicted proteins | sample S0NA_FD_203075 | JGI IMG/M metagenome (GOLD analysis project Ga0316576, IMG submission 203075) | Rhizosphere microbial communities from salt marsh grasses in Alabama, United States - S0-2_050615r3r5 | ecosystem: Host-associated > Plants > Roots > Rhizosphere | place: USA: Alabama | collected... | reverse complement strand
CCGCCAGTTTCTTGTCCACATTTCCGGCCGCAGCGTGCTTGCGGGAGCCTACCATGGCTTTACCGAACTTGTGGGTGATGTTGCTGGCAACGGCAATGACGCCGTCCACCCCCAGATTCATCATGCCCGGCGTCATGAAAAAAGCCCCCCCGCTTCCGATGAAACCGCTCAGGATGCCGCCGATAAACCCCAGCAGAACCACCTGCAGTGCTGTGGCCAAGTTGATGTCGATAAAATGCATGGTGAGCAATTCGTGCATATCTCCCCTCCCGAACGTTTTTAAACCGTCAGTCTAATCGATGTTGATGATCTTCAGGGCCAGTCCCGTCACCGTACCGTAAAGGTAGGCGATGAGAGGAATGAAGAAGATCATGAAGACCGAAGCCAGCCATTTGAAATGCTGGTGCAGAGAACCGCTTAAAAAATTTTTGACCGCATCCTGGTGCGTGAAGACCACTCCGTACATCAGAACCAGCAGGGCCAGGAAACCGATCAGGGTGATCGCCTGGCGTTTGCCGAAGAGAAACCGCGCTTTGAGTTCGTCGGCGGTGATCACCGGTGCCTTGAGCCGGTCCCGAATGCTCAAGGCCAGCTCCCGGGTCCTGCGGGTGCGGGTCGAATGTCCTTTGGACAGGAACATGTCGCCGATGACCACCAATGCGTAACGGCCGTTGCCCTGCACCTGTTCCAGGATTTTGTCGGTGCCGCCGCAAATCGTATGCCGCCCGCCGCAGCGTCCCCGGTCGACCAGTTCTTCCTCGGTGCGCCTCAAGCCGCCGTCGTCTTCGGCTGTCGCCGGCCCATCATCCTCCACTCCGCCGTCATAGGGAACCGGACATTCCGGGCGGCTGAAACCGCTGTCCGCCACAGTGCCGGGATCCTCCGGATCAAACTGTAATTCTCCGGGGGGAACCAGACGCAGAAGCTCCACCGCCGCCCCCCAGCGTTGGGCCAGCTGAAGAATCTGCTGAAAATTGTCGGATTTCGGTTCGAAGCGCTCCTGGACCCACAAAATGTTGGTTTCGGCCATGGTGCATTGAATCTCCCGGCACCCGGACAGATCGGCCAGCACCAGAGGAATATCTCTGCCAAGCGCTTCATCGTGTGGCGGGTAGGTGACGGTAACGACCCCGCTGTCGGCCTGGACCTGGAGGTCGGCTCGTTGGGTGCGCTCGTCCAAGGCCAGGCGCAATTTGGCCTGGGAAGACAAGTGGAGGTCATCCAACATTTTCATGCCGGCCGGAGTCGGTTGGAAATCAGGCAGTTCCGCCATGGCGCACAGAATTCCGGCCGCGTTGGAAAGCCCGATGTTTTCAAGATTGAAGAACACATCGAATTGGTTGAGATCACGGTTGTCCACTCGGTGGATGGTATGGATCCAGCGCCCGACATCGTCATCCAGTTGCGCAAGGTAGTTCTCGGCTTTTTCCTGCGTCATGTGCAGCGTTTGCGCCGCCCTTCTGACACGCACCTCCTGGGGCGCTGTCAAACCCACCCGCAGTCTGTTGCTGACCCCCGGCAGCAGCAGATGTCCGGCGCGCCCGTGATAGATGAAGTCGCCCTGACGGGCCTTTTCGCTCAGCGCAGCCGTCAGAAACGCAATATACGACTCCTTCTCTCGGGCCAGTTTTTCATGCATACCCGGACTCTTGATGATGGACAATTCAAGCCGGCCGACCTTGATGCCGGCGGCCCGCGCCTGGTCGACGAGATCCTCGCGGGAAACGACCGGCCAGTTGGTCTTGCGGGCCAGTGCCCGGGCCAGCTCCTCCCGTCCTCCCTGATATAGACTCGAAATCATTACAATTGCCATTTTGATTCGCCTTCCTTCTGCAGGTAGCTGATGTGATCCTTTTCTTTAACTTGAATGATCTGACTCGAAACCAGGTCCTTGACCTGAAGCATCAGGTGCTCGCAGGCCCCGTTGTCCGCGCCGAAAACCAGCACATCAATGCCTTCGTCTTTGACCAGGTCGACAATTTCCTCCTTCAGTTCTCTGTGGGCAATGTGGTGCGACACGGCCAGCCCCGCTTGACGCGCGCTGTTGATCAGATCCAGCAGGGCTTCATCCAGCCAGGCGGCAATCGAATTCGATGAATCTTCAACCGCGTCGTGCCGGAGAATGTACACCTGTGCCCGGAGTCGCTCAGCCAGCGCCAGGGCATAATGCACGCTGTTGAGATCTTTTCCGGAAGACCCAACAGGGACCAGTATTTTCTTTTGCAACATCGCTGACTCTCTCCCGCAGGCCGGCCGCTATTCGATTACCGTTCTTAATCACTATCTGTGCCAAAACATTATTAATTAACAATATTAGTCTGTTACGAACAAGTCCGGGTTCAAGTGCCCGGCAAAACGTTTCGATTTGAAACAGATATCCTCCGGCGTCAACCGTGCAAAACCATAATTCATAAGGATATCAATTGGTTGAATTGACTGTTTCGAATTGGAACAAATCAGAAGGTGTTATCGAAGCCGCCGGTGGCCCGGGCCTTGTTGAGGGGATCACAAGAGATGGTAGCGTTTCATTTTACGCCAGAGGGTGGTGCGGGGCAGGCCGAGGATGTCGGCGGCGAGGCTTTTGTTGTGGTTGGTCTTGATCAGGACTTCCGTAATATACTGCTTTTCCTTCTCTTCCAGCGAAAGGCAGGCCTGAGGATCCAGGCTGCTGATGGAAAGCTCCCGCAAATCGGAAGGCAGGTCGCGAGTCGAGAGCTCAGCCTCGTCGGTCAACGCGACGGCCCTCTCGATGATGTTCTCCAGCTCGCGCACATTGCCGGGGAATGGATAGCGGGATAGAATCTCCAGCACTTCCGAGGAGACGCCCTCGATCTCCTTTCCGAAAGTCTTGCCGTATTTGTCGAGGAAGTGCCGGATGAGCAGCGGGATATCATCCGACCTGGCCCGCAGCGGCGGCAGCGGGATCATCACGACGTTGAGACGGTAGTAGAGATCCTCCCGGAAGGCACCGGCCTCGACCAGCTCTTTGAGGTTTCGATTGCTGGCGGCGATCAAGCGCACATCCACGGAAATCGTTTTGACGCCGCCCACCCGCAGAAAAGAGCGCTCTTCAACGAAACGAAGGAGCTTGACCTGCATGCTGAGCGGCATTTCGCCGATTTCATCGAGGAAGATCGTCCCCTTGTTGGCGGCTTCCAGCAGGCCGACCTTGGTTTCGGTAGCACCGGTAAAAGCCCCTTTTTCGTGGCCGAAGAGTTCGTTGGTGATCAGCTCTTCGGTGAATCCGCCGCAGTTGAAGGAAACAAACGGCTGGTCCGTTCTCGAACCGCGCTGATGCAGGGCCCGGGCGACCATTTCCTTGCCGGTTCCGCTTTCGCCGAAGACAAGTACATTGCAGTCGAGAGGCGCCACCTTGTCGATCAGGCGGAACACCTCCAGCATGGCCTTGCTGCTGCCGATGATCGCCGCCGGTCGCCTCTGATAGAAAAGGGCTTCCTTCAGCGCCTCTGTTTCTTTCACCAGCATGACCTTGTCCAGGGCACGCCGGACCAGCAGCCTGAGTTCCGCCATTTTGATGGGTTTGATCACATAGTGGAACGCACCGGCCCGAATGGCTTCGATCGCAGAATCCACCGAGCTGTAAGCGGTGATGAGAATGACCTCGGTCCAAGGGCAGCGTTTGCGCACAGCCTTGAGAACATCCAGACCGCTCATTCCGGGCAAGCGCAGGTCGCACAGTACCAGGTCGAAGCCCACCCGTTCCAGGCGCCGCAGGGCCGATTCGCCGTCCAGAAAAGTCTCGACTGCATAAGGTTCCTTGGAAAGCCCCCGTTTGACCTCGCGGCCCACGATGGGTTCATCGTCGATAACGGCAATCCTGAAGCGCTCCATCCAATCACCCCTGGATGCTCAGTCTGCCGGACAGCGGCAGAAAAATGGAAAAGCAGGTGCCGTGCCCGGGCCGGCTCTGCACTTCCATGCGGCCCCCGTTCTGTTTGATGATGTTGTAGCTCACCGAAAGACCGAGTCCGGTTCCCATGCCCTCTTTCTTGGTGGTGAAAAAGGGATCAAAAATCTGGTTCATGTATTCCGACGGAATGCCGGGTCCGTTGTCCGCCACGTCGATCCGTACTTCGGCGGGGATTTCCGCCGGACCGACCACCACTTTCAGCTCACCGCCGCTTTCCATGGCCTGGATGCTGTTCATGAACAGGTTGAGCAAAACTTGCTGCAAGCCGCCGCGGTCCAGGCGGGCATTGAGCGGGCCGTCTTTGACCTCTTTGAAAAATTTAATGTTGTTCAGTTTCAGCTCGTTGTTGACCAGCCGCACGGTTTTATCGACGATCTCCTCCAGGTTGACCTCTTCCGCCCGGGGATGGCTGGCCCGTGAAAACTCGAGCAGGTTCTTGACGATGTCACTGGTCCGATCGGCCTGGTCCATGGCTTCCTGATAAAGGCGCAGGCGCTCGGCCGGGTCCATCTCTTCCCCGTCTTCAAGCAGCGATTCCAGGATCAGCGACAGGTTGTTGACCGGGTTGTTGATTTCGTGGGCGATTCCAGCGGTCAAGGTACCGATCGAGGCGATCTTACGGGACTGGATCAGCTGCTCCTGCCGTTTCTCCAGTTCGGCCATCATGCGGTTGATGGCGGTCACCAGGCGGTGGATTTCGTTGCGGGTATCGCCCCCATAGGCGGTAATGCGCTGGTAGGCGCCTTGGGCAACAGCTTCGGATTCACGGGTGATCCGGGCCAGGGGCCGAATGACCTTTTCACCGATCATGTAAATGACGAATCCCAGCAGCAGCACCAGCAGAAGCAGGCTGATCAGGGGTAGCGGAATCATTTTTTGGATGAGGCGGTCGATGACTCTGCGTTCGGCCGTGACCAGCTGATCGGCCAGGATGAGCAGGTTCTGCCCGTTGCCGCGGATCTGCTCCTGCAGTTCGGTGCATCCCCCTTGGTCACAGGAAGCCTGCCGCAGACGGGTCATCAGCGACGCGTAATCCTGCACGTGTTGGACGAAGAGCGCGTAGCTGTCCCGTCCGATGGCCTCCACCAGGCTTTCCTGCTCCCGTTGGAGGGCTAGGGACAGGTGATTGGTGTAGGTGATGTTTTCTTCATAGCTGAATTCCTGCAGATAGAGGAAGTAGTTCTTCTCGTAACGCCGCATTTCGAGGATGGCGGAGTTCAGTTCATCGGCCAGTTCGAAAAGCTGCATGGAACGCGAGAGACGTCTAAAGTTGTTGTAGTTCACGGCGATGATAACGGCCATGAAGACGAAGCAGATCGAGAAGGCCATCATAATCTGCGCACGGATTGTTTTGGGAATCAGGTTCATAGAGCGCAAAATGAACCTTTTCAAAAAAAAGGTCAAACCAAAAATTAAGCGGGACCTGATGCGGCAATCCGTTTCCTTGACGGTGGCGATGCCACCCCCCTTTCAAACCAAATTTATCAGGGTTTCGCGACCTCTGATGCCAAATCCACAGCCAGTTTGACGTGAGCAAGGCGTCCGGCGAAGCGAAACGGCCCGCATGGGGCGGATCGGGATCGGCGGGGCGCGGCGGCTGGAGATTGTCGCGGGTCACGATGTGAAAGGGCAAAGCGCCCATGATGGCGCCGGCGGCGCGATCCTGGTTTTTTTTATCCGGCATGTTCTACTCTTATATGCCATAAAAGTTTTCACGTTGTTTAGCAATTACATATCCGTACCTAATCCATCTTGACATGTTCCCGCATTTCCGACAGATCGATCTCCTGTTCGCCCGTCTTGTCGAATTTTAACACGCGATTCCTGAAATCTGCCGCATCGATTTTTTCCTTGACCCATCGGTGCCAGTCTTCTGCCCGGGAAGACACAATTGCGTTAAAATCTCTGGAGGAGTCGAACCGGGACAGGGCATCATCCACTATCCAAACACAATAGTTGCATTTTTTCTCTCCGCTTTCGGAAACGATAAAAAAATAACGAAACGTCGAGCTGCCGGGTTTCAGCCCTTCATTGATCTCACAGGATTTGTAGGACCATGTTTTTTGCATTTTCTCCTCCACATAAAATTCCGTTATAGAGCCGTTTTAGCCGCAAGCCTCATGAAATCGTACCTTCCAGGCAACATCTCGATTAACCGGGTCACTCTAAGGTAAAGCCCCATACTCCGCCTGTCCACATAAACTTGTGCGTTGCCGTTTCTCAGCCAAAGATGAAGAGTATCGGGTGTCACACCCACCGAAGATCAATGGGCTTGGATTTTTCTGCCTTAATCGGAAATAATAAGAAGGCCCCGAGCGATTTTAGAGGCTGAAGCACCGGCCCAAGGGTGACGGGGAACTTGTGATACCAGTCTACCCCAGCAGCATCCGGTTTTTTTGGGCTTTTAACGTAGTCACGGAAACCTTTCAGCAACGCGTTCAAAGCGGGATGCGCCACTTTCTGGCTCACTGAATCAACAAGCTGTCGGTTTCACTCGGCGGATGGTAAGAGATACGTATACCTTCCCACTCTTGACCTCAACCTAACTTGATTTTTCCTATTGTCAATTTTCGCGGCAGCGTTTTAACCGGATCCCGAACCCGACCTGCCGCCCCCGTTATCGGATGCATCATAACGCTGCCGGGGCCTTAGATTTGCGAAAACAATTTCAAATTTATCCATCATTTGCAAACCTGCAGGCGGCATGCTATGCCGAAACGACGTAAGCGTTCACAAGGCACCGCATCTGCCTTGTTGTCGGGCACTCGAAGGTCAAAAGGTCGTCCGCACGCCCGACGCCTTACATCTGCCTGCCCCGTGAAATGCGAAGCCTATTTCACTGGGGCGGCACCCTGCAAACGCTTAAAACCAGGTGGTTTGAAGCGCATCGGACTTTGCAACCCTGTGAACGGTAATGAAGTGACATCCCTGAGTCGTGCCATACAACGCCAGCCGGGAGGTGTGCATGGAAACATTCAAAGACTTCGAAAATATTCACGCGGTGCTGAGGCAAACGGTCGACCGTCGGGGGGAATACCCGGCTTACCGGTGGCTGAGCGGCGACGGTCGGCCCGGGGCAGTGACCTGGGAGGAATTCTCCGATCAGGTCCGGAAGGTTGCCAAAAGTCTGATTGCGCTTGGGGTGCAAAAAGGCGACAAGGTTGCCATCGTCAGCTACAGTTGCTACCGGTGGGTGCTCACGGATCTGGCTGTCGCCTGTATCGGGGCCGTCACCGTGGGTATTTATCAGACGCTGCCGGCCAAAGACTGCCGTTACATTATTCGGCATTCCGACGCCGTGCTTGTTTTTGCGGAAGACCACAAGCAGCTCGACAAGCTGCTGGAAATTCGCAGTGAGATTTCTGACGTCCGCCGGGTCGTGCTGTTCAGCGGTGAAAATCCTCAGAATGACTGGGTTTTGAGTTTCGAGGAATTTGTCAATCAGGGTGGCGATGTTCCCGAAAGCGCATTTACGGAAAGAACGGCAGCGGTTGCCGCCGGGGATGTCGCTGCGATTGTCTACACCTCGGGCACCACCGGCGTCCCCAAGGGGGCCATGCTCACGCACGACAACATGACGTTTACGGCCCAGTCGGTTGAGAAAAGCGTGGTCTGGTATCCGGGCGACGAGGTGTTTCTCTTTCTTCCGCTGGCTCATGTCTTTGCGCGCACTTGCGTTTACACCGCGCTGCTGTGCGGATGCACCCTGACTTTCAACCGGAGCATGGAGCTTCTGGCCGAAGATTTGAAAACCGCCCGGCCCCACTGGTTTCCAAGCGTTCCGCGGGTTTATGAAAAGGTCCAGGCCAAAATCATGAGCGCAGCCGAGGCCAAGGGCGGGTTGGCGCTGAAGCTCTTCCGCTGGGCCTTGGCGATCGGATACAGGGTGAGCGATTTACAATTGGCCCACCGCTCGATCCCGCCGATTGTGTCCTTTCAATATAAAGTGGCGAGCCGTCTGGTATTCAAAAAAATTCAGACCGCATTGGGGGGACGGGTGCGTTGGTGCATCAGCGGCGCGGCACCGTTGAATCCCGAGGTCGGAAGGTTTTTTCATGCGGCCGGCATCCTTGTCGTGGAGGGGCTCGGCATGACAGAGAACACAAGCTTCTCCAATTTGAATCGCTACGACGATTACCGTTTCGGCTGGGTTGGACCACCAGGCCCGGGTATCGAGCAAAAGGTCGCTTCGGACGGTGAGATTCTGTTTCGTGGTCGCAACGTCATGAACGGCTATTACAAGATGCCGGATGAAACGGCGACGACGATAACGGAAGACGGCTGGTTGAAGACGGGCGATCTGGGTGAAATCGATGATGAAGGCTTCCTGCGCATCACCGGCCGAAAGAAAGAGATTCTGGTCACATCAGGCGGGAAGAATATCGGCCCGGCGGCCATCGAGGCGCACCTCGCTACTTCACGGTATATCCACCAGGTCTGTGTGGTCGGTGATCGACGTCACTATCTGACGGCACTGGTATCTTTGGAACCGGAGGCGATCAGCGCCTATGCCGGTCAGCATCAGATCGACTTCAAATCGGTTGACGAACTAAACCAACACCCCGTCATTAAAAAGCTGGTCGAGACCGAAATCGCCGAACGAAACAAATCTCTGGCTCCCTTCGAGACGATTAAAAAATTTACGATCGTTCCCGAATTTACGATCGACAACGAGATGGTGACGCCGACACTCAAGCTGAAGAAGAGTGTTATCCTGGACCGGTTCAAAGACCACATCGATGCCATGTACAGTTAGTTACCGGCGCAACAGCGGCGGTGCTGGTTTTCCTTTCCGGAGCATACCCGGAAGGGAGATGGCGTCGTATTGTGGGCGCTTGGCCAAATACGAACAGGCGCTGCGTCTTCCAAAAATAAGGTCTCAAAAAGCGATTCGTCTCGTATTGGGTTACAAACGATTGGATGACGCCTTGACCTCCCATCGTATTGGCCATATTGTTTCACTATGCCTGGACACTTAAAATTTCCCTCCCACAGCCTCCGGAGAGGCACCATCTCCGGGGGCCGTTTTGACCGATAGATATTTAAATCCACACAACGGACTGATGAACTCGTAAAAAGTCTTAATTGAGACGGATCCGTAAAAAGCCCGGGATCAAGGCTTGCGAATTTCGAGGAATGAGGCCTACTTATGGTACGCCGCAGTGACGAGAAATGAAGCGTAACGCAGATATCGGGCTTTTTACGGATCCGTCAAGAACTGGAAAACCGGTCATAAACATGGAGGTGACATGATGGCACGATATCTTTTGCTGTGGGAAATGAACCGAAACCTCGTACCCATTGACCCCAAAGAACGGAGCACCGGTTGGGGAACCCTGCTGACCGTGGTTAAAAAGGACTTAGCACAGGGCGTCATGAAGGACTGGGGGGCATTTCCCGGAGAAAACAGAGGCTTCCTGATTGCGGAGGGCTCTCAACTCGATATTATGAAAATGACTCAGCAGTACACGCCCTACGTGAATTTCAAAATTCATCCCGTCTCAGCCGTCGGTGAAATCGAAACGTTACTCGAACATATGGCTGGTTAAAAAAATGAAGGCAGAGCCCATGGCCCTGCCTTCACTATGACCTCGTCACTTTTCATATGCAAGACCGCATCTTTTTGTCACGCAAAGAAGTCTTGGCGGCCATTCGGGCTGATTTTCGCCAATACGCCCCGCAGACCCGCCTTTTCCTCGAACTCTTTCCGCTGGTTTTCGGCGAGCGCGCGGTTATTTCCGGAACTTCCCGGGATGACCGCTTGTGGATGGCGGAGCACGGGCGGAAGATGTTTCACATCAGCGCCCGGGATCTGGGCATCCGCCTCTGTGATGAACTGGAGCAAACCAGGCCGCCATTGGAAGTTCTGGCTGCGGTCTGCCGACGTGTTTTCAGAACCGTCCTCCAACTGGATGAGTCCGACCGCCCAGGTGAACCCGGCATTTGGCTGTTTACGGGCATGGAAAATTTCTCATGCCGCCAGTGCGGACACTGCTGCCGCAACCTCGACTACTACGATCAACTCACGGAAGCCGACTATAACCGTTGGCAAGCGTCGGGCCGAACGGACATCCTGAAAAAGGTGCGGCGTGTCAAACGCAAGAACAACACATACGCCTACCGCATGTGGGAAAAAACCGGCACCG
>Ga0316576_10002757_pt1 | contig 10077 bp, 9 predicted proteins | sample S0NA_FD_203075 | JGI IMG/M metagenome (GOLD analysis project Ga0316576, IMG submission 203075) | Rhizosphere microbial communities from salt marsh grasses in Alabama, United States - S0-2_050615r3r5 | ecosystem: Host-associated > Plants > Roots > Rhizosphere | place: USA: Alabama | collected... | reverse complement strand
CGTAGACGGCGACAGGCGAAAAACGTTTCTGGTATTGCCAAAAGGCGTTATTTTGGAAGATATCAGGGTCAACGGGAGGGGAAAGTTCCAGGACGGAGTGGTGGCGATCCATTTTTTTCCAAACGGGTGTTTGGAAAGGATGCTCATTCATTTGAAAAACTCCACTGATGAGACGTATACTATTGAAGTAAATCCGTTGACTGGGCAGGCAACCCTTTATGAAAGCTACATCGATCAGGAAGAGGGAATCTAAAGGATTTACCCTATTGGAAATCCTGGTGTGCCTGGCTCTTATGGCCATTACCTTTGTTTCTGTGTTTCGCCTTCAGGCGCAGAACTTGGACATGCAGAGGGAAACGCGCTTCATTACTGAGGCCAAGTATCTCGCTCAGGGACGCCTTGCACACCTCTATGTTGATGGCCCAGGTTTTTCTCGGGGTGCTTCAAGGACTCTTGATCCTCCTTTTCAGCATCTGGTGGTGTATGAAGAGACGCAAGACGAGGTGGCCGATCACAAGGATCTTTATAGGGTCAGGATTGTGATTCATTCGCGGGATGATCGAAATGGTGATCAGCAGTATGTGCTGGAGACCTATGTTTTTCAAAGTCCGGAGTGACGGTAGACGTATGTATGAAAAACATTCAGAGGGAATAACGGGCGGGTTTACGCTCCTTGAAGTGCTTGTATCCACGGCCATCCTGGTGGTTGTGATCGCCGCCGTATATGAGGCGTTCATCTCCAATGTCTCTTCGGTCAGGGCGGCTCGGCAGGGTGAAGAGGTCAACCAGACAGGAAGGATTATCTTAGAGCGGATCTCGGAGGACTTGGTGAGCGCTGTCGGAGGTTCTCCCCAGAAACCCGACAAAGTGAAGCTGGGAATGATTTCCGAAGACAGGGAAGAAGAGGGGCACTCTGCAGATCGGATTAGTTTTACGAGTTTCAGCCACGTGATCGGTCCGGGAGGCGGTCCTGCAACGGATTTATGCGAGATCGAGTATTCCTTGGAAAAGGATCCTGATGGAGCGGGCTTCATCCTGTACCGGCGAGATACCGCTCCTCCAGACGAGGATTTCTCGAGTGGTGGAAGAGGCTTTCAGCTCGCGAAGCATGTGGGGAGCTTGAATTTCCGCTTTTCTGACAGTGATGATCGGGAGTTTGACTCGTGGGATACCCTTACGGGAGAGAGCCAGGGAGTCCTTCCCTCTTTGGTTACCATAGAGCTCAACGTGATTGACGATGGTGGAAAAGAACACCTTTTTGCGACATCGGTACATCCTGCTCTTTCCCCTGTGAGAAGAGGGAAGTAGGAGATGGATCAAAAGGGCGTGGCATTGCTTCTGACGCTGCTTATCATTCTTACGCTCGTGGGAATGACAATTGGTTTTTCACGAGAGTCAACTGTTGAAATGAACCTTGCCGGATATGCGCGCGACGAAGCACAAGCTACTGCGGCGGCCAGGTCCGGAGTTGCCTTCGGACTCTCCGTCCTGAAATCAGACGACCCCAAAATAGACAGCTTTCGTGAAGACTGGGGTTCATTTGGAAAGGATATTCCACTTGATCAGGGAAGCGAAATCAGTGCGAGCGGTTTTATACAGGACGAGTACGGCAAGCTGAATGTAAATATGTTGCTGACCAAAGAAGGAACAATTGATCCTGCAGCCGTGGCCAGGATGAAAAGGCTGTTTTCACTTTTGGGGCTTGGAGAAGACCAATTGGACCCGCTCTTGGATTGGCTGGATAGAGATGATGTGAAACGGCCGGAAGGAGCGGAAGAGTTTTACTATGGGAACCTCAAAAAACCCTACGCATGTGCCAACGGCCCGTTTGTTTCGACCGAGCAACTTATCTTGGTAAAGGGAATGGAAGATATCTCACTCTCCACCGTGAACCCGAAAGAAACGCTAAGCGACTATCTGACCGTATATTCCGATGGAAGAATCAATATTAATACGGCCCCAAAGGTCATACTGCAGAGTCTCAGCGATGGGATGGATGAAGGGATTGTCGCCAATATTCTCGAATACCGAAAAGAAAAGGATTTCGTGGTCATTGAGGACATCAAGAAGGTGCCGGGGGTTACTGCGAAACTTTTCAGTTCCATAAAGGATAGTATCACCACAAAGAGCTCGGTGTTTACGATTCAAATGGATGGAAGCAGCAGCGGTGCGACCAGAAGGGTGACCGCAAGAGTCCTGCGAAAAGATGGAACATTGAGGATTCTCTACTGGCGGCTATCATGACGCAAAAAACCTTTCTAAAAAACATATTCAGACCTCGGACAGTTGTCGGACTGCACGTGACCACCGAAAGGCTGGCTTTGGTAAAGATTGTAAACACGCTGAAAGGTCCGGAGGTTGTGGAAACAAGAAGCCGGGGACTGGATCAAGAACGGGACGTTTCAGAACAATTGAAGGCCCTGTTTGATGCTCCTAGGCTCAAGTATGACATGCTCGTGAGCAGCATACCCTCCCCGCTGGGAAGTTTTCGGAGAATACCGGTTCCGTTCCAGAAGTCCAGAAAGCTAGAAAGGATAATCAGGTACCAGTTGGAACCGTACATCCCTTCCCCCATTGATGGTATCCTCGTTGATTATTTCCCGGGCGGGAGTGATGGGAACGCGGTAGTAATGGGTCTGGAAAAAAAGATTCTTTCAGACCACCTGAAATCACTCAAAAATGCGGGGCTTGAACCGGACCTGGTTGTGCTCGATGAAGCGGCCATTTTCTCCCTCTACACTGCCGGCTCCCTGGATCGCCGGAAGGGGGAGGATTCTACGGCCATCGTTCATTTTGGCGAAGACTTCCTGGGCATGCAGATTGTCTCAGGAGACGAGGTAAGGTTCGTTCGTATTCTTTCGGACTCTGAAAATAGTATCTCTGCGATTGATGAATCCCTGAAGATCTACGAGTTGCAGGAAAAGGCTGTTCCTCGGAATCTGTTCCTGGTAGGAAATTCTCCCGATGTGGACGCGTTTAGAAAGGAAATGCAAAATAGTAGTACAGGAATGGAAGTGAATGTGTGGGATCCATGGAAGCATTTGAGAATACGAGTCGAGGATTTCTCGCGATCAGACGCAGAGTATCTGGTGGTACCGCTAGGTGCGGCATTGATTCCTTCCATAGATTTCAGGCCATTCAACTTTAGAAAAGATGAATTTTCTATAGAATCGGTCATGGAGATGAAGCGTAAGATGGTTTCGGTCATCGTCCTTCTTTTTTTGCTTGGCGGGGCCGTGACGTTTCACCTCTATCAAAAGGAGCATCTCCAAGGAAAACGCTATCAGGAAGTTAAGAGACAGGTACGCAACGTCTTCCTATCCACTTTTCCGGATACCGTCCGGTTGGTAAAAGGCCAGGAACTTGCACAAATGAGACAGAAAATGGCTGAGGAGCGGAGCAGGCTGGCATGGACCAATGATTTTAGAAGAAAAGATACCGTTCTTGCGGTGCTCAAGGTGCTTACCGAAAAAATGGGACCAATTCCAGACCTTTATTTAGAGGATTTTGCATTTGAAGGAAAGGAAGTTACCGTGGAAGGAGAAACCGCTTCCTTTGAGACGGTGGAAAAGCTTAAGAAAGCCTTTCAGACCAGTAGTATGTTCACTTCTGTCAAACTGGCCGGAGCCAAAAAAACCCGAGAGAAAAAAAGGGTCCGATTCCAGATGAAGCTGATGCTGAAATGATCCGAAGACGAAACCAGATCGCCATGCTGACTATCGGGGGTATTATTTTCCTCGGCGTCCTCTATTATCTTTTTGTTTTCTCCCCCGGCGTGAAGAGAGAACGCATGGTCCGAGAAAGGATCAGGAAGAAAGAGTCGGATATCAGGGCGATGATGCAGTTGAAGAGGGAGTGGCAAACGTTAAGAGCAAGCAAGATCAGGGCGAATGAATTGCTGAAGCGCAGAGGGAAACAGTTTGCACTCCTTTCTTTTCTTGAGGGGCTTTCCCGAGAGGTGGGGATCAATGACCGGATTCAGTATATGAAACCCGTGTTATTTCAGGAAAGTTCCTCCTCCCTGCGACAGGTAGGGGTGGAGGTGAGGTTGGATGGCCTTTCAATGAAAGATCTGGTGCAGTATCTCTATCGGATTGAATATTCGGATGCGTTCCTTGCGGTGCCGCGTATCAAAATTCAGCGAGTGGAGGAAAAAGGAACAACTGCAAGTCTTCGTGTGACCATGCAAGTACGCACGTATATCTCTCAGTAATCTTCCTCAGGAGAGGCCGAATCTCTTGATTTTCAACCCAAGGGTCTTTCTGTTAATTCCAAGAATTTCAGCTGCTCTGGTCTTTTTGCCTTTCGTACGCCGAAGAACGAAGCGAATGTATTTTTTTTCCAGATCCTCCAATGAAAAAAGTTCCTCTGAAAACATCTGAAATTCCCCTTGCCTTTGCGTGATGAAGGAAGGAAGATCCCGGGGTCGGATTCGAGCGGTATCTTCAAGGATGAGCACACGTTCAATAGTGTGCTCCAGTTCTCGCACATTGCCGGGCCAGGCGTAGTCCTGCAACACCTCCATGGCTTCTGGTGATATTTGCGGCATGGGCTTTTTGAGCTTGTCTGCGTATTTTTCGAGAAAGTGGTGGGCAAGAAGCGGGATATCGTCCCTTCTTTTCCGAAGCGGCGGCAAATGAATGGGAACGACGCTCAGGCGATAATAGAGGTCTTCACGGAACTCTCCCTTGCGTAATGATTCTTCCAGGTTTCTGTTGGAAGCAGAGATGATCCTGATATCCAGTTTTATTTTCTGCTGGTCTCCCACCTTCATGAACTCCCGTTCCTGTATCACTCGAAGAAGCTTCGCCTGGATATTGAGGCTCAAATTGGAGATTTCATCAAAAAAGAAAGTGCCGTGATTGGCCAACTGGAAAAACCCATGTTTAGTCTGGAGTGCTCCCGTGAATGATCCTTTAACATGGCCGAAAAGTTCGCTTTCCAGTAAGTTCTCCACCAGGGACGAGCAGTCGACGGCGACAAATTCATTCCCTTTCCTGTCGCTGTTGGCGTGAATCGCCCTGGCAACCAGTTCTTTCCCCGTCCCGCTCTCACCGGTGATCATGACTGTGCTGCCTGTTGGTGCCACTTTGAGTATTTTTTCAAAGATCAACTTCATGGGTTTGCTTTGCCCGATGATAAGATTATCCTCGGAATCGATTTCCAACCCCTGCGCGTTTACACTTCTTTGGGGATCGTAGTGAAGGGCAAGGGATTTGCGGAGCGCCGCATCAAGATCGTCCAGACGGAAGGGTTTAACCAGATAATCAAGGGCCCCGATCTTGATGCAGTCCACAGCAGAATCTATGGTGGGGTAGCCGGTAATCATGACAACGGCGATATCGGGAAAGCGCTGGCGTATCTCTTTGAGCACGGAAATGCCGTCCCTATCCGGAAGACATATATCAAGGAGAACAAGATCAAAGGCATGGTGATCAAGCAGTTCTAAACCTTCTTGCGCCAGTGATGCGAGTTTCGCTTTTATCCCTCTGTTTTCGAGGGCGCGCTGGATGCCGTGTCGCACAACAGGTTCATCGTCCACCACCAGAATTTGCTGCAGTTCATTCAGCTCGTTTTCCGTCATGTTCAGCGTTCAAAATCCTTTCTTCAGCCTCTTTTCGCTCGTGGGACGTCATTTTTCTACAATCATAGGAAGGCGAATCCTGAAAGCACTCCCTTTGCCCAGGCTGCTTCTTACTTCAATAGTACCGTGGTGTGCTTCGACGACGCTTTTGACGATCGCTAACCCGAGGCCGGTTCCGATAACCTTCCGGGTTTCGGGATGCTTCACCCGGTAGAACTTGTCAAAGATCTTGGGAAGTTCTTCTTCAGGAATTCCGACACCCGTATCCGTTATTTCGATCTCCATGAATTCACCGAGCCCGACAGCGCGGATGGTCACAGTTCCTCCATTGGGAGAATAGTTTATGGCATTGCTCAGAAGGTTGTTAATGACCTCTTCCATGTTCTTGGGATCGGCCTGGACCGGTCTGAGGTCATGATACTCGCAGGCGATAGTAATATTTTGCTGTTTTGCCCTTGGTTCCAGAAGATCAATGGTCTCCTGTATGAGTTGACCGAGATCTGTGGGAACTCGACGCTGCACTTCTTTGGTCGCCTCTATCTTTGCGATGTCGAGGAGGTCATTGATAAGCTCAAGGAGCGCGTCGATCTTGTTCATTCCGCGTGAAACATAGTCCTTCTGCTTATCATTCAGAGGGCCTGTAAGGCCTTCAAGGATTACACTCTGAAGCTGTCGTATGGACACCAGAGGACTTCGCAGTTCATGGGCCACCATATTGACGAAGTCTGTCTTCATCTGGTCCAGTTGCTTGAAAGGGGTAATGTCTTCGAGGACGGTCACGGTCCCCATGACGTCTCCTTGGGGACCGAGGGCCGGTGCCGAGATGGCGCGCAGCACCTTGGCCCCAACCCGGATTTCCTGGGAGACCCATTCACTCTTTTCCGTGTGTTGTTCCACAATCGATTCAAGAGTTTTGATAAGCGTTTCATCATCCGTAATACGGGAGAGGGGGACAGGTGCGTCTATCCCTTCCTGCCTGTCAAGAAGCTGCATGAGGACGGGGTTGTGCAGCACTACCTCCATACTGCGATTGGTGACCATAACGCCGTTCGCCATGCAGTTAATCATGGTTCGAAGCCGGCTTTTTTCCAGATGAAGGTCATAGAGGTTCTGAATGTTCTCTTCCTGGTATTTTCGGGCCTGACGCTCCAGCAAACGCTTTTCACCAGCACGGTTTACCGTAGCCAGAAACTGATCAATTTGAAAAGGTTTTGTGATAAAATCATAGGCGCCGTTTTTCATACATTCCACGGCGGTGTCGACGGTACCGTGGCCGGTGATGATGATGACGGGGATATCCGGATAACGCTCCTGCACGGCCTGAAGCACCTCCTCCCCGCTGAGAACAGGCATTTTCAGGTCAAGCAGGATGAGATCAATAGACTGCCGTTCAAGGACAACAAGGGCTTCCTCACCATTTTCAGCCGTGCACACATCGTAACTTTTTGCAGTCAGAACGCGGTGGCAGCCTTCTCGAATCGGTCTCTCATCATCAACCACAAGAATTCGAATTGCATCACTCATAACTCGTCCATCCCAACGAAAACAGGTTGTTCGCCACAGGCCTCCACAAACTCACAAGGCAGTTCGATGGTAAAGATGGTGCCTCCTTCAGCAGGGCAGTCCACATGAATTTTACCTCCGTGAAGCTTGATGATTTTTTCAGAGATGCTCAGGCCGAGGCCGGTCCCTTTGCCGGCCGGTTTCGTGGTGTAGAACATGTCGAATATCCTTCGGCGTTGTTCTTTGGGAATGCCCGGTCCGGTATCCTGAACCCTGAAGAGAAAAAGGGATTGCGAATGATCGTAGGTTGCGGTGATAGTGATCTGCCCTTTTCCTCCCATAGCATCAGCGGCATTGACAAACAGATTGGTAAAAACCTGCTGAAGCTGTCCCATATCTCCAACCATGTCGGGCAGATTCGAAGCAAAGTGTTTTTTCACCTCTATATTCTGAAAGGAGGCCTGATGAATCATGAGGTTCAAACATTTGTTTATGAATTGTTCCACGTTGAAAGAGGATGTTTTTCCGACGGATTGACGGCTGAATTCGAGAAGCTCGGAAACGATCTGCTTACAGCGAAGGGTTTGATCAATAATTTCCTGAATATCAGTCAAGTAGTTGGGATTCCCCTGCAGGGATTCTTTGAGCAACTCTGCATATATGAGTATTCCTGAGAGGGGATTGTTTATTTCATGTGCTATGCCGGCTGCCATACTGCCGATTGATGCGATCTTTTCGGATTGGACAAGCTGAAAGTGAGTATCCTCCAGCTCTTTTTCCATTCTGAGAATTTCTCTCATATCGGTAAAGATTCCGACGCTCCCTTTTTCTTCCCCGTCGATGGTAATGATGGAAGCGGTCAGCGTAATAGGAATCTTTTCACCGTTTTTGGCCGTGATGGTCATCGTGGTGGGATTGAGTTTCCCCACCGGCCCAAACGAATCGCTTCGCATTTTTCGCATATTTTCCCGGGCCACGTCCATATCGTAGAACTGGCTCAAGTGCCCTCCTGCCATGATATCCTTGGCGGGATATCCGGTGAGCCGTTCCATCCCCTCATTGAAAACGAGAACATATCCCTTCGTATCAACAACCACAATACCGTCCACGGTACTCTGGATAACATTTTGCAGAAAAATGCTCCATTTCTGGGCCTCTGCCTCCAGCTTGATCCGGTCGGTAACATCCCGGGCCGTTTCAAGGAACTGGACGATGTTTCCCTGCTTGTCAAAAATAGGTGAGACGGTTATGGCGTCATACCTGGGTTCTCCTTCCGGAGTCCTGATTTCATGGATGGTGCTTATGAAGTGTCTTTTTTCCCGGACCTCTTCCATATAACAACGCCTGCCCGTCTCGCTACATGGCTGATTCAGGCCATAGCGTATCTGATGACACGCTTTTCCCAGAACCTCCTGGATAGTTAGACCTCTCTTTTCGAGGAAGGTTCGATTCACCCGTTGTATGGTTTTGTCAGGATTGACTACCATAATTCGGTAGGGCAGGGAATCCAGGATGGTCTGAACGTCGGTGAGGTTTTCTCCTGCCGTCGGGGCGGCAGTACTAATGGCGGCGAGTTGGCCTTTTCCCGGCACTCTATTTACAGGTTCCTTTTTCATACACCGGTTCTATCCTGGAAATTCTCTGGCGAAGCTTGGTCTCCAGATCACGGGTAATGGCGCGTAGGGCTGTGCTTGGTCGTACCGGCCCAGAATTATTCCAGCCCTTCTCAAGGGCCTGGTCCCTCTTCTGCCGGAACTGCTCAAGGCTGCTTGCCAGGGAACTCCAGGCGAACAGTTTTTGAAGAACGTGCCGTTCCGGTGCTGTCAGATCCCTGTCGGTATCAAAGGTGCTGCCTGTTTGTGTTTTGATGATCATACGTCATTCTTGCCCGGGGATTCAGAAGCAAAATCCATGGCCCCCGGCCGCGTTCATTTGGTGGACTGCTGAAGCGTTCCGGAAGGAACACGCCAAACGGAAAACACCCCTCGTGCTTCACGCTTGGAACCCGTTTCATTATAACTGGTTTGTCGCCAAAAAGAAAGGCCCGGAAACAGGGGAAATATCTGTTCCGGGCCCGGTGTTTCATTCCTTGCGGTGTCGGGAGAAATGCTATACCTTCGGTCGGGGGAGTACGCCCGCTCTCTCCGCAATTTCAGGGACCCTGTGCTCCCATTCAATGGCCATGAGATGGACTCCCGCGATTCCTTTCATTTCCTTGAATTCTTCGATCTGCTCGACCGCAAAGCGAATACCTTCTTCCGCCACTTTGCCTTTTCCGGCTCCCTGGAGTCTCTTTATAAGCTCCTCGGGAACATCCATGCCGGGGACCTGTTTTGCCATATATCGCGCCATACCGACGCTCTTCATGGGAGTTACGCCTGCAAGGATAGCACATTTTTCATGAAGCCCCATGTCCACCACCTGTTTCATAAACTCCCTGAACCGTTTCATGTTGTAGATGCACTGTGTCTGCGCGAAGTCGGCACCGGCCGCTATCTTTTTGGCAAGTCGATATACCCTGAATTCACTGGGGTCACCAAAGGGGTTTGACGCGGCGCCGATAAAAACTTTCGGAGGAACATCAATCTCCTGGCCATTCAGGAATTTTCCCTCATCCCGCATGGTCTTCACCATGTTAATCAACTGCATAGAGTCAATATCAAAGACATTTTTGCTTCCAGGATGATTTCCGAATTTCTGATGATCGCCGGAGAGGCAGAGCATATTCCGAATACCGTGTGCAGAAATACCGAGGATATCGCTTTGCATGGCCAATCGATTCCGATCCCGGCAGACCATCTGAAAATTGGGCTCAAGACCTTCTTGCAGAAGGATCAGTGACGCTGCCCAGCTTGACATGCGCACGACTGCAGTCTGATTGTCCGTCACGTTCACGGCATCGACACAGCCTTTCAGATGGCGAGCCTTTTCTCGCAATGCTTCCACATTCGCTCCCAGCGGAGGACCACATTCTCCGGTAAAAGCGAAAT
>Ga0316576_10002756_pt1 | contig 10080 bp, 9 predicted proteins | sample S0NA_FD_203075 | JGI IMG/M metagenome (GOLD analysis project Ga0316576, IMG submission 203075) | Rhizosphere microbial communities from salt marsh grasses in Alabama, United States - S0-2_050615r3r5 | ecosystem: Host-associated > Plants > Roots > Rhizosphere | place: USA: Alabama | collected... | reverse complement strand
GCGGACGATCCTTTCTGAGTTACATCCATGACTGACTCCTTTTCTTGCGGGCAAGCGGCCTTGCATGCAGCGTGCCCAAGAACCGTTCTTCAGACGACCGACAGACAAAGCTGTTCGAGCAGCGCGCGGGCAGCGTCGGCGCAGTGCCGCAGCGCGCGCACCACACCGGCCTCCTCACGAGTGCGTTGGCGACGGGTATCCAGGCCCTGGCCGACCAGCACGCTCTGCCAGACCGATTCGAGCTCACTACCCTCCACCCGGTGACGGCTGCCATCCAGGCCGAGAGCGTTCCGTCGTAGCAGGAAGGCGATAGCGGCCTGAGCTGAGACCGACTCTGGCGGGCACGAGCCATCGTCCCAGAGCCGGACCAAGCGACGTCGTTCCGATGCCTTGCCCTGGGCCGGGACACCTGCCACCAACGCCCTCAGGCGCGCGTGCAGCTCCGTCGGAGACGTCCACAAACGAGGAGCGAGCACGTCTCGGCGCTGCAATCGCCCTTGCTCGGTGAGTGCGTACGTCCAACCGAACTCCGGATTGGAGTGAAGCGTCTTCCACCAGCCGTCATCAGGCTCAAGTGGGAGCTCCACGCGAAGCTCGGCCACGCCGCTTTGCCCCACGTCCAGCAGGACGAGCGTGTCCTCCCAAGAGGCTGCTCGTGGGCCCTCGCGGCGACCACCCAGCTTCACGATTTGGCCGACGGCATGCTCGATCACAGGGGCTCCAACACGAAGCGAGACGAGCGCTCCGCAGGCCGGGCCACACGCGTCCCTGCGGGGTCCGCCAGCGGCGCCTCCAAGGGCAGCGCTAGCGCGTCCTTGTGATCGACGAACCACACGGCCGCCTCGCGGTTCATTGCGTCTTCCGGTGAGTTGAGTCGCACCGGATCGGCAGTGAGCACACCAAAGAGCGAGTGAACCAGGTAAGGCAACGTCATGAATCCGCTGTCGAAACGACGGTACAAGCAGGGAACGGAAAAGAAGCAGTCACCCCCGCGCGCCAGCGGGCGCACTGCCGGGAGGTAGAGCAGGCATGGCGACACCAGCCCCACTGACGGCTCCGACATGGGATAGCTGGACAGCTGAAATTCGGCCTGAACGCTGACGCGCTCGAACTGTGGCCCTTGATCTCCGTAGACGCAGCTGCGCACGTGCAACCCGAGAGCGAAGGCTTGAGGTGCACCAGCGCCGGATGCGACGTGCAGCAGTCGGACCCGGTCGTCTGCTGCGCAGATATCTTCGATCTGCTCGAGCTCCGTGCCACGACGCTTTGCCTGGGCCTTGGCCGCGACCTTTCGGGCGGCGTCGGACAGGGATGGTGAGTTCGCGTTGGACATCTCAGAGTTCCTTTCTGGGTCAGATGGCACCCGCAGCGGCACAGATGTTGAACTGACGCAGCTTGCCGTTGACGAAGCGAAAGCCGACCCCACGAGGCGCCCCGAGCTCAGCCAAGGTGCGATCGGCCAGGCTCTCGAGCACCACTCCGTTCACCTCGCGCACGGGAGGTCGAGGGCATTGCTCGACGAGCCCGCCGCACCGCTCACAACACAAGTCCGGCGTGCCGTGGTGGTAGAACCCGGGCCCCATCGAAGCGCCGCACTTGCGGCACAATCGCTCTGGGCACAGGGCGACGTCGAACTGACAAGTGAGCTCCTCGCCGCTGCTGCCGAGCTGCTCGCAGGCGGCATCCAGCAGTTGCCCCACGCGGAGTTGATCCATCCTGCCGGAGCTGACCCAGTTTGCCGGCCCGTGCCCCCAGCGCGGATCGGCCAGCAGGCAGCCCGAGGAGCTTGGAAGAAGCGTCGTGTCCAAGCGTGGCTGAGGCCCACCGCCGAAGCGGATGGTGCGCGCGGGGGCGAGCTCGTTCCGAAGCAGTGCATCCACGGCGAGACTTGCGGCGAGGGCGCCGTGCTCGGCGAAAGTGAGCGCCCCGGCGTCCGGGTTGTTGGCGTTGCCGCCGCACCGGTAGCGCGCGTCGGCGAGCGCCAGGTCGGTTTCAGTGAACGTGCAGCCTCCGCAAGGGTCGGTGGGGCCGTGTGGAGGCGGCACGAAGGTGACGTCAACCACCCGGCTCTCGCCCCGGGTTGCTTCGCGGACGTAGGGCAATCCGGTCACGTTGCACTGCCGGGCGAGGAACGACTCGCTCCCGCGGCCATCCACGCAGGCGATCACGCAGCCGACATGCTCCAGCAGGAAGCCGACACCGAGCGAGCGCGCGTCTACGGGCAGCAGACGGGTCTTGGCCTTGGGAACGTGCGTGTGAATCAGGTCGTCAGCCGCAATCACCTTTGGAAGGCCGACGTGCCGCGCGAAGAAGCGCTGCTTGCGGAGGTTCTCCTCGGTGACGATATCGTCGTCACAGAGGATGAGCGGAACATCAGCCGCGGCCAGCTGCACCGCCGTTGGGAGCCCGACTACGCCCGCTCCGACGAGCAGAGTCCATTTCGCGTCGTTCACGTCGTCACCCGTTCCAGTGGCACCACGGTGAGCGCATCCCCCCCGGGCACGGTGATGTGGAAGCCCTCGAGGTCCGGCCGACGCAGGAGATGCTGGTCGACCGGCTCTGCCACCAGCTCGTGGAAGGTGCGCTGCAAGGCCCGCACGCCGAGCTCGTCAACCTCGGTGGAGTGGTCCGCCAGGTAGTCCGTGGTGCCCTCGTCCGAGATCAGGGTCACGCCCTCGCGCTCGGAGAGGTCGCTCAGCAGCCGCTCCGCGATGGTCTTCAGATCCTGACGCGAAAGTGGACCGAGCCACACCGCACGCCCACCGAGCCGACTCCAGAGCGGAGCGGGAAACAGGCGCCTCAGTGCTTCGACGGCCTGGGCGCGTCCCTCCGTTGCGGCAGAGCTGGCTCCCGAGAACCCGATGCTTCGCCGTCCCGCCGTGCCCGCATTGGTGGTGATCACCACGCACACGCCTCGCGTGATCAGGACATCGCCTTCGTTGGTGACCAGACGCCCATCCAAGATCGGCATCAGCACACGGTCGAGCAGCTCTCGGCTGCCGAGCTCCGGTTCGGCGAACTCGATCACGGTCCGCGGGTTGGCCTGAATGGCCTTGGCGATCTCGGCGCTGCCCCCGTGCCCGATGTACGCGGGGGGAGCTCCCACCAGGCGATTGACCGCTTCGCTGCGCGCAAAATCAGCTCCGCGCACCACGAACGGTGCGCCGGCCTCGGGGCCACAGCGCAGTCGGTGCAGGGCAGCAGCGAAGGTGCTCTTGCCCACGCCCGGCGGCCCCACCACCACGATCGCGAAAGGCTGCTCGACTCCCCGCGCGCGAGGATTCAGCTGACGGCGCTCCACCGCCAGAAGCAACTGGAGCACGCCCTGCAGAGGCTCTTCATGGCCGACCAGATCGCCTCGGACCTGCCTGAGACACGTCTGCATGTCGCCAGCAGTGGCGCCCAGCTCCTCCAAGGCGAGGTGTCGGATTCGATCTGCATCGAGCTCGGTGACCCCATCGCACTCGGCCTGGGCCACGCAACGATCGAGCAAAGCAACGGCCGCATGGGGCTGCGCATGGCGGCCCTCCAGAGCCGAGTAACCAATCACGGCGTCGAGGCCGGCCGCCTCGACCCGGACACCGCGCGTGCGTGCTGCCCAGTCGGCCTTGGCCGGGAGAATAGAGTCGCGGAGCTCCTGGGGCGAGGCCTGCGGAAGCGAAACCACCGTGGTGCGGCGTTCCAGCGCGGGATCTCGCCCGAGCAGACGATGCGACTCGTTGCTGCACAGCACGACGCGAAGGTCATGCTCGGTGATCAGCAACTTGAGCAACTCCGTGGCCCCCGAGCTCGAGGTGCTGCGGGCCAGGCGATGCGCCTCGTCCACCACCACGACGACGGGTGAGCGTGCCAGCTTGGACAGGGCGTCATACAGGCTGGGCTCGTTCAGATTGGAGCGCTGCGGATCGAATATGGACGCGTCGAGCGCAACGAGACTGAGGCCCTGCAGTCGAGACGCGACCTTCCCCTGCACCAGCGCATTGGCCGCATAGCGCAACAGCGAGCTCTTGCCGACACCGGCAACACCGGTCAGCATCACTCCGCGGCACTCGCTCCGCAGGAGCGCCTGCTGCATCCGGCTCCAGGCTGTCAGGAAGCGCTCCGTGCCCACCGGGATTTCGCATCGTCCGGCTGCTGCTCGCGCGGTCAGATCCAGGTGTGGAAGTGGAAGAGCGCGCAGGGCTCGGCGAGCCGGAGCGGAGAGCTCGATGAAGATGTCTCGCCATCGCACCCACGGCAGCGAAGCGAACGTCTCGCAGGCGCTATTCTCCAACGTGACCCGCGTGGATTCCACGTCGAGGTCCAGCACCCCCACGACGAACCAGTCGTGAACGGATGGGGCGTCTTGGTCCTGCAATAGCCAGCCTCCGTGCAGCTTGCGGAGTCGGACGCGCCGCGCAGGCGCAAACTGGTCTCCTCCCACGGAAGCCGGAGGGTTGCCCTCGACGGCCACGGCCGTACCCAGCGGGGTTTCCTCGAGCGCGACGCCGACAAGACCGCCCAGAGCCGACACCTCGAGCGCACCGACCCACGCGTCGCGAGATCGCTGCCGGGCCGAACGGCTGGGGCGGAGAAGCTCACGCTCTGGAAGCAGCTCGGTCAAGTCCAATGCTCCTCCACCAGGGCGGCACCGCAGCGGGTGCACTGGTGCGCGCTGGCGCAGAGCTTCACGCAGGCCACCACCCTGCAGACCGGGCAGCGCGCGACCCGATCCTCAGCGGTGAGGGGCTCGCCGCAGATGTCGCACCGATCAGCTCGACACTCCGCGGCCGTGCCGAACTCAGCAGCGAGCGCAAATTCGAGATCCGTCCCCGCGGCAGCGCCGCCGGTGCGCAGCGATTCGCCTGGTCGCAGTATCGTGGCCGTCTCCACGCGCACGCCGGCGCGGGTTGCTGCGAGACCCGGCGGTAGAACGAGCAACAAATCGACCGGTCCCAGCGCCGATCGCACTGCAAAGGCTCGCGCACCACTGCCGAGGCACGTGACGGTTCGTTGCCCGACTGGATGTCGAGTGCCGCCCTCGACCACCCAACCCACCACCCGCTCAGCCGTCATCCGACCGCCCTTCCCCGGTTTGAGTCCCTGCACTCGCACGGGGGCAGCGTTGCCCCGCAAGCGGTTCGCTCCGGGAGCAACCAGTTGATGTGCCGCTGAAACGGCTCGACTTCCCGGTGGCAGACGAACCGAAGCATGGCCTTGACCGCCCACACTGAAACCAGCCAGTTGGTCAGCACATTGGAGGGGGTAACCTCTGCCTGACAGGAGTGCCGCAGCGAGCGCTCGAGCTCTTCCTCCGCAGCGGCGTCTGCCAACTGTTCGCAGCCGCAGTTCAAGCAGGCTGGAGGCAGGCCGTCGCGGCCGACGCGCCTGATGCCAGTGTCGACGGCGCGCACCTGGCCCACCGTGAACTCCGTGCCTGCCATGATGGCCAAGCCGTCGCGGTCGCGCATGGCCTCGTACGCCTGACTGCGGGACGCGAGGTTGTCGGTGAAGAGTCCCAACACGGTCGGTTGGCATCGCTCGATGTGGTCGCGGGAGAATGGTTCCCTGCGGCACACCAGTTGTGGTGGATTCGGAGACTCCCAGAGCTTCATGAACGTCTCCGCGGTCACGACGCACTTGGAGCGGTGCAGCTGGTGAGGCCCTTCCAGCATGCTCTGCCGAGAGAGGTTACTGCCCTCGATCGAGTCGGGGTCAATGAGCGTCACCTCACCGCCTCGCAGTGCACGGCATGCTCGTGGGTCGACCAGGCAGCCTTCCAGAAACGCTTGACCCAGCGCGCCCACGCCTACGACCATGAGATTCAGGCCTCCGTCGTCTTTCGGCGTGTCGAGCACGGAATCTTGGTGGAACACCTGAAGCTCGGGACTGCGAGGCATGGGAACGCTGGTGTCCGAATCCATCCAGGCTCCGGCGAAGGCGAGATAGTCGGAGTGCAGGTGTGCGGCGGCTTCGAAAGCCGCGATACCCGGCAGGCAGCCAGGCGGCAGGGGGCGGCCGAGGTGCGCTGCTGCTCGCCACACCCGCCGCGCATTGGATCCGACGACGACCCCACCCTCCCGCAAAGCATGCACCCGGACGTTGTCGAACCCGGCGGATCGTCCCAGCCCGCGAATGGTCCGCTGCGCGCCGACCAGATCATCCGCCAGGTTGATGCAGAAGTAAGGCACCCGCCGGTTGGCCACGGCTGCATGCGACAGGGGCAGGAAGAGATCCATGGGCACGGCATGCGCCTGAACCTTCGGATTGAGCAGCAGCGCGCGCACGATGCCGTGCATCGGGAACGTGCTGAGGCGCGCGGCTCCGACCACCTGCTCTTCGGTGCCCATGGCGCCGGCAAAGAGTCCGAGCAGGTCTCCCACCCAGTCGCGGTACCCGCCGCCGAACATGGCCCGGTGCAAGGGGTGCGACCCGAGTGATGACTGACAGAAGCCCGGATCGAATTGCCGAGAATAGAGCTCGGATTGCGCACCACCGCGTTCAGGAAAGTGTGGGTCCTGGAACAGCGCTAGCTGGCTCATTGCACCTCCGTCCAACGCTCGTCGATCAAGAACTCCAGTTCATCAGTGGCGAGCTTCAGCATCTGATGCAGGCGGTCCGCGGGCTTCCCGCCGGATCGCGCAGCGTGTCGACACAGCTCGCGGAGCGACACGACCGTGTCGGCCAGGAGCTCCAACGTCGTGGGTTCCCGCTGTTGCGTGCTCATTGCTGCCCAGTAGAGGGCTGGCTTGAGGACGGGGGAGTCGCCGTCGGTGGCAGGCGGCTCCGGTGAAGACGAACTCCCGGTGGTTGGGGCAAGCGCGATCGGACTCGAGGTCGTGGTGTTGGTGCCGCTGCGCGACCACCAACCGGAGCCGTAGCTCCAGGTGTGGACGTGCTCGCGCACCCGCTCCCGCAGTCGCTCGGCGTCCGGGACGGCGACGTCGTCACCGCGTTGGACCACGACCTTGACCTCGCGGCTGGCCATGCGGTGGTGTGTTTCGGTGGCGCCGCTTTCGGTTGCCAGGGAAAGGAACGTGTGCGTGAAACCCAGACAGAAGAAGTCCAGCGCACGCGAGAACACCAACGAGTAGAAGTCACCGTACGTCTCGGTCACGTCGATCGCGGCGCCGCAGGGCTCCGTTGGCGAGCCGGCGAATCCCCCGCGCCCGACGGGAACACGCAGCCGCTGACGTCCACCATCGTCGAGCTGGAAACAAACCTCGCCGTCGCGAAGCTCCCCCGCCACCCTCCGAGTCCACTGCCGCGACTGCAACGCGCCCGTGGCCAGCAGGCTACTGACCTTGTCCGAGATCCATTCGTCGTCGGTTCGCGAATGGAACACTGAGCTGGGCCCCGTACCCGGGTGTTCGTGGGCGATACCCAGCACCACCAAGCCCGGGTGTTTGCGAAGTGCCTCGGCCACCGAATCGCTCAGATCGCGGCCATCCACGTCGAAGCTGACGCTGCTCACCCGCTGGTTGCGAACGAGATGTATGGCCTGCACCACGCGGCTGCCGAGCTCTCCGAGCAGCAACGCGCAGAACTCGCATTCGCCGACTTCGTCGCGCACTGCCGCGATGAGCGCCAGCAGCTGTGCCACTGCCGTTGGCGACAAGACGAGCAGGCCCTTGCCGAGCGAGGGCGAGAGCCCGCCGACGAACTCGCCAGGAGTTGTCGACGCAGTCGCGGGGTGGAGCGCGGGAACATGCTTGTGCTTGCGTCCGCTTCCTCGTGGGGCTGGCCGGGTCACGGGCGGGGGATCTCCTCGAGCGAGCACTCCGCCTCGAGCAGCACTGGCTGGGCACGGAGGCGAGCCAGCATCGGAGCGATCAGCTGTTGTCGAGGCAGCACTGCCAGAGCACGCACGCGCAGCAGCGGCGGTGGCGCGGGTGCGGGGGTCAGCTTCTCCCCGATCGCACGCCGGATCCGGCGTGCAAGGGTGGCCCGCCGTGCGCCGCCGACCGCGCGCTGGCTGAGATCGACCTGGATGGTCTCTTCGTCGCTTGCGGCGAAGACGTCGGCGAGGTCCGCCAACGCGGTTCGCATTGGGTCGACCATTCGACTTATTGGACCACTGCTCACCAGCAGCCTTCGTCCGCCCACCAAGGACGCTCGCTCAGGCCCCAGCAGAGCCGGGAGGACATCCACCAGCGGCCTTCCGAGCTTGCTCTCGTCCAGCGGCACCGACGCTTCGGTGGAGATCCCCGTCGATACCGCTACCAACCTCTTGTGTTTCTCGCTTCTGGGCATGGGTTCTCCTCTGACCTCAGCTCCGGGCGGAGCGATGGTGTGAGTTCTGTGGCATGTCGCCACGCTCTTTCGGTCCGAGCCACCTCAAGCAAATGGCACACCAAAAAATTCGGAGTGTTTCTGCCGGTGCGATGGATGCACCAGTTGCCCACCGCGCGGCGCCGTCGCAGCCGTACGGGTGGACGCGTCGTCACGCACCAATGCCACTCCCGGAGATGGACGCGCTGGGCGCACTCCACCAGACCGAGCTCAACTGACGACGGATGGATTTCGAGTTTCCCGGTGCCGCTGCAACCGCCGTGCCCAGAAAACTTCTTGCAGTGATCTTGCGCGGTGACGCGGTCACGACGGCCGACCCAGTCGCTCGCGATCAGATCGACGCGTCGCCCGGAAAGAATCCGTGCGGCGCCGCAATCGGCGCATCCGATGATCCGCCGCGGCTCGAATCGCCGCGCCACGTTTTACCGACATGCACAGTCAGTGTGTGTGCGCGCGCCTCCAGGGGGAAACGCTGAAAATGCCCCCTGATAACCATTATCGCTCGATCGGGTGAGGTTTCCCTCACCTGCGATGTTCGACTTTCCGACGAGGCTCGCACATCGCGAAGAGCTCGCGCGGCGCGGCGGATGGTGCGTCGGCGACGACTGATGGATTCCACTCGGGCGACGACGTTGCAGAGAGTTGCAGAGAGTTGTTTGCCTGATGAACCGTGCAGGGGTTGCAGGAATGAAAGGACAATGGCTGTTGGCGGTGTGGCGACCGCTTCCCGGATCACGTCAGCAGCGTGGAATTGGGCAAATGGTTTTCCATGCTGAGGAAATGATTACACCTGGGGATTTCGGAAACATTGACGGCGCGCATGGCTCCGATCAGACGAGTTTGGGGGATAAGATAGTACCCGACCCTCAGGCGGGCGTGACTGGAGGCCGATTGGTGTCAAGGGCAGCGAATCCGAACGTCTACTTTATCCTTCGACTACTTGCCGTTAGTGGCTTGATCGTTGTCGGTTCGGCGGTGGGGTGCAGCAGCCCTGAGAAGACCGAAAACGGCACGTTCATGGCGACCGACGGCGGTGCTGGCTCCGACGGCGGCGCGAGTGACGTGGTGTGCGGCGAAGGGCAGGTGGCGTGCAACGGTGTGTGTGTGTACACCGAGAGCGACGCCATGAACTGTGGGGCATGCGGTGTGCAATGTCCGGCTGGCGCAACCTGCGAGGGCGACGCGGGCTGTGTGTGTCTGGCGAGCCTGACCAACTGTGGCACCGAGTGCGTGGACATTCAGTCCGATGCCGCCAACTGCGGCGGCTGTGGAACGGCATGTGCCGCGGGACAGGTTTGCTCTCTGGGTCAGTGTGCCACTGGCTGTGACCCGACGCTGGAGCTGTGCGGCACGAGTTGTGTGGATCTGAGCACCAATGTGGCCCACTGCGGCAGCTGCGACAATGTCTGCGCCGGCGGGCAGATTTGTATGGGCGGTAGCTGCGCCTGTCCGAACGCGGGCGAAGAGTTCTGCTCGGGCCGTTGCGTCAACACCTTGACGGATCCGGCCAACTGCGGCGGTTGCGGCATCAGCTGTGGCGGCGTCGCTTGCAACAACGGCACCTGCGAGGCCACTGGCTCGGGTGGAGCGCCGGTGGGCTCGGGCGGAGCGCCGGTGGGCTCGGGCGGAGCGCCGGTGGGCTCGGGCGGAGCGCCGGTGGGCTCGGGTGGCGCGCCGGTGGGCTCGGGTGGAGCGCCGGTGGGCTCGGGTGGAGCGCCGGTGGGCTCGGGCGGAGCGGAGCAGGGCTCGGGCGGCTGGGACTTCGGCGTTGGCGGAGAGCAGGGCTCGGGTGGAGCGCAGGGCTCGGGT
>Ga0316576_10002755_pt1 | contig 10081 bp, 6 predicted proteins | sample S0NA_FD_203075 | JGI IMG/M metagenome (GOLD analysis project Ga0316576, IMG submission 203075) | Rhizosphere microbial communities from salt marsh grasses in Alabama, United States - S0-2_050615r3r5 | ecosystem: Host-associated > Plants > Roots > Rhizosphere | place: USA: Alabama | collected... | reverse complement strand
CCATTGCAATCAGCATTGAAACCTCGGTGCTGGTGGTCCTGCTGGCTCTTTGCCTGGGCATTCCCGTGGCGTATTTGCTGGCCATGAAAACATTCCGGGGCAAACACGTGCTTGAAACCCTGGTGATGCTTCCCATCTCCATGCCGCCATTGGTCGCCGGTCTGGCGCTGCTGGTTCTTTTGGGGGGCGACAGCCCGTTGGGGCGCTTTTTAAGCCGCCATGGCGCCGACGTGCTTTTTTCCAAAACAGGCATCGTGCTCGCCCAACTTTTCGTTTCCATGCCATTTTTGATTAAAGCTGCCAAGGAAGCCTTTGCCTCCATCGATAAAAAACTGGTCAGCGCCTCCATGGTTCTCGGTGCATCGCAGATTCATACCTTCCGGAAAATACTTCTCCCGCTGGCCGGAAAGGGCATCTGTGCAGGCATGGTGATGACCTGGGCCCGGGCACTGGGAGAATTTGGCGCCACGTCCATGGTTGCCGGTTGTGTTCCTTTCAAAACGGAAACCATGACAGTCGCCATTTACCAGAATGCCATGTCCGGCGAGCTGGCAGCCTCCATGGCCGTGGCCCTGCTGCTGGCCGTCTTTTCATTTGCCTTGTTGGTGACGGTCCGGTTCCGGGGGGCCGCCCAGTATCAGGGAAAGCCTGCATGGAACTTGTCCTGAAGAATATCCAGAAGACCTATCAGGGGCGCAAGGTGCTTGCGGACTTGAACCTCAGCGTGGCCAGAGGTGAATTCCACGTCCTGTTGGGCCCCAGCGGCTGCGGCAAGACGACCACGCTTGCCATCATTGCCGGGTTGGTTAAACCGGATCGGGGTCAGGTCATCATCGGCGGAAAGAACGTGGCGCATCTGCCGCCGAGTGGCCGCCGAGTCGGCTTGATATTCCAGGATTACGCTCTTTTTCCGCATTTTACGGTCTTCGAAAACATAGCCTACGGCCTGGGTGTCAAAAAGCTTGGCAAGACCGCGATCAACAACCGCGTGGCGCATTACCTGCAGCGGGTCAACCTGGAAGAACAAAAGGACCGATTCCCTCACCAACTGAGCGGCGGGCAGAAGCAGCGGACCGCCCTGGCCAGGGCGCTGGTTCAGGAACCGGAAATACTGCTCATGGACGAGCCCATGAGCAATCTGGATCTGCCGACCAAGGAGAAAATCGGACGGGAATTGAAAACCTTGCAGAAGGAGACCGGAGCAACCGCGATTGTCGTAACCCACAACCAGGAGGAGGCTTTTTTGCTGGGCAACACGGTTTCCGTACTCAATAGCGGCAGAATCGAGCAAATGGACCGTACGGCGGAATTGTTCGCGCATCCCAGGACGGAGTTTGTGGCCCGCTTTCTGGGGAGCAATAACATCATCCGAGCCTCCGTAGCCACCCTTGCCAGCCAGGAGGCGATTTTACGGTTGCACAAAAACAGTGCGGAGTGGCCGGTCCCCATACGGGTGAGACGGTATCCGCTCTTTGAGAAGCGGAAGACGATCGACTTGTGCCTTCATCCCGGGCGGATCTTTTTGGAAAAGAAGGATAACCGCACGCTTGATGCAGGCGTCAACCGGTTGGCTGGGACGATTGTGCGCATCACGCCCGGCCTGCACGCAGTCCACGTGGAGATCGATGCCGATGGACTGGCGTTGAATGCCGACATCGCTTCCGAGCGATTCGCTTTCCGTCTGCAGGAGAGCGTGTGGGTGTGTTTCAGACCGGACGCACTCCATCCGCTGTGCGGGAAATCCTGCCGCGAAGCCCAACCCTTAAGAAAATGCTTGCATTGGCACTGAATGGGATCAGAGGAGGTCAGCGATGGCAGTGACAACGGAAAAGCAAAATGAGCCTGCTGTCTCCACCGGCCGAAGGCGGGTGTGGATCATCGACACCACCTTGCGCGACGGTGAACAGGCGCCCGGTGTGGCGTTCAGCCTGCCGGAAAAGCGTACGCTGTTGAGGCTGCTGGACAGGGCCGGCGTGGATGAGCTGGAGGTGGGGACGCCGGCCATGGGTCCGGCCGCCTGTGAAGAGATTCGGGAACTGGCGGCCTTGCAGCCGAACTGCCTGCTGACCAGCTGGTGCCGGGCCCTTGAAAAGGATATCGAAAAGGCTGCCGATTGCGGTACCCAGGGGGTTCACATCAGCTTTCCGGTGTCGTCGATCTTGCTGGAAGCCGTCGGCCGAGACCAGCTCTGGGTATTGGATCAACTCGCCGCTTTGGTGCCGTTGGCGTTGGAACGCTTCCAACTGGTATCAGTGGGGGCCCAGGACGCCTTCCGCGCGAGTGCGGTGTTTCTCAACCGCTTCGTCCGTCACGCCGCAGCCTGTGGCGCCCATCGGGTGCGCATTGCCGACACGGTCGGCCTGGCCCGCCCTTCCCAGGTAGCAGCGATGGTAACCACGCTGACCCCCCTGAGCGGCCCATCGGGATTTGAGTTTCACGGGCATAACGATCTGGGCATGGCCACGGCCAACACCATCGCCGCCATCGAAGCCGGCGTCGGGTCCGTCAGCGTCACGGTCAACGGTCTTGGTGAACGCGCCGGCAATGCGCCGCTGGAGCAGGTTGCCGTGGCGACCCATACCCTTGCCCACCGGTATTGCGCCGTGGATCCCAAACGGCTGATGACCCTGTGCCGATTCGTCTCCCGGATCACCAATCGGCCCATTGCCGTGGATCAGCCGATCTCCGGCGACGGGGTGTTCAGCCACGAGTCGGGCATCCACTGTGCGGCGCTGCTGAAGGACCCGACGACCTATCAACCCTTCGATCCGAAAATCCTCGGCCGCCAGGGCGCCCGGCTGGTCGTCGGGCAGCACAGCGGATCGCGCGTGGTTCAACATGTGATGGAAAAAGCCGGCGTGAAATTGAATCAGGCCCAGGCCGAACGCTTCCTGACCGTCGTCCGCACCGAAGCGGCCAGACGAAAATCGAACCTGTCGGCCGCCGATCTTGCAAGACTATGTGCGCATGCTTGCATATGATCGGCAAGGGCTGCCGGGGAAAGCACTCAGGAACTGCATGACAACATTGAACAACCCGGTCGGTGACGGGCCCATTCCGGCCGTTTGACCGCGAAGCGCTTCTTCTCCGGCTGCTCATCGTAGGGATGGCGCAGCAGATCGAGCAGTTCGTGCACCCGGCTGAAGTCTCCCTGTTCGGCTTTGTCGATGGCTTCCTGGGCCATGTAATTGCGCAGCACGTATTTGGGGTTGACCGCATTCATCTGCCGGCGCCGGGCGAAGTGGGAGCGCCCTTCCTGCCCCGCCCGTCGCATATAGGCGTGCAGCCAGGTGCAGATCCGGCTGCGCAGGTTCACTGTGAGCTGGGAGGGATCGTAATAGGCCTCCATCAACGGAGCCATAAGAACATGTTCTTGGGCGGCTGCCGGATTGACTGCGGTTACGTCCAGTTTGGCCAGGCGCCGGAAGAAAATGGTCATGTCGGTCTCGGCCAGCGTCAGGATTGTCATCAGTTCGCGGATCAGATCAGTATCCGACCGGGGGTCGAACGTGCCGAGCCCCAGCTTGTCTGCCATCATCTGCTGCCAGCCCTCCCGATACCGATGTGCGTAAGCCTCCAATTCCACCTGCAGCGGCTCGGCCTGCCCGATCAGCGGATAGACGGCATTGGCCAGCTGCGCCAGGTTCCATTGAGCGACGGCCGGCTGATGGCTGAACCGGTAGCGACGACCGGCGGCATCGGTGGTGTTGGGCGTCCAATCGGGATCATAGTTGTCCAGCCATCCATACGGGCCGTAGTCGATGGTCAATCCCAGTATGGACATGTTGTCCGTGTTCATCACGCCGTGAACAAATCCCACCCGCATCCATTGCACGATCATATCCGCCGTACGGCGGCATACCTCGGCAAACCACTGCAGACAGGCATCCGGCGAGGAACGATCCAGATGGGGATAATCTGTCCGGATGCTATAGTCGACCAGTTGCTTGAGCACATCCGTTTCGTTGCGGGCGGCAAAGATCTCAAAGCTGCCGAACCGGATGAATGACGGTGCCACCCGGCAGATCACGGCGCCCGGTTCGAGTTTCGGGTGGCCGTCGTAGAACATGTCGCGCTCCACTTGCTCGCCGGTGAGGGTCAGGCTCAGTGCGCGCGTGGTGGGAACGCCCAGGTGAAACATGGCCTCGCTGCACAGGAACTCGCGTATCGAAGACCGCAGGACGGCCAGACCGTCGGCGCTCCGTGAATAGGGGGTGGGACCGGCCCCCTTGAGCTGCAGCATCCATCGTTGCCCGTCGCGATTGACGACTTCGCCCAGGTTGATGGCCCGCCCGTCTCCCAACTGGCCGGCCCAGTTGCCGAACTGGTGGCCGCCGTAGCACATGGCATAGGGCTGCATACCATCCAGCAGGCGGTTGCCGGTGAATACCGCGGCGAAGGCCTCGGATTGGCAGTCGGTATCCGACAAGCCCAGCAAACTGGCCGTTTCATGGGAATAGGCCACCAACTGCGGCGCCCGCACCGGGGTGGGCGCCACCCAAGAGAAGCAGGCCCCCGTAACCTGTCGGCGCCGGTTGCGCCGATCCGGGTCGGCCGGCAGTTCGCGGGTAAACCGGTTGTCGAAACGCAGACCTCCGAGACCGTCAGGAAGCCGATCGGCACCCTGGCTCAGGGGGAGGAAATCGGTCGGCTGGAAATTCATCTGGATCTTCCCTTCACCGGCGACCGGCGTTTGCATCGTGAATGGAATGATTCTCCGGGATATTGACCAGCAACTTGGCATCGCGGGTTGAATCGTGTCACTTGGCTCACAGTAAGCATTGAATGGATGGGTGCAAATCGGAGGGTGGGGCAGGATCTGTCCTCGAGACAGCTTGTGAAGGGTATCGCGCGCAGCAGGTGGGCAATCCCCCGACTGATCAGGGGGCTTGGCGACAATCAGCACCGAACCCATTCACGGTTTGTGCTTTTTCGATGCGTCGTATGGCAGTTTTTTCACCTCCGGCGCACCAAGCGATGCATCCTGATGGAGGTTACGGGTTCGGTTGACAGTCTCAAGATACTGCCGGCAGCGCTCGCGGGCCTCGTCAGAGATGGTCACCCGATCGACCACGCCGAACGGTGGCGCCGGCTCTCTGGCCCGGTTCACGCCGATGCGAGGGGCGTGGGCCGGTCGACCCAGGGGTCTGATTCTCTGGTTATCGACGATGATATATGGTGTTTGATCATCCATGATCGGTATCCATCCAAGTACGGATTTTTGGACAGATAGCAAATTAGCGCAGTTGTATGAAGATGAAATGAAGATGTTGTAAAGATTGTGTAAAGCCACGTACAGGGGTTTGGGATCCGTTGACAATGGTTGCAGCGGTTATTCACCCCGCACTGATCGGAATGACCGAATGGCTTGATTGAACCGTTTCCTCGAGCCCCTTGAGCGTTGCTGCCAGCTTTATTCCCGCAAGGCCACATCCACCGTCACCGCAAGCGCATGGCTGCCGCCGCCCATCACGACCCCTTTTACCGGCGTGACATCGCCGTAATCGCGGCCCCAGGCCAGGGTGATGTGCCGTTCGCCGGGGATGAGGTTGTTGGTGGGATCCAAGTCCACCCATCCGGTCTTCGGAATATACAGGGAGATCCAGGCATGCGAGGCATCGGCGCCGACGAGCTTGGGTCTGCCGGGGGGCGGTAGGGTTTCCAGGTAACCGCTCACGTAGCGGGCCGCCAGTCCCAGGCTGCGCAGGCAGCTGATCGCCAGATGGGCGAAATCCTGACACACACCTTTGCGGTCGCGCAGGATCTGCTCCACGCCGGTTTCCACGGTAGTGGCCGCCTTGTCATAGGTGAAGCCGGAAAAAATCCGTTCCATCAGATCGACGGCGCCCCATAAAACGGGTCGCCGGGGAGGAAATGAGGGCAGGGCGAATTCGTTGACGGCCGCATTGACGGTTGTCAGGGGACTGGCGAAAATGAATTGGTAGGCGTCCAGCTCCTCCGGTCTTTGATGCGCGGTCAGCCGGCGGACCACGGCTTCCCAGGCAGGGGTCGCATCAGCCGGCGGCGGGGTCGACGGGAAGGTTTCCACCAGACTGGTGGCGGCCATGGAGAGTTCGGTATGGGGGTGCTGAACCATGAACGTCCGCACCTGGTTGCCGAAATAGTCGGTGCGATCGTTCACAAACTGCGGTTCCGGCCGGATTTCCAGTCTGCTGCTGTTCACGCGCTGGGCGACGGTCTCGCGGGGCGTCAGAATCAACTCATTTTGCGAAAGCGAGGCCGGCTCCGAATACCCGTAGGTGGTCGTATGGGTGATGCGGTATTTCATGGCCTGTGACCACCGCGCATTTTGGAAAAATGGGGGGTGGCCGGTATGCGGGTCAGGTAGTGGGCGCTGACCTGCTGGGCGAAATCGGTCAATTGGTGGTCCATGGTTTCGAGAAACGTCCGCAGCGCTGCAAGGCGCTCATCGTCGGTTTGACAGTCGATCCCGCTCAAATCCAACAGGCGCACCGCGGTAAGCATCTCCAGGGCCAACCGCTCCTCGGCAGTGGCATAGCGCCGACCTTCCTGCCGGGGCAGCGCCTCGACATGATCGGCAATCCGACTGCATTGAAACGCCAGGGACTTGGGATTGCTTTCGTCCATTACCAGAAGGTCCAGCACCGGAGCCAACTGAAAGGCGGTGCGGTAGCGGGCCCGGTAGGTCATGATGCTGTCGGCGACTTCCAGCAGCGCTTCGAGGGAACTGTGGGCCGCCTTGCAAACGAGCGGCAGGCCGATGCGGAGCAGGTGGGTCTGGTGGATGGCGCGTTCTACGCGCCGTCCCATGTCCATGAACCGCCATCCCAGACCACGGGTCATGCTCTCCATGGCCAAACCGCTGAAGGCACTCAGGGTGAAGAGCGTCTCGTTAAGCAGCTCCAGTGGGTCGCTGGCCGGGGCTTCGGCAAATCCGTCCAGGTGGTTGATCACCCGCCAGGAGTCGAGGGAGAGGCGGTCCCGTACATTTTTGGCCGCCCCTTGCACCCGCTTGAGAATGGCCGCCACACTTCCGGGCCGATCCTGCCGAAAGAGGGCATCGTGCAGATGGCCCGACAGCTCCCGGTAGCGGGGAACGGCGTCGTCTCCGCCGGGCATCCAAGCAATGGCTTCTTCCGAACCCAGCAGATTCAATAGAAACGGCAGCTCGGGCAGGTCGGCCGGCCGGGCTTCACCGGTCAGCCTTCGAAAGACGGAGCGCAGGAGGCGGATCAGCCCTTCGGCCCGCTCCAGATAGCGTCCCAGCCACAGCAGGTGATCGGCAACACGACTGGGCAGGTCGCCGCCCCGTTTGAACGTCGCGACGGTTTGCAGACTGCTCATGAGGCTGAAGGGCACCACCGGCTGGTCGGAAAAAACCCAGATGTCCTTGCTCTGCTGGCGCTCCGGTGTGGCACCCAGAAGGGTCGGTATGTCGGTGGCCGTGATGGCCAGGCCACCGGGCATGACGGTAAAGCCCGTCTCCGTCGCACAGGCGAACAGGCGCAAGAGGGTGTATCGAGAAACGGCCCCATCCGGGCTCCACGCCGGCACCGTCGACGGATGGAGCGGTTCATGCGCCATGTACAGATGGGGGGCCCTGCCGATTTCAGCGGTCGGGTCGTTGGAAAGGTCGGCGGACGCCGACCGTTGCATGGCCGGCGCTATGGTCAACCGGGATAGATTGGCCAGGACATGGCTGCGTCCCGCCTCACTGCCGCACCACCACGCCGGGTGGCTGCCCAGCAGCAGCTGAGTACCCATCAACTGACGGCACAGATCAGGCAGAAACACCGCCAGCGCCGGCGTATCCACGAAGCCACTGCCGATGGGATTGGAGATATCGATCCGCCGCTGGTGGAAGGCCTGGATCAATCCGGCCACGCCTCCGGCGGCCGTTCGGCTCCCGACAAACGGGTCGCTGCTTTCATCGGCAATGTGCCGAAAAATGGTTTGCACGGGCTCCAATCCGGCCAGCTTCTTGAGAAATACCTCGCCTTTGCGTACGGTGAGGTCCTGCCCTTCCACCAGCGGATAGCCCAGATAGCGCGAGAGCAGGGCGTGTTCGAAATAGATGCGGCTGTCCGGTCCCGGGGATAGCAGCACGATACCGGGATCGTCTCGCTGGGAGGGGGAACGCTCGATCAAGCCTTGGTGCAGGCTATGAAAAAAGGGCGCCAGCCGGTGAATCTGGTTCTTGTGATACAGCTCGGGGAAGACCCGGGAGACCACAATCCGATTCTCCAGCGCATAGCCTAATCCGGCGGGGGTATCGCCGTAATCGCGAAAAACCGTGAAGTGCCCGTCCGCATCACGATAGAGATCGGCCGCATAGTAGGTGAGGTGCCGATTGCCGGCCGATGCAATGTTGTGGCAGGACCTCAGGAAATGGGGGTTGGCGAAGACCAGTTCGGCGGGCAGATGTCCCTGACGGATCAGTTCCTGTGGGCCGTAGACGTCTGCCAGGATCTGTTCCAGCAATTGCGCCCGCTGGAGCATTCCGGTTTCCAGCACGCGCCACTCGCTGGTGGTGATGGGCAGCGGAATCATTTCCAACGCCCAGGGGATTCCCCGGCCGTTGGATTCGTCGAACGGATTGAACGTTGCGCCGTCCTCATGGCGCATACGCCGAACCCGTTCCTGGCGCTGGTTGAGTATGTCGGGCGCGATGCCATCGAAGGCCGCCAGCAGAGACTGCCAATGATCCCGGGCGATTCCCGGCGAGACGAAGGCCTCGCCATAGCCATCTTCGGGAAAGGGCAACGATTCGAACGGGGAGGCCGGTCCGATCACAGTTGGTTCGGGCATAAACGGAAAACCTCACTTCCGGTTTGTTAGGCTCCGTCAACTGACGGCGGCTTCGATTTACCCCGTCCGCCTTCGTAAATCAAGGGTATAGGGAAATTCGGCGTTGATCTCCTCGATCGGTACGGTTGCCCGGGAACCGGGAGTGTGATCGCCGGAGATGAAGCGGGCGTGCCGTCGCCCTTCGGCCTCCCAACTGTTGACCGGGAAGGTCGCGTAGTTGCGTCCGCCCGGATGGCCCACATGATAGGTGCAGCCCGCAACGGCCCGCTGCGACCAGGTGTCGAACAGGTCGATGGTCAAGGGGGTGTCCATGCCGATGGTGGGATGCAGACAGGCCGGTGGCTGCCAGGCCCGGTAGCGGATGCCGGCCACGAAGACGCCGTCGATGCCGGTGGGTTGCAGGGACACCCGGCGGCCGTTGCAGACCACGATGTGGCGAGCGCCGGTCATCCCCGTCACCTTGACCTGGAGGCGCTCCACCGAGGAGTCCACGTAGCGCACGGTGCCGCCGCCGCCGGGCTCCTCCCCCAGGACATGCCACGGTTCCAGGGCCTGACGCAGTTCCATCTCCATATTCTGAAAGGAGACGCGTCCGTAGATGGGAAAACGAAACTCGAAGTGGGGGTGGAAAAAATCCATTTCAAAGGGAAAACCTGCCGCTCTGAAGGCGTCCAGCACGTCGGCAAAATCCTGGCGCACCATGTCGGGCAGCATAAAGCGGTCGTGCAGCCGGGTGCCCCAGCGTACCAGCGGCTGGCAATAGGGCGTCTGCCAGAACCAGGCCAGGGCGGCGCGCAGCAGGAGCTGCTGGGCCAGGCTCATGCGGGCGTGGGGAGGCATCTCGAAGGCGCGGAATTCCAGCAGCCCCAGGCGGCCGGCGCTGCTGTCCGGCGAGTAGAGCTTGTCGATGCAGAATTCAGCCCGGTGGGTGTTGCCTGAGACATCCACCAGGAGGTTGCGCAGCAGGCGGTCCACCAGCCAGGGCGGGCAGGTGCGGCCGCTGCCCGTCTGGCGGTCCATTTCGGCAAAGGCGATCTCCAGCTCGTAGAGGCTGTCGTGGCGGGCTTCGTCGATACGGGGCTGCTGGCTGGTGGGACCGATGAACAGTCCGGCGAAAAGATAGGAAAGCGACGGATGGTTGTTCCAGAAGGTCACCAGGCTGCGCAGCAGGTCCGGTCGCCGCAGAAACGGGCTGTCCGCCGGCGTGGCGCCGCCGACCACGATGTGGTTGCCACCGCCGGTGCCGGTGTGGCGGCCGTCGAGCATGAATTTCTCGGTAGCCAGGCGGCAG
>Ga0316576_10002754_pt1 | contig 10082 bp, 7 predicted proteins | sample S0NA_FD_203075 | JGI IMG/M metagenome (GOLD analysis project Ga0316576, IMG submission 203075) | Rhizosphere microbial communities from salt marsh grasses in Alabama, United States - S0-2_050615r3r5 | ecosystem: Host-associated > Plants > Roots > Rhizosphere | place: USA: Alabama | collected... | reverse complement strand
TTTGGTCCTGTCGACGGTCGCCATCGCCTTCCTCGGATCGCCCGAAATCGGTTCGGCGTATGTGATGGTGGTGCCGTCCCCCGCCAACGCCCTACCGGTCCCCACCGCCACGTTCTCGCTGCCGCTGCTCAGGATCGGCGCCGGCGACCCGCACAACCGGCCGGTTACCAGCCTCTGGGTGGCACTCGTCTGGCTGTCGATCGCGGCCATCCCCATCGCCGTGGCGACCTGGACGGTCCGGGCGCCGTCCACAAACGCGGCTCTGGTCCGCTGGGTCGCCGGCTACGGCGTCTTCCTCCCGTACGTGGTGATCATCGTCCTGATGGTGCTCGTGGGCCTTGCGCTGCCCATCGCCTGCATGTAAGCGGGATCCGGGAGACTGGGCAGTGAGCCGCGGCGGGGCCGACGCGCGGCCGTGCTCCAGGGAAATGAGACCGTGACTCTTCTCGCGCAGATCCAAGGGGCGAGCCCAGCCGACCTTCACACGAGGTGGCTCCCTCCTCCGTCCCCGGGGTGGGCCTCGGGCACCTCCCGGCCTTGAAGCCACGCTTCGATCATGGCGTTGACGGTCTCCGGCGCCTCCTGCTGCACCCAGTGGGAGATGCCGGGGAGGGTGCGAAGGGTGAGGTCTAGGACGAGCTCGTGGGTGCCGAGGGTGAGCTCCTTGCCGAGGGCAGCGTCGTCCTCTCCCCAGATCATGAGCGTTGGAACCTCCAGAACCTGGTTGACGGCACGCCCCAGGTCGCGATCGATTGGATACCGGAGGAATGCGCGATAGTAGGCGAGCATCGCCTCCAGAGCCCCCGGCCGGGCCGCGTTGCGCCGATAGACCTCGAGCACCTCGTCGGTAAAGCACTCCTTCCGGCTGGAGGTCCCCTTGATCATTCCCGAAACCCGTCTCGCACCGTTGGCGCCGAGCAGGAGCTCGGGCAACAGCGGCAGCTGAAAGAAGAAGATGTACCAAGATCGCCGGAGCTGGCGCCAGGTCCGCAACCCGCGCCGGAAGAGCAGGGGGTGGGGCAGATTGACGGCGATGAAGCGGTCGAGGGGACGGACGCCCGCGAGCGCGAAGAGCCAGGCCACCGCCCCTCCCCAATCGTGGCCGATGAGCAGAGTCTCGGAGGCACCGGCAGCGTCCATGAGACCGGCGACGTCATCCACCAGGTTTCGCATGCGGTAGTCGCAGACGCGTGTCGGCCTCGAGGTCGTCCCGTAACCGCGGAGGTTGGGCGCCCACGCGGTGTAACCGAGACGCGCCAACAAGGGCAGTTGGTGTCGCCACGAGAAGTTGCACTCCGGGAACCCGTGGAGCAGCAGCGCAAAGCGCGGACCGTCACCGCATGCCGCAACCTCGAAGTCGAGGCCGTTGGCTGCGACCCGGATCGTGTCAACGACGGTCACCAGCGCGCCGCCGTCCTTCCGCGCCGAACTCCGGTCGACGGATGGCGATCAAGCAAGGCCTGCCCCGGTGGGATCGGTCCGTCAGCTGGTCACGAGATCCATGCCGCAGTGGCATTTACCGGGCTCTCCCGCAACGTGGTTGCAGGTGCAGGAGCCGCCGCAATTACAGTAGTAAAGGCCCTTGCCCTCGAGGCTGATCTGTCTGACCGGCTCGCCGCAGGTGCACTTGGTCGGGTCGGCTGGGTCGATCGTGCAGTTGCAGTCCCCGGAGCAGGTGCAGATGGTGGCGACGTTGCCGTCCATCCTGAGCAGGTGGGCCTTGACGAGCGGTTTGCCACAGTCGCAGGTCCCGGGCTCGAGGCTCACGGCGCCGCAGTCACAGTCGGCGCCGCACCCGCAGACGTAGAGAATGTCGTGGCGGGCCACCGCGTCGTTCTCGGCGCCGTGCTCGGCGGCGTGTTCGGCGTGGTCTGCGTGCTCGGCAACGGTTTCGTCCGGCGCCGCTGCCTGGTCGACCGGGGCCTGGCCGCAGGCGACGACAACCAAAAGGCTTGCTGCTATCGCGAGAAAATTCGTGGGCTTCATGAGTCGTTCCCTCCCTGTGATCGGGCGTGATCGTCTCGACCGCGCCCGTTGCCTGGTCATTCTACCTGTGTCTCGCCGCAGGCCTGCCACGACCCGTGAGAGAATCCGAAGTCAGCACGCCCGATCGGCGTGAGTTCACGTCGTGTATGTGCGTCCAGAGGGTTTCATGCGTTACCGACTCGCCGCTCGTCTTGTCGTTGCCATTGCCATCGTGGTCTCGCTCGGCTGCGGGGCCGGCCGAACGACCGGTACCGCACGGACCGACACCGTCTCGGACGGCCTCCAGGCCGTGATCTCGTCGGTGGTCGCCGACGAGGCCGCCATCCACGGCGCCGCGCTCGCGGTGTCCGCGCCGAAGTTGGGAATCGAATGGGCCGGCGCAGCCGGCCTTGCGGACCCCGCCAACGGAACCCCGATGACGCCGTCGGATCCGGTTCGCATCGCGAGCAACACCAAGACCTTCGTCGCCGTTGCGATCCTGCGTCTGGTCGAGGACGGGCGCCTCGACCTCGACGCGCCGCTCGCCGACCTACTGCCTGCCGAGGCGGTCGACCTGCTCGCCGGCGACGGCTACGACCTGCGCGCGATCACCCTCCGACACCTGCTCACGCACACGAGCGGTATCCACGATCACACTGCGGGCGATGCCTACACCGATGCGATCCTCGCGAACCCGCAGCACCGATGGACCGCCCTCGAGCAGGTCGCCATGGCGGTCGAGACCGGCGAGCCTCGGTTCGCGCCCGGCGACGTGTACAGCTACTGCGACACCGGCTACGTCCTGCTCGGATTGATCCTGGAACACACCACCGGACACGACCTCGCTACGGCGGTGCGGGAGCTCGTGGACTTCGACGCTCTCGGCCTCGACTCGACCTGGTGGGAGACCCTGGAACCTGAGCCCGCAGACGTGGCCGGCCGCGCCCACCAGTTCTACGGGGAGGTCGACAGCCACGACTTCGACCCATCCTTCGACCTTTACGGAGGTGGCGGCCTTGTGACCACGGTCGGCGACCTGGCGACGTTCTTCGGCGACGTGTTCCGGAATCGGGTCTTTCGACAACCGACGACGGTCGACACGATGCTGACGACCATCGACGGTGTCCGGGCGCATCCCGACGCGAGCGATCGGGCGCTGCCGCCGGGCGCCTACCGGATGGGCGTGTGGGTCCGTGAGATCGGCGGCCGGACCGTCTTCCTGCACACCGGCTTCTTCGGGACGATGGCCGCCTACGTGCCCGATCTCGATCTCGCTGTCGCCGCCACCGTCAACCAGAACCACGCCAGGGTCTTCGACCGGATCCTCGAGGCGACGATCCGGATCATCGACCGGGGCGCCGGCCCGGCGACGAGCTGACCCGGACGATTCACCGGACCTCTGCTGCGGTCGACGATGCTCCTCGAGCAGGCTCAGGAGACCGAGCTTACGGAAGAAACGAGTGGGCAGCGCCTGATTCATGTGGAACGCTCCGGCGTTCCACCATGGTCCGTGCCCGTTGTAGGCGGAAATGAAGGCCCGTTGGCGTTCGAGCCCCAGTTTCATGAGCCGTTTTGTCCTGGTGCGCGGTCGCTTCCATTGCCGCCACAGAATGCAGCGCAGCCTGCGACGAAGCCACTGGTCGAGCAGCTCGAAGGCAGGCTTGACCTCGGCCAATCGAAAGCACGCGACCCAGCCACGAATAAGCGGCTCGAGTCGCTTGATCGTCCACACAAGGCTCCGACCCCGCCCCTGCCGAACTGACTCGCGCGCCTTGTCCCGGAATCGCTTGACGGATTCCGGAGCGATGCGGAGCTTCGGCTCGCGGTGGGCGGTGACGGTGTAGCCCAGAAACTTCCGCCGCGATGGCCGATCCACCGTGCTCTTGTCCCGGTTGACCGCAAGGCGGAGCCGCTTCCAGAGGAATTGCTCGATCGAACCGAGCACCCGCTCACCCGCACTCCTTGACCGCACGTAGATGTTGTAGATGTTGCAGTCATCGGCGTAGCGCACGAATCGGTGTCCTCGTCGCTCGAGCTCGCGATCCAGGTCGTCGAGCAGGACGTTGCTCAGGAGCGGCGACAACGGCCCCCCTGTGGCGTGCCTTCGACTCGCTGACTCACGATCCCTCCCTCCAGCATCCCGGCTTACAGGCACCGCCGAATCAGTAGCAGGATGGGCTTGGCCTTCACAAGCCTCGCCATCCGCGACAGCAGGATGTCGTGGTTGACGCGGTCGCCTTCGTCCCGCATACCCGCCGCGTCTACCACCGACCGCCCCGGATGACGATCGGGCTTCAGGTCTTTTGGCCCCCTCGCACGACAACCGATGGCCTTGTACGCGGTTCGTGTCCCTCGGGCCGGGACTTTGCCTGCAGCTTCCTTCAGACTCCGCCTCGCGACGGACGCCCTTGCTGGTCGGCTAGGAGTTCCGGTCATCACGGCCTCCACGGGACTCCCACCCCCAAGCCACTCCCCGGTTCGGTTTCCCTCCCCGGTTCCAAACGACATGGCTTGCCAGCCATGTCGCTTCGCGCCATGCCTGGCGCACCAACAAAAAACCCTCCCAGAGGGAGGGTTGGAAAATGATGCGGCGGATCGCGTTACCAGCGGTCGCGACCACCACCATAGCCGCCGCCGCCACCACCGCCGCGGCGCCGATCCTGCGCCACGTCGACGCGGATGGTCCGGCCGTCGAGCTCGGTGTTGTTGAGGGCCGCGATCGCCTTGTCGGCGCCCTCGTCGTCCTCGAAGGTCACGAAACCGAAACCGCGGGAGCGGCCCGTGTCGCGATCGGTGATCACCACCGCTTCGCCGATCTCGCCGAAGGGTGCGAAGGCCTCATACAGGCCCCGATCGTCAGTGTTCCAGCTCAGACTTCCAACAAACAGCTTCTTCGACATGCTCTCTCACTCTCGCACTTCCCGGAGTCACCGCTTTTCCCGGCGTGCTCCCGTTGGGATCCTTGGCGGGCATCCTGCCCACCGGGAGGCGGATCGATTGTCCGATCCGAAACTGATCACATTGCACTATCGCCCAAGTTTTGCGATTCGTCAAATGCGACCTTGGTTTCCTCGCCATTGGAACGGGCCCTAAATCGCCCTCGAATGACCTGCGGGCGCCCCACTCGGAAGCCGTCGGCGCCGTTTCTCGTCCTCGAGCCGCCCCACCGGGAGCGTCTCGCGGTACCATGAGCCCATCATGCGAGACCTGATCCTGGTGTTCGCTACAGTGGTCATCGTGCTGCTGCTGCGCACCGCGGCCCTGCGCCGGCTGCGCCCGCTGACAACCCCGTTACTCTTAGTCGCAGCTGCCGCTCTCGCCCACATCCTGACCCAGACCCTGGAGGCCGACCCGGTCTTCCAGCGCGGCACCGAGATCTCGCTCGCCCTCGCCCTCGGCTTCCTCGTCGCCCGGGGCTGCCTCATGGTGGTCTTCGACTGGGTGTTGATCCGCCGCATGGGGGTCCAGCCGCCGCGCTTGGTCCGGGAGGTGGTGGCCCTGGTGGTCTACCTGTTCCTCGGGGCCGTGCTGCTGCGCAGCTTCGATGTCGAGGTCACCGGCCTCATTGCCACCTCGGCCGTGCTCACGATCGTGGTCGGCCTCGCCCTTCAGCAAACACTGGGCAACCTCCTCGCTGGTCTCGCCCTCGCCTGGGAGCAGCGGCTGACGATCGGCACCTGGATCGAGATCAACGGTCGCGTCGGCCTCATCGAGCAGACCGGCTGGCGATCGCTGCTCATCCGCACCCGGCTCGATGAGCTCCTGCTGATCCCGAACTCCGAGGTCGGCGCCACCAGAATCACAATCCTCGGCACCGGGGAGTGGCCGGCTGCGGTGGCTGTGCGGCTCGGGGTCTCGTACTCGACGCCGCCGGACGCGGTCAAGGAGGTCCTCGGGGCGGTGGTCCGGGATCTGCCGGGCGTCCTCGAGAATCCGGCACCGCGCGTCCTCACCGTCGAGTTCGCCGACAGCGCGGTCGTCTACGAGTGCCGGGTCTGGACCCGAGCCCCGTGGCAGCGAGAGAACGTCACGGACAGCCTGCTGACCCGTGCCCATCAGGCTCTCGCCCGGGCCGGAATGGAGATCCCGTTCCCCCAGCGCACGCTTCACCGGGCGCCACACCGACCTCCGCTGGACACCGAGCAGCGCCGTCTCGCCGCCATCTCCGTCTCGCCTCTCTTCACCGACGTGCCCGGCGACGCCCGAACTGCCGTGGCTGCAAGCTCGCGGCTGCGAAGATTCGCCCCGGGCGAAGCGGTGGTTCAGGTCGGCGAGCGTTCGACGGCGTTGTTCCTCGTCGCTCGCGGCGAGGCCGTGGTCGAGCACGACCGGCGCGAGATCGCACGGGTCGGGCAGGGCGACATCTTCGGCGAGATGGCCTTCCTCACCGGCAGGCTGCGGACCGCGACGGTGCGGGCCGCCGGCTCGGCCCTCGAGGTCGTGGAGCTCGACGAAGGGAGCCTGCGCAGTCTCCTCGAGGACCAGCCGGAGCTTGCCCACCAGCTCGCCGAGAAGATGGCCGCCCGTCAGCTGGAGAGCGAGGCTGTCCGCGACGAATCGGGGGCAGCGGTGGGTCCGGCCGGCGTGGTCGCGCTCTTCAAGCGACACCTTCTCCGATTCGTCGGGGGCTGATCGACGCCAGCTACTCGGCGCGCCGGAGCACCGCCAAGGGTCTGACCGCAAGTGCGCGGGCGCTGGCGGCAAGGCCGGCCACGACGCTGAGGACGACGGTCGCGACGACGGTCGCTGCAACGGCGTCGGGACGCCAAGCCCAGGGGAGCTCGAATCCGAAATGCACAATCAGCCAGGCCATGGCGACGGCGCCGACCACACCGAAAGCGCCGGAGACCAGCCCGACCAGCGCGTACTCGACGGCAAACACCGCCACGACCTGAACCCGTGTCATGCCCAGGGTCTTGAACAACGCCGCCTGCCGGGCGCGTTTCGCCGTCGATGCGCTGATCGCGCCGGCAAGGATGGCAATGCCCGCCAGAACGGTGAACCCACCGATCAGCCGGACGCCGTTGCCGAGCTGCTCGAGCACCCCGACGACCTTGTCGAGGACCTCGCGCAGGCGCAGTACGGTGACATTGGGGAAGGCGGCGGCGAGCCGGTTCTGCAACGGCAGCTCAGCCGCGGCATCGAGCCGGGCGGCTGCAATTCGGAAGCGCGGCGCGCGGTCGAGAACGCCGGGCTCCACGACCAGAAAGAAGTTGATGGCGAACCGCTCCCACTCAACGGTGCGGATGCTGCTCACGAGCAGCTCCAGGGGAATGCCCTGGAGATCGAAGGTGACGGTGTCGCCCACTCTGACCCCGAGGTCGGCGGCGAAGTCCTGTTCGATCGAAACCTCCGCGCGATCCGGATCGTCCCACAGCGCACCGTCGACAATGACGTTGTCATCGGGCAACGTTGCCATGGACGTGAGCCGCTGCTCTCGGGTCAGCACCCAGCGCCGGTCCCGGTCGTCGGCCTCCAGGTCGCGGGCGAGCTCGGCCACCGGCACGCCGTTGATGGCGGCGAGTCGCGCCATCACGACCTCCACGGACTCGAGTTCCCGAGCGCCGGCATCGACCAGGGCGGCCTCGACCCCGTGCCACTGATCCGGTTGGATATCCACGAGGAAGACCGTCGGTGCATCCGCCGGCAGGTCGGCGTCGAGCTGGGCCGACAACCGGTCCTGGACGAGAAACATCCCGAGCACCGTGACGACGCCGAGACCGAGGGCCACCACCGCTCCGGTGGTGCCTGCTCCGGGCCTCGCCAGGGCCGCCAGCCCGTGCCGGAGAATCAGCGGACCGCGCTCGCGGGGCGCCCGAGCCACCAGCCGGATTACCAGCCAGGCCGAGCCGGCCAGCACCGCCGCCACCACCGCCAGACCGCCGGTAAACAGGAGCCCGCGCACCACGGACCCGGACTGAACGGTGGCCACAAGTCCAATGCCTGCCATCAAAACCAGAGCCAGACTCAGACCCGCGATCCTGCTCACCGGTAAGGGCTCGGCGTCCCGGCGCAGCACCCGGATCGGTGGCACCCGCATCGCATCAATCAGAGGCCGCACCGCGAACAGGATGGCTACCCCAATGCCGAGGCCGACACCACGAGCCACGGCCACCGGCTGCCAACCGACCGAGACCGCGACCGGCAGCAACCCGGCCACCAGCGACTGGGTCCCACGAGCGACCGCGGTCCCGATCGCCGCGCCCACGACGCTGCCGAGCACGGCAAGAACGACGGTCTGTCCGAGGTAGAGCGCAAACACCTCCCTGGGTCGCATGCCGAGGGCGCGGAGGGCGGCGATGGCGTCGAGCCGGCCGGCGAGCCAGGCGCGCACAGCCTGAGCGACGCCGATGCCGCCGATCAGCAGCGACAGCAGTGCCACGAGGCCGAGGAAGCGCTCGACTCGGCCGAGGCCGCGCCGCAGAGACGGCTGCGCCTCGGTCGCAGTTTCGAGCTCGACGAACTCGGGCTCGGCGATGGCGCCGCGGACCGATGCCGCCGCCGCTGCCACCTGCTCGGGGCCCGCATCGCCGGGCAGCCGGACCAAGAGCTTGTACCTCACCCGGCTGCCGACCTCGTCCAGGCCGGTGCGGTCGAGACCGGCCGTCGACATCAGAACCCGCGGACCGAGGGTGAACGAGACACCGATCCGGTCGGGCTCCGCGATCACGACACCGGAGATGGTGAAGCTCTCGCCGCCAACCATGAGGGTGTCACCCGGCGCCAAGCCGAGCCGGGTCAGGAGCTCGGGGCCGACCAGCACACGATCGGTACCGAGCAGCTCGCCGAGAGGACGCGGCGGCTCGACCTCGACGGCGCCGTAGAAGGGGTATCCTGCCGACACGGCCTTGAGCTCGGCCAATAACGATGGGCCGGGCCGACCGTCGTCCGCGGCCGGGGCCGACACCACGCTCGGCAGCTCTCGCACGTCTGCGCGGCGGGCGCCACCGAGGGCGTAAACAGCTTCGAGCACCGCCTCGGGAATCGGCCGCCCGCTCTCCACCGCCAGATCGGCGGCGAGAAGCGAGCGGGCCTGGTCCCGGATCGCCCGGTCGAGGGCGCTCGAAAGGCCGGCCACGGCCACCACTGCGGCAACGCCGACGGCGAGACAGGCGGCGAAGAAACCGATGCGCCCCGCCGAACCCCGAAGCTCCCGCAGGGAAACCGCCAGCCAGGATCCGACGCGCACGATCAGGCCGCTTCCTCACGCTCGATCCGGCCGTCGCGCAGGTGGATCCGTCGGCCGGCGCGCTCGGCCACCGCCGGGTCATGGGTCACCAGCACCAGGGTGGCGCCTTCGTGCTCACGCATCTCGGCCAACAGATCGAGGACGACCCGCCCGGTCGCGCCGTCGAGATTGCCGGTGGGTTCGTCGGCCAGCAGCAGAGCCGGCCGCGGAGCAAAAGCGCGGGCCAGGGCGACCCGTTGCTGCTCGCCGCCGGACAGCTGGGACGGGTAGTGGTGACCGCGGTCGCCGAGACCCACCGCCACGAGCAGCTGGTCGGCGCGAAGCCGCGGATGGGGGGCGCCGAGCAGCTCGAGCGGCAGCATGACGTTCTCGCGCGCGGTGAAGTTCCCGAGCAGCTGGAAGGACTGGAAGACGAAGCCCACGGTGTGGCGTCTGAGCAGCGCCAGGCGGTCCTCGGACAGGTGGTCGATCCGCTCGCCCGAGAGCTCGACGACGCCGGCGCTGGGGCGGTCCAGACCCGCCATGAGCCCGAGCAACGTCGACTTGCCGCTGCCGGAGGGGCCAAGGACGGCAACGAACTCGCCGCGGGCGACCTCGAGATCGATGCCGTCGAGGATGGTCAGCATGCGGCCGCCCGACGGCAGCCGGCGGCCAACGCCGCGCAGCGATAGCAAGGTGCTCGGGGAATCGTCGGTCATGTCGTCGTCCGTCCTCTCGTCCGTCTAATGCAGCAACCATCGACATGTTCCGGATCATTTCAGCACGGCGCGGCTGTGGGAGTTGAGGATTGAACCGCGAAGACCGCGAAGGAGGTGAGGTCATCGCAGCTATCGCAACTCAACGCAGAGGCGCAGGGACGCAGGGAGGTCAACAGACACCGGCGGGAGCGTGGACATTACAATCGCGGATATGGTGAGAGTTCCGTTGA
>Ga0316576_10002753_pt1 | contig 10082 bp, 10 predicted proteins | sample S0NA_FD_203075 | JGI IMG/M metagenome (GOLD analysis project Ga0316576, IMG submission 203075) | Rhizosphere microbial communities from salt marsh grasses in Alabama, United States - S0-2_050615r3r5 | ecosystem: Host-associated > Plants > Roots > Rhizosphere | place: USA: Alabama | collected... | reverse complement strand
GCGCGCGTGAGCTGCAGGTCGCTCTGGAGCGGTGGTGGCTCGACGTGCGCGACCGTCCCACCGCCGACGGGGTGCGTGGCGAGGTGGAGGAGCTTCGGCGTGACCTCGAGGCGGTTCGGTTCGCGCCGGGACGCGCGGACCACTCCCACACCATCGAGGACGTGGAGGGCAGGTTGCGCCGCGTGATGCGCCGTGCGTGATACACTGTCTCAATGAAGGCGGCCTCAGTCTCAACGAGCGGTCTCGAGGTGTACAGCCTCCCACTCGACGAGCTGGAACCGATTCTCGAGCGGCGCCGGTACGCCGCCTTCCCCCTGTCGCAGCTCCACATCGAGACGTTCCTGGCGGAGATCCTGTCCAAGGCCAACGACTTCGTGCCGTCCATGGCGGGGTCGATCCTGATGGACCGCCCGGGGGACCGGGGCAACACGCCGGCTGACACCGCGTTGCACTTCGTGGCGGCGTTCGGTCCGTCGGCGCGTGAGCTCCTCGGCCAGCGGCTGTATGCCGACCGCGGTGTGGTCGGCGCCGTCTACCGCACCGGGGACCCGTACCTGATGGTCGACCCGGACGCCGACCCCAACTTCTTCCGCGGCTTCGACGAGGAGGGCAACTTCCACACGCGCAGCGTGGTTGCCGTTCCGATCCGCATCGAGACGACGGTGTGCGGCGTGCTCGAGCTGATCAACCGCTCGGACGGCCAGGCCTACACCCGCAAGGACCTCGAGCTGCTGGAGATCTTCGCGCGCTACACCTCGGTGTCCATCGAGAACCTGCTCGACGCCCAGCGGGCCAACGAGATGGCGCGACGCGACGACCTCACGGGGCTGTACAACGACCGGTTCTTCCACCACCGTCTCACCGAGGACCTCGTCCGGGCGGACGTCACCGACTCGGCCGTGGCGCTGCTGTTCCTCGATCTCGACAACTTCAAGTCCGTCAACGACACCCACGGTCATCTCGCCGGGTCGCAGGTGCTCAAGGAGTTCGGCTACCTGCTGCAGCAGACGATCACCGAGCCGGGGGCGACCCTCGCGCGCTACGGAGGAGACGAGTTCGTGCTGATTCTGCCGGGCCACGACGTCGCGCGTGCGGAGGCCGTCGCGGCCCGTGTGCTCGAGGCACTGCGGAGCACCCGTTTCCTGCAGGGGACGTTTCCGTGGTCCGACGGTCCCGTGCCCTGGACCCGCGCGCTGACCGCCTCGGTGGGCATCGCGGTGTACCCCACCCACCTGCCCCGGCGCGGCAGCACCGACCAGCGCAAGAACGTCCTCATGCGCGCGGCCGACGCAGCCATGTACCGCGCCAAGGACGAGGGCAAGAACTGCGCGCGCATCGCGGAACCGTTCTGACGGGCCACGCCGACCGGGGTGCCAGACTGGCACGTCTGACCGCGGACGGGCATCGGGAAATCTGGCAACGGATTTGCTGTTGTGTTGAGACGCCGCCGGTTCCCCACCGGCGCTCAGGAGGTTAGACCCATGCAGCGTGAATCGCAGCGACTGTTCTCCCTCGCGGCCGTGATCGTGGCCGCGGTGCTGTTCGGGATGGTGATCGCAGGTGGTCTCAACATCACGCCGGACGTGAGCGCCGACCGATCGGCCTCGCCCGACCCCGCGCCGGCGCCCGCGCCGGCGTTCGACGACGAGTTCCGCGCGCCGGACTTCGCGGCCCTCGCCGACCGCGTGGTGCCGTCCGTCGTGTCGGTGTACTCCACCGAGGTCGAGGACGCCGAGGACCGGCGGCAGCAGATGCCGCGCGACTTCTTCCACTTCTTCCAGCAACCGGGGCCGCAGGACGACGAGCCGCGCTCGCGCCAGTCGTCGGGCTCCGGCTTCTTCATCTCCACCGACGGCGAGGTGCTGACCAACTTCCACGTCGTCGAGGATGCCGACCGCATCCGGATCCGGCTGTCCGACGACACCGAGATCGAGGCGGAGGTGATCGGCCGCGACGAGGCGACCGACATCGCGCTCCTCAAGGTCAAGGACTCCGACCGGACGTTCCCGGCGTTGTCGTTAGGCGACTCCGAGGCGCTGCGCGTCGGCGAGTGGGTGATGGCGGTCGGCAACCCGCTCAACATGGAGCACACCGTGACGGTGGGCGTGGTGTCCGCGAAGGGCCGTCAGCTCGGCCTCGCGGACCGGTCGTTCGAGGATTACATCCAGACCGACGCCGCGATCAACTTCGGCAACTCCGGCGGCCCGCTGGTCAACCTGCGGGGTCAGGTGGTCGGCATCAACACCGCCATCAACGCCCGCGCTCAGAATCTCGGCTTCGCCGTGCCGGTGAAGATCGCCAAGCGGATCCTGCCGCAGCTTCGCGAGCGCGGCAAGGTCGTGCGCGGATACCTCGGCATCGCGGTCCAGAACATCGACGAGCGTACGCAGGAGGCGTTCGGGCTGCCGTCGCGCGACGGCGCGTTCGTCCAGGGCGTCAACGAGGACAGCGCCGCCGAGAAGGCGGGGCTGCAGCCGGGTGACGTGATCGTCACCGTCGACGGACAGCCGGTCGTGGAGACCCGTGACCTCATCGACCGCGTGTCGGCGACGCCGCCGGGCGACAAGGTCGAGCTCGGTGTCATCCGTGACGGCAAGCGCCTCGAGATCGTGGCGACGCTCGACGAACGCACCCCCGAGGGCGACGAGGCCGGTGACGCCGACCGCGACCGCGGGGAGGGTGACGCCGCCGAGCGGGTCGGCATGAGCGTTGCCGACCTCAATGAGCGCACGCGCCAGTTCTACCGCGTGCCGGACGAGGTTGACGGCGTGGTGGTGACGCGGGTCGAGCCGCTGTCGCCGGCCGACGACGAGGGTCTCGTGCGCGGTGACGTGATCACCCAGGTCAACGGGCGGGACGTCGAGAGCGTCGACCAGCTGATGGACGCCATCGACACGGTGGAGTCGGGCGGCTACCTCCGCATGTACGTCTACCGGCCCCGGTTCGACCAGTACTTCTTCGTGATCCCGCAGCTCGACTGATCGGGGTCCCGGAGCCGGGCACTTTCCGCGGGCGCGCCGCACGGCGCGCCCGCGTTTCTTTCTCCGCCCTCAGTTGGTCCCGCCGTTGTCGGTCTTCGGCGCCGAACGCGGTTCGGGGATCGCGCCGAAGCTGCGCTCGTACTGGGCCAGGTTGTGCTCGAGCGTGCGCAGCAGCTGACGGGCATGGAACGGATGCAGCACCACCCGTGCCACGATCGGAATGTCCTCCCGGCCCGGCACGGCGTGCCCGAAGTCGAGGAGCACCTCGGAGAAGCTGTGGGCGACGGCGACGAAGTTGGCGTACCGTCCGTGCCCGACGTCGGGCGACAGGGTGAGTCGTGGCGTGGACGGTGGTTTGGGCTGGCTCATCGATCCTCCCCGCCGTCACCGCGTAGCGGTGTCGGCTTTACCGATCATGCCAGAATCGTGCAGTGGACCCCGTCGAGAAGGCGTTCGTCGAGGCGGCACGGGACCGCGCACGTGGAGCGGCCGCGATCGAGCGCCGGCTGCTCGGGCGCCTGTTGACCCTCGACGTGGCGACGCCCGCGGCCTACAGGCGGGGAGCGCGGGCCCTGCGCGACGGCCAGCCGGTGATGGCCAACCTGGTGTCGCTGGCGGCGCGGGCGGCGTCCGACGAGCCGGCGGCGTTCCGGACGTGGGCGGCCGCGCGGCTCGAGACACTGCGCGGACTGGACGAGCGGCTGGCGCGGGCGGCATGGCCCACGGTGCGCGACGCCGCGATGCTCGTGTCGGTGTCGCGATCCTCGGCGGTGGCGGCGGTGATACGGGGCGCGGCGGCGAACGGCTGGAGCGGACGGGTCGTGGTCCTCGACGGAGCGCCGTCAGGTCGTGGTCGGGACCAGGCCCGGTCGCTCGCGCGGACCGGCCTCGACGTGCTCTCGCAGCCGGACGCGGCCGCACTTCGCTGGCTCGAGCCCGGCTCGGTCGTGGTGGTGGGGGCGGACGCGGTCGGTCCCCGGTCGTTCGTCAACTCGGTCGGAACCCGGCTGCTGCTCGAGGCGGCCGGACGGCGGGCGCGCCCCCGCCTGCTCGTGGCCGACCGCGGCAAGGACCTCGAGGCGGTCGATCTCGAGCGGCTCCGGCGGACATCGCCGATGGCCGGTGTCGAAGGGTCCGGCCGCCGGTGGCCTGTGTTCGAGGAGGTTCCCCTCGCGCTGGTGGATGTTCGGGTCGACGAGCATGGCCACAGGTCGTTTGCGGACGGCGCCGGACGCGACGTCGAATGACCCCTCCCGTGTGCTAGACTCCGCCCCGTGCGTCGTGTCGTCGCCTGCCTGTCCGGACTCATCGTGGTCTCGCTGCTCGCCGTCGGTGTCGGCGGGGCGTCCGATGAGCTCGACCGCCTGTCGGGCCCCGACAAGCTCGATGCGCTGATCGCCAAGGTGGTCGAGCGCCAGCGGGAGCTGCGTTCGCTGCGTGCCGACTTCACGCAGGTCAAGAGCAGTGACCTGCTGCTGGAACCGCTCGAGTCCAGCGGCGAGTTCGAGTTCGTGGCTCCGGACCGTGTCCGCTGGGACTACGCGACCCCGGACCCGATGATCGTGGTGTTCGCCGACGACACGCTCACGACGTATCACCCGGGGCAGCGCCGCGCCGAGCGCATCCGCGTGGCCGACCGTCACCAACGGTTCGTGCGCGCGCTGGCAGGGACCCAGCCCCTCGACGAGCTCGCCTCGCAGTTCGCGATCGCGCTCGAGGATCCGGGCGCCCCGGCGCCCTACCGGCTGACCCTCACGCCGACCCACCGGACGCTGCGCAAGCGTCTCCAGCAGATCGTGCTGGACATCGACCGTGAGCTGTTGCTGCCGGTGATGGTCGAGTACCGGGGCGCGGACGGAGACATCACCCGCTACGAGTTCCGTGATCTGCAGCTCGATCCCACGATCGAGATGTCCCGCTTCCAGCTCGACCTCGGCGCCGACGTCGAGATCGAGACGATTGACGCCTCCGGCTGACCGTTTCCGGTCGAAGCCCTCGGCGTGCCCGCCGTGATGCGGCGCCGGCCTGGGGACCGTCGGACGCCGTTCCGCCACCCGAGGATGCCGACACGCCGAATCCGATGATGCTGCCGTTCACCGTCACCCACGTCGATCCCGACAGCGGCGCCCGCGCCGCCGAGCTCACGACGCCCCACGGCGTGGTGCACACGCCGGCGTTCATGCCCGTGGGCACCGCGGGGACCGTCAAGGGGGTCGCGGCGTGGGAGCTCGACCGGCTCGCGCCGGAGATGGTGCTCGCCAACACCTACCACCTGCTGCTGCGTCCCGGAGTCGACCGCGTCGAGCGGCTCGGTGGCCTCCACCGCGTGCTGGGGTGGACGGGTCCGGTGCTGACGGACTCCGGTGGCTACCAGGTGTTCTCGCTGGCCGACAGTCGCCGCGTCGACGACGACGGCGTCAGCTTCCGGTCCCATCTCGACGGCAGCGTCGAACGCCTGACGCCGAGTGGCGTGATCGAGGCCCAGGCGCGCTTCGGCGTCGACGTGGCGATGGTGCTCGACGAGTGTCCGGCGTCGGACGCTCCCCCGGACGAGGCCGCTCGGGCCGTCGAGCGGACCGCTCGGTGGGCGGCGATCGGCCTCGAGACCGCGCGGACCTTGCGCGCCGAGTCGGACTGGCGCGGCGGGGTGTTCGGGATCCAGCAGGGTGCTCTCGATCCCGAGCTGCGTCGCCGTTCGACCGAGACACTCGTCACGCACGACTTCGACGGCTTCGCCGTGGGTGGCCTCGCGGTAGGCGAGTCCAACGTCGCCCTCCACGAGGCGGTCGCGACATTCGCGCCGATGCTGCCATCGGACCGTCCGCGCTACCTGATGGGCGTCGGCTACCCCGAGGACCTGCTGCACGCAGTCGCCTGCGGGGTCGACCTGTTCGACTGCGTGCTGCCGACGCGCTCGGCGCGCACCGGCAAGGCGTTCACGTCGCGGGGCGAGGTGGTCATCAAGAACGCGCGCTGGGCCGACGACGACAGCCCGCTGGACCCCGACTGCCCGTGCCCCACGTGCGAGCGATATCCGACGGCCGTGCTGCGCCATTTGTTCGTCGCTCGCGAGGTCACGTCGGTTGTCCTGTTGACCGTGCACAACCTGACGTACTTCCTGCGCTTGATGCGGGAGGCTCGCGCCGCTATCATTGCGGGCCGTTATACCGAGCTCCGGCGGCGCGTGATCGCCGCACGGAGCGCCGGCGGGCCGGATCGCGGCGACGCCGATTCTGCGAGGTGAGAGATGGAAGGTGGAGCGGGGACGAGTCCCCTGTCGATGCTCATCCCGTTCGTGCTGATCTTCGCGGTGTTCTACTTCATCGTCATCCTGCCGGCGAAGAAACAGCAGAAGAAGAAGGAGGCGATGATCGCGGCCCTCAAGAAGGGGGACCGGATCGTCACCTCGGGCGGCATCTACGGCACGGTGACGACGGTCGAGGACCAGTCATTGCTGCTGAAGGTGGCCGACAACGTCAAGATTCGGATTGCGAAGAGCTCCGTGGCCGGGCCTGTCAGCGGTGACGGCGCCCCGTCCACCGAGTGACCGGCGACGGAGGCGACAGTGGACCGCAAGATCCTGTGGCGAATCCTGCTCATCGTGGTGATCGTCGGCCTCGCGGCGTGGTCGCTGTACCCGCCGAAGGAGACCCTCAACCTCGGTCTCGACCTGCGCGGCGGCATCCACCTCGTTCTGCAGGTGAAGTCCGACGATGCGATCAAGGCCGAGCTCGATGACGCCAGCCGTCGGCTGGTGGACCTGGCGAAGGAGGACGGGGTCCAGCTCGGCGCCCCGGAGGTCGAGCCGGGCGAGCTGCGCTTCCGGGTGCCGGTGCCCGAAGGCGTCGACCGTACCGTGCTGGACGACATCGCGTCCGGCTACTTCGGCGAGTACACGGTCAGCCGCGGCGCCGGGCAGTGGACGTTCGCCTTCCAGCCGAACGTCGAGCGCCAGGTGCGCGACCGCTCGGTGCGGCAGGCGCTGGAGACGATCCGCAACCGGATCGACCAGTTCGGCGTTGCTGACCCGGTCATCCAGCGCCAGGGTCTGGACAGCGACCGCCTGCTGGTGCAGCTGCCCGGCGTCGACGACCCGGCGCGCGTCAAGGACCTGATCTCGTCCACGGCGCTGCTCGAGTTCAAGGAGGTCACCGCCGGCCCGGCCCCCGACCGCGAGACCCTGCTGTCGAGGACGGGCGGGACGCCCCCGTCGGACTCCGAGGTGCTCGCCGGCGACCGCACGGATTTCGACGGCAACGTCATCGGCACCGATTACTACCTCGTCAAGAAGGCGTCGATCCTGACCGGCTCGGAGCTGCGGACCGCGCGTCGCAGCCAGGACGAGTACGGGCAGGCGGTGGTGAGCTTCGCGGTCGAGCCGGCGGCGGCCGACAAGTTCGGTCAGTACACCGGCGGCCACATCGGCACGCCGATGGCGATCGTGCTCGACAACCGGGTCGTGTCGGCGCCGGTGATCCGCGCCCGCATCACCGACTCGGGCATCATCGAGGGCAACTTCTCGATCCAGGAGGCCGAGGACCTCGCGCTCAAGCTGCGCGCCGGCGCGCTGCCCGCGTCGATCACCTACCTCGAGGAACGGACCGTCGGACCGTCGTTGGGTCGTGACTCCGTCATCCGCGGGGTGCGGGCGGCCATCGCGGGCCTGATCCTGGTGATGGTGTTCATGCTCGTCTACTACAAGCTGTCGGGGCTCAACGCCAACGTGGCGCTGCTGCTCAACATCGTGCTGCTGCTCGGCGCGATGGCGTACTTCTCGGCCACCCTGACCCTGCCGGGCATCGCCGGCGTGATCCTGACCGTCGGCATGGCCGTCGACGCCAACGTGCTGATCTTCGAGCGCATCCGGGAGGAGCTCGCTGTCGGCAAGACGGTGCGGGCGGCCATCGACACCGGTTTCGCGCGGGCGTTCGGCACGATTCTCGACGCCAACCTGACGACGCTCATCGCGGCGCTGTTCCTGTTCCAGTTCGGCACCGGCCCCGTGAAGGGCTTTGCCGTCACCCTGTCGATCGGCATTCTCGCGAGCGTCTTCACTGCCGTGTTCGTGTCCCGGACGCTGTACATGCTGCTGTTGTCCGGCCGCGACCGCGTCGAGTCGCTGAGCATCTGACGGAGCTTCGACCATGCGCATCATCGGTGACACCAACATTCCGTTCCTGAAGTACCGTGGGGTCGCGCTCACGTTCTCGGCGATCGTCATCCTGGCGGGGGTCGCGTACGAGCTGTTCGGGCCCGGGCTGAACCTCGGCATCGACTTTCGCGGGGGCACGCAGGTCACGGTCAAGTTCCGCGAGCAGCAGGACCTCGGGCAGTTGCGAGAGGCGGTCATGCGCCTCGACCTCGGCGAGCCGGTGGTGCAGCGGTTCGACGAGGCCGAGAAGCACGAGGTCCTGATCCGCGTCCAGAACCCCGGCGACGAGGAGGGCGACTTCACCACGCCGATTCTCGACGTGCTCGCCGAGGAGTACAACGCGGATCTCGGCGACACCTTCGACCTCAACACCCAGGGCTCCCAGGAGCTCGCGCTGCTGCTCGCCGACGCCGACCCGGACCTGGTGGGCGCCGACCAGCTGACCCGCGCGGAGCATTACGAGCCGATGGCCGAGGCGGTGATGGACTACCGCAAGACCAACGGCATCTTCGGCGGGGTCGAGGACCTGGAGAAGGTCCAGGGGATCTCGGACCCGGTCCGGGACTACCTCGAGGGGGCGACCGGCGTGGGCGAGTTCTCGCTGCTCGCGGCGGACAACGTGGGACCGTCGGTGGGTCGCGACCTGCAGCAGAAGGCGCGGCTCGCGATCCTGTTCGCTCTCGGCGGCATGCTGATCTACATCTGGATCCGATTCCAGCTGCCGTACGGCATCGGCGCGGTGGTGGCGCTGTTCCACGATGTGTTGATCACCCTGTCGGCGCTGTCGATCACCCATCGGGAGATCAACCTGCCGACCATCGCGGCGCTGCTGACCCTCGTCGGGTACTCGGTCAACGACACGGTGGTGGTGTTCGACCGTGTGCGCGAGAACCTGCGGCTGAACCGTGGCCAGCCCCTCGAAGAGCTGATGAACCAGTCCATCAACCAGACCCTGTCGCGGACCCTCATCACCTCCGGGACGACGCTGCTGGTGGTGCTGACGCTGTACATCTTCGGGGGCGACGTGATCAATACGTTCGCCTTCGTGCTGCTCGTCGGCATCCTGGTCGGGACGTACTCGTCGATCTTCGTCGCGTCGCCGGTGGCCCTGTGGGTCAACCGCCTGCTGGTGGCGCGCCGGGAGCGCAAGCGCCGCAGCAGCCGCCGCCGCTGACGGCGTCTCCAAACCGTCTCTCCACCGCCCCGGGGCCGTCCCCGGGGCGTTTGCGTGTCTCCCGTTTCCGTTTCCGTGCCCGTGGCCGACGGCACTGTCGCGTGAACGCCGGCGACCGCGGCCGGGTCAGGGTCAGCGGCAGCGTCAGGCGGCGGGGACAGAGCCGGCGACCAGCGACCCGAGCCCGGCGTCGTCTCACGCGAGGACCGCGGGCCCACCCCCCGACGTCATCCTGAGCGAGCGGCCCGTCAGGGCCGCGAGTCGAAGGATCTGTGGGAAGCGGCCGAAATCGGTGTGAACGCGTCCTGCAGGCTCGACGGCCTGCGAACCACAGACCCTTCGACTCGGTCGCTCCGCTCCCTCGCTCAGGGTGACAGGGGAGGGGACTCAGTCACCCGGTCGAGGGGTGGAGGAGGCGCCAGGTGATGGCGCGGACCTGGTCAAACAGGTCGAGGGCCCGTGCCGCCTCCGTTGGGTTGACCGCGGCGGCGTGCACCAGCAGTTGGAGATGCGTGTCGACCTCCTTCGCGGATGCATACGCGATGCGCCAGTGATGCATCCGGTCGCGCCCGCGTCGCCCGTGGCCCTCGGCGAGGTTTGCCGGCACTGAGGCAGCGGATCGGATCGCCTGATCCGCGATCGGCTTGAACGGCAGTGGAACGCGGGCCACGAGCTTCAGTGTGATTCCAGCGGCCTCGAGGGCCTTGGCGTGGGCGGCGAGTCCAGTGGCGGGCGGTGCGTGCGGCATGGTCGCCTCCGGGGAGTTCATGACGCT
>Ga0316576_10002752_pt1 | contig 10086 bp, 10 predicted proteins | sample S0NA_FD_203075 | JGI IMG/M metagenome (GOLD analysis project Ga0316576, IMG submission 203075) | Rhizosphere microbial communities from salt marsh grasses in Alabama, United States - S0-2_050615r3r5 | ecosystem: Host-associated > Plants > Roots > Rhizosphere | place: USA: Alabama | collected... | reverse complement strand
GGGTGGTCGACCGGGTCCGGGAGCTCGTGGACACCGGCGAGCGCGGCGGGCCCGCACCGGCCTTCCGGGCGGTCGCCCCGCCCTCCGCCACCGGGGTCACCGGCACCGCCTTCTTCGAGAGCTTCCACGGGCGCAACGCCTCCTGCAACCCCCGGGCGCTGGACCGCGAGCTGCACCGGGTCGCCCCCGACGTCGTCCGCTACTGGTCGGTCGTCGACGACGAGGTCGAGCTGCCCCCGGGAGCGGTCGCGGTCCGTCGCGGCACCCCCGAGTGGTACGCGGCCCGCGATCGTGCCGACCTCCTGGTGCTCAACGACTGGATCGAGGACGACTGGCGCCCCCGCCCGGACCAGTTCGTCCTCCAGACCTGGCACGGGACGCCGCTGAAACGGATCGCCTTGGGCCGCCGGGGGCGGACCCCACGGCTGGTCGCGGCGGTCGTGAAGCAGTCGACCCGCTGGTCGGCGATGCTGGCGCAGAACGACTTCGGGGCGCGGGCTCTGCGTCGCAGCTATGCAGTCACCGCGCCGATGTGGACGATGGGCTACCCGCGCAACGACGTGGTGGTCCGTGGCGCCTCTGCCGACGTCCTCGACCGGCTCGACGTCACCACGCGCCGGGTCGTGCTCTACGCCCCGACCTGGCGGGACGACGCCCTGGACCAGCCCGACCCGCTCGACGTCCTCGCGCTCGCCGAGCGGCTCGGTCCCGACTGGACGGTGCTGGTGCGCGGACACGCCCGCACGCTCGGCCTGCGACCCGCGGTTGCCGCCGACCGGGTCGTCGACGTGACCGCGTACCCCGACGTCAGTGACCTGCTTGCGGTCGTCGACGTCCTCGTCACGGACTACTCGTCGGTGATGTTCGACTTCAGTGCCGCCGGCCGGCCGATGGTCTTCCACGTCGCCGACGCGGACCGGTACGAGCGTGTGGTCCGCGGGTTCGCGTGGGACCTCGGCAGCCGCGCTCCGGGCCCGCTGGTGCGCACGACGGAAGAGGTCGCCGACGCGGTCGCCCGCGCCGACGACCCGTCCGAGCGCGCACGCTGGGCGGACCGGTACGCCCGCTGGCGGGTGGACTTCAACCCGCTCGACGACGGGCATGCCGCCGAGCGGGTTGTTGCCCGCCTCCTCGGCGAAGGAGCGCTCAGCGCCGGCGCAGGCGCGAGCGGTCGACGGTGGTCCCCGCGCCGACGGTGACCCCCTTGACGAACCCGGCCCCCCAGGACATCTGGATGGTGGCGAGCACGGCTCCGTCCCGGACCCGGCCCCGCCACGTCGAGGCGCCCATGGTGACCGCGGCGTAGCCGATGAACGCGCCGTACGCCGCCGGCACGGCGTGCGCCAGTCGGAACGGCACCGGACGGCGCCGGTCCAGGCCGCTGCCGGTGACCACCGCGCTCACGGCGAGGCCCGCGACCACGGACGGGGCCGCGAGGTAGCGCACCCGGGTCCTGCGGTGTCGTCGGACCAGCTCGCCGCGCCACACGCCGGTCGCCCACATCTGCCGGACGAGGGGCCGCCAGCTCTCCCGCGGCCAGTACGTCACCTCGACGTCGGGGATGAACCAGACCCCGTGCCCGGCGGCCCGCAGCCGCTGGTTCAGCTCGTAGTCCTCGCCGCGCTTGAGGGTCTCGTCGTACCCGCCGACGTCCACGAGTGCTTCCCGCCGGAACACCCCCAGGTAGGCGGTCTCGGCCGGTCCGGCGGCCGAGCCGGCGTGGTGGACGCCGCCGCCGAGCCCGAGGCCGCTGTTGTACGCCCGGGCGACGGACTCCTGGAACTCGGTACGGCCGCGCGCGACCATCAGCCCACCCACGGTGGCGGCGCCGGACTCCATCAGCGCCTCCACCATCCGCCGCGTGTACCCGCTCGGCAGCTGCGAGTGGGCGTCGACCCGGACGATGACCTCCCCGTGCGAGGCGGCGAGGGCACGGTTGAGGCCCGATGGGATGTCGGTGGCGGGGTTCTCGACGACTCGGACCCGTGGGTCGGCGGCCGCGATGGAGGTCGCGACCGACTCGGTGCCGTCGGTCGACGGCGCCACGGCCACGACGACCTCCTGCTGGCCGTCGTACTCCTGCCCGAGCGCGGCGGCGACGGCGTCCGGTAGCCGCGTGGCCTCGTTGAGCACCGGGACGAGGTAAGAGACGGGGGGGAGCGGCATGCGTCACCTGGGTCGGTCGAGCGGGTCGCGTCAGGCTACCGGCCCGTCCCGGGTCAGCGGCGGAGGCAGATGAGTCCGCGGACCGACCCCACCGGCGTGAACCCGGCGCCCTCGAGGAGCGTCACCGCGTCCTCGCGGGACTTCCGCACGCAGGCGGTGTCGACGCTGAGCCGGTCGAGCTCGTCGTCGAGTGAGCGCGGGTCGTCCGGGGTCGCCGATCTGCGGTTGGCGAAGCGCTGCAGCACCCGACGGTCCCCGGCGTGCGCCTCCGGGGTGCCGGCATAGGTCGGGAGGAAGCGGACCCGGGTCGAGACCGGCTGCATCTCGACGGTGAGGCTGGCGAGCACCTGCGAGGCGTCCGCAGGCAGGAGGACCGTGTCACCCGGCTCGCTGATCGCCTGGGCGTACTGCGCCCGCGCGAGGCTGGTCGGCGAGACCTTCCACGCGGTCGACGGCACGATGCGGGTCTTCGCGGACTCGGCGCCCACCCATCGCCCGCTCACGAGGGGCACGAGGGCGACGGCGAGGGCCGTCGCGAGCGCGACGGGCACCGTCCACCGACGGACCCGGCCGGCGACGACCCCGACGACACCCGCTGCGAGGAGCGGCACCGGCAGGACCCACCACATTCTCCAGGTGACGGAACGCAGGCCCACGCTCGCCAGGACGTCGATGACCGGCGGCAGCAGCATGACGGCGGTGAGGACCATGGCACCGGCCATCGTCGCGCGGAGGATGCGGTTGCCCATTCCGAGGGCGCCCAGGCCGATTGCGACGACCGTGACGGCGAGGATCCCGTGATGGGCGGGGACGGTCGCCAACGGATCCACGATCGTGCTCGGCGTCGTCGAGAATCCCTCGGCCGCGAGCTCCGCCGCGCTCGGTTGCGGGGGGACCATGATCTTCGCGACGACCCCGGACGCGAGCGGGTAGAGGCTCCACAGCGCGACGCCGACTGCGCGGCCAGGCTGCCGTAGAGCCAGCGCCCCAGCGGCGACGGCGGCGAGGACGACCGGCGTCAGGAAGGAGGAGGTGTTCGACAGCCCCACGCTGGCGATCACGGCGGCGCCGAGCAGGAGGTGGGCACGCGCCCCGCCGTACCGGATGACGGCGGCGCCGAGGATGAACAGGAGCGGCACGGCCAGGGAGACGAGCATCGCCTTGCCCTGCCACATCCGGACGGCGAAGAAGCTGCCGAAGCTGTAGCCCGAGCCGCCGGTGGTCCAGAGGTACCCGAGGGCGCCGAGCAGCGCGATCGCCGGGACGGGGATCCGGGCGCGCTCGACGGCCCAGGCGAGGACGAGAACGCCGAGGAGGGTCACGGCCGGCGTCACCGCGAGGTAGGTGATGCTTCCCGCCTCGATCCCGCTGAGCCGGGCCACGGCACCGATGAGTGCCTCGACCGAGTGGGTGGGGGGCGAGTGGGCGCTGTTGGCCGGGAAGACGTCCTGGCTGATCATCGTGTCGTTGAGGGGGAACGACCCCCGGTCGGCGACCCACGAGGACAGGTTGACGAAGTACGCGTCGTCACTGTTGACCCTGGCGATCCGCGTGGACCCGTAGGCACTGAGCAGGCCGCCGAGCCAGGCGGTCACCCAGAGGCCGGTGGCCCGCCACGGCGCGCTTGCCGCTTCGGCGGGCGTCTCCCCGTCCCCGCCGGCCAGGTCACGGTCCGGCGTAGCGGACTGGTCGGCGCGACGGGCGATGACGACGAGGGCGACCAGTCCCGAGACCCCCCCGAGGAGCAGGGCGAGGGCCCGCTGCTCCAGCAGCGCGAGGACCAGTGCCACGCCGGTGACTGCGGTGGCGGCGAGCGTGGGGACGGTTCTGGGGAGGCTCGGGCTCCACGACCCACCCGCCGGCGTCTCCAGGCGGAGAGCGAGGAGCACGACGAGCACCGAGACGACCACCGACACGAGGACGGTGGGAAGCACGGTCACCCCGAGGGCCAACGCCACCTGGTACGCCAGGGTCCAGGCGGCGAAGACCAGCAGCGAGAGGGCGACGAGCGACCGGGTCACGCGCCCCAGGAAGAGGTCAGCCCCCTGCATCCGGCGGCGTGCCACGGTGGTCATCGCGGCGAATCCTACGGGCTGGCGACCGGGGCTCCGAATCAGGTGCAGGCGTGTCCCGCAGGGACGGGACCCGGGGCGTCGCCCGTGTCCAGCGCGGTTCCCGGTACCTTGGGTCGCCGGGCCGACCTCAAGCGGCCCGTCCCCGACCGAGGACACGATGGAACTCATCCGCAGAACGCGCGCCGTGTGGGCCAAGCGCTCGGTGCTCGGCACGTTGGTCACCCGCGACCTGCGCGTGCGCTACGCCCAGAGCTGGCTCGGGTACCTCTGGACGGTGCTCGACCCGCTGCTCATGACGATGGTCTACTTCTTCGTCTTCGTCATCGTCCTCGACCGCGGCGACATCGGCCACCAGCCCTACATCCTCTTCCTCATCGTCGGGCTCCTCAGCTGGCAGTGGTTCTCGGGCTCGCTGACCGACACCTCCCGAGCGCTGACCAAGGAGGCGCGGCTGGTCCGCTCCATCAACCTCCCGCGGGAGATCTGGGTCGTGCGGGTCGTGGCGAGCAAGGGCGCCGAGTTCCTCCTGTCACTTCCGGTCCTCATCGCGTTCACGATCTTCTACGCCGCACAGGGCGAGGCGCACGTGAACGGCTGGCTCGTCCTCTTCCCCGTCGCCGTCGTGTTCCAGGCAGTCGCCCTCGTCGGCATCGGCCTGATGCTCGCGTCGGTCACCGTCCTGGTCACCGACATGCAGCGAGTGATCCGGATCGCGCTGCGGATACTCTTCTACTCGACCCCGGTCATCTACGCAGCGCGGCTCGTCCCCGAGCCCTACGACTATCTCACCTGGTTCAACCCGATGACCGGGATCCTCGAGGCGATGCGCGCGGGCTTCTTCGAGCACGACCAGTACCCCATCGTCTGGGGTTCCATGGTGGTCGCGGTCGTCATGAGCGTCATCCTCCTCTTCCTCGGGGTCTTCGTCTTCCGGCGGCTCGAGCGCCCGGCGCTCAAGGAGATCTGATGGCCGACGACCCCGTGATCCACGTCGAGAACGTCGGCGTCGAGTTCTACCGGTCCCGTCGGCGCCAGATGCGGGTGCGCGAGCTGCTGTTCCACGGCAGGTCGGGGACCGGCAGCCAAACGTTCTGGCCCCTGCGAGGGGTCTCCTTCGACATCACGGCGGGGGAGGCCGTGGGGGTCATCGGGGGCAACGGCACCGGGAAGAGCACGCTGCTCAAGATCATCGCCGGGGTGCTCATGCCGGACGAGGGCGAGGTCGTCGTGGACGGGGGAGTCGCCCCACTCATCGAGCTCACCGGAGGCTTCGTCGGCGAGCTGACCGCACGCGACAACATCTACCTGACTGCCGGGCTGCACGGCCTCGACAAGGCCGCGGTGGACGAGCGCTTCGACGACATCGTCGACTTCGCCGGCCCGCAGGTCCGGGCCGGTCTCGACACCCCCTACCGCCACTTCTCGTCGGGGATGAAGGTACGGCTCGGCTTCTCGGTGGTGACCACCCTCGACGAGCCCATCGTCCTCGTCGACGAGGTGCTCGCCGTCGGCGACAGACGTTTCAAGAAGAAGTGCTACACGCGGATGGAGTCACTGCTCGAGGACGGTCGCACGCTGTTCCTCGTCAGCCACAACGAGAGGGACCTGCGCCGGTTCTGCACCCGCGGCCTGTACCTGGCCGAGGGGTCCCTTCGCGTCGACGACACCGTGGACAAGGCCCTGGCGGCCTACACCGCCGACAACAGGGACAAGGACGGCTGACCGCGACGTCCGGTCACGCGGGGCCGTCAGTGACCTCCGGATCCGTCGGGTCCGGCTCGGGCACCGCGGGAGCTCCGGCCTCGTCGAGGGCGATCCGCCGCGCGAGCCTGGTGTAGCGCGTCTCCATGTCGCGGAACCGCAGGTGCGTCGTGACCGTGAAGGACAGAAAGGCCACGACGAGGCCGTAGAGGATCAGGTCCGTGCCACGGCCGACGCCGACGAACGCCGCGACCTGGCTCCACACGCTGGGGAACAGGATCGACCCGATCGCGAGCACCGCGAGGGCGACAAGCCCCAGACGCCGCAGGGCCTGGCTGCGTTCGCCCCGAGAGCGGAACAGGCGGGCGGCCACGAAGACCACCGCGGCGATCAGGGCGATCTGGATCAGCAGGATCTTCATGGGCTTTCCGACGTGTCGACGAGCGGGAGGGGGGACGTCATCGGAACATCAGGTCCGCGAGGATGTTCACCGAGTTCCACAGGGACTGACCCTTGGACCTCGAGTAGTCGGTGTAGAGGATGTGGACCGGGCTCTCGCCGTAGCGCACCCCCATGTCACCGATCTGCGCGACGAGCTCCGAGGCGTGCGCCATCCGGTTCTGGGTGATGTCCACGCGCGAGACGACCTCCCGGGACAGCACCCGCAGCCCGTTGTGGGCGTCGGTGAGCCGGGTTCCCGTGCTGAGGTTGGTGTACCCGACGGCCGTCTTGAGGACCAGCCGCTTGAGGAACCCCGCCTCGGTCCGGTCGTCGAGGAACCGGGAGCCGAACACGACGTCGAGGTCCTCGGACCTCGCCTTCTCGAGCATGACCAGCACGTCGTCGACCTGGTGCTGGCCGTCGGCGTCGAAGGTCACCGCCCAGCGCATCGTCGGCCGCGACAGGGCGTACTCGAACCCGGTCTGCAGCGCAGCGCCCTGGCCGAGGTTGACCGGGTGGCGGACCACGACTGCGCCGGCCGCGGCGGCCTCGTGCGCACCGTCGTCGGCGGATCCGTCGTCGACGACGACGACGTTCGGGAAGGACTCACGGGCGTTCCTGATGACGTCGCCGATGACCTGGGCCTCGTTGAACAGGGGGATGACGAGCCACACGTCATCGGTGGCGGGCCTGCCGGTCTCATACATCGGCGCCCAGCCTAAGGGTTCACGGTCGTGCGACGAGGTCACCAAACCTCCTCACGGGCGCGTCGGGCCCACCCGTGCAGCCACCCGTACTTCACCCGCGCGACCGTTCCGCGGCGACGCCGTCCAGTCCTGGCGTGCTCCGTGTGCCGCAGCACCGCGCTCGGCAGGTAGCGGACGGTCAGGCCGAGGCGGTCGCACTCGCGGCCCAGCCACAGCTCCTCCCCGACAAGGGGGCAGGGGTAGTCGGTCGAGCCACCGGCCGTCAGGAACCGGGGAGTGAGCAGCACGCAGGAGCCGTGGCCGGCGAAGACCGCTGCTGCTGGTTCCACCCCGGAGCCGTCCGACGAGCCGTATCGACCCGTCGCAGGAGGAGGACGTCGGCGAGGGCCGGGAAGCGATGGAGGGCGGCCAGGAGACGGACCCTCCGGTCGTCGGGGGGCCGAGGAGGTCGGGGGTTCTGGTCCGCGCCGAGGGCTCCGATGACCCGCGGGGCCAGCCAGCCCGCATCGGGTGGGCCCGGACCCCGTCACCGAGGGCGGCCGCGCATCCGGGTCCGCCACCAGGTCTCAGGTGGAGAGGACCAGCGGGGCACCGCCGGGTCGAGGTGGGGAGGGCCCGATGCAGCGCGGGAGGTAGCCGAGGTCGTCCTCGACGTGGAGCAGGCGGACGCGGGGATCCCGGCGAACGCGGCGCGGGCCCGCGCGGCGTCGCCCGGCTTGGTGGCGCAGACGATGGTGTCGAGGGTCACGTCGTCGCCCAGTGAGGCGACCAGGGTCACCGCGTCGGCGACGCCGCCGTACGAGACCACGACCCGGGTGAGCGCCGGCGTCGTCACGCGGGCCCACTCTCACCCACTCTCATGGGGGCGCCGGAAGAGCGCCGAGTAGACCGGCCCGAGCAGGCGCACAGGGATGATCCGGAAGGCCCCGCGGACGACGAGGTTGCGGGCCATCCTGGGCGACCCGATGACCCCGGCCCGGCGCAGCCGTTGCTGGAGGTCCCACTCGTAGCGCAGCATCCGCCAGCCGCCTCGGCGCGCGATCATGGACTCCCCGGCGTCGAAGAGCACGAGGGGCTCCACGAGGTTGCCTGCGCGGGCGCCGGCGGCGAGCATCCGCGCGAACAGGTCGTAGTCCTGCATGTAGCGCAGGTCGGAGTAGCCGCCGGCGGCGAGGGCGAGGTCACGCCGGAGGACGACGGTCGGGTTGTTGATCGGGTTGTTGATCCGGAGCCGGCGCACGATCGCCTCGTGGGAGGTGGGGACGGCTCGCAGCCCGACGACGTGGTCAGGCGTCCCGCGGAACTCGAGCACCGACGAGCCGACGAGGTCGAGGTCGTTCTCGCGCAAGTGGTCGAGCTGCCGCTCGAACCGGTTCGGGAGGGAGATGTCGTCGCTGTCGTGGCGCGCGAGGAGGTCCCCACTGGCCAGCTCGAGCCCCCGGGCCGAAGCGATCCCGCTGCCCACGTTCTCGGGCAGCCGCTCGACCCGGACTGACGGGTGGGCCGCTGCGGCGGCGTCGACCGCCGCAGCGAGCTCGGGAGGCACCGGGCCGTCGACGACGACGAGGACCTCCTCCGCGGGGCGGGTCTGGGTGGTGAGGGAGGCGACCGAGCGCTCGAACTGCTCGACCGTCGTCCCGGAGTACGCGGTCATGAGCACGGTGAGGGTCGGGGGCACCCATGGAGTCTAGGCACCGGGACCCCTCGACCGGCGCACGCCATGGCGCGGTGTCGCCTCGTCGCCTCACCGCACGCCAGGGGACTACATGTCAGCCGAGGTCGGAGGTGAGCGGAGCCTCGGTGGCGTCGCGGACCTGCTCCTCGGTGACGCCCTCCGCGAGCTCGCGGAGCACGAGCCCGTCGCCCGTGACGTCGATGACGGCGAGGTCGGTGATGATCCGCTGGACGACGGCCCTGCCCGTGAGCGGGAGGGTGCACTCCTCGAGGATCTTCGGCGAGCCGTCCTTGGCGACGTGCTCCATGAGCACGATGACATGCTTGGCGCCGTGGACCAGGTCCATCGCCCCGCCCATGCCCTTGACCATCTTGCCGGGGATCATCCAGTTGGCGATGTCGCCGGTGGCGGAGACCTGCATGGCGCCGAGGATGGCGGCGTCGACCTTGCCGCCACGGATCATCCCGAAGGAGGTCGCCGAGTCGAAGTAGGACGCGCCCTTGCGGACGGTGACGGTCTCCTTGCCCGCGTTGATGAGGTCCGGGTCGACCGCGTCCTCGGTGGGGTAGGCGCCGACCCCGAGGATGCCGTTCTCGGACTGGAGCACGATCTCGACGTCGTCGGGGACGTAGTTGGGGACCAGGGTCGGCAGGCCGATGCCGAGGTTGACGTAGGCGCCGTCCTCGAGCTCGGCGGCGGCCCGGGCGGCCATCTGCTGACGGGTGAGCGGCATCTCAGGCCTCCTTCGTCTCGGTGACGGTGCGCTTCTCGATCCGCTTGTCGGCGGCCTGCTCGGGCGTGAGCGGCAGCACCCGCTGGACGTAGATGCCCGGCAGGTGCACCTCGTCGGGGTCGAGCTCGCCCGGCTCGACGAGCTCCTCGACCTCGGCGACGGTGACCCGGCCGGACATCGCGCACAGCGGGTTGAAGTTGCGCGAGGACTTGTTGAAGACGAGGTTGCCGTGCCGGTCGCCCTTCCACGCGCGCACCAGCCCGAAGTCGGCGACGATGGCGTGCTCGAGGACGTACTCGCGGTCCACCCCGTCGGCGCCGGCGAAGACACGGACCTCCTTGGCGGGGGAGGCCACCGCGACGTTGCCCTCGTGGTCGTACCTCCAGGGCAGCCCGCCGTCGGCGACCTGGGACCCCACCCCGGTCGGGGTGTAGAACGCCGGGATGCCGGCGCCGCCGGCACGCAGCCGTTCCGCGAGGGTTCCCTGGGGGGTGAGCTCGACCTCGAGCTCGCCCTCGAGGTACTGCCGGGCGAACTCCTTGTTCTCCCCGACGTAGCTCGACACCATCCGGCGGATCTGCCGGGAGC
>Ga0316576_10002751_pt1 | contig 10088 bp, 6 predicted proteins | sample S0NA_FD_203075 | JGI IMG/M metagenome (GOLD analysis project Ga0316576, IMG submission 203075) | Rhizosphere microbial communities from salt marsh grasses in Alabama, United States - S0-2_050615r3r5 | ecosystem: Host-associated > Plants > Roots > Rhizosphere | place: USA: Alabama | collected... | reverse complement strand
CCACCGCCAGTCGTGGAAGCGCCTCGCCGCGGTCGAGCTGGCTACCCTGACCTGGGTGGACTGGCTCACCCATCGCCGGCTACTGGCGCCGATCGGCAACGTGCCGCCGGCGCAGGCCGAGGCCGACTAACATCGGCAAACCGAGCGGGCCCCCATGGCGGCCTGACTCAAACGAAACGGCATCCGACATACTCGGGGCGGTCCAGCTAATAGGTGGTCGTTGGTTCGAGTCCAACAGGGCGCACCTTTACACAAGGGGCTTAGGCGGTTTCCGTCCAAGCCCTTTCCGTTTCGGCACGCAGTCTGCCCAAGACCGCGCCGCTCCGGCGCCACGGTCGGTGCTCGCCACCGAAACGGACGCTTGCAAACGCGTCATTCCTTGAAGCCGCGGGGCCCTCGGGCGGGTCCGCCTCGCGGGCCATCGCCGCGACGCTGCCCGCGGAGTTGCGTGTACACTCTGTTGTGCTCGTGCCGGTCGGCGACACTTGGCGTGTGGAGTTGCGGGCCAGACCCGGCGACATAGGAGGCCCCGCCATGCAGAGCTCGTCGGCGCCCGCGGCGCCTTCAGGGCAGGATCCGGCTCCGCTGCTCCTGTTCACCGACCTGAACAGAGATCCGGACGACCTGACCGCGCTGGTCGTCGCGACTGCGCTGCACGCGCGGGGTGCCATCGAGCTGGCGTGTGTCGTGACCGCGCTCGGCGACCGCGAGATGCGCAGGCGCCGGGCACGGCTCGCAAAGGCGGTGCTGGAGACGCTGGGTCTGCCGGGCGTGGAGGTGGGCGTCGGCGGTGATTACGCGATTGCGGTCAGGGATGCTGGCGGAGTGCTCGACCGCGAGGCCACCGAGTCGCGCAGGGCGGACCATCAGCTGTTTCTCGACCATCCCTTCGTTCAGCCCGAGGGCGCGGTCGCGGCAGACGGCCTGTCGCTGCTGGCCGCCGCGCTCGAGCAGGTGCCTGACCGGGCCGCGCTGTTGCTGGTCATCGCCGGCATGACGGATCTGGCGGCCCTGCTGCGGCTGGCGCCGGGGCTGGTGCGCCGGAAGGCGGCCCGGGTCGTGATCATGGGCGGGATCGAGGCGGAGCCCGATGAGCGGGGCTTCGTGCGCGCCGACCGCCGCGCCTACAACAACATCGCCGATCAGCCGGCCGCGGATTTTGTGCATGCTCGCCTGCAGGAGCTGGGCGTGCCGCTGGTCGTGGTCACGAAGGAGGCGGCCTACGCCGCGGCGGTCACGCGCGGCTTCTATGAGGCCCTGGCCGCCACCGGGCACCCGGTCGGCGTCTGTCTGAGGCAGCAGCAGAGACGTGCCTTGGCAAACCTGTGGTCCAACGTCCGTGCCGGCCGCTTGCTGCCGCAGCTGACGCCGGCGTGGTTCTTCGAGACCTTTACGGGTCGGCAGCCGGACGCGGCCGCGGTCCCCGCCGCGCGGGACCCTGCGCAGGCCGATCCCGATCCCTTCGACGCCGTCTGGCGGCAGGTTACCAGGCTGAATCTCTATGACCCCATCGCACTGCTGGCGGCGACGCCGGGTCTCCGCGAGCGCCTGTTCCGGCCGCGAGTCCCGCTGGCCACTGGCGGCGGCGCGGCCATCCTCGGCGAGGACGCCGTCACGGATCCGGCCCAGGTGAGGGAGCTGCTGGGCGAGCTTGCGCTCGCGGCCCTGACGCGGTAGCCGCCGATGGACGCGGCTGCTGCGACCTGCCGCTGGCCGGTCGCGATGGTATCGCCACCGGCTGGAGGAATGAATTGGTGCGCAGCACGCGGCGGATGCGATCGTCGCTCCCCTGCCGGGCGAGCTGAAAAGGCAGGCGCCGCCAAGCCGCGAGCCAGCAAAAAGCCCGCCGTTTGGCGGGCCTTGCAATCGATGCCGGCGCCGGCCTAGCCGGCGCCCGGCAGGGCGGCCCGGGGTCAGCCGAGCTCGTCGGCGCCGATCTGCTTCATCAGATTGAAGCTCTTGACGAAGGGGCCGGCCATGCGCGGGTCCTTGATCATCGCCGCGTAGTCGCCGTGCTTGAACTTGAGCTTGCCGGTCGCGTAGGCGGTGCCCATGCCCATCATGCCGATGCCCTTCTCGACCCACTTCAGCCAGTCCTTCATGTCCGCGCGCATGTCCCAGTCCGGCGTCTCGCCGCCCCAGTCGCCGGCGCGGGTGCAGATGCCGTTTTCGACGATGAAGACGCCGCGCGGGTCCTCCTCGTCCTTGAAGCCGCAGGTGATGGTGGAGTTGAAGCCGATCTCGGCAAGCTTGCCGCTGACCTCCGGGTCGTTGTTCCAGGCGTCCTTGAGCTCGTTCATCCACTCGGCGGAAAACAGGTTGGCCATGTGTCGATGCCCTCCATCGTCAGGAGTAAAGGGGCCGCGGCTGGGGTGGGCGACCCGGTGCTGTTGTCTGGATGCGCGCAGAATTCTAGCAGGAAGCAGCCCCGGCGGGCGGTACGAAACTCGTGCTCGGCGGTGGGCGGCCCGCGGCCGTCTACGCTTCGTGATCAGGCGAAGTCGAGGCTGATGCCGGCGGGCAGTAGCCGGGCTGCCTCTTCTTCGAGCTCCAGGCGCGACAGGGGATGGTCGTCGAGCCAGCCATCGGGGAATTGCAGCGTCAGCGTATCGCCGTCGGCACTGACCGCGGGCTCGGGCTTGAGCTGGGACGAGCGGCCCCGGTGCATCAGGATGGCCAGGCGCAGGATCACACACAGTCGCCGGGCGCATTGGCGCGCGCCGCTCGGCAGTGCAAGGAAGGCGTCCACCGGGAACTTGCGCCGGTGGCCCTGCACCAGTGCCGCGAGCACGTCCTGCTCCTGGCGGGTGAAGCCGGACATGTCGGCGTTGCGCAGCAGGTAGGCGCCGTGCTTCTGGTATTGACTGTGGGCGACCGCGAGGCCGATCTCGTGCAGGTCCGCGGCCCAGCCGAGGATGTTGGGGTAGTTCGGATGGCCGAGCTCCCAGGGCTCGCGCAGCTGGTCGAGCAGGTGCAGCGCCGTCGCGCGCACCCGCGCGGCATGCTCGGCGTCGAGGTCGAAGCGCCGGCTGAGGGTCGCGATGGTGCGCTCGCGCACGTCCTCCTGGTGGATGCGTCCGACCATCTCGTAGATCAGTCCCTCGCGCAGGGCCTGGTCGGAGACGCGCATATGCTCGATGGCCAGGCTCTGGAACACCGCCCGCAGCACCGCGACGCCGCCGGCGAACACCGGCCGGCGCTCCTCGCTCAGTGCCCTGAAGGCGAGGGCGGAGGTCTTGCCCGCCTCGAGGATCGCATCGCGCAGTCGCGTCAGGCCCTCGGCGCTGACCCCGTCCTCGCTCCAGCCCTCGTCGGCGAGCACCGCGGCGATGGCCTTGATGGTCCCTGAGCTGCCGGTGGCGCTGGCCCAGCCGGACTGGCGGAACAGCTCCCGTACCGGACGCACCTCCAGCGCGCCGTAGAGCTCCGCCTTGTCCATTGCCTTGGAGGTGATCTTGTCGTTGGGGAAGAAGCGCTTGGACATGCTGACGCAGCCCATGTGCAGGCTCTCGCGCAGCAGCGGCGTGAAGCCCTCGCCGACGATCAGCTCGGTGCTGCCGCCGCCGATGTCGATCACCAGGCGCTTCTCGTCGCCGATGGCCAGTCCGTGGGCAACGCCGAGATAGATCAGGCGCGCCTCCTCGCGGCCCGCGATGACCTCGATGGGATGACCCAGGGCCTGCTCGGCCTGCTCGATGAAGCGCGACTCGGGGCGTACCTGGCGCAGCGTGTTGGTGCCCACCGCGCGCACGTTGGCGGGGTCCATTTCCCGCAGCCGCTGGCCCATGCGCTCCAGGCAGGCCAGCGCGCGCTCGGCGACCTCCGGCTGCAGCTGCTTGTCGACCGTGAGCCCCTCGCCGAGGCGCACCATCTCCTTGTGGCGGTCGATGACCTGGAGGGTGCCGCCGTCCATGCGCGCCACCAGCAGGTGAAAGGAGTTGGAGCCCAGGTCGACCGCGGCGAAGCTGTCCTGGGGCGCGCCGACGGCGCCGGACTCGGTGTCGGTGGGCATCGATGCGGCCGAGGCGGCGTTGGGCGGGGCCTGTGTTTCCACTGGCTTGCTCCTGCTCGCGGGGCTCTGAAAGTGGGGGGGCAGTATACCTGCCGGGGCCGTGCACGCGTGTTGCGGAATGTCGGCCGTCCAGCATCCACGGAGCTCGAAATCGAAATCGGGGACCGACTCCTGCCCCGGCAGCGCCTGCCCGCTCAGAGCCAGCCCTTGCGGCGCAGGAACCAAAGCTGGGCGACGATGATGGTGAGCAGGGCGAGGCACAGCAGCGCGAAGGCCAAGGGGTCGTTCGCCTCCGGGATGCCGGCCAGGTTGACGCCGAGCAGGCCGGTGATGAACGACAGCGGCAGGAAGATCGCGGTGATCACGGTCAGCGAGTAGACCCGGCGCTCGGTCTGCTCGGAGGAGCGCTGCAGTATCTCGTCCTGGGTGATCTCGGTGATCTGCTGCGCGGCGTCGAGCCCCTCGAGGTATTGCAGACACTCGTTGGCGTTCTCGCGCAGCTGGCGGCGCGTGTCGTCGCGCAGCCACTCAAGGCGGCCGGCGGATACCAGCGCGAGCGCCCGGCGCTGCGGTGCCAGCGTGTGACGCATGCGGATCATCGCGCGGCGCAGCTCGGCAAGCTCTGCCACCAGTGTTTCGGTGTGCTTGCCGCCGGCATGGCCGATGCGGTGCGTCGCATCGAGCTGCGCGGCGATGACGTCGTCCATGTGACCGACCAGCAGGTCCGCGAGGCGCGCGATCAGATCGCTGGCGTCGACAGGGCCGCCGCCGCGGACGAGGGCCACGCGCAGCTCCTCGACCGCCTGCAGCCGCTCGCTGCCGCAGGTGATGATGCGGTGTCCGTCGGTCCACAGCCGCACCGGCACGGTGTCGGCGGGCAGCGCGCCGCGGCTGAAGTCGATGCCCTGGAGGATCAGCAGCAGTCGCTGTCCGCGGATGCCGGCCCGTGGGCTCACGCGCGCGGCGGTCAGCGCGTCCAGCGTCAGGCTGTCGAGCCCGCTGTTCTCACGCAGCCAGCGCAGCGCGTTCGGGTGCCTGATGTCCAGATGGACCCAGTGCAGGCCGATCTCCCGAGTCCCGTCCAGCGCGTCCCAGCCGATGGCGCTGCCGCCGCCGAGACCGTCGAGCAGATGGGCGTGACGCAGCCCGAACCAGTCGCGTCGCGGCGCCCGCACGGTCCGGCTCAGCCCGTCGCCGCGGCAGCGCCGCCTTCGGCCGCGTCGCCGGAGCCGCGGCCGGACGCCGCGTCGCCGGAGCCCGTGTGGGCGCGGCTCAGCCGAACCTCCAGCGGGGCACCGGAGCGCAGGTGGACGTCGCGCTGCGGGAAGGCGATGCCGATGCCCGCCTCGCGGAACTTGTCATCGATCGCCTGGTGCAGGGCCGAGATGACGTCGATGCGACCGTCCAGGGTCTCCATGTAGCAGCGCAGCACCAGCGTCAGCGCGTTGTCGCCGAAGCCCTCGAACGAGATCAGCGGCTCCGGCTCGGCGAGGATGCGCGGGTGCTCCGTGGCGACGGACCGCAACAGCTGCAGCGCCCGGCGCGTGTCGCTGCCGTATTCGACGCCGACGGTGATGACGATGCGGTTGATCTGGTCCGTCAGGGTCCAGTTCAGCAGCCGGCCGGTGATGAACTCCTTGTTCGGCACCAGCAGCTCCTGCCGGTCCCAGTTCCGGATGGTAGTCGCGCGGATCTCGATCTTGGTGACGGCGCCGGTGGTGTCGCCGATCGTGACGATGTCGCCGACGCGCACCGGCCGCTCGAACAGGATGATCAGGCCACTGATGAAGTTGGCGACGATTTCCTGCAGGCCGAAGCCGATACCAACGCCCAGCGCCGCGACCAGCCATTGGACCTGACCCCAGCTCAGGCCGAGTGTGCTGAATACGAACAACGCCGCGACGGCGGTGATCGCATAGCCCAGCAGCGTGATGATCGTATAGCGCGTGCCCGCGTCCACCTTGCTGTACTGCAGCAGCAGGATCTCCACCAGGGCGGGCAGGTTCTTACCCGCGGCGACGGCGACCGCGACGATGACCAGTACCAGTCCGAGGCTGGCCAGGGTCACCGGCACCGCCTTGTCGACGCCGTCGACGGTGGCGGTATAGCTCCACAGCGTGACCCGGTCGAGCACGTTCAGCGCCGGCAGCACGTCGGACCAGATCAGCCACAGGCCGCCCGCCGCGGCGAGCACCATCACCGTGTTGAGCAGGCGGCGCGTCTGCGAGTCCAGCGACGCGAGGTCCACCTCGTCCTCCACTGGCGCAACGACCTCGGTGGGCTTGGCCCCTCCGGCGAGCTCGGCCGCGCGCTGGGCCTCGCGTTGGGCGCGGCGATCCAGCGCGGCCTGCAGCGCGAGGCTGCGCCGGGTCACCATGAGCCAGCGCACGATCAGCTGATGGGCGGTCACCAGGCCGAGCACCATCCACAGCTCGCTGACCAGGGATTCCAGCAGGGTGCCGGAGGTGTACATGTAGCCGATCAGCACGAGCACGCCGAGCGCTGCCGGCACCGCCACCACCAGCGGGTACCAGATGTTGCGCAGCCGGTGGGCCCAGCCGTCCGGGTGCTCGGCAAGGACATTGCGCAGCGCGCCGCTGCGGGGGTGCAGCAGGGTCGCGGTGAACAGCGCGAGCCCGAATTCGAAGGCCGCCAGGGACAGCCGGCCGAGGGATGCGTTCAGCGTCCGATCGTCATAGAAGTAGACCGCCGCGGCGACATAGCCGATGGGCAGCAGCACCGCCGTGATCGTCGTGAAGGTGCGCCGCAGCAGCCGCAGCACGTCGCTGCTCCAGCGGAAGTGACGGTCGGCGACGCCGCCGCTCATGCACAGCAGCTGGAATGCGCGCAGGTAGAACAGGGCCGGCGCGATGGACAGACACGCGGCGCCGATCGCCTTCGGAAAGGGGCCCGCGTCCAGCGCGAAGACGAGCTCGCGGCCGATCACCGCCAGCAGCAGCGGCCAGGGCGCGGCCGCCAGCAGCGTCAGTCCGAGCGCCCGCAGCGTGTAGCTGAAGCGGTCGGTGCTGATGCGGCGCAGGGGCTCTGCCAGGGCGCGGATGCGCCGGCGGATCGGTGCGCCGCGCCAGAGCAGCAGGCCCACGGCGAGCAGCCCCAGCCACAGCAGCGGCGAGCGGGTCGCTTGCGTCAGCGCGACCGCTAGCACCTCCGCCCAGTTGCCGGGAGAGATCAGCCAATAGATCGCGGCCGGCAGCGCGGCGAAGTCCTGCTGCGACAGCGACGGGATGCTGCGGACCCAGAGCAGCCGCTCGGCGAGGTAATCCTCATAGCGGCGGACGGTCTCGAGCAGCCGGTTCGCGGAAAAGTTCACCTCGGACAGGGTGCGGCGGTAACTGTCCTCGATATCGATGGCGCGCGCGAGCAGCGCCCGGCGTCGCTCGGCCTGTACACGCAGGTCGTCACGCACAGACGCGCCCGGGGGTGGCTGGACTGTCGCCAGCTGCTCGTCGAGCCAGCTGTCCAGATCCGTGAGCCGGCGCAGCTCCTCGCGGTCGCGGATCTGCGCGAGCGTGACATCGGCGATGCGCTCGGTGCGCTGCTCGATCTCCTTGCGCAGCGTTGCCGGGTCGGGCAGCTGCGAGCGCTGATCGAGCAGCAGCTGCCCGAGTGCGCGGTTCAGCCCGGCGGCCTCGAGCCGCTGCCGGGCGTTGCGAAACTCCTGCTCGACCTGCTGCGTCTGCTCCTCGATGCGCGCCTGCCGTGTCTTCAGGGTATCGAGGCGCTGGGTCACCTCACCCAGCGTGTCGCCGAGCTGCCGGTTCTCCTCGGCAACCTTGCGCACCAGCGGGTGCGCATTTGCGGTGTCCCGCGCGGCGGCCGCAGTCTCCGCCGACATCTGCTCGGCCTCCTGCTGCCGCAGCCGGTTGGCCGCCTCCACCAGGTAGGCGCGGCGATCGCGCAGGCGGTGCTGCTCCAGCTCCTTCTGGTCGCGCTGAGCGCTCAGCAGCTCCCGGCGCGCATCGGCACTCAGGATCTCTTGGTCGAGCATCAGCAGCTCGCTGCGCAGCGCCTCGCGCTGTGCCTCCAGCAGCCATTGCCGGGCCTCGACCTGAGCGGGATTGAGCCCGTCGGGCGGCGGGGCGCCCAGCTGCGTGGTGAGCTTGTCCAGCGCCTTCTGCGCCTCGGAGAGTCGGGCACGGGCGCGCGCCGGCTCCTGGTCGGCGTCCTCCAGCTGCTGCTCCAGCTCCGTGAGCTGGGCGTCGACCGAGGCCGCCTCGGCCTGGGTCTGCGACAATGTTCCCTCGATCTTGCTCAGCGGGGTGCTCTCGGTGAGGTCGACCGGCGGCCCTTGTTCCTGATCGCGCGCCGCTTGGGTCTCCGCGCGGATCTGCTCGGCCTGCTTCGGCGCGCTGGTCAGGGCCTTGCGAAAGGCCTGCGCCTTGGTGGCGAAGGTGTCTCGCTGCTCCAGCGCGCCCAGCACGCTCTGGTACTGCTCCAACAGCTCGGCCTTGGCCGCGTCGCCGAGGGTGGTGCTGGCCTTGGTCTCTTCGATGCGGCGCTTGACCAGCGCCGGCGTGGGCACCGGGGCGCCGCTCGCCGTGCTGTCGTTGAGCAGCTCGTCACCTGCGGGCGGGTCGTCGGCCAGGGAGTCCGCCGCCGGCCAGTGCGCCAGCGTGAGCGCCAGCGCGAGCGCCAGCCAGAGCCTTGAGCCGAGATGGCGCCAGCCCCCCGGGCGGCGTGGCGCAGCGAGGTCGCGCCGGCGCCGCGGCGCGACCTCGTTGCCGCGCCGCTGACGCCACACGGAATCAGCGCGCATGACGTCCTGGCTCGCCGCGCTCGCGCTGGGACTTGCTCGGATTGCGCAGCAGCACGTAAACCGCGCCGGTCCCGCCGTCGCGGCGGGTCGCGGAGCAGAACGCGAGGACGTCCTCACGCAGCCGCAGCCAGTAGTTGACCTTGCATTTGAGCACCGGCTGGCGCGCCTGGGAGCCGAAGCCCTTGCCGTGGACGATGTGTGCACAGCGGATGCGTCGATGCCGGCATTCGGCCAGGAACTGGCGCAAGGCCAAGCGGGCGTGCTCCGCGCTCAAGCCGTGCAGGTCCAGCTCCAGGCCCGGCTCGATGCGACCCCGCTGCAGCTCCTGCAGCACCCGATGCTGCACGCCGGGGCGGGCGAACAGCAGGTACTCGTGGGTCTCGACCTCGGATTCGGCGAGCAGCGCGCGGTCTTCGTCGTCGTCCTCCTCGGGCCGCGGCCGCGGGATCGGCCTGGGCCGCTCGCGGTGTGGCTCCGCTTGATCGGTGATCAACGGCTCGGCACCTTCGACCTCAGCGCGAAATAATGCATAATCAGCATCCTGTAACTGATTTTTCATCTTCTCTGTCATGCGTGGAATCCTGGCAGGCCCGAGTATAGCAATGCCCCGCGGCGGCCTGTCCAAGCCTGCCGCGGCGGGGGGATTCCGGTATGATGTGGGGCTGATCCCCACGCCCGCCCAACGCGCTCGCACAGGGCCCCGATGCCATGAGAATCCTGCTCAGCAATGACGACGGCTACCGCTCGCCGGGCCTGCGGGTGCTCGCCGAGGCGCTGGCGCGCCATGGGGACGTCACCGTCGTCGCGCCGGACCGGGATCGCAGCGGGGCCAGCAACTCGCTGACCCTCGATGTGCCGATCCGCGCCGAGCGGCTGGACAACGGCTACATTCGCGTGAACGGCACGCCGACGGACTGCGTGCACCTGGCGATCACCGGCCTGCTTGACGCGGAGCCGGACCTGGTCGTCGCCGGGATCAACCACGGACCGAACCTCGGCGACGACGTGATTTACTCCGGGACGGTCGCGGCGGCCACGGAAGGCCGATTCCTCGGCCTGCCGGCCATCGCCGTGTCCATCGACTCGCATCAGCCGCGGCATCTCGCGACGGCGGCGGCGGTGACCGAGCGGCTGATCGCCGGCCTGCGCGACGCCGACATGAGCCCGAGCACGATCCTCAACGTGAACGTGCCGGACCTGCCGCTGGAGCGCATCGAGGGCCTGCGGGCGACCCGTCTCGGCCACCGCCACAAGGCGGAGCCGGTCACGCGCCTGCTCGACCCCCGCGGGCGGCCCGTG
>Ga0316576_10002750_pt1 | contig 10089 bp, 11 predicted proteins | sample S0NA_FD_203075 | JGI IMG/M metagenome (GOLD analysis project Ga0316576, IMG submission 203075) | Rhizosphere microbial communities from salt marsh grasses in Alabama, United States - S0-2_050615r3r5 | ecosystem: Host-associated > Plants > Roots > Rhizosphere | place: USA: Alabama | collected... | reverse complement strand
TGAAAGCGGCAAGACCCTGCATGAATCCATATCCCGCTTTCCGAAGATCTTCGGCAAGCTCGATCTGGGCATCATCCATATGGGCGAACAGACCGGTGTCGTGCCCAAATGTCTGAAGGACTTGGCTGATTTTCATGAATGGAAGGAAGATATCCGCTCTACGATAAAAAGAGCGGCTATTTATCCTTCCTTTGTGCTGGTGGCTCTCGGTGTTGTCATCGGCGTCTGGGTCGGATACGTCCTGCCTCAAATGGCCGTGCTGCTGAAAGAAATGGGAGTCGTCCTTCCGGGCGCCACCCAGGCCGTATTGACGATGAGCAATTTTATCCGGGGCAATTGGGCCTTCTTAATCGGTGGCGTCGTTGCGATTGCCGCTGTTTTCTTCCTTCTGCAGCGGAGTCGCAAGGGCGGGATCTTCATACAGAGATATTTACTGCAAGTACCTTTGATCGGCCAAGTCGTTCAAAACATCGCCCTGGCGCGTCTGTGTCACTATTTTGCCACCATGTACACCGCCGGCATGTCGATCAACGCCATTTTTGAAATCCTGGCCGATGACGTGCTCGGCAACAAGTACCTGGAATCCCGCTTGCGTGAGGCCTATAACGACATCCAGCTTGGCCACACGATTGCGGAGAGTTTTGAAAAAACGGAGGGTTTTCCGCTGCTCCTGGTCGGCGGAATTAAAAATGGAGAAACGACCGGGACCCTGGATGATGCGTTTACACGTTTGGGTGATTTTTATGACAATGAAGTCAAAAGAACGGTTCAGGCCATGGTCAGCAGCATTGAACCGCTGACCATCATCCTCCTTGGAGGTGTGTTCGGCCTGATCATTCTTTCAATCCTTCTGCCGCTTTACGATGTTTTCAGCCAGTTGGGTAAAGCGTATTGAACGCTCATGCCCCCGCGGGTCACCACTTTTATAATTTTTCGGATTAATTTAAGGCAGGGTTATCGTAAACCCGCGACCGGCGAGTGCGAGCGGGGTCGGCGGAGTGGATGGGAGGACGGTCGTGCCACTGCCACCCGAACCGTTTAGGATTTCAATCTGAGTGCCTGAAAGGATGGTGTAAATGCCGGCTGCACCGTCGGCGAGAGCTCCCAAATCGCTGCCCTGCGTTCGATTATGGACATAGACGATCCCGCCGGAGTTATTGTTGACCGCCAGCGAAAGAAACTCGCAGATTTCTGCGTATAATTGATGCTCGCCTACGTAGACGACAAGATCATCGAAGCCGTCAATCGGCGGATATCTTAAAAAATTGGGGGACCCGTCGGTGTTGTCACCCTGGTGGGTGCCGGTGCCGATACGATCGAAGACGTTTCCGTCACCGTCGGCATCTGCGGGACCGGCACTGATAAGAATAGCGGCCGTCTGAAAGGAAGTGGCAGCGCCGTCGGCATCGACGACAGCGGGCCCACCCAAGAGGCCCGCGCGCAGGGCATTGCAACTTGTTGTCCGGTCGGTGCCCAGGCTGCCGTTCACCGCATATTTAAGGACACGCTTGTTGGGATCGGTGGGAATCAATTTAAGGGTTTGATAGGGTAAGCTTCCGGACGGCGCGCCGCTATTTTCATTGCCGTTTCCGCTGGTATCGGCCCAGGGGAGCCTGCCGTTTATGCCGGCGAAACTGATCAAGGCGGCTTCGGCCTGTTTCAGGTAATCGATGGTCTCGTTGCGCGCCTTGCGTTGGGTGAGCATGCCCATGAGAGATATCCCGCCGCCGGCCAACAATCCGATAATGACCATCACAATGGCAATTTCGATCATCGAAAATCCGTGCTGTTGCGCGAACAGGACGATGGCGGGCCGCAGTCTGATTTGGCGTTTTTTCTCTCTCGTGTTCAACTCAAAAAATTCGCTGTGCTAAAAGAAAGGCCCGCCAAAGGCGGGCCCGCATTTAAAATCATCGTTAAAAAAGAACATAGAGGGTGGCGACCGTTGTTCCTGCCGTATAAGCGGCGCTGCCGAGTATGGAGCCAGAATTCCAGGCACCGTTATCGAATTTTTGATCGATCTCTTGACACACCTCGGCGGGTATATTGGTGTACATGAAATAGTGTTTGGCCGTCCCGGGACCCGGATCGACCCACTGCAAACGTACCGTGCCCCCAAAAGCATGACGCGGAAGTTCAGAGGTGCCGTTGTAATCACCGGCGATCAACTCGGATCGCACCAAATCCCTGTAGACCTCATAGACTTCATTGTTGGTTGTCTCAATCAAACCATCACCGTCGCCTTCACCGTCGGCCCCCGGCGGAATGGCGGCTTGATTCTCATCCCCGGGATACATCCCGTATTTATCATAAAACCCCATCACCGCAGCTCTAATTTCGTCCGCCTGTTTGACGACGCGCTTTACTTTTGCATTTTGAATCATGCCCTGCGCTTTGAGCACACCACCAATGAGGAGTCCGATAATGACCATTACGATGGCAATTTCCACCAAAGTAAAACCGGCCTGGGAGTTTTTAATTTTTTTTAGTTTCATCATTTTTCCAACCTTTGTGGCTAAATTTACGAAATATTCTCCATAAAATTAAGATACGTAAGCAAATTTAATGCCAGCGACGCTCGCAATGGTGCAAATTGATTAAAATATGATAATTTTCTATAGGTTATCAGACAAAATGCTTCCCAGGGGAAGGCCATGCTCGAACCGCAGTCAAGAAAATGACGCAAATTGTCAGCCGTTTTGGAGAGGTGTAATGGAAACCTTGAAGAAAGAAGTTGCCGGCGGCGTTTTCATCTCACTTACATGATGTTTTTTATGTAGGGGGTGAGGAAGATCACCAGTTCACTGTTTTCATACGACTCTTTGATTCGGCCAAAAAAATATTTGGCAAACGGAAGGTTGTCGAACCATGGCAGACCTTCTTGGTCGAGATCTTTTATCTGGCTGATCAGCCCGGCCAGAACCACTGATCGCCCTTCTCTGACCCGGACCGTCGTGGCCAACTCCTGAAGATCGATCACGGGGTTGGTAATGGCCTGGCTGATCGTCGCCGTCAAAGGGATATCCACCTTTACTTCATCCTTGATGCGGGTGATGGTTGGTACGATCATTAGGGACACGATGCCGTTTTTGGATATCTGCGGCGTCAAACCGAGCTGAAGTCCCAGAATAACGCGCTTAATGGAGGACCGATAGGTGAGCGTGTTGTACTCCAGATTCTGATCCGCGCCGCTGATATCGCCGAAGGGAAACTGGAACCCCACCGTCAATACGGCGGACTGGCCGTTCATGACCGTCAGATGCGGATTGGATAATACCGAAACTTCACCCTGGGTTCTCAAAAAATCAATCACCGCACTAAAAGCGGATTGTTCCGCCAGGGCAATGGTGCTGCCGCCGTTTAGGAAGAGATCAAAATTGTCGGGCATGAAACCAGCGCTGGATTTGAACAAGACCTCCAAATTTGTCCAATCGATGCCGTATTTGTTGGTTTCATTGAGTTTAACCTCCATTATTTTCGCCTCGATGAAAACCTGACGGTGCAATGCTTCGGACAGGGAATCCAGGAAATTGACCATGGTTTTTATCCGCGTAGGAGTGTCCGCCATGTAAATGATGCCGGTATTGCGGTTGATTCGCAGTATACCTTCCGGTGATTTGAGCACTTTTAAAGCCTCTTCGACCCCGGTCCAGACGTCGGTTCTCTCTGGCGTGCGTTGAGCCTTGACTTGAAATTTACCGGCCACGCCTGCAGCTTCAACACTGGTAGACAGCATGTCCCCGCCGATGTCGATGTCGGTTTGACCGCCCATATCCAAATAGTCTAAATTATAGATTTTTTCTTCAAACCTTTTAACATCCAGCGATCCGTTTTCGATGTCCCACGCGTACCCTGACCCTTTGACGATAACCATATCCAACGCCTCCCGCAGCGTGGCGTTCTTCAGGCGCACGGTTACCGGTTTGCCCAGATCGATTCCCGTTTCAATCGAAAGGTTATAATCCGTATCCGCCACGATCGCATTCAGAATGGCCCCCAAGGGTGCATTTTCAAATAGCAGCGAATAAAGTCGCGTCTCTTTCACCAAATCCTTGGCAACCGGTTCCATCTTTTCAGCAAACGGCGGCGGTCCGGGCGGTTTGATGAACTTTTCCTTCTGCAGCAATTCTCCTGGTTTGATCTCATTTAACTCGTTCAGGGTTACCGGCTGAGGTTCATAGGATGCACAACCGCTGACAAGACATCCGATAATCAAGGCAACATTCACAAGACAACTCTTATTTATGCTTTTTAGCAGGTAATGCATAGGCTCCTCGTGACCGCTACGATTGTCTGCGCAATCCTTCCACTTTTTGGTATAATCTGTTAACTTTGAGTTCAGCCTTCACTGGCCATTGCCTTGAGCCTTGGGCTCGTCATTGTATGAATATGAAACGTCGGGAGTCTTGAGAAACCATCTTCTACCACCTTTTGTCAAAATTACTCCCTTTTCTTCAATCTTTTGGATTCTAAATTCGTGCACTGTGTCTTTTTCCTGAAATCTCCGGCCCTCGATGAGCGCCAGCGCAAATGCATTGCCGTTAATATCCATGCAACGGATGATGCCGGACAATTTCGGAAGGTATTGAATCTGCGTTTCTGTTCGGGCTTCTGGCACGATCTTCGAGTCTAAAACACTCGACTTCGGATGTTCAATGGAAGAAGAGAATTTGGTGAACGCCAGATCCAGGTCGACTTTGTCCGCCATTTCTTTGACGCTTTGCGACATTTTATCTTGCAGCTGCCGCCATTTTTCGCTTGCCGACTTAACCTGTGCCGACTGTCCCGAAACAGGCATGCCTATTAGGCTTGCCAAGGTTGAAGCGTTGTGCCCAGCCAACAGCAAGGCTGCCAGCAGCCAACAGCCGAACACCAATCTTGGACGACTGCCTGATATCTTCAAATGGGAGAATTTCAATAGTCGAAACCGAATATTCATTTCAATTAGACGGCGCTTTCAGTGTGCGATATGGTATAGCGGTAATTGATGGATACCTGGAAATTGGCCTGCTCTGTGAGCGGATCCAGCGATATTTTGATGTTTTGGATGTAAACGCAGGGAAGGTCTTTTTGAAGCTTATCCAGCCATTGGCCGGCAGCCTTGAAGGTGCCGGTAAAAACAAGCTTTATCGGCACCATTCCCTCGCCGGCCATTTCCGTTTGACTGATATATTTGACTTCTTTGAGACCCAGCCTCACGGCACTGGTCTTTAAATTGTTTTCCAGTTGGAGAAGACCGAGTTTTAAAGATTCAACGCTTTGAGTAAAAGAAGAATACCGTTGCAGTATTTGTGAAATGTTATTGACGTTACTGTTCCAAAACTGTTGGTCCCTCAGAAAAATTTCCCTTTGCGCGCGAATTTCTCGGATCTGAGAAATCTGTTCGATATTCCAAAAGTCAATCGCGAGGACGCCGGCCCAGACAATACCGACCATGATCCACCGGTTTTTGAATTTGCCTCGCATCATAAATCCAATCGAAACTTGATAGAATAATCCTGGCCGCCTTGGCCCGGTTGGTTCTGGTTCACCTCAAAATCAATATCCGACACCGTCATCATCCGGCCACCCTGAAAATTCTCGTTTATATTGGCTATCAGGGTAGAAAGACATGCTTTGAAATGTTCGGGATCATCGGCCCGAATAACACCCTTTAGATCAACGCCGGGGTTGTCCTCCGTCTCCAAGACAATTTCCTGTATGCGAACATTCGGCGGCAATGTCAGGGCTATTTTACGCAGAACTTCTTGAGGCGAACGTCTTTCCATTTGATTATGGATAGCATCGAGCGCCTCATTGTATTGCTGGATTTTATGACTTTCTTCAGCCGTTAAGCTGTTTCCGCCGGTTGACTTTGGCAGTAGAATCTGATGCGACCATTTGTGGAGTACTATCGTTTCCAGTCCCAGCAATAAAAAAAGTATTAACCCGACGGCAATACCGGCAAATTGAACCGGCTTCCATTCCAACTCTTTCTTCAGCACACGGTGGCAGAGGGACAGAAAGTTTTTGCCGGGCACTATGTCGCTTGGACTCAGAAACCCGATAGCACCTGTCGCGTTGGCCGAACCTTGCAAGGCTTTCGAGCCATCGATCACGTAATTTAGATCATGGATTTCTCGGCCGAGCACCTCGGATAATGCCTGCCCGCAATCCTTTTCATGGGACACCAGAAATATCTTGTCTATTTCGGTCTTGGCTTTTTGTGAGAACAGATAAAGCGACTGATTAAGTTCATAAGCAATGGCGTTATAATTATCGGATGACAGCGACTGCGAACCAACTAACGGAATACTGCGCGAAAAAAGAAAGTTTCCCGCAAAAAAGAAATACAAAAGACCGATTTTCGGCAGTAGCTGCACAAAGCCTTTTCCGCCGTTGTCAAAGTCAAGTATTTCCTGTCTTATTTTCTGCTGCCAGATCAAAGCGGGGCAGGTGATGCGATGCGGCTCTAAATTTAATTGAACCAGTTGGGGGTATAATTTATAAAATTGAGGATCCTGCATAAAATAGGTATAGACCCACTTTTCGCCCTGTTCTCGCTGATAAAAAGTGCCGTCAAAAAAACACTTGATTTCCGGTTGATCGGGAAATTGCTCGTGCAGCTTTCTGGCGATAAATGCATCCGCCAGTGATTTCGTGCGGGATTGAAACTTGTAGGACGAATTCCCTAACCAATAATCCGGTACAATGAGGAGCGTATTCTTTCGATCTCTGATGGATGTTGGAACAGTGTCTAACGATGGAGTATTTATGAGTAACGCCTCGAAGGCGATACTGTCAACGGCATTACTTTCGCCACGCGAATTAATGTCGACAAAGTAAAGCGTTTCGTTGTCGACAATACTGATCAATTTATTTTGATGCTTAAATTTCATTTCGGGTGTATCAAGGATTCGGTCGCGCAAGCTGAAAAGCAAGCCGGTCCTCCCGTAAACGGAACCAAATATCGATAAATTCTTGGATGATATGCAATATAGGTGCCAATTTAATTGCGGTCTTTATTAACGAAGGCAGGACCAATCGGCTGGCGAATTTTTGACGGGAACTGAATGAAAGGTTCAACCCATTTTTGAAAGGCGAAAAAATGAAACGGCAACTTGTATCCAGCGGCAGTCCTTACGAGCCGGTAGTGGGTTTTTCAAGGGCGGTGCGGGTCGGTCAATTTGTTTCCGTGGGCGGGACGGCACCCATCCGCGCAGACGGCAAGACAGCAGCCCCGGGTGACGCAGCCGGACAGACAAAGAGATGTTTCGAGATCATCCAAACCGCTCTTGAAAAGGCCGGTTCCGGGCTTAAAGACGTCGTGCGCACCCGGATCATGCTCAAGCGCATTCAGGACTGGGAGGCGGCGGCAAGCGTGCACGGGACGTACTTTAAGGACATTCGGCCCGCCAGCACCATCGTTCAGGTGACCGGCTTCATCGAACCGGAGTGGCTGGTGGAGATCGAGGCCGACGCGATTGTCAGCGATGAAGCGGGCGAATAAGAGTCGGTTGGGTCCGTTGAGTCCGTTACGCCCGTTGAGCCGGTTGAGTCAGCTGCACTATTCGGCTTCGCCGCCATTCGAGCCAATGACGTCCACTGAGGCTGCACCCCAACTATTTATGGGGAAAGCTATAAAGTTTGCAGAAGGGGAATTGATACGATTCGATACCCGTGCCTTTTCACGGGATTGCTGAAATCACCAATAAGCGTTGGCTACAATGCGTTCTTTCTTCCTGTTATCATTCCTAAAATAAGGTTTTCTTTGTGAATCCAACTCGAAACGATCACGCCGGCCACATGGACGACGACAAGAAAGATGATAAAGCCCGTCATGGCTTCATGTATCTCTTTCCAGATCCCGCCCGCGTGAGAATGCGGTTGATCTTCTTCTCCGTGCTCGTCGGAATCGGCATGGGCGAGTTGGGTGACCGAATAACCTGCATCGGCAAAAGGACCTTTCCCTTCACTCCCAAGGGTCATCAACCCTGTAAATGTCGTCACCAGCAAGGAAAGCAGCAAAACGATTATCATCAGGCCGCCGGCCGGGTTGTGACCGATGTAATGTTCAGGGCGACCGTTGAACAGGCTTTTCAGATAACGGATTGTCGTACCGGGCCTGTATAAAAAGTCGTTGAATCTGGCGTGCTTTGTGCCTACGAAGCCCCATAAGACCCTCGAAAGAACCAGGCCGATGATGACATACCCCAAAATGACGTGGACATCTTGAAAATCCTCGGCGGTGATGAACTGACCGATGATGCAGAAAACCAACGTCCAATGAAAAAACCTTACAAAAGGATCCCAGACCTTCACCGTTTGCAAATTTTCTTTCATTTTTCTCCACAATGATTTTGAGGATAGTCGTCGTATTTTTTGGCCCCGCAACGGGTAGCTTGACCTTTATCAAAAGTGGTGAAACAGCACAGATTATTTAAATGAAGTGACGGTAAATGATACCATGCTCCTATTGCATCTGCCCCTTGCTTACGTCGGCTCTTTTCCCGATTTTTTTAAGTTCTTCAACGACAATCGCCTGGAAATCCTCCAGGGTTCTGGCCTTCGTGATGCTGCCGTTTATAAATATGGTGGGAGTGCCCTTCACCCCCACGCTGCGGCCAAGTTGGACATCCCTGTCGACCCTCAGGATGGTTGCCGGGTCATTCAGGTCTTTTTCGAATTTTTCCATGTCGAGGTTCAGCTCGCGGGCCATCTCCCGGAATTTTTGATCGTCCAGGTGCTGGTAGTTCTCGAATATCAGGTCGTGGTACTCCCAGAATTTTCCCTGCCTCTGGGCCGCCGCAGCCGCAAGGGCGGCCTTTCTCGAAAATGCATGGTAGGCCAAGGGGTAATTCTTGAAGATCAACTTCACATCTTCCGGGTACTGCTCGAGCAACTGCTCGAGGAGAGGACCGACCCTCGCACAGGCCGGTCACTGAAAATCGCTGAACACGGTGATCACCACCGGTGCCGTCGACGGGCCTTTGAAAGGCGAAATGCTCAGGCTCGGATACTGGGCAGAGCCGGGTGAATGTTGGGCACTACCCGCGATGCAACCAGGCGAATTCACAAGCACGCCCATGACAATTGTGATGGCAAGAGCAAAATTGGCCGCCGTAGTCTTGAGTTTCATTTTAAGCTCCGTAATTATTAAGAACTAAGCCGGTCAAACCTTGATTGTTGATGACATCGTCAGTTTGAATATTCCTCTCGAAAACCTTTACTCGTTAGTTGCAATAAATACCTCTGGTTTAACTCTGTGATCATTGCGACTTTATGATAACTAATTATCTATCCAATTGTGCCCACCTTTACCGAATGTTCAGCGTAATCGGCAGGTTGAATTCGACGACATCGCCGACGCCGACACCGTTTTCCTCGAACCAGCCCTGGTTGACTTCCAGGGCGTAGAGCGCCGGGACGGGCGATGCGTAGACCGTCGTGGTCGGCAATGGATTCATTTTTTGAATGCTGACGATGCGGCCGGCAGTGTCTATGAAGGCGATGGAGAGCGGCACGCGGGTGTTCTTCATCCAGAAGGTCAGGATCTCGGGTTCCGCGTAAACAAAGAGCATCCCCCGATTTGCCGGCAGGCTATCTCGCAGGGACAGGCCGCAGGATCTCGCTTCGGGTGTCGTAGCGAGTTCGATGGTGAGATCATGCCCCTTGACGGCAACTCGAACTGCCGGCAGTTCAAAAGGGCAGGGCCACGCCGGATTAGCGCAAAAAAATAAAATGATCCCGATCAAAACGGCAATCCGAGGGATTTTCAAGCAAGCCATCCAATTACCAATTAAAATCCGATCCGGCACGTTAATAAAGATAAAAAGGGCTATAGACGAAATGCCTATAACCCCTTAATGTCGATTGGCTGAGGGACCAGGATTCGAACCTGGGTTAACGGGGCCAGAACCCGTCGTCCTGCCGCTAGACGATCCCTCAGCAGAAGTTCAATTTCAATTTCAATTACAAAAATTGCGTTTTCAAGTCAACCTATTTTTCGGTTCCTTTTATATAGTCCACCGCAGCCTGAAGTCGCGACAGCACTCTGTCTTTGCCGACAATCTCCGTGATCTCGAAAATACCCGGACTGGCGGTACGGCC
>Ga0316576_10002749_pt1 | contig 10091 bp, 7 predicted proteins | sample S0NA_FD_203075 | JGI IMG/M metagenome (GOLD analysis project Ga0316576, IMG submission 203075) | Rhizosphere microbial communities from salt marsh grasses in Alabama, United States - S0-2_050615r3r5 | ecosystem: Host-associated > Plants > Roots > Rhizosphere | place: USA: Alabama | collected... | reverse complement strand
GAGACTCCAGCCCAAAAAAAGGGCGCCGAAGCGCCCCTTTTCTCCACGATGAGCGGCAGCGCCGCACGCGGGCTCTCCGGTCTTAGTTGACCTTCGGGTCGAGCTCGCCCTTGGCGTACAGATCGGTCATCGCCTCCAGCGACAGGACCTTGATCTTGCTCGCGTTGCCGGCGGTGCCGAAGGACTCGTAACGGGCCTTGCAGATCTCCTTCATTGCCTTGGTCGCGGCGGCGAGATACTTGCGCGGATCGAAGTTCTTCGGGTTCTCGGCCAGGTGACGGCGGATGGCACCGGTGGAGGCCATGCGCAGATCGGTGTCGATGTTGACCTTGCGGACGCCGTTCTTGATGCCCTCGGCGATCTCCTCGACCGGCACGCCGTAGGTCTCGCCCATGTCACCGCCATACTGGTCGATGATCTTCAACCAGTCCTGGGGCACCGACGAGGAGCCGTGCATCACCAGATGGGTGTCCGGGATCCGGGCGTGGATCTCGCGGATGCGCTGGATGGCCAGGATGTCGCCGGTCGGCGGCCGGGTGAACTTGTAGGCACCATGGCTGGTGCCGATGGCGATGGCCAGGGCGTCCACCTTGGTGTCCTTGACGAACTGGGCGGCCTCCTCCGGGTCGGTCAGCAACTGGCTATGGTCCAGCTGGCCCTCGGCACCGGAGCCGTCCTCTTCGCCGGCCATGCCGGTCTCCAGCGAGCCGAGGCAGCCCAGCTCACCCTCGACCGAAACGCCGCAGGCGTGCGCCATGTCCACCACCTGGCGGGTGACGCTGGCGTTGTACTCGTAGCTCATCGGCGTCTTCATGTCTTCGCCGAGGGAGCCGTCCATCATCACCGAGCTGAAGCCGAGCTGGATCGAGCGCTGGCAGACAGCGGGCGAGGAGCCGTGGTCCTGGTGCATGCAGACCGGGATGTGCGGCCATTCCTCGATGGCGGACAGGATCAGATGGCGCAGGAACGGCGCGCCGGCGTATTTGCGCGCACCGGCCGACGCCTGCACGATGACCGGGGAGTCGGTCTCGTCGGCCGCCTCCATGATCGCGCGCATCTGCTCCAGGTTGTTGACGTTGAACGCAGGCACGCCGTACTGGTGCTCGGCGGCATGGTCCAGCAGCTGTCGGAGTGAAATCAGGGCCATTGGGGGCTCTCCTCTTGTCGCATGACAGTGTCGTTGAAAAGGGTTGAAGTCAGGAAGCACGGCGGCGGGGTGACGCGCTGTCCGGGCTGCGGCTCAGTCCCCGGTCAGCAGCTTGTGCTCACCGACGCGCATGATCTTCATGATGTTGGTTTGTCCCTCGACGCCGGAGCGGTCACCCTTGGTGATGATCACCAGGTCCCCCTCCTTGACGGTGCCGCTGCGCAGCAGCTCTTCGATGACCTCCCGATTCACCTCGTGGATGTCGGTACTCGCGACATCGAAGCTTACCGGATAGACACCGCGGAAAAGCGTTACTTTTCGGCGGGTTTCGACCTGGCGGGTCATCGCATAGATCGGAATCCCCGAGCTGATGCGCGACATCCACTTGACCGCCGAGCCGGTCTCGGTCAGCGCCGCGATGGCCTTCACGCCGAGGTGGTTGGCGGTGTACATGGCCGCCATGGCGATCGCCTCGTCGACGCGGCCGAACACCGAGTCGATGCGATGCCCGGAGCGTCGCACGTTCTTCTCGGCCTCCAGGCAGATGCGATCGAGCGCGGCGACCACCTTCGGCGGGTTCTTGCCGATGGACGACTCGGCCGACAGCATCACCGCGTCGGTGCCGTCGAGGACCGCGTTGGCCACGTCGAACACCTCGGCCCGGGTCGGGATCGGGTTCTCGATCATCGACTGCATCATCTGCGTCGCGGTGATGACCACGCAGTTGCGCTCGCGGGCCAGGCTGATCAGCCGCTTCTGCACCGCCGGCAGCTCCGCGTCGCCGATCTCGACACCGAGATCACCGCGCGCCACCATCACGGCGTCGGAGGCGTCGATGATGTCCTCCAGCGCCCGCAGGGCCTCGGCGCGCTCGATCTTGGCGACGATGCCGCCGCCATTGCCGCCGGCCTCATGGAACAGCTCCCGGGCCAGGCGCACGTCGTCGCCGTTGCAGACGAAGGACACGGCCAGGTAGTCCGCCTGCACCTCGGCGGCGAAGGCGATGTCGGCCTTGTCCTTGTCGGTGAGCGCCGGCGCGGACAGGCCGCCGCCCTTCTTGTTGATGCCCTTGCTGTTCGACAGCGGGCCGCCGACGACCACGGCGCAGTCGATGCGCCGGCCGTTGATCTCCTCCACCACCAGCTCGATGGCGCCGTCGTCGAGCAGCAGCGTGTCGCCGGGCATGACGTCGTCGACCAGCGTCGGCAGCGTGGTGCCGACCCGGGTCTGATCGCCGCCGTCGAGCGGGCAGTCGGCGTCGAGGGCGAAACGCTCGCCGCGGAACAGCTCGATGGGCCCCTCGGCGAACTTGCCGATACGGATCTTCGGCCCCTGCAGGTCGATCAGCACGCCGGTGGGGTGGCGCTTGGCCCTGGCCGTCGTGCGCACCTGCCGGACCCGATCGCGATGGCGCTCGGGGGTGTCGTGAGACATGTTGAGCCGCACCACGTTCAGGCCGGCGTCCATCATGGCCTCGAGCACGCCTGGCTTGTCCGTGGCGGGGCCGAGGGTCGCGACGATCTTGGTTCTTCTGCGCATGTGCAGCGTCCGGTGGCGGGAGGCCGATGAAGCGGACCCGGGTGTGGCAGAGGCGGGTGCGCCTCCGGCACCGCCAGAGGCGCGCTGGCCCTGCCCCCGCCGCCCGCTCCCGTGGTTGCTAGTCCTTCGCCCGCTCTTCGAGCATCGCCACCGCGGGCAGGGTCTTGCCCTCGAGGAACTCCAGGAAGGCGCCGCCGGCGGTGGAAATGTAGGACACCTTGTCGTAGATGTCGTACTTCTGGATGGCCGCGATGGTGTCGCCGCCGCCGGCCAGCGTAAAGGCGTCGGTCTCGGCGATGGCCATCGACACGGTCTTGGTGCCCTCGCCGAACTGGTCGAACTCGAACACGCCCACCGGCCCGTTCCAGACCACGGTACCCGCCTGCTTGATGATCGCGGCCAGCTCGTTGGCGCTGTCTGGGCCGATGTCGAAGATCATGTCGTCGTCGCCGACCTCGTCGACGGTCTTCTGCACCGCGGGCTCGTTCTCATCGAACTTCTGGCCGACCACGACGTCGGTGGCGATCGGGATGGTGGCACCGCGGGCCGTCATCTTCTCCATCAGGCCCTTGGCGGTGTCGACGAGATCGTTCTCGCACAGGGACCTGCCGACGTTGTGGCCAGCAGCCTTGATGAAGGTGTTGGCGATGCCGCCGCCGACGACGAGCTGGTCGACCTTCTCCGACAGCGACTCCAGCACGGTCAGCTTGGTGGAGACCTTGGAGCCGCCGACGATGGCGACCATCGGCCGCTTGGGGTCGGCCAGGGCCTTGTTCAGCGCATCCAGCTCCTCGGCCAGCAGCAGGCCCGCGCAGGCCACCGGTGCGAACTTGCCGGCGCCGTGGGTCGACGCCTGGGCGCGGTGGGCGGTGCCGAACGCGTCCATGACGTAGACATCGCACAGCGCGGCGTACTGCTTGGACAGATCCTCGTTGTCCTTCTTCTCACCCTTGTTGAAGCGCACGTTCTCCAGCAGCACCAGCTCGCCGTCGGCGACCTCGGGGGCGGCGTCGAGATAATCCTTCACCAGGCGGACCTCGCGGCCCATCTTCTCGCTCAGGTCCGCGGCGACGGGCGCCAGCGAGTTCTCCTCGGAGTAGACGCCCTCCTCCGGGCGGCCCAGGTGGGACATGACCATGACCTTGGCACCGGCGTTGAGGCAGTGCTCGAAGGTGGGCATGGAGGCGGTGATGCGGGCGTCGGACGTGACCTTGCCGTCCTTGACCGGCACGTTCAGGTCGGAGCGGATCAGCACGCGCTTGCCGGCGAGGTCGAGGTCGGTGAGCTTGATGAAGGACATTCTGAGTGCCTCGTTCAATGGTGTCGTGTTAGAAAGGTGTCGTGTTAGAACGATGTCGTGTTAGGAAGATGCCGTGCTAAACGCGTGTCGCATCAAACAAAAAGGTGTCGCGCAGACGATGTCGTGCGAAAAAGCGATCTGGAAAGCCGCGGGCTTTCCGCATCGCTCAATGCTGAAGCTCGGTCTGCGAGCAGGCCAGCGCTCAACCCGCGCGGCTGATGTCCCCTCGGGATCGATTGCGAGCCCGATCCCGATTTCGATAGGGGCGGCACGCGCCTGCCGGAATGCGGCGCGACCGGACCAGGGACCGGGCGGCGACGCCCGGCCCCTCGGCTCATCAGCTGGCGACGTGCTGCAGCATGCGCAGCATGTTGCAGGTGTAGCCGTACTCGTTGTCGTACCAGGCAACGACCTTGACGAAGGTCGGGTCGAGCTGGATGCCGGCCTCGGCGTCGAAGATCGACGGCGTGTTGCGGCCGCGGAAGTCGGTGGCGACGACCTTCTCGTCGGTATAGGCGAGCACACCGGCCAGGTCACCGGACTCGGAAGCGGCCTTCATCGCGGCGCAGATGTCCGCGTAGGCGGCGTCCTTGCTCAGCTCGACGGTCAGGTCGACGACCGAGACGTCGGAGGTCGGCACGCGGAAGGCCATGCCGGTCAGTTTGCCGTTGAGCTCCGGCAGCACCTTGCCGACGGCCTTGGCGGCGCCGGTGGACGACGGGATGATGTTCTCGAGGATGCCGCGGCCGCCGCGCCAGTCCTTCTTCGACGGGCCGTCGACGGTCTTCTGGGTCGCGGTGGCGGCGTGCACGGTGGTCATCAGCCCGCGCTTGATGCCCCAGTTGTCGTGCAGCACCTTCGACACCGGCGCCAGGCAGTTGGTGGTGCAGCTGGCCGCGGAGATGATGGCCTGGCCATCGTAGGTGTTGTGGTTGACGCCGTAGACGAACATCGGCGTGGCGTCCTTCGACGGCGCGGACTGGACCACCTTCTTGGCGCCGGCGTCGATGTGCTTCTGGCAGGTCTCACCGGTCAGGAAGAAGCCCGTGCACTCCAGCACCACCTCGGCGCCCACCTCATCCCACTTCAGGTTGGCCGGGTCCATCTCGGCGGTCAGGCGGATGGACTTGCCGTTGACGACCATGGTGTTGCCGTCGACGGCGATGTCGCCCTGGAAGTTGCCGTGGACCGAGTCGTACTTGAGCATGTACGCGAGGTAATCGGGGTCGAGCAGGTCGTTGATGCCGACCACCTCGATCTCGGGAAACTCCTTGCTGATCGCGCGGAAGGCCATGCGGCCGATGCGGCCAAAGCCGTTGATGCCAACTTTCAGGGTCATGGGTGAATTCTCCTAAGCGGACGGAGGGTTGGAAAGCAGGGGCTTTCGGTTTGGGATGCCGGCCAGAGCGGGTGGCGGCGGTCGGGCATCACAGGCGCCCGAGCCTGTCCGCCACCCGCGACGGCGACTGTCACAGAAGGCTGTTGACGGCCTCGGCCACGGCCTCGGCGGTGACGCCGAACGCCTTGTAGACCTCGGGCGCCGGCGCCGACTCGCCAAAGGTGTCGACACCGATCACCTTGCCGTGCATGCCGACATACTTCGGCCAGAGGTTCGAAACACCGGCCTCGACGGCAACGCGGGCCTTGACACTGTCCGGAAGCACGGACTCCTTGTAGGCCGCGTCCTGGGCGTCGAAGACGTCCATGCTCGGCATCGAGACGACGCGCACCTTGCGGCCCTGGCCGGCCAGCGTATCGGCGGCCTGCATGGCCAGCTCCACCTCGGTGCCGGTGCCGATGATGATGGCGTCGGGCGTGCCGTCGCAGTCCTTGAGCACGTAGGCGCCCTTCTCGATGGCGCGCATCTGCTCCTCGGTGCGGGTCATGTGCGGGGCGCCCTGGCGGGAGAAGATCAGCGCGGTCGGTCCGCCCTTGCGCTCGATGGCGAGCTTCCAGGCGACGGCAGACTCCACCGCGTCGCAGGGGCGCCAGGTCGACATGCGCGGGGTCAGACGCAGGATCGAGACCTGCTCGACGGGCTGGTGGGTGGGACCGTCCTCGCCGAGGCCGATGGAATCGTGGGTATAGACGAAGATCGGGTTGATCTTCATCAGCGCGGCCATGCGTACCGCGTTGCGGGCGTACTCCATGAACATCAGGAAGGTCGCGCCGTAGGGCTTGAAGCCGCCGTGCAGCGCGAGGCCGTTCATGACCGCGGACATGCCGAACTCGCGCACGCCGTAGTAGACATAGTTGCCGGAGGCGTCCTGCGGGCTGATGCCCTTGCAGCCCGACCACAGCGTCAGGTTGGAGCCGGCCAGGTCCGCCGAGCCGCCGAGGAATTCGGGCAGCATCGGGCCGAAGCCGTTCAGCGCGTTCTGCGAGGCCTTGCGGGTGGCGATCTTCTCGGCCTTGGCGTCGACGGCCCTGATGAATTCCCAGGCCTTGGCGTCGAAGTCATCGGGCAGCTCGCCGGCCATGCGCCGCTCGAACTCCGCGGCCTCGGCCGGGAACTCGGCCTTGTAGGCGGCAAACTTCTCGTTCCAGGCCTGCTCGGCGGCGGCGCCGCGCTCCTTCGCGTCCCAGGCCTGGTAGACCTCGTCCGGGACCTCAAACGGCGGATGGCTCCAGCCGAGCGCCTCGCGGGTCAGTGCGATCTCGTCGTCGCCGAGCGGCGCGCCGTGGCACTCCTCCTTGCCCTGCTTGTTCGGCGAGCCGAAGCCGATGATGGTCTGGCAGCAAATCAGGGTCGGCTTGTCGGTGACGGCACGGGCCTCTTCGATGGCGGCCTTGATCGCCTCCGGGTCATGGCCGTCGACCTTCGGGATCACGTGCCAGTTGTAGGCCTCGAAGCGCTTCGGGGTGTCGTCCAGGAACCAGGCCGGGGTGTCGCCGTGACCGCGCACCTCGCCGTCGATGGAGATGTTGTTGTCGTCATAGAACGCGATCAGCTTGCCCAGGCCCAGCGCGCCGGCCAGCGAGCAGGCCTCGTGGGAGATGCCCTCCATCAGGCAGCCGTCGCCGAGGAAGACGTAGGTGTGGTGATCGACGATCTCGTGACCGGGCTTGTTGAACTGCGCGGCCAGGACCTTCTCGGCCAGCGCCATGCCGACGCCGTTGGTGATGCCCTGCCCGAGCGGACCGGTGGTGGTCTCGATGCCCGGCGCGTAGCCGTACTCGGGATGACCGGGGGTCTTGGAGTGGAGCTGGCGGAACTGCTTCAGGTCCTCGATGGAGAGCTCGTAGCCGGTCAGGTGCAGCAGCGAATAGATCAACATCGAGCCGTGGCCGTTCGACAGCACGAAGCGGTCGCGGTCTGCCCAGTGCGGATTGCCCGGGTTGTGCTGCATGAAGTCGTTCCAAAGCACCTCGGCGATGTCCGCCATGCCCATGGGTGCGCCGGGATGACCTGACTTGGCCTTCTGCACGGCATCCATGCTGAGCGCGCGGATGGCGTTCGCGAGTTCTTTGCGTGAGGACATAAGGTCGCTCCTGAATGTCGGTTATCGGAATACGGCTGTAGCGGTGCCCCGTCGCGGCTTGTCGGGGCGAGGATTCGGCGGTCGGTGTCAGGCTCGGTCGGCGCAGTGGTGCGGGCAGGCCCACGTCATCGCTGGCGGCCGGCGCGCGGTCCCATGGGGCCACGCAACCGATTGATTCGACGCAAAGGTTGGGTATTCTGGCGCAATCTGCGGGATTTCGCCAAAAGACTGACCTTATCGCGCCGAAAAAAAAGATTATAAGTTCCTAATATTAAGGATTACCCCGGATAATGGGCAACCGGCGATGGGACGAACGGTCCGGCCTTCGCTGGCCGCACCGCGCCGGGAGAGGCGCTTCGCGGGCCCCCGACAGCGTTTGCGGCCAGGCGTCGCCAGGCCTTGCCGGCGTGCGCGACGATCCGGCCGCCGGCCGGCCGCACCCCCTGACTAGTCGCGCCACTTGATCGAGCAGCCGACGCTGGGGATCTGGTGCTCGGGCCCCCTGCCGGTCTCGGCGACCTGCTTCATGGCCTCGAACAGGTCGCGACGCACGTGCGCCGGCGCGGTCTCCTTGCGGCTCTCGTCGAGGCGGCCGCGATACTGCAGCCCCAAGTGCGCGTCGTATCCGAAGAAGTCCGGGGTGCAGACGGCACCATAGGCCTTGGCCACCTCCTGGGTCTCGTCGAGCAGATAGGGGAACGGGAAATCGAATTGCTCGGCGACCCGCTTCATGTTGTCGAAGGAGTCCTCGGGGTAGTCGCTCGGGTCGTTCGACATGATCGCGACGCAGCCGATGCCCAGCGCCTTAAGCTCTCGGGCGTCGCGCACGATACGCTCGCGCACCGCCTGCACGTACGGGCAATGGTTGCAGATGAACATGACCAGCAGACCCTTGTCGCCCTTGCATTGGTCGCGGGTCCAGGAATTGCCATCGACGCCGGGCAGCGAGAAGTCCGGGGCCGGCAGGCCGAAGTCGCAGACGGGGGTTTCCAACGAGACCATGGGCGGCTCCTCCCGGAAGCGGGGATTCTGTCAGCGATCGGGCCGCACATGGTACCGCAAGCGGCGGTGAAGCCAAGCCCACAGGCTGTGCATCGGCCCAACTCGCCGCTAGACTTGGGGGTTTCCAAACAGCCCGCGCGCCCGCAAGCCGCACCGCCCATGCCCAACGAAGTCCTGTTCACGTCCGAATCCGTCTCCGAAGGCCATCCCGACAAGGTCGCGGACCAGATCTCGGACGCGGTGCTGGACGACATCCTGGCCAACGACCCGAGCCCGGCCCAGGCCCGCGTCGCCTGCGAGACCCTGATCAAGACCGGCGCCGTGATCGTCGCCGGCGAGATCACCACCGAGCACTGGGTCGACCTCGACAATCTGGTGCGTCAGGTGGTCAACGACATCGGCTACACCAGCTCCGATGTCGGCTTCGACGGCTCCACCTGTGCGGTGATGTCGCTGATCGGCAAGCAATCCGCCGACATCGCCCAGGGCGTGGACCGTACCGCCCCCGAGGACCAGGGCGCCGGCGACCAGGGCCTGATGTTCGGCTACGCGACCAACGAGACCGACGTGCTGATGCCCGCGCCGATCACCTACGCGCACCGGCTCGTCGAGCGCCAGGCCGAGATGCGCAGAGATCACGTCCTGCCCTGGCTGCGCCCGGATGCCAAGAGCCAGGTGACGCTGCGCTACGCGGGCGGCAAGGTGGTCGCCATCGATGCCGTCGTGCTGTCCACGCAGCACGACCCGGACATCGACTACAAGCACCTGCAGGAGGCGGTGATGGAAAACATCATCCAGCCGGTCCTGCCCGCCGAATGGATGCACAAGGCGACCAAGATCCACATCAATCCCACAGGCAGCTTCGTCATCGGCGGCCCGGTCGGAGACTGCGGCCTGACCGGGCGCAAGATCATCGTCGACACCTACGGCGGCATGGCCCGCCACGGCGGCGGCGCCTTCTCCGGCAAGGACCCGTCCAAGGTAGACCGCTCCGCCGCCTACGCGGGGAGATACGTCGCCAAGAACATCGTCGCGGCCGGCCTAGCCGACCGCTGCGAGATCCAGGTGTCCTATGCGATCGGCGTGGCCGAGCCCACATCGATCTCCGTCGAGACCTTCGGCACCGCGAAGATCGACGAGGAGCGGATCGCCAAGCTGATCCGCGAGCATTTCGACCTGCGCCCGTACAACCTGATCGACATGCTGGACCTCGTGCGGCCCATCTACCGCAAGACCGCCGCCTACGGCCACTTCGGGCGGGAGCTGCCGGAATTCACCTGGGAGCGCACCGACAAGGCCGAACTGCTGCGGGACGCGGCGGGCCTCTAGTCGGAGCACCCGGCGGGCGCCGCGGTCGGCGCCCCGCACATTCGGCGCCGCCCCGGCGCGATCGCGGCCCGCCGGCTCCGGACGGTCGACTGGGGACATCGGCGCCAAACCCCTGTGCAGGCAGGGATATCAGACTCGCCCAATCGTGCAAGATCGGCGCGGAGTGCCAGCCCTGCGATGTCGCCCTGTCGCTCGGGCCGAATCGGCCCTGCTAAGCGGCGCCCGGCATTAGAGGGCGAGCCGTCGCAGTCGCAGCCGCACCTCCCCTTAACGCCACTGCGCCCTGACACGG
>Ga0316576_10002745_pt1 | contig 10092 bp, 10 predicted proteins | sample S0NA_FD_203075 | JGI IMG/M metagenome (GOLD analysis project Ga0316576, IMG submission 203075) | Rhizosphere microbial communities from salt marsh grasses in Alabama, United States - S0-2_050615r3r5 | ecosystem: Host-associated > Plants > Roots > Rhizosphere | place: USA: Alabama | collected... | reverse complement strand
ATAGTTCGGGTACGCCTCGAGAATCTGCCGGTAGGTCTTGATGGCCTCGCGCGGCCCGGCCGGAATAGGCTGGCCGTTCGCATCCAGCAACTCGTCCTCGTGGTCGTCCGCGCGCGCCAGGAACTGCTCGCGACCCAACGCCCGCTTTTCGAACTCGAGGTCGCTTTCCTGCGGTGCCGCGGGCTGCTTCCCGGACCTCTGCTGTGCAACGATTGCACCGGGAACCGTAGCTGCGCTCTCGGGCGCCGCCATGTCGGCCGGCGTTGCCGCCTCGGGAGCAGATATCTCGACCATCTCGCCGGAGCCGAGCACGCCATATGCCTGCTCGATTTGCAGATCGGCCAGCCGCCGCATTGCCTCCGGCGTACGCGCGGTCTCCGGGGTCTCCTCGAGATACCGGCGGTAGCTCTGTGCCGCGCGCTCGAGACTGTCCTCGAGATACACCTCGTCGAGGTCGGCTTCGACCGTCTCGAGTTCCGCCAGTGTCCCCTCGCGGCTGACACCGCTCGAGGAGCAGGCTGCCAGGGCGGCTACAGACAGAAACAGTGTGACGACATTGCGGTTCATTCGGTCGCCTCCGCGCGCGCCTGCGACTGCGTGGCGCGGTCATAGCTGTCCGCGAGCGCGAAGCGCGCCTTGTCGCCGTAGTTTTCGAGGTGATCGCGGCGCGCGATCAGTTCGTCGATGGCGACCGTTTCGAGCAGGTGTCCCTGGCGCGCCATCAGCCGATCGATCCGTTCCACCGCCCGCTTGACGTCGGCGCGCAAACGCACGATCGGCCGGTCGTATCCTTCGAAGCTGTGTGTCGCGGCCTGCCGCGAGCGCACGTATTCGTCGTACTCGGACTGGGCAACCTGCATGGCCTCCCCGAGACTGCGAAGATTCCGGTCGAACTCCGTGAAGCGTTCGTGGTACTCGGTCTCGATGCTCCAGATAACGCGTCCCTTGAGTCGGTGCAGCCGTTCCTCGAGCGCCGGCTTGTCACCCCGCTCGCTACCTTCCAGCTGCGCCTCGATCTGTTCGATGCGCGCCAGGATCAGCTGTTCTTCGGGAGTCGCCAGGAATTCCGGCCGCGGCATCGTCAGCAAATCGTCACGGCGCTTGACCAGCATCTTGTGCTGCTCAGTGCGCAGGCGCATGCGCGAATCGAGCTTGCGAAACTGGTCGTCGATCTCCGGCAGCAAGGGTTCGTAGTGCGCGCGGCGGATGCCGACCATGTCGTCATAGGCGTCGAAGCTGCCGTTCCATGTCACGAGCTTGCGCCTGAGGTCGGCGAGATCGAGATAGTTTTGCAGCCCGGTCTGAAAGTCATGCGACGCCATGAGTTCCATCAGGTAGTACGTCTCGGGCGATTCCGGCAGCGACCGCAGACGAATGACCCAGTCCTTGTCCTGGCGGATCTCTTCGCGCACGAGCGCGTCGAGAAACTTGCCTTCGCGTATGCTGTCGATCGACTCGGTCAGCTTGTCGATCTCGGCCCCGAACGCATCCAGCGCCTCGCCATAGTGGATCGCTGCGCGCCCGTGAATGTCGAGTTTGCCGTACGCATAGGGCAACGCCAGCATCGCTTCCTGGGTCGCGCTGTCCGTTACTTCGCGTTTCGCCAGGATGCCCCAGGGAACGACGGCCCTGTCATAGTGCTCAAGCGACATGCTGGCCCACCCGGCGCTCAGCAGGGCCTGGTTGGAGAAAGGGCCGTCCAGGCGAACGCGGTTCAGGAACGGCAGCGCCTGTTCGAAATTTTCTTCTTCGAGATAGATCGTGCCGAGCACGAGGTTCGCCTTGTCTCGAATCGCGAGTTCGGCGGGATCGTCGGTATCGATAAGACCAGCCCGTTCGAGTTGCGCGACAGCTTCCGTATGGCGTCCGCCCTGCAGGTAAGCAATGCCGAGGTTGTAGGCCGCAAAGCCGCCGTAGCTTTTCGAATCCTGCAACTTCTTGAGGACCTCGAGCGAATCCTCCGATCGTTCCTGTGCGAGGTAGACGTTCGCCCGCAGGAACTCGATATCATCGCGGATGGCCTTTGGAATCTCGCCTTCGATCCGCGCGAGCGCGTTCATGGCGTCTTCCATCTGGCCTTTCTGGAAGTGGATGCGCGCCAGCCGGTAAGCCGCGTCGTTGCGCACGCGCGCTTCGACGGCGCCCTCCAGCACGGCCTTGATGGCGCGGCCGGCCCGGTGGTGCATGCGGTAGCGCAATTCGAAATCGCCGAGCGAGAATTCGGCATCGGCGAAGTGCGCATACAATGAATCGAGGTTGGGCTCATCGACCGCGAGGTGCTGGTCGACCTCAGTATCGAGACGTTCGAGGGCATCGAAGTACTGTCCCTGGTAGGCGTAATAGAGCGCCTCGCCGAAGTACGGGTCTTCGAGTTCTTCAGCGACCGCCGAGCCGGCGGCCAGAACCGCAAGCGTCAGCAGCAGCTGCTTGACTGGCAGGGCCCGTCGCATCGGTTACCAGTCTCCGACACGTATCGTTTCGCTGCCAAAGCCCGGGCCGGCCAGCGTGATTCCGAGCGCTTTCGGCTTCACGCCCTTGGAAAACGTGAAACTGCCGCTCTCACTGAAGTCCTTGCCGTTCTTGAGCTTGCCGTTCATCGTCACGGCAAGTTCGTGGCTGCCCGTCGGAATGTTGCCCGTGTAGATGCGCTGCACGCCGCCCTTCTGCAGGGCCTCGAGCTCCTTGAAGCTGTAGATATGGTGCGTCGCCATCTCCCCGTTGATCGTCAACTGCACGGCATCGAGCCGGAAGTCCTCGTTCTCGTCGATGGCGATGAAGATCGAGACCTGGGTGTTCGATGGATAGAGCAGCCGTTCCTCGAGATTGTTGAGCTCCGACGCGATGTTGAGCACGTCGGATTTGATCTCCTGTACCTGGCCGTCGAGGCTGCGCATGTCATTACGCGACAGGTCCTCGGCACCTGCCAGTGCCGCCGGCCCGAGAATCAGGACGATCGCCAATGCCTTACTGATCGCTTGCCACATCACAAAATCCTTTTGAACATAATCCCTTTTTGCCAGACGGCGCAGCGGAATACGCCGTCCCGAACGAGCGATGCACAGTGTTGGACATATTGACGATCCAGTCTGTGATCCAGCCCGCAATCCTGTTCTTTTCCCAAACGAGGCGTTTTAATGACCAGTGATGGCGAGAAAGCTGAAAGGCCAGGGACTTGCACTATCGGGTGGCGGGTATCGCGCCAGCCTGTTTCATCTCGGCGTCACACGACGCCTGCATGAGCTCGGGGTGCTCCAGGAAACGACGCGCCTGTCAAGCGTTTCGGGCGGCAGCATCTTCGCCGGCTTTCTTGCGCACCGCATGCTGGCTCGCGGCGCCGAGCGGCTTGTATTCGATGACTGGGAAGCGGAGGTCTCGGCACCGTTTCGACGGCTCGTGCGCAAGGACATCCGCACCGGACTTTTTGTGCGACACATCGCCTGGAACTGGATCTGGCCGGCGCCGCGTGCCCGGGGCCTCAAAAAGGCACTGCGCGGCCGCATCGGCGACCGGCGCCTGGCGGAGCTGCCGGCGGATGGCGGTATCGAGTTCATCTTCCTTGCGACCAATATCGAAACCGGCACATCGTTCCGCTTTACGGCCAGCAAAGTGGGCAACGTCAAAACGCCCGACTCGATGACCATCGCCGAAGCGGTTGCCGCGTCCGCGTGCTTCCCGCCGATCTTTGGCCCGCTGAAGGTGAAAAAAAACGACAGGACCCTCGCACACGTAACCGACGGCGGGGTCTATGACAATACCGGCATGGAGCCGATCTGGAACAGCACCCGGGTCGTACTCGTGTCGGATGCGGGCATGCCGTTCGACTACAAGGTCCCCCGCTGGGTCGGCTCGCGCATCATGCGTTACGTCGACATCGGCCGCAACCAGGTCGGCGCGCTGAGACGCCGTGCACTCATCCGTCGCCTGCACCGGGATTACAGGACGGTCAGGATCGGGCAAGGGCCGTCGCCCTGCTCACTCGCGGAGGACGAAGAATGCTACCTGCGCGACAAGCGCCTTACCGACAAGCCGACAGGTGCGTTCTGGCGGCTTGCGAGCCTGAAAAGCAATTTTTGCGAGGACTGTTCGGAAGAATTCGCACGCGAGATCCGCGAACTCGAGCAAGACTGGTACGGCTACCCGGAAACCCTTCAGGCATCCCACATCGACGAGATACGTACCGACATGGACTCATTCACGGACGCCGAAGCGAAGATTCTCGAGAATCACGGCTACTTCATGGCCGACCTCGCGATCCGGCGTCATGCCCGTCACCTCGACCGGACCGGCGCTGAGTTTCGTGTGCCGCATCGCGATTTCCTCGATGTAGAGGTCGTTCGCGCAGCATTGCGTGTCAGCCACAGCCGCCTGCATTTCTGGAGCCGCTGGTTCGCCTAGTTGTCGTTGAACTCCGGTACGCAGAACGAGCCGGTGTGGTTATACGGATCGCCACCCGGATCATCGTTCTCGTCGATTTGGAACGCCACGACCGCGGCCGGCTTTCTTGCTCCCGGGAGAGTGGCATCGATGTTGGCGGCGCGCGTTACAGGAACCTCCTTCGGCGCGTTCGCCAGGCGCTTTTCATTTGACATAAGCCCGTCCGTCAGGTGTTGGCTCAGTCTTTATCTTCCGCCGCGCGCGGCCACTGGTTAAGGTCACCCGTCCGGCTGCAGCGACCGCTCGTCGGAGGACCGCCATTCGTCGGGCAAAAACTGCCGTTTGTCCGGATTGGCCTCGCAAGCTACGCCAAAGGAAAAGCCCCGGCGCGATCCAGAGCACCGGGGCCCAAAGCAGGAATCCAGACGCTATTCTGCAGGTGGTATCTCTACGAGGACCTCGTTGGCTTCGAAGCACCTGTCGTCGGCAGCCGGCATGCCGAATACGTCGACGACCTGGTCGACTTCGAGGTCTGCGAACGTCCCCATCGTCACTTCGGAATTGGTTTCGTCGACGAGCAGGATGAAGGCGTCGTCCAATACGCAGACGCCGATATCGCCCGTATCGGTCGCAAGAATGAACGTCATGTCTGTATCGTCTATTGGCTCTGCGATCGTGCCGCTCAACTGGTCGTCGTCCCCGGCTTCCAGGAACACGAGGGCAGCCCGCATGAAGTCCGGCTCGCCCTCGCCGACTGCGGGCAGCACGCCCTCGACCTCCACCTCGTCGCCGAGCATTATCGCGCTTGCGTCGATCGGCCCGTCCTCGTCGTAAAACAACGTGCCGGGCTGCAGCTCGATTACGAGATCGTCGCCGAAGTAGTCGAGCAGAAGAAACTCACCCTCTGCCGGCTCGCTGACGACGTCGCCGCTGACCAATTCCGCATTGCCGCCAATTTCGAGGAGTACCGCATTGAGTACGATCGGATTGGTATCGTACTTGCCGAACACGACCACCATGTCGCCGTCCATGAGGGTACTGAAATCGGTACCGAGACCCTCATCGTTGAATATGCTGGTCATGCTGTCGGTTGCGACATCCACGCAATAATCAGGCGAATCGATATCACAGAGGACGAACGTGCCGTCGGTCAGGTCGGGAGCGCCGCTTGCGGCACCCTCGAGCCTTACGAGCTTGTCGAAGCGCGGATCCATGTCGCCGGTCGAAAACTCGGCCTTGACGACGGGACGAAATTGCACGCGCCCGCTGTTGCCGGCCGTGTGGATCTTGATCGATTTATCTGCATCGACGTCGACCGTAACCAGCAGCGTTCTCCCGGGCAGGACATCGAAGCCCTCGGGCTGCAGCAGGTCGACCTTGCCATTCGCCGGCAGCGGCGGATGAATCGGGTCACCGACATGTGGCACCAGCTCGAGATCGTCGAGCATCAGGCGCAACTTCACGTAGGTACCGGCCTGCACCTCGCCAAATATCAGCGGCTCGCTGAAATTCTCGAGATCGAGCAGGTCGATCGGCTCGGCTCCATCGAAGAGGACCTCTTGCGAATCGTCGCCGCCGATCAGGATGGCTTCGCGCACAACGAAATTGATTTCCCGGTACATGTCCGTCGCTGCATCGGTTAGCAGCAGGCCCACGGTACCTGTCGTCGGCTGGTCCTGGACCTCCGCATCCGAGCCGCTCGAACCGCCGCAGGCAGCAACGAACATCGACACGAAAAGCGCCGTTGCGAGGAATCGCACGGACGCATTCACATTCCTTGTATTCATGGTATTTCCCACTGACTCAGTTGCTTTCTCGTTCGGGGAATACCAATCTAGCACCGTTGTGCCTGCTCGCAACCGTCGCCGAAAAACGACATTTACATAACTTGGCGCAGGCAAAGTTATGTTGAGCCGGCTGGCGTCCTGCAGGTGCAGGTCACATCTGGCCGCTGGTTTCGGTGACGCTGGGGGTGCCGGGCAAGCGCCGCGGATCATGCCAAACCTGTCCTGCCGTAGCCCGCCCGTGAGCCAGTCCCCGGCTTGCACCATCCGTTGAGTTATCGTGCAGGTAACGGGCGAGATGGTCCGTAATGTCGCGAACATCGTCCTCGATACCGTGGATGTAGCTCGACTTGCGGCGGCGCAGCATCGGCAGCCCGAGCACGTAAAGGCCCGGCTCGTCGACAATCCCGCCATCGTGCCGAAGGTTTCCTCTGTCATCGAAGACAGGAACCTCGAGCCAGCTGTAATCGGGCCGGAAACCGGTCGCCCAGACGATCGTGCGGATGCCGACCCTGTCGAGGTCGATCATCAACGGCGGTTCCTCGGGTACGCGAGTGGCGTCAAAGCGCTCGGGCGCATCGCAGGGAATCGAATTTTCGTCGGCAAAGGCGTCGATTGCGTCCAGCAACCGGTTCATCTTCAGATCGGCCAGCGAACAGATATTGCGCAGCGAACCCGAAAACTGCGCGACACCGTCGGCGATGCGCATCAGGCGCCCGGTAAGGCGCACGCCGTTGCGGGTCAGGTGGTTGAGGTCGAGTATCGGCAGTTCATGCGAACCGACCAGTTGCGGCGACGGCAGGTGGCGGGCACGCGTCAGGTCATCGATTTCCTGCCAGGTCTCGTCGAGTATGCCGCTTCGGTCGAGCCAGAACTGGATGTCGCGGCCACGATACTTGCGTGGCATGCGCACGTGTTCACCGGCGGCGAGGGTCACCTCGAAGCCGGCCTCCCGAATCTCGCCGGCGAGCTGCAGGCCCGTCGCGGAAGCGCCCACGACCAGTACGCCGCCGCGCGAAAGTTGCCGGGGATTGCGGTACTGATGCGGCGTCAGGGAAGCAATCCCCGGGGGAACGTCATCTGCAACCGACGGTTTGTTGGCGATGTTGCAGGCACCGGTCGCCATCACGACAGCCTTGGCGTTCCAGGTGCCGCGGTTGGTCACGACACGGTAGCCGAAGAAATTCCGCTGCACGGACTGCACCGTCGTGTGCTTGTACACGGGTGCCCTTGCAAACTTCGCATATTCTTCGATGAACTCGATGACCTCGGGCATGCTCATGAAGCCATCGGGGTCTTCGCCGGCATACTCGAAGCCCGGCAGGCGGCTCTGCCAGTTGGGTGTCAGCAGGCGGAGCGAATCCCAGCGCTCGTTACGCCACGAGTTGGCAATCTCGCCACGCTCCAGCACGATATGGTCGACACCGCGTTCGCTGAGCGAGTAGCTCGCTGCCAGGCCGGCGTGGCCGGCACCAATGACGACGACGTCAGTGGTGCCGACCGGCCGGATCAATTGTCGCAAGACATTGATCACTTGTTGACCTCTACGTTTACGTTGGTCGGGTTGGTGATGATGTCGAAGACGGCAGAACGCTTTTGCGATTGCGCAACCAGGGCGGCGATTTCGTCTTCCGTCGCATCGGCATCGATCTGGTAGCGGACCGTCAGCGACTTGAAGCCGTTGCGAACATCGGGGTCTATTCCGAGGATGCCGGCGAGGTCCATCGGCGCTTCCAGCGTCGCCTTGACGGAGTGCAACTGGATGCCCCGGTTCTGGGCCACCGACGCGATGCCACCCGTCAGGCAGCCAGCGAGGCCGACGAGGACCATCTCGACAGGCGTGGCGCCCTTGTCCGCGGCGGCGAACACCTCGGGATGGTCGGTGTCGATCTCGAACTGCTTGCCGCGATCCTGCATCTCGCCCAGTCCGAAGAACTGGTTGATCGTGGAACGCGTGTGCGTGCCGTTCTGCCATTCGCTCTCGGCGCGCCACACGAACTGGGCCGCTGCCGGGGCTTCGGTCAGCGCCTCGCGGGCACCGAGCAGGGCTTCTACGTTAACGCCGTTGTTTACTGCCTGTACTGCACTCATCGGTCTATCTCCTTTTCAAACAGGCGGCAGGATTGCCGCGGTACGGGGCGCATAGTGCGCATTCGGGTGGTTTCTGGCTTGACCGTTGCCTGACTTTTTCGTGACCTATTTATTTTCAATAGAAATCAACGTCTTGGACCATTCATGACCTCGTCGGGCTGATCCGAAATGGGGTGGCCGACCGTCAGCGCGACGCGCAAGTCCGGGTCGATCCGCCCCAACGATGCATCGGGCAGGGAACCGACGGCGTCGAGTATTTTGGTGAAAAAGGCGCGGCCGGCGGCGGTGGCCGCGATGTCGAAGATCGTGGCATCAGAAAGACCCGCATCGCGGAGGCGCTGTGCGTCGGACGGCCCGATGGATGCCGCATCACGCGCGACGAGACGCGCGAAGCGAAGCATCTCGCGCTCGGCGGTGGCCAGGAAATCGAGTTTCTCCCCGGCAGCAATCGCGCGAATCTCGTCGTGATCGAAGAATCGGGTCAGCGCCGTACCATGGGCGAGGGCGCAACTCGTGTGACGCAGCTCGATCGCCGCGGCAAAGGTCACGAGTTCGAACGTGCGGTCGTCGAGGGGCCGGCGGATCTCCGCCAGCAGGCGGCCCCAGCGGGCCATCACCTCGGGTCGGTGACTGAACGATTTGGCGTAGTTCGGTACGTAGCCCCAGTGCTGTTGCTGGCGCTCGTACATGGCGAGGACGTCGCCCTCGGCATCTTCAGGTGAAACGGTATTTATGTAGCTCATTTGGGTTACCTCCTGACGTTGAAGTCTGGGAGGTAACCCCGGTCACAGTCCTTTCCATCTCAGGACCATTTCATGACCATTAGCGCACCGACAGCCCTTGCGCGGCATCTTTGGCTGCCGGCTCGAGGCCGAAGACCTTGCGCATGATGATCGCGGCGGGACAGAACCCGGTGAACGCCTGCTGGAACAGGTTGGCGCCCACGAACACGGTGAGCCAGGCGAACCCGGGATGAACAAACCAGGTCAGCGCGACGGAAAGCAACACCATGATGCCCGCGAACGCCTCGACGGCTTTTTCCAGCGATAGCTTGTTGGTCATTTGTCATCTCCTCTTGTCTTGTAGTAGTTGCTAGTATATTCGAATATACTAATGTAGCAATTAATAATATTCTATCATTGACATCTATTCCCTTCGGAAATTAGGATATATACTACTTTTCGTAGTACAAGAGATGAAAAGATGTTCGAAGCCCTTCAGAATCGCATGTTCCGCCAGGTCAACGGCGCATTCGCCGACAAGCTGCAGCGCCGCGGCCTGCGTCGCGCGATTGTCGTCATGACGATTGCGAGCGCCCTGCTCCTCGGCATCGCCATCGACTCCGGTGGCGATCGCGTCGGCTTCCTGGCGCTCGCCTCGATACCGTTCTGGCTGAGCATGGTGCTGCTCAATTTTTCGTTGCGCGGCATCTTCGAGCTCGACGACAAGAGACTCGATGAACACCAGATCGCGGTGCGCAACGCTGCCTACAAGACGGCTTACGGTTTCACACTGGTCTTTCTCGTCCTGGTGGCGACCATCGCCGCGGCACTCGGTCCCGGCCGGGTCGAAATGTTTGCCCTGGCGGCTGTGGCATTCGTCATTTGTGCCGTCGCTCCGCGTCTGATTACCGCGTGGCGAACGGAGGACGGCAATGACGTCGACTAAGGAAGTCGCGTTCTACAACCGGTTGAAGTTGTTGCGTACCGAGCGCGGGGTGTCGCGCAAGGAACTGGCCGATGCCGTCGGCGTGCACCCGCAAACCATCGGCTATATCGAGCGGCGCCAGTACAACCTGAGTCTGGACCTGGCTTTTCGGCTGGCGGGCTACTTCGATGTCAGC
>Ga0316576_10002744_pt1 | contig 10093 bp, 10 predicted proteins | sample S0NA_FD_203075 | JGI IMG/M metagenome (GOLD analysis project Ga0316576, IMG submission 203075) | Rhizosphere microbial communities from salt marsh grasses in Alabama, United States - S0-2_050615r3r5 | ecosystem: Host-associated > Plants > Roots > Rhizosphere | place: USA: Alabama | collected... | reverse complement strand
GCCGGGAGATCGTGAAGCGGTAGCGGCGGCGGGGACCGACCCGAGGGGAACCGGCGCCTCACAGTGAGGAGACACAGGTCAGAAACGTGATGCTCCTCGTGGACCGCTTCGTGGTTCTTCGTGTTTATCGTGTTTCAATCCGAACGCGTCCGGCATCGTGCCCTGGAACTCGACGAGGTCGGTAGGCTCTCACTGTGCGGGTCTGGAAACGATCGCACACGGAGGAACCGATGAAGTCCAAACGCCCGATCCTGATTGCCGCCGCCATCGCCACGCTGTTCTTTGCAGCCAGCCCGGCCGCCTTCGCCGTCGAGGACGGTGTTCTCTCCCTTGAGGTCCTCGTCAACGGCGCACCCCTCGGCGAGCTTCCTGCGCGGGGCACGACCTACATCGAGGCCGTACGTCACGCCGAGTACGCGCTCCGCCTCCGTAACAGGACCGGTCGCAGGCTGGCCGTGGCACTTGCCGTGGACGGCCTCAACACGATCGACGCCAAGACCACCGATCCGGGAGCTGCCAGCAAGTGGGTGATTGACCCTTGGCAGACCATCACGATCGAGGGTTGGCAAATCGGCCCCGACGCCGCGCGCAAGTTCTTCTTCACCTCCGAGGACAAGAGCTATGGCGCCTGGCTCGGCAAGACCTCCAACCTCGGGGTCATCGAAGCCGTGGCCTTCCGCGAGTTCGTGCCGCCGCCCCGCCCTGAACCCGTGCTTCGCGATGGTGGAAAAGGAGCCCGGGAAGGAAGTGCCGCTGAATCGGCGGGGCCGAAAGCCAGAATCAAGAGGCTCCCGGTTCCCGATCCCTGTCCGTCCGACGATCTTGCCGCCACAGGGATCGGTCGCAAGATCGACAACCCCGTGCAACGCGTGCAACTGCAGCTCGAGTCCCACCCGGCCACGCACCTCCGCCTGCGGTACGAGTACCGGGACCAGCTCGTCAGCCTGGGCGTCCTGGTACCGTCGGACGAGGAGCAGGCGCTCGCCCGCCGCGAACGAGCGCGCGGCTTCGAGGGCTTCGAGTTCGCGCCCGATCCTTGGGACGGACGGTAGGGCTCACGCGAGCACAGACACTGAAGCCCGGGCGGTCGCGCCCGGGCTTTCTGTCAGTCGGTGTGTGTGGTCTATCCCTGAGCGGCCTTGAGGTTCGCCGACACCCGGTTCCAGTCGACAACGTTCCAGAAGGCGCCGACATAGTCCGCCCGGCGGTTCTGGTAGTTCAGGTAGTAGGCGTGCTCCCACACGTCGAGCCCGAGCACCGGCCTGAGACCATCGGAGATCGGCGAGTCCTGATTGGCGGTGGACGAAACGATCAACTTGCCGCCGGCGTCGAGGGACAGCCAGGCCCAACCGGAACCGAAGCGGCTCATGGCGGCGCCTGCGAAAAGCTTCTGGAAGGCCTCGAATGACCCGAACTCTCCGCGAATCGCATCGGCCAGCGCTCCGCTCGGAGCGCCGCCGCCGGAACCGCTGAGAAGGGGCCAGAAGAACGAGTGGTTGGCGTGGCCGCCGCCGTTGTTGCGCACGGCGGTACGAATGTCCTCCGGAATGCTCGCGAGGTCGGCGAGCAGGCTGTCGAGGGAGCGGTCGTAAAGCTCCGGGTGCTTGTCGAGGGCGGCGTTGAGGTTCGCGACATACGCGGCGTGATGCTTGCCGTGGTGGATCTCCATGGTTCGCGCGTCGATGTGGGGCTCGAGCGCGTCGAAGGCGTACGGAAGGGCGGGAAGCTCGTGTTTGGCCATCGGTTCCTCCTGGGCTGAGTGTTTGTGTGGGCGGCCGTCGCTCGGATGTGGCGGTCGGCACGTTGGGAACAAGTCTCAATCCCAGTAAATAATTCCCCCTGAGGCCAGGGACGATGATCTCCCAGTGCTCGTTACATCGTCGTCCATCCGCCCTGATCGCGTTTCCTCGCATCGGGGTGCTCGACGACCTGTCACGAACGCCTCCGCGCGCCAAGCTGAGCAAGCCCGGTCAGCATCGGCGCCTCGTCGCCCTCGCGACGAAACCTCATGGATAGTCCGTGTCAAACCGTTCGCGAGTACGTCGGTCCGTTGCCGTCCGTGCGCTTCAGGTACGCGTCGAACGGCATGCAGACGTTACGCAGGAAGAAGCGGCCGGCGGGTGTGACCGTCAAGCCAGCGTCGTCGATCTCGACCAGGCCGTCGGCGGTCATCGGCTGAAGCTCGACGAAGGCGTCCGCAAAGTGCGCCTGCGGGTCGACGCGGAGCTCCTGCTCGACCCACCGGAAGGGCAGGGAGAGGGTGCAGATGATGCGGTGGATGACGGCTTGCCGAAGCTCGTCCTCTGGGTTTCGGGCGATGCCGCGCTCGATCGGCATACGGCCGTCGCGGACCTGCCGCTCGTAGGCGGCGAGTCTCCTGTGGTTGGCAGCATAGGCGCCCGCGACATCGCCGATCGCAGTGACCCCGACGCCGATCTGGTCGCTCGCGGGCATCACCGTGTACCCCATGAAGTTACGATGGACGTGTCCTTCGTCGAGGGCTCGTGCGAGCTCGTCGCCGGGACGCGCGAAGTGGTCGAAGCCGACGAAGGCGTAGCCCGCCGTCACCAGCTCGCGGGCGGCGCCGACGAAGAGGGAGAACTTGTCCCAGCCTCTGGGGAGTGACGACTCATCGAGCCGTCGCTGGTGGGGCTTGATCCAGGGGACGTGCGCGTAGGAGAAACACGCCAGACGGTCGGGTGAGAGCTCGTCGATGACGGTCCGAACGCAGTGTCGGAATCCGTCCTCGGTCTGCAGCGGCAGGCCGTAGATGAGGTCGATGTTGACCGAGGCGAAGCCGAGCCGGCGGGCCTCGACGACCCGTTCCCTTGTGAGCTCCAGCGGCTGGATGCGTTTGACCGCGCGCTGCACCTCCGGGTCGATGTCCTGGAGGCCCATGGAGATCCTGTTGAAGCCGAGACGGGCGAGGGTGGCCAGGTGGTCGGGCGTGGTGACGCAGGGGTCGATCTCGATGGCGACCTCGGCATCGGGGGTGAGGGGGAAGCGCCGAATGATCGCAGCAAACAGGCGTTCACACTGGCCGGGCGACAGGTAGGTCGGCGTGCCGCCGCCCCAGTGGAGCTGGTTGAGAGTGCGGCGCGGCCCGAGGGCGTCGGCGAGGGCATCGAGCTCGCTCTCGAGGGCCTCGAGGTACGGCTCCTCGGGTCCCCGCCGAGGCGAGATCACGACATTGCAGCCGCAAAAGCTGCACCGCGCTTCACAGAAAGGAAGGTGAACGTACATGGAGAGCGGCTCGCCGGTGCGCCGGGCTGCGGTCCGGAGACGTTCGCGGTACGCCGCTTCGTCGAAGTCCGTGTGGAAGTGAGGGGCGGTGGGGTACGACGTGTAACGCGGACCCGGGCGGTCGTACTTCGCCAACAGGTCGGGCGTCAAACCCGAAAGGTCGAGCAGGGTCTTCACGGCAGCACCGGCCTTATGTGATTATGGCGAATCATGAACTCTAAATTAAGAATTATGAATTTCATGACGATGTTTCTCTACTTACTATTCATAATTCGTAGCTCATCATTCATGATTCCTCGTAGCGGTAGCGCTGCACGGTCTGGACGAAGGCCGCGACCGCGCTGACCGGCACGTCGGGCGTGACGCCGTGGCCGAGGTTGGCGATGTAGCCGCGACGAGGCGCTGCGGCGAGCATGGCCATGGTCCGGTGGCGGATAGCGTCGTCGGGGCCCATCAGGACGCCCGGGTCGAGGTTGCCCTGAAGCGCATGGTCGGGCAGGGCTCGCGTCGCCATGTGGAGATCCGCGCGCCAATCGAGACCGATGACCTCGCAAGGCATGTCGCGCATGTCGTGAAGCAGATGGGAGCCGCCGTTGGCGAAGTAGATGCGCGGGACGCCGAGGTCGGCGACAGCCTCGAGCAGCCGCCGGGCCGGCCGCAGGGCCCAGCGCCGGGCGTCGGCGGCGCCGAGGGCGCCGACCCAGGAGTCGAAGATCTGAACCGCCTGGGCGCCGTGAGCGACCTGATCGCGGAGGTAGCCGGCCATGGCCTGAGCGATCCGGTCGACGAAATCGTCGAAGGTCTTGGGGTGGTGAAGCGCGAAGGCCTTGGTGCGGGAGAAGGACTTGGATGTCGCGCCCTCGACCAGGTAGGTGGCGAGTGTCCACGGTGCGCCGCAAAAGCCGATGAGCGCGGTGGCGGGGTCGAGCGCGGCCCGGACCCGCGCGAGGGTCTCGTCCAGGAACTCGGTCCCGCGCCACGGGTCGGGGAAGTGCAGCCGGTCGAGGTCGGTCGGTTCCCGGATCGGATTGGCGATGTGTGGTCCCGGATTGAAGTCGAGCTCGATACCGGCGGGGACTAACGGGGTCAGGATGTCGGAGAACACGATCGCGGCATCGAGCTCGTAGCGGCGGATCGGTTGCAGGGTGACCTCGGCGGCGACCTCGGGCGTCGTGCACATGGTGAGGAAGTCGCCCGTCCGAGTCCGGAGCTCGCGGTACTCGGGCAGGTACCGTCCCGCCTGCCGCATCATCCATACCGGCGGCCTGTCCACCGGCTCTTTCCGGCACGCCATCAAGAAGCGGCTCGATCGCGTTCCCGATCCCGTGTCCAACGTCATGCCAGGACCTCCCCGACCGCCCCGTCGAAGGCCGCGACGGTCTGGTCGATCACCGTCTCGTCGTGCGCGGTGGACACGAATACGACCTCGTAGGCTGACGGAGCCAGGTAGACGCCCCGGTCGAGCAGCGCTCCGTGGAGCTTCGCGTAGCGTCCGGCGGCCTCGGGTGCGATGGCCTCGGCGGTCAGAGGCGGGGGACCTTCCTGCAACGCGAGCCAGAGGATCGAGCCGACACGGACCACCGACCAGGGAAGGTCGTGATGGGAGAACGCCGCGCGGATGCCCTCCTCGAGCCGGGACCCGAGCTCGTTGAGCCGGCGCCAGGCACGACCGTCGTCGGCGAGCAGAGTGCGAAGGGTCGCGGTCCCCGCGGCCATGGCCACTGGGTTCCCGGACAAGGTACCCGCCTGGTAGATCGGCCCGAGGGGTGCCAGCTGCTCCATGTGCTCACGGCGGCCACCGTAGGCACCGACGGGCATGCCGCCGCCGATGACCTTGCCGTAGGTCACGAGGTCGGGCTCGATACCGTAGTGGCCGGCGGCGCCGGCCGGGCCGAGTCGAAAGCCGGTGATGACCTCGTCGAGGACGAGCATGGCGCCGTGCCGTGTGCACTCCTCGCGCAGCGCAGCGACGAAGGATGGAGACTGGGGGAGCAGTCCGTTGTTGGCCGGGACACCCTCGATCAGCACTGCCGCGACGCGGTGGCCGTGCTCGGCCATCAGGGCACGGAACGCGGTCTCGTCGTCGAGGGGGAGCAGCAGGGTGTGGCCGGCGGATGCTGCCGGAACACCGGCCGACGACGGCGTGCCGAAGGTGGCGAGACCGGATCCCGCCGCCACCAGCAGGTAGTCGGCGTGGCCGTGGTAACAGCCGGTGAACTTAACGATCGCATCACGGCCGGTGACGCCGCGGGCGAGCCGGACCGCCGACATCACCGCTTCGGTGCCCGACGACACGAAGCGGACCATCTCGAGGAAAGGAACGGTGTCGACGACGCGCTCGGCGAGCTCGACCTCGGCCTCGCACGGCGCACCGTAGGACATGCCCCGGGCCGCGGCTCGCTGCACCGCGACGACGACCTCAGGGTGGGCATGGCCGAGGATCAACGGTCCCCAGGAACCGACGTAGTCGATGAAGCTGCGGCCGTCGGCGTCGGTGAAGCGGCAGCCCGAGGCCTCGGCGTAGAACAACGGCTCGCCGCCCACCGACCGGAAGGCGCGGACCGGCGAGTTGACACCGGCGGGCATCAGCTCGCAGGCACGGCGGTAGAGCTCGCGGGATCGGGGGCCGGCGGTCACAACCAGCCTTCCCGGAGCGCCTGCCGGCCATGGTAGGTGATGAGGATGTCGGCCCCAGCACGACGGAAGGCGTGCCAGTTCTCGAGCACGATGGCGCGCTCGTCGATCCAGCCCCGAGCGGCGGCGGCCTTGACCATGGAGTACTCGCCCGAGACGTTGTACACGGCGAGGGGGAGCGGGAAGGCCTCGGCAAGATCGCTGACGATGTCGAGGTAGGCGAGGGCCGGCTTGACCATGAGGATGTCGGCGCCCTCCTCGACGTCGAGCTGAGCCTCGAGCATCGCCTCGCGGCGGTTGCGGGCATCCATCTGGTACGAGCGCCGATCGCCCATGGCGGGGGCGGAGTGCGCGGCCTCGCGGAACGGACCGTAGTAGGCAGAAGCGTACTTCACCGAGTACGACATGATCGCGGTCTCCACGAGACCGTCCTCGTCGAGGGCATCGCGGATCGCGGCGACCCGACCGTCCATCATGTCCGATGGGGCGACCACGTCGGCGCCGGCCCGAGCGTGGGACAGTGCCATCGCGGCGAGGTGGGGGAGGCTCGAGTCGTTGTCGATACGTCCGTCGACGATGAGGCCGCAGTGGCCGTGGTCGGTGTAGGCGCACAGGCAGACGTCGGTCATCACCAGGAGGTCGGCGCCGAAGCGGCCCTTGAGGGCAGCGACAGCCTCGGCGACCAGGTTGCCGTCGGCCGATGCGGCGTGCCCCTCCGGGCCCTTGTCGGCCTCGTCGGGAACGCCGAACAGGAGCACCGAACGGACCCCGAGGTCGAGGTCCGAAGCGACGGTCTCGACCAGCCTGTCGACGGACTGGTGGTCGATGCCGGGCATGGCGTCGATGGCTTCCGAGATGCCGTGTCCGGGCACCACGAAGTGGGGTTGGACGAGCATCCCGGCGTCGAGGCGGGCCTCCGCGACGAGGTCGCGCAGCACCGCCGAGGCGCGCAGGCGGCGGGGTCTCATGATCAGGTCCGGCATAGCTCCTCCGCGAGGGATTCCATGGTTGGTCGATCGGGTGTAAGACAGTCGACGCCGAGTGCCCTGGCCGCGTCCTGGGTGGTCGGTCCGAGGGCCCAGTGGGCGTGTGGCAAAGGCCGTCCGCCCACTGCGGCAAGGTACAGCGAGACGGCCCGAGGCGATGTCACGATCACTCCGTCGAGGTCGGGTGCGAGGGTCGGGAGATCCTCGGAGGGCGTAGCCCGCATGCGGTACACCACGACCGGAACCACCGTGAAGCCGGCACGGCCGAGGGCGTCCGGCAGCTCGGGCCGACGGTCGTGGCCGCAGGCGAAGATCACGGTTGACCGAGACGCGCCGAGTCGCTCGGTGACGGCCTCGGCGAGCCCGAGACCGGTTCCCGGTCCGACCAGCGCGGGCTCGAGCCCGGCCGCGAATGCCGCCGCTGCGGTTCCGTCCCCAATCACCGCCAGCGGCAGGTCGAGCAGGTTCTCGGTGTCACGTTCGCGACACTGTTGCACGAAGCGTGCGGGCGCCCTCGGCGAGGCCATCATCAACCACGGCTCGGCAGCCGCAACCTCGACGTGCTGAAGGACGGTGCGCCAGCCGCTAAGGTCGGCCACGTCCTCGACGCGGAGGACCGGGTACGGCCAGAGGACGATGTCGTGAGGGTCGAGGAGGGTCTGGAGCTCGGTGCAGTCGGCCGGCTGGCGGGTGATCAGCAACCTGCGCGTCATGGTGGATCGAGCTCCGGGGGCGCGAGTCGGAGGGCCTCGAAGCATGCCGCAGCCGCGATCTCGGGCTCCGGTGCAACGGCGCCGACCCGGGACACGACTGCGCGGGTCAGGGCATCGTCGACGGCGCCGAGGGCGGCCTGGAGGCGAATCCCGCCATCCACGGCGACCGCGAGGCAGCCCAACGGAAGGTGGCAGCCGCCGCCGAGGAGCTCGAGCAACCGCCGTTCAGCCGTCACCTTGCGTGCGACCTCGGGGTCGTGGAGTGCCGTGAGCGGTCGTGTCCGGGGATCGTCGCGACGGGTCTCGATCGCGAGAGCGCCCTGACCGGGCGCCGACAGCATCACCTCTGGAGGCAACTCGACGACATCGAGACCGTCGAGGTCGAGTGCGAGACGGCCGAGCCCGGCGGCGGCGAGCACAACAGCGTCGTAGTCGCCACGGCGCAGCTTGTCGACCCGGGTCGGCACGTTGCCGCGCAGGGCCTTGATCGCAAGCTCCGGGCAGCGCTCGAGAGCCTGTGCGGCGCGCCGCAGCGACGACGTCCCGAGGACAGCGCCCGGCTCGAGGCCGAGTGGGTTGAGGGCGGTCGACCGGATCACCCCAGTGGGGGCGAGCAGCACATCGGCGGGATCGGTGCGCTCGGGGATGGCCACGATCTCGAGGCCGTCCGGCTCCTCGGTGGGTAGGTCCTTGAGCGAGTGAACCACCAGATCGACGCGGTCGTCAGCGAGGGCGTCCTGGAGCTCCTTCGTGAAGAAGCCCTTGCCCTCCATCTTGGCGAACGCGACGTTCTGGATCCGATCGCCTCGGGTCTTGACGATCTCGATGGCGCACTTGATCCCGAGCCGTTCGCCGATGACGGCCGACACCCGTCGCGCCTGCCACAGGGCGAGCTCGGAGCCGCGGGTTCCGAGGCGCAGGAGAGGGTTCATTCGGGGTCGCTCCCGTCCCGCTCGGGGTCGCCGTCGAGCCCGGCCATGAAGCCGTCGATAACTGCGCTCGAGTGATGCCAGGCGGCGCCCTTGAGGCCGCGCAGCGGCACCTGGACGAGACGTTTGACAAGGCCCCGGGCCATGCGCTCGACCTCGTCCCGATCGTCCTCGCTCAGGTGGGGAAGCTTGCGACTCAGGGTGTGGGCCACGGCGCGCTCGGCGACCTCCTGGAAGCTCGAGCGCAGCCGTTGGGCGGCCGGGGACAGCTCGCGGTCGAGCAGGTGGCGGCGGAGGGTCTGGAGCTGGTGATCGACGAGCCTCTCGCAACGGTCCATCTCGGCCATGCGGAGCTGGCGGTTCCGATCGGCCTCGTCGCGCATCTCCTCGATCCCGTGGAGGTCGACGCCGTGGATGGCGCGGGCGTCGGGATCCAGGTTCGGGGGCATTGCGAGGTCGATCAGGAGCAGCCGCTCATCGTCGTCGAGCTGGGCTCGCAGCGAGGCGACCCGGTCTCGTGTGAGCATGATCTGATCCGACGCGGTTGCGGCCACCACCAGGCCGACGGTCGGTGGGTTGGCCAGGGTCGCCTCCATGAACAGGGCCTCGGCCTCGGGATCGTCCGCCACCAATGTGCGGGCACGCTCCGGGGTCCGGTTGGCGACCAGAACCCGACGGTTCGGGTCGGCGTTTCGGATCAGGCGCAACGCCTGGCCGGCCATCTCGCCGGCGCCGAGGATGAGGGCCGGCGCCGAGGAGGCCTCGAGGTGGTCGTGGAGCCGACGCTCGACGAGCGTCACGAGAGAAACGGGGCGACGCGTCAGCTCGGTTTCGGTCCGGATGCGTTTGGCGAGATGAAAGGCCTCGTGAAAGGTCTGGTCGAGGATCCCGCCGAGCATGCCGGTCGCGTGGGCGCGTTCGTGGGCCTCCTTGGCCTGGCCGGTGATCTGGGCCTCGCCGACCATCATCGAGTCAAGGGCGGCGGTGACTCGAAACAGGTGCCGGACCGCTGCGCGTCCGAAGTGGATGTAGAGGTGGTCGTCGTCCGGGAGCTGGGTCGTCCCGTCGGTGAGGTCGGTCAGCGAGCGTCGGAGGTGGAAGAGCAGAGGATTCGTGTGGATCCGGGTCTCGCCGCGGAAGTAAAACTCGACGCGGTTGCAGGTGCCGAGGTAGACGAGCTCGGTGAAACCTGCGAGCTTGGCGAGCTCGGTGAGCTGATGGTGGTCGAAGTCGGCAGGCAGGGCGGCATGCGCGAGCTCGTCCACGTGGGCGGTCCTGTAGCTGGTTCCGACGAGTCCGATGCGGTCCAATCCAGCCTCTCCTTCGGGCTGTGATGATAGCGGAGATGGCTTCTCGTTTGGTCACAGGGGGGTAAATCCTGTTTCTTCCGTACCCGAGCCTGGGGAACGTGAAACCCTCCCACACCCCCACGTTCCTGCTACCATGCCCGAAGCGCTTCAGATCAACGCTGGACGGGAGGGTGAACGCGAACCATGAACCTGACGGAAGGTCTCTACAGCTCGACCCTCGGCAAGAAGATCCTGATGGCGGTGACCGGCATCATCCTGTTTCTGTTCGTCGTCGGTCA
>Ga0316576_10002743_pt1 | contig 10096 bp, 8 predicted proteins | sample S0NA_FD_203075 | JGI IMG/M metagenome (GOLD analysis project Ga0316576, IMG submission 203075) | Rhizosphere microbial communities from salt marsh grasses in Alabama, United States - S0-2_050615r3r5 | ecosystem: Host-associated > Plants > Roots > Rhizosphere | place: USA: Alabama | collected... | reverse complement strand
GGATCGGCGCGCAGCGCCTCCCACTGATCGCGGTGCTCGCACAGCAGCCTGATCGTCTCGGTGAGCAGCTTGGTGGTCGTCTCGTTCCCGGCGACGAGCAGCTGCTGGACGATGCTGAGCATCTCGGGCATGTCGAGCGGCCGCTTGTCCTCGACGTCGTCGTCATCGTCGTCGATGCGCGCCTCGACCAGTCGGGTCAGCAGATCGTCCTGCGGGTGCAGGCGCCGCTGCTCGAGCTCGGCGGCGAAGTAGTGCTGGAACTCGTTGACGCCGCGCTCGGCGGCGATCCGCTCGTCGAGGGAGATGTTCGTGCCGATGCCCGCGATCGAGTCGTCGGACCACCGCTTGAAGTCGTCCAGCCGGTCGTCGGGGACGTTGAGCGCCCGGGCGATCACCTCGACCGGCAACGGGACGGCGAACCGGGAGACGAACTCGATGCTGCCCGCATCGATCCACGAGTCGATCAAGCGGGTGGTGATCGCCCGGATCTCGGGTTCGAGCTCGGCGACGACCTTGGGGGTGAACGCCTTCGACACGAGCCGCCGGTAGCGGGTGTGCTCCGGCATGTCGACGGTGAGCATCGTCCCGACGCGCGGGTAGCCCTCCTCGATGACGTCGATCATCCGTTGCCGCGCCTCCTCGTGGAGTGGCATGCCCGTGATCCCGAACGCCGACGAGTAGGTGTCGGGGTCGCGGAGGATCTGCAGCACGAGGTCGTGGCGCGTCACCAGGTACATGCCGAGCGGCTCGTTGAAGATCACGGGCGCCTCGTCGCGCATGCGGGCATAGTGCGGGAAGGGGCACTGCAGCGCGTCGGGATCGAAGGGGTTGAACTGGGCGAGGTCGGTCATGGCCGGGTTCCTCTCATCCTGTGGGGTCGCGATGTCGGTCGGTGGTCAGGTGCCGGCGAGACGGTCGACGATCGGGCCGACCGAGTCGAGGGCGTCGAGGCCGAAGGTGATGTAGCTGATGCCGTAGGTCTCGCGGCGCTCCTGCAGCTGCTCGCAGATCGAATCGACCGAGCCGACCAGCCCGTGGGGGTGGACGCCGAGCTCGTCGGCGGTGAGCCCCAGCATCGGGGCCATCCGGTCGAGCGTCGTGGCGCGGTCGTCGGTGACGATGGTGAAGTAGGCGCCGATCTCGATCTCCAGCTCGTCGAAGCGGTCGCCGGCGCCCTCGCGGATCCACCCGATCTTCTGCCTCGTGAGGTCGGCCGTGCTCGTGCCGATGCCCGCCGGGCCCAGCTTGCCGGAACGGTTGTCGAAGTTGAGGCTGACGATGTCCGCCTCCCGGCCGGCGAGGCGGAGCACCCGCGGCGCCCCTCCCCCGAGCATCAACGGTGGCTGCCCCGACGGCGGTGTCGGCACGCCCTCGAACCCGACCGCGTGGACGTGCGCTCCGTCGAGGTCGATCTCGCCCGCACCGAAGTGGGCGCGCAGCAATCCGATCACCTCGGCGAGCCGATCGATGCGCACGCCCGCCGGGTCGAAGGGGATGCCCATCGCCTCGTACTCGCCGCGCATCCAGCCGGCACCGAGCCCGATCTCCAAGCGGCCACCGGAGAAGAAGTCGAGGGTGGCCAGCTCCTTGGCGAACATCACCGGCTGCCGGTAGTCGACGCAGAACACCCGCGCCCCGATGCGGATCGTCTCGGTCGCCTCGGCGGCGACGGCCATGGCCGGCACGGCGGCGACGTCCTGCACGGGATGGTTGGTGGCGGCCAGCGCCGGCCCCGGTCCGATCACGTGGTCGGCGACGCTGAACGTCGAGAACCCCATGTCCTCCGCCCGGCGCGCCTGCTGGCGCCAGGCGTCGGCGCTCGGCGCGCTGTAGCTCTGGAGCCCGAACCGGAACCGTCTCATCGCACCCGACCTTCCCTCTCCCCGTTCGCCGGTCGATCCCCGGCGCCCGCCGCGACGGAGGGGTCGACGGCGGGTTGCTTCGTGACTTACTTTAGGATCGTACGGAAAATATCCGACGGATGCCCAATCGGACGTCCGCGAGCCCAGGGGAACACATGACGACCACGTCGACGGAGCGCTCCGCGCCGACCATCGAGACCGCGCACACGTTCTGCCGCGTGTGCCACGCCAGCTGTCCGATGGAGGTCGACGTCCAGGACGGACGGGCAGTCGCCGTGCGCGGCGTGGCCGACGATCCGCTCTTCGAGGGCTACACCTGCATCAAGGGCCGTCAGCTCCCCGACCAGATGGCCCACCCGGACCGCATCCGACGTCCGCTGCGACGCCGGGCGGACGGCACCTTCGCCGAGGTGACCAGCACGGAGGCGCTCGACGGGATCGCCGCCGAGCTGCGCCGGATCATCGACACCTACGGCCCGCGGGCGGTCGCCTCCTACACCGGCACCGGCGGCTACCAGAACTCGGTCGCCGTTCCCGCCGCACGAGCGTTCCACCAGGGCATCGGGTCGACGTCGTTCTACACCTCGGTCACGATCGACCAGCCCGCCAAGGGCACCGCTCCGATGCGTCTGGGCACCTGGGAGGCCGGCTACCAGAACTTCCGCGACGCCGACGTCCTGCTGGCGATCGGCTACAACCCGATGGTCTCGTCGTACGGTCCCGTCGGTGGCCTCCAGGGCACGAACCCGTTCACCGTCCTGCGACGGCGCAAGCAGGAGGGCATGAAGCTGATCGTGGTCGACCCGCGCCGTACCGAGCTCGCCGCCCAGGCCGACATCCACCTCCAGGTCAAGCCGGGTGAGGATCCGGCGCTGCTGGCAGGGATGATCCGGGTCGTCCTCGACGAGCACCTGCACGACCACGAGTTCTGCGACCGGTGGGTCGACCAGCTCGACGAGCTCGGGATGGCGGTCGAGGCGTTCGCGCCCGCGCTGGTCGCGGCGCGCTGCGAGATCGACGCCGACGACCTCGTCGCCGCGGCGCGGCTGTTCGCCGCGGGGCCACGTGGCACCGCCGGCACCGGTACCGGCCCGAACATGGCCAAGCACTCCAGCCTCACCGAGCACCTCACGATGGTGCTCAACACGATCTGCGGACGCGTGCTGCGCGAGGGCGACGAGGCGGAGAGCGGGTGGCTGCTCTACCCGCCGATGCGTCGCCGGGCGCAGGTGGTTCCTGCACGCCCGCCCGCCAGGGGGCCCCGCGCCCGCGTCCGCGACCTGCGCGGCTACATCGGCGAGATGCCCACCGCCACGCTCGCCGAGGAGATCCTGACGCCCGGCGAGGGCCGCATCCGTGCGCTGATCGTCAGCGGCGGCAACCCGGCGGTGGCCTTCCCCGACCAGGAGCTGACGCTGCGGGCTCTGCGCGACCTCGAGCTGCTCGTCGTCGTCGATCACCGGATGACGGCGACGGCCGAGTTCGCCCACTACGTGCTGGCGCCGACGCTGTCGCTCGAGCGCGCCGACGTCCCCCACCTGATGGACCGCTGGTTCCGCCAGCCGTACACCAACTACACCGACGCGATCCTCCCCCGCGACGGCGACGTGCTCAACGAGTGGGAGGTGTTCTGGGAGCTCGCCTCGCGCCTCGGCACGACGCTGCCGCTGCCCGGCGGATCGCCCGACATGGAGGTGCGGCCCGACGACCACGAGATCATCGAGCGGGCCTACGCCGGCTCCCGCCTCCCGATGGACGACGTGCGGCGCAGCCGCCGCCAGGTGCACCCGCAGCTGGCGATCCGCGTCGAGCCCGCCGACCCCGACGCCACCGCCAGGTTCACCCCGGCGCCCGAGGACTTGATGTCCGAGCTGCGCGACATCCTCGACGAACCCGACCCGTCGGCGTCCGGCGAGTACCCGTTCCGGCTCGTCAGCCGGCGGTTGAAGCAGGTGCTCAACTCGCTCGGCACCGAGCTGCCGGCGCTCGCCCGCAAGGGCACCACCAACCACGCCTACATGCACCCCGACGACCTCGCCCAGCTCGGCGTCGCGTCCGGCGGGCTCGTGCGGATCCGCTCGGAGCGGGCGGCGATCGTGGGCGTCGCCCGGCCGGCCGACGACGTGAAGCGCGGCGTCATCTCGATGGCCCACTCGTGGGGCGGGTCCTCGCTCACCGACGAGAAGGTGCGCGACGTCGGCACCCCCACCAACCGGCTGGTCAGCACCGACCGCGACTACGACCCCGTGACCGGCATGGTGGTGCAGAGCGCCATCCCCGTCGCCGTCGAGGCGGTCGTCGACGACGGCTGACCGGGCCGACCCGGGGGACCGCCTGGTCCGGCGGTGGGTTCAGGCGGAAGGGTCGACCAGGACCTTGATCTCGTCGGATGCACCGCCGGCGAGGTCGGCCAGCGTCGCGTCGAGCCCGTCGAGACCGACCGTCGCGGTGTGCAACGGCTCGAGGCGCACCCGCCCGTCGGCGATCATGCCCATCGCCATCTCGAACTCCTCGTGGAAGTAGGCCAGCGAGGCGGCGACGTTGATCTCCTTCACCAGCCACGAAGCCGGGGAGATGCTGGCGTCCTGGTCGGCGAGCCCGATCAGGCACATCGATCCACCGCGCCGAGCCAGGTCGACCGCCGCCTGCACGGCGAAGGGCCGCCCGACGCACTCGTAGACGATGTCGGCACCGAGCCCGTGCGTGCGCTCCATGATCGCCTGCTGGGCGTCGCCGCCGGGAGCGACCGCGACGTGTGCGCCGAGCTCGACGGCGAGCGCCCGGCGCCGCGCGTTGGGCTCGACCACCACCACCTGGCCGGCGCCCGCCGCGGCGACCCACTGCAAGGTCGTCAACCCGATCGGTCCCGCTCCCTGGACGACGGCGACGTCACCGAGGCGAGGCGGCATCATCCGCACGGCGTGGAAGGCGACCGTCGCCGGCTCGACCTGTGCGGCCTGCAGGTCGGTCAGGCCGGCGTGGGTGGGCACGACACGGTCGGCGGCGACGGCGAGGCGCCTGGCGAAGCCGCCGTGCGGTGGCGCCATCGGGTCGCGGCCGATGGCGCTGGCGAACGCCGTGAGGCACCGGTCCGCCTGGCCGGCGCGACAGGCGGAGCAGCGGCCGCAGGCCGGCGCTGCGGCGACCACCACCCGGTCCCCCTCGGACAGCTGCGACACCTCGTCGCCGACCGCCGACAGCGTGCCGCACCACTCGTGGCCGCAGATCGCCGGGGCGTACGGCTGGCCCGACTGGTAGGCGTGGATGTCGGTCCCGCAGACGCCGCAGTAGGCGATGTCGACGACCACGCCGCGCGGCGCAGGGACGGGGTCGGGGAACTCGCGGATCTCGAGCGTCTGGCGTCCGGTGATCAATGCAGCGTCCATGCTTGCCATACTTACTGAATGAACTGTCGGGAACTACACCGGAAGGGTGGACAACGATGAGCCTCGTCGTGGTCGAAGCAACGATCGTCGTCGACGCGGCGGGCCGCGACGAACTGGTCGCGACGTCCGCTCCCGTCCAGCAGGCGACGCGCGAGGAGGAGCGGGGTTGCATCGTGTACTGCTTCGCCGCCGACCCCGTGGACGACGACCGCATCCAGGTGTACGAGCTGTGGGAGTCCGAAGAGGCGCTCCAGGAGCACTTCGCCCATCCGAACTACACCGCCATGCGCGACCTGCTCGGATCCGGCGGCCTCGTCTCCGCCGTGAGCCGCAAGCACCGCGTCGACCGGACCGCCGACGTGTACGGACCCGACTTCACACCCAGCGGACACTTCGACTGACGAGCGCGAGGAAGCGATGACGACCACCGACCACATGTCCACGGCGTCGGCCACCCCGGCGGCGCCCCGCTCGCCGGGCGTCTCCTACCAGGAGCTGCTCGACGCCGACACCCATCCGGTTCCCGACGTGCTGCGGCTCGAGTCGCCGCGGTACCTGGGCTCGGCCGACATCCCCGCCGATCGCTACACGTCCCGCGAGTGGCACGACCTCGAGCGCGAACGGCTGTGGAAGCGGGTGTGGCAGTTCGCCTGCCGCGAGGACCACATCCCCGAGCCCGGCGACCACATCGTCTACGAGATCGCCGGCCTGTCGTACCTCGTGATCCGCACCACCGACGGCACGATCAAGGCGTACCCCAACGCCTGCCTCCACCGCGGCCGCCAGCTGAAGGACCACGAGGGGCACTGCTCGGAGATCCGCTGCTCGTTCCACGGGTTCGCCTGGACGCTCGAGGGTGCGCTCGCCGACGTGCCCGCCGCCTGGGACTTCCCGCACGTCGACCAGCGGCCCGACGACTTCTCGCTTCCCGAGTGCAGCACGGGCACCTGGGCCGGCTTCGTGTTCATCAACCCGGACCCCGACGCGGCCCCGCTGGAGGAGCACCTCGGCGAGCTGATCGAGCAGTTCGAGGTGTGGGACCTCGAGCACCGCTACGTCGAAGCGCACGTGTCGCGGGTGATCGAGGCCAACTGGAAGGTCGCCCAGGAGGCGTTCTGCGAGGCGTACCACGTCAACGCCACCCACCCGCAGATCCTCACCTACCTCGCCGACACCAACTCCCAGGTCGACGTGTGGGACCACTGCGCCCGGGTCATCACCGCCGGCGGGACGCCGAGCCCCCTGCTCGGGGAGGACCCGGGCATCGACGAGCAGGCGATCCTGCGAGCGATGATGGACGTCCGCGTCGACCAAGACGACCCGCTCCGGGTCCGGGAGGGCCAGACCGCTCGCGCCCTGCTCGCGGCGATGTCGCGCGAGCGCTGGCGGCGGGCGGCGGGCGACCGGGTCGACCAGATGAGCGACGCCGAGATGGTCGACTCGATCGACTACACGGTGTTCCCCAACTTCCACCCCTGGGGAGCGTTCAACCGCATCGTGTACCGCTTCCGCCCCAACGGCGACGACCACCGCAGCTCGGTCATGGAGTGCTTCTTCCTCTCCCCCTACCAGGGTGAGCGACCACCGCCTGCCCCCGAGCGGAGGCTCGGGGTCGACGACCCGTGGACCGACGCTCCCGAGCTCGGCATGCTCGCCAAGGTCTTCGAGCAGGACGTGTTCAACATGGCCAAGGTGCAGCGCGGGTTGGAGACGACCCGCAAGCCGGGCCTCACGCTGGCCAACTACCAGGAGTCGAAGATCCGCTGGCTGCACGACCTGCTCACGCGGTGGGTCGAGGAGGACGACCCGGGAGCCGACCGATGAACGGCATCGTGCACCCGTTCTCCGGCGCCCTCTACGAGCAGGACGGCGCGGGCAACATCCGCGTCACCGACGGCGACCGGTCGGGCACCTTCACGGTGCGCGGTCGGTGGCTCGAGGGCGAGCTGCGCGAGTGCGATCCGCAGCTCTGCGGCTGGGTCGGCGGTCCACAGGTGGGCGGCAGCAGCCGCGTCGCGAAGCAGACCTGACGTGCCCGACACGCCGCGCGTGCTCTCCGACCTCACCGCAGGGTGGCTGGCCGAGCAGCTCTCGACGCAGATCGACTCGATCGAGGTCGAGGAGATGTCGGCCGGTGTGGGATTCATGGGCCAGCTCGGGCGCGTGCGCCTCGACTCGCCCGACCCCGAGGCGCCGGCGTCCGTCGTGGTCAAGCTGCCGACGGCCGATCCGGGGGGCCGGGCGATGGGCGAGATGATGGGGGTCTGGGAGCGCGAGCACTGCTTCTATCGCGATCTGGCACCCCGGATGGCGGTCCGCGTGCCGATCGCCTACGTCAACGTCTCCGACCCGCCGTGCCTCGTGCTCGAGGACCTGTCGGCAGCGACGGTCGGTGATCACGTCGCCGGGGCCACCCTCGCCCAGGCGGAACGGGCGATCGACGAGCTGGCGCGCCACCACGCGGCGTGGTTCGAGCACCCGTTGCTGCCGACCCTGACCTGGATGCCCGGACTCGACCTCGAGACGGTCACCCCGCTCGCGGAGACCTTCGCCATCGGCTGGCCGAGCTTCCTGGAGCGGTTCGGTGACGAGCTCCCCGACCGCTGCCTGCGGTGGTGCGAGCGGTTCGCCGCCCAGCTCCCCGGATGGATCGCCGGGCACCTCGACGCCCCGGTCACGATGACCCACGGCGACTACCGGCTCGACAACCTGTTCTTCTTCGACGACGGCTCGCTGGCGATCATCGACTGGCAGCTGTCGATGCGGGCCCCCGGCCAGGCCGACTTCGTCTACTTCTGCGCCAACAACCTCGACGTGCCGACGCGGCGGTCCCACGAGGAGGCGCTGCTCCGCCGCTACGTCGAGGGCCTGCACGCCGGCGGCGTGCCCGCCGAGGCGATCAGCGTGGACTCCGTGCGTCAGGGGTACCTCGAAGGGCTCGTCTTCTACGCCGTCTCCTTCGGCGCCAGCCTGCTCACCATCGACCCGGCGAACGAGCGCGGCGCGGCGCTGTTCGAGGCGCTGGTCCAGCGCACGTTCAGCGCCGTCGACGACCTCGACGCGGGCCTCGCGCTCGGTTTCCCGGCGAGCGGTTGAGACCAGGACGCCACACCCCTTAACATCCGTTAGGTAAGTGTGGTAAACTGTGTTCAGTGATCGCCCCACCGGCCGGTCACCGGGGGACATGGAGAGGAGCGATGAATGTCGACGACTGACGAACGACCGGTCCACCTGCGCGGGAACTGGACACCCGTGCAGGAGGAGCGGACCATCACCGAGCTCGAGGTGACGGGCACGATCCCGGCCGAGCTCGACGGCCGCTACGTGCGCAACGGGGCCAACCCGGTGACGGGGTACAGCGACCATCCCTTCCTCGGCGACGGGATGATCCACGGTGTCCGCCTGCGCGACGGGCGCGCCGAGTGGTACCGCAACCGGTACGTCCAGACCCCCTTCGTGGCGGATCCGGACCGCCCCGTCATCGACATGGAGGCGAGCCTCACCGACATGACCTCGTCGAAGGCCAACACCAACATCATCGGCCACTCCGGCAAGCTGCTGGCCCTCGAGGAGGGACACTTCCCGTACGTGCTCGACGGCAACCTCGAGACCGTCGGACCCACCGACTTCGACGGGCGCCTGACCGGCCCGTTCACGGCCCACCCCAAGATCTGCGCCGAGACCGGCGAGCTGCTGGCGTTCGGCTACTCGCTGGTCGAGCCCCACCTCACCTACTTGCGGGTGTCCGCGGATGGCGCGCTCGTGCAGGTCGAGAACATCACCGTGGGCGGGCCGACGATGATGCACGACTTCAACGTCACCCGCAACAACGTGATCTTCATGGACCTTCCCGCCGTCTTCGATCTCGAGCTGGCGCTGCGCGGCGAGATGCCGATCCGCTGGAGCGACGACTACCCGGCTCGGCTCGGGGTGCTGCCGCGCACCGGCACCGATGCCGACGTCGTCTGGTACGACATCGACCCCTGCTACGTGTTCCACCCGATGAACGCCTACGAGGACGGCGACCGGATCGTCCTCGACGTGGCGCGCCTGCCGTACGTCTGGCGCGACGGCCCGATGGACTTCCCCGAGCCGGCCCTCCACCGCTGGACGATCGACACCGCCTCGGGAACCGTCGGCGACGAGCAGATCGACGACCTGCCGGCCGAGTTCCCCCGCGTGCCCGACGCCCGGGTCGGCCTGGAGCACCGCTACGGCTACATGATGGCGAACGCCGCGGCCGAGGCGTACGAGCAGCCGCTCAGCGCGGACGGCGCCGTCCTCAAGTACGACCTCGGGACCGGCCGCCGCGAGCAGGTGTCGGTGGGCCGGGGACGCCTCCCCGGTGAGTCCTCGTTCGTGCCCAAGGAGCACCCGACCTCCGAGGACGACGGCTACCTGATGACCTTCGTCTACGACGCCAACGTCGACGCCGGCGAGTTCGTCGTGTACGACGCCGCGTCGATGAGCGACGAGCCCGTCGCCACCGTCCACTTGCCACGGGTGCCGTTCGGGTTCCACGGCAACTGGGTGCCGAGCACGGTCGCCGACTGAACCATCGGCGACTCCACCACGCCACGACCACACGACCACCACCACGTCACGAACCAACTCCTTGGGGGACCTGCAATGCACCGAACCACCCGCTCCGCCCGCCCGCGGCTCGGCCGCTCGTTGAGCGCCGGGCTCGTCACGATGGCGCTCGTCGTCTCCGCCTGCGGCGATGATGACGACAGCGACAGCAGCGCCGACACCGACGCACCCGCCGAGACCGACGCACCTGTCGAGACCGAAGCGCCAGCGGACACCGAGGCACCCGCCGAGACCGACGCACCCGCCGAGACCGAC
>Ga0316576_10002742_pt1 | contig 10096 bp, 6 predicted proteins | sample S0NA_FD_203075 | JGI IMG/M metagenome (GOLD analysis project Ga0316576, IMG submission 203075) | Rhizosphere microbial communities from salt marsh grasses in Alabama, United States - S0-2_050615r3r5 | ecosystem: Host-associated > Plants > Roots > Rhizosphere | place: USA: Alabama | collected... | reverse complement strand
TCGAAGCCGTTGTCGCTCGAGGACCGGATCAACCTGCGCAAGTCCCGCCTGACGGACTACCAGGATGCAGCCTATGCGGAACGTTACCTGGTGCTGGTCGAGAAGGTCCGTGCGGCCGAGGGGCGTGTACAGCCCGGCTCGACGCGGCTGACCGAGGCCGTGGCGCGCAGTCTGTACAAGCTCATGGCCTACAAGGACGAGTACGAGGTCGCGAGGCTCTACACCAGCGGCGACTTCGAACGTCGAATACGGGAGCAGTTCGACGGCGATTACGAACTCCATTTCCACCTGGCGCCGCCGCTGCTCGCGAAGCGGGACGAGAAGACCGGGCAGTTGCGCAAGCGTGAGTACGGTCCCTGGATGTTCCGCGGCTTCAAGTTGCTGGCGCGGCTGCGGAGCCTGCGGGGCACGGTCTTCGACGTGTTCGGCTACACCGCGGAACGCCGCATGGAGCGGTCCCTGATCGGCGAGTACGAGCAGCTGATCGACAAGCTGCTCGCCGGGCTCAATGCGCAGAACCTGGGCATCGCAGCGCAGCTGCTGGCGCTGCCGGAGAAGATCCGCGGCTTCGGACACGTCAAGGAGAAGAATCTCGAGGACGTGCGCAAGGAACAGGCCACGCTGCTCGAGAAGTTCTCGAGTCCCGACGCTTCGACCCGCGCTGCGGCCTGACGCAGACGTGATAACGAGGGACCCGTCATGAGCCGATCGTATTACACGGGCAAGGACTTCCGCCGCGCGAGCACCATCGAGGAGCTCAGGCGGGTCGCGTCCCGGTGTGTCCCTGAATTCGCCTTCGAGTACGCCGAAGGCGGTGCGGAAGACGAGGTGGCACTGCGCCGCAACCGGGAAGTCCTGCAGTCGCCGCCGTGGACGCCGAGGACGCTGGTCGGCGGCGGCGTGCCGAGCCTGGACAAGGAGATCCTGGGCAAGCCCGCGAAGATGCCGCTGGTCATCGCGCCGACCGGCTTCAACGGCCTGCAGCACGCCGACGGTGACATCTGCCTGGCGCGGGCCGCCGCCGCCGCAGGCATTCCTTTCTCGCTCAGCACCGCGTCGAACTGCCCGGTCGGCAGGCTCACGACGGAGGTCCCGGGCCGGAACTGGTTCCAGCTCTATCCACTGAAGAGCAACGAAGTCTCGCTGCGGCTGGTGGAACACGCCGCGGCGGCGGGAATCGAGACGCTGGTAATCACCACGGACGTCCCTGCGCTCGGCGCCCGCGAGTGGGACCAGCGCAGCTACCTCGGTCCGGGCAAGCTGACCTTCGCCCGCAAGCTCGACGTGCTGATGCACGCGGGCTGGCTGTGGAGCGTCGTACTGAAGAACGGCGGCATGCCGCAGTTCGACAACTTCTCCGAATTCCTGCCCGAGGGCCAGCGATCCGCGCTGCTGGGCGCGAAGTACCTGGCGGACCAGATCAACCCGCGATTCAGCTGGGACGACGTCGCGCTGATCCGCCGCCACTGGAACGGCAACATCCTGCTCAAGGGCATCCTCTGCCTCGAGGACGCCCGCCGCTCCGTCGATGCGGGCGTGCAAGGCATCGTGCTGACGAATCACGGCGGACGGCAGATGGACGCGTGCATCTCCGGCGTGGAGTTACTGCCGACCGTGCGCGCCGAACTCGGCGGCCAGCTCGAGATCATGGTGGACGGCGGCTTCCGGCGCGGGCAGGAGATCCTGCGCGCGCTGGCGCTCGGCGCCGACTCGGTCATGCTCGGCCGCGCGACGCTGTATGGCCTGCAGGCCGGCGGGGAGGCCGGGGCGACGCATGCCCTGAACCTGCTTCGCGCCGAAATGCAGCGCAACCTGACGCTGCTCGGCTGCGCGTCCGTCGGCGAGCTCGGCCCGCACCTGCTCGCGGCCTGACAGAGCGCAGGTCATCGAGATCCCGTGGAGAACTGTCCAATGACGCTGACTCGCCTGTGTGCCGCCGCCGTATCCACCGTCCTCGTGCTGGGCTGCATTTCCGGATGCGGCTCGAAAGCCCCGCCCTCCGGCGAGGCGCAGCCGGCTGCGGAAGCGGCGGCCAGCGCCAAGCCTGCACAAGGCGTGACCGGGGAGCGCATCGCCGCGGTCGCTTCCGAGCCGGAGGTGTGGCTGTCCTACGGCCGCGGCTACGACGAGCAGCGCTACAGCCCGCTCGATTCGATCAACGACGCGAACGTGGAGGGCCTGGGCCTCGCCTGGTACTACGACCTCGACTACAACCGGGGACAAGAAGCGACGCCACTGGTCGTGGACGGCGTCCTGTACACGACCGGCGCCTGGAGCGTCGTTTACGCGCTCGATGCGGTGACCGGCGAGCTGCTCTGGAAGCACGACCCGGCGGTACCGAAGCAGACGGCGCAGCAGGCCTGCTGCGACGTCGTCAATCGCGGCGTCGCACTGTGGCAGGGCAAGGTCTTCGTCGGCACGCTCGACGGTCGGCTGCAGGCGCTGGATGCGGCGACGGGCAAGCTCCTCTGGTCAGTCGTCACCGTGGACCAATCGCAGGCCTACACGATCACCGGCGCGCCGCGCGTCGTGAAGGGCAAGGTGCTGATCGGTAACGGCGGCGCCGAGTTCGGCGTGCGCGGCTATCTCTCTGCCTACGACGTGAACGACGGCAGCCTCGTCTGGCGTTTCTTCACGGTGCCGGGCGATCCCGCCAAGCCCTTCGAATCCCCGGCGATGGAGATGGCTGCGAAGACCTGGACCGGCGAGTGGTGGAACTACGGCGGCGGCGGCACGGTCTGGGATTCGATGGCCTACGATCCTGAACTCGACCTGCTCTACATCGGCGTGGGTAACGGCTCGCCCTGGAACCAGAAGATCCGAAGCCCGGACGGCGGTGACAACCTGTTCCTGTCGTCCATCGTCGCGCTTAAGCCCGACACCGGCGAGTACGTCTGGCATTACCAGACCACGCCCGGCGAGACCTGGGATTACACTGCCACGCAGCACATCATGCTCGCCGAGCTCCCGATCGACGGCAAGCCGCGCAAGGTGTTGATGCAGGCGCCGAAGAACGGCTTCTTCTACGTCCTCGATCGCGCGACGGGCGAGCTGCTCTCGGCCGAACCCTACGTGAAGATCACCTGGGCCACGCACGTTGACATGAGCACCGGCCGCCCGGTCGAGACCGAGAACGCGCGATACACGGCGGGCCCGGTCACGATCTTCCCGGCCAACCAGGGTGGGCACAACTGGCACCCGATGTCCTACAGCCCGAAGACGGGCCTCGTCTACATCCCGGCCCAGGAGATCCCGCAGGGCTACGGCGACGTGAAGGACTTCATCTTCCGCCCCGGGCTCCTCAACGTCGGCATCGACCCGCTGCTGCTGCAGCTGCCGCAGGACGAGCCGACCAAGCAGGCCGTGCTGGACATGCTGAAGGGCTATCTGCTCGCCTGGGACCCCGTGCAGCAGAAAGCGGCCTGGCGGGTGGAATACCCCGGCGCCTGGAACGGCGGCACGCTAGCCACCGCCGGCAACCTCGTGTTCCAGGGCACGGCGATGGGTGACCTGATGGCCTACCGGGCCGACGACGGCACCGCGCTGTGGCGTGCGCCCGCGGGCAGCGGCATCGTCGCCGCGCCGATCACATACTCGATCGACGGCGAGCAATATGTGACCGTGCTCGCCGGCTGGGGCGGTGCGGGCCCGATCGTGGTCGGCGAAATCGCCAAGCTCGAGGGCCGGGTCGGTAACGTGAGCCGCGTGCTCACCTTCAAGCTGGGCGGCAAGGCCACGCTGCCGCCGGGCGGGATCCCGGCAGACCGCCGGCCGGAGCCGCCGCCGGCGACGGCGTCCCCGGCACTGGTCGCCGTTGGCGAGAAGCTCTACTACGACTACTGCTTCGTCTGCCACGGCGACAACGCAGTCAGCGGCAGCACGATTCCGGACCTGCGCTACATGGACGCGGCGACCCACCAGGCCTTCGCCGGCATCGTGATGGGAGCGCGGGCGGACAAGGGCATGCCGAGTTTCGCGAAGTACACGAACATCGACGAGATCAACGCGATCCATGCGTACCTGACCGACAGGGCTCATGCGGAACTCGAGAGGCTCGCGGACAGCGGCAGCGAGCCCGACTGAGGCGAGCGCGGAAACCACGCGGGGAGACCAAAAGATGGCTTCGGAGACCAGCGGAAAACGCAGCGACATCATCTCCAGCAGCTCGAGCCAGCTCATGAACACGTTCCGCAAGGGGCTGCTGCATGGCGCCGGGTATGACACGGACAAGCTCAAGACGCGGCCGCTGATCGCGATCGCGAATTCGCATACCGAGCTCACGACGGGTCATGCGCATCTCGATCGGCTGGCGCGCAAGGTGCACGACGGTATCCTGGCCGCCGGCGGCGAGTCCGCGGAGTTCAACGTGCCGGCACCCTGCGACGGAGTGGCGATGGCGCACGACGGCATGCGCTTCGTGCTCGCGCAGCGGGACCTCATCGCCGACATGATCGAGACGTACATGCGTTCACAGCCCTACGACGGCATCGTCGTGATCGCCGGCTGCGACAAGATCAACCCGGCGATGATGATGGCGGCCGCCCGCCTCGACCTGCCGGCCATCTACCTGTCGGCCGGGCCGGGCCAGATGGACATCCGCAACGTCTCGACGCCGCGCGCGTCGATCGATCACGGCGACTTCAGCGACGACCCGCAACTGCTCGCGAAGACGATGACCTGCTCGACCTGCGGCGCGTGCGAGATCATGGGCACCGCCAATACCTTCCAGTGCCTGGCAGAAGCCCTGGGCCTGTGTCTCCCGGGCAGCAGCAACATCCCCGGCTGGCACGCAGACAAGCTGGACGCCGCGCGCCGCACCGGCGAGCGCATCGTCGAGATGGTCCGCGAAGGCCTGAACGCCCGGCAGATGCTGACTCCCGCTGCATTTCGCAACGCGCTGCAGGTGACGATGGCCATCGGAGGCTCGACCAATACGACGCTTCATCTGCCCGCCGTCGCACGCTCGGCTGGCGTGACGATCGGCATGTCGGATTTCGAAGCGGCTGCGGAGGTACCGACCCTGCTGGCGATCAGCCCGAACGGCCCATACGGCATCCAGGACCTCTGGGCGGCGGGCGGTATGCCGGCGGTGCTCAAGCGGATGGAGCGCTACCTCGACACGAGCTGCATGACCGTGACCGGCAAGCCGCTGAAGACCGTGATCGATGCGGCCAGCGTGCTGAACGAGGCGGTGATTCCGCCGCTCGAAAAGGCCTTAAGGCCGATCAGCGCGATCACGGTGCTGCGCGGCAACCTTGCGCCGGACACGGCCGTGATCAAGCAGTCCGGCGTCGCCCCCTCGATGCAGCATTGCAGGGGCCAGGCGGTCTGCTTCAACTCGGAGGACGAGGCACTGAAAGCCATCGCCGCCGGAAGCGTGAAGCAGGGTGATGTCGTCGTGCTGCGCTACATGGGGCCCAAAGGTGCGCCCGGGATGCCGGAGATGCTCGGCGCCACGCTCGCGTTGAAGATGAAGGGGCTCAGGCAGACCGCGCTGGTGACCGACGGCCGGTTCTCGGGTGCGACTTCAGGCCCCTGCGTGGGGCACGTCTGTCCGGAAGCGAGCGATGGCGGACCGATCGCGCTGGTCGAGGACGGCGACCTCATCGAGATCGACATCCCGAACCGCCGGCTGACGCTGCACGTGGACGAGGCGACGCTGGCAAAGCGCCGTGAGGGCTGGAAGCCCTACGAGCGCGAGGTGCCGGACGGGTTCATGCGGCGTTATCGCAAGCACGTCCGCCCGGCCTGCGAGGGTGCCGTGCTCGACTGAGGACTGAGCCCCGATCAGCGTGCCGGGCGCGATTCCATTGCACGGAGACATGCAGAAATGACCAGGAAGATTGCCGTCGCCCGACGGCTACCCCAGCCGGTGCTCGACAAGGTCGCGCAACTGGGAGAAGTCCTGTTGCCGCCGACCGAGGCGCCTCTCGACGGGGCCGGGATGGCGGATCTGCTGCGCGATGCGGATGCGGCTCTGGTCACTGCGCTCGACCGGGTGGACGCCGAGGTTCTCGCGGCCTGTCCGAAGCTCAAGCTGCTCTGCAACATCGGCGTGGGCTACGACAACATCGACCTGGCGGCGGCCCGCGACCGCGGCATCGTGGTCACCAACACGCCCGGCGCGATGGACGATGCCGTGGCCGATCTCGTCTTCGGCATGATCATCGCGGTTGCGCGTCGGCTGCCGCAGGCGGATGCGTTCGTGCGGGCCGGAAAATGGACGCCGGACGACTTCACCGCCTTCGGTCTCGGCCTGGACGTCAGCCGCAAGACACTGGGCATCGTCGGTTTCGGCCGCATCGGCAGGGTGATCGCGCGGCGCGCGCTCGGTTTCGAGATGCGTGTGCTCTACTGCGACACGACGGCGGCGGCGCCCGACGTGGAGGCCGAACTGCGGGCAACCCGCACCGATCTCGACGGTCTGCTCGCGGAATCGGATTTCGTGGTAGTGCAGGTGCCCTATCTGCCGTCCACCCGGCACTTCATCGGCGCGCCGCAGCTGGCGCGGATGAAGAAGTCCGCGGTGCTGATCCATGCCGGGCGCGGCGGCGTCGTCGACGATGCGGCGCTCGCGGCTGCGCTCGAGAAGGGGACGATCGCTGCCGCGGCGGTGGATTGCTTCGAGAACGAGCCGCGGGTGCACCCCGAGCTGCTGGACTGCCCGAACCTGCTGCTGTCGCCGCACATCGGCAGCGCGACGCCGGGCACGCGCATGAGCATGATGGCCCTGGCGCTGGAGAACCTGGCCACGGGGCTGCACGGCGGGACTCCGCCGAACGTGGTGACTGGCTGAAAGACGAGGTTGCTGGACACAGGGGAACGAGCATGAAGACGATCGAGTTGCCGGCATTCACGCGCAGGGTGTTCCTGAACCGGACGTTGCAGGCGCTGGGGGCGGTGGCTGCAATGCCGCTGGCGAGCAGCCTGGCCGAGTCTGCAGTTGCGGAATCCGGGGAGGCCGGTGCATCGGGACCCGCGACCGCGGTGCCCGAGCTGCAGTTCCTGAATGCGGACGAGTACCGCGTGCTCGATGCGGTCAGCGATACGCTGATTCCACACGGTGGCGCTTTTGAACTCGGTGCACGCGACGTCGGGCTGGCCGGGCGGATCGACCGTTATCTGCTGAAGATGGACCCGACCGTTGCGCAGGGGTTCCGCGGGGCGCTGGCTTTCGTCGAGCAGAAGGCCCCCGAGCTGGCCGGCAAGGCCGCGCCTTTCTCGCGGCTGTCCGAGGACGACCGCACTGCGGTATGCAACGCGATGCTGCAGGCGGGAGGGCTTCCGGCCGGGATCCTGCTCGCGATGAAGTACGTCAGCATGAGTCATTTCTACACGCTGGATCAGACGTGGAAGTTCACCGGCTACGACGGCCCAATGCTTCTTGAAGAAGCGCGATGATCGTCCAGGGCCATGAAGTCGCGACGGAACGTACGCTGCGCACGCACACGGTCGTGGTCGGGTCCGGCTCCGGCGGCGGCGTCGCCGCGTTCCACCTGGCCGACGCCGGTGTGGACACGATCGTCGTCGAGGAAGGCGGCTACCACGTCGCCAGCGAGTTCAACCAGCGCGAGGAAGACATGTATCCGATGCTGTACCGCTCGAGCGGTCAGCAGACGAGCAGCGACGGCCTGATCAACGTGATGCAGGGGTCCTGCTACGGCGGCGGAACGGTCATCAACACCTCGGACTGCGTGCCGATACCATCCGAGGTGCTGGCGCACTGGCGCGGCCTGGTCGGTGTGACCGACTGGACGGACAGGAATCTCGCGGACTCCTACCGTCGCGTGCATCGCTTCATCAACGTGAGGCGCAACAACCAGTCGCTCGTCAACCGGAACAACGGCATGCTGGCCGAGGCCGCGAACAAGCTCGGCTGGAAGTCGCACGTGATGGACTCCAACCGCAAGGGCTGCGTCGGCAGCGGCTACTGCGTGGTGGGTTGCTCCTACGATGGCCGGCTGGGCACGAACCTGACCTACCTGCCCTGGGCCTTGGAGAAGGGGGCCAGTGTCTACACCGACCTGCGCTGTGATCGCATCGAGCGGCTGTCCGGTTCGAAGTACCGCGTCCACTGTACCGTGGTCGAGCGCGGTACCCGGGCCGCGCGGCTGCCGTTGCGCATCGAGTGCAGCCGGATAATCCTGTCGGCCAGCTCCATTCACACGCCGGCGATCCTGGTTCGCTCGGGCCTGAATACCGAGCTGCCGCAGATCGGCAAGAACCTGACGCTGCAGCCGCAACTCGGAGTGCTCAGCTTCTTTGCCGACGGGCAGGACATCATCCACTGGAGGGGCGCGCCTCAGTCCGTCGCGGTGCACGAGTTCGACGACACGACCGAGGCGCTCGGCCTGGGGGGCTTCCGGATGGAGGGTTGGGGAGGCGTGGTTGGAATACCCACCGCGCTGCTCCCGGGGTTCGGGCGGGATCACAAGCGATTCGCCGCTCGCATGCGGAACATGTCGGTCACCGCGCTGCTGGTGCCGGACCGGCCGTCGGGTGAAGTCAGCTTCCAGTGGACGGAAGACGGCCGCGTGCTGCCGAAAATCGACTATGTGATGACGGCCGAGTGGAAGCAGCGGCTGCTGCGCGGCATGAAACGAGCGGGCGAACTGCTGTTCACGGCGGGCGCACGGGAGGTCGCGTTCGCGAACCAGGCGTTCCCGCCGCTGACGAGTCCGGATCAGCTCGGGCGCGTGGATCAGTTCCCCATCGCGCCCGGAGTCGCGAGTTTCGTCTCGGCCCACAACCAGGGCACCTGCCGGATGGGCTCTTCGAAGGAAGAGAGCGTGGTCGACCAGAACCTGCGCCTGCACACGGGTGACAACATCTACGTGATGGATGCATCCGTGATGCCGACCAGTGCGTCCACGCACGTGATGATCCCGATCATGGTCGCGGCGGATTTCGCCGTTCACCGCATGCTGGAGTCCTGACGGTTCCCATACCCAGGCTGCTGGAGACTGCAAGATGATTGTCCAGGGTCATGAAATCGAGAACACGCGCGTGCTGCGCACGCACACGGTCGTGGTCGGGTCCGGCTCCGGCGGCGGCGTCGCTGCATTCCACCTGGCCGAGGCCGGCGTGGACACGATCGTCGTCGAGGAAGGTGGCTACCACGTTGCCAGCGAGTTCAACCAGCGCGAGGAGGACATGTGGCCCATGCTGTACCGCGCGGGCGGGCAGCAGACCACCGCGGACGGCATGATCAACGTGCTGCAGGGTTCCTGCTACGGTGGCGGGACGGTCATCAACGTCTCGGACGCGTTCGACATCCCGGCGGAGGTGCTGGCTCACTGGCAGCGGCTGGTCGGCACGACGGAATGGACCGAGAAGAGCCTCGAGGAGTCCTACGCCCGCGTTCACCGTAACGTCAACGTCAAGCGGATCAACAAGAGCCTGATCAACCGCAACAACGGCCTGCTGCTCGAGGCAGCGGCCAAGCTCGGATGGTCGGCGGAGGTGATGCATTCGAACCGCAAAGGCTGCGTCGGCAGCGGTTCCTGCCTGACGGGCTGCTCATACGATGCCCGGCTGGGCACGAACCTGACCTATTTGCCCTGGGCGATCGAGAAGGGCGCCCAAGTCTATACCGACGTGCGCTGCGACCGGCTCGAGCGGGTCGACGGCTCCAGGTGGCGGGTTCACTGCACGGTCCTTGAACGCGGACCGCGCAATGCCCGCCTGCCGCTGACCATCGACTGCGAGCGGGCCGTGCTCGCGGCCAGCGCGATCTTCACGCCAGCGATCCTCAGGCGCTCGGGGCTCGATCAGGGTCTGCCGCAGCTCGGCAGGAACCTGTCGTTGCAGCCCCAGCTCGGCATCATCGGGCGATTCGACGAAAGTGAGGATATTGTTCACTGGCGCGGTGCACCGCAGTCCGTCGAGGTGAACGAGTTCGCGGACAACAGCGCGGAGCGCGGCCTGCGTGGTTTCAGGCTGGAGGGCGTCGGCGGCGTGCTCGGACCGATCATGATCATGACGCCAGGCTTCGGTCGCGAGCACAAGCGCTTTGGCAAGAGCATGCGCAACCTGTCAGCCACACTGCTGCTGGTCCCGGACGAACCTTCCGGAGACATCAGCTACCAGTGGTCGG
>Ga0316576_10002741_pt1 | contig 10097 bp, 8 predicted proteins | sample S0NA_FD_203075 | JGI IMG/M metagenome (GOLD analysis project Ga0316576, IMG submission 203075) | Rhizosphere microbial communities from salt marsh grasses in Alabama, United States - S0-2_050615r3r5 | ecosystem: Host-associated > Plants > Roots > Rhizosphere | place: USA: Alabama | collected... | reverse complement strand
GCCGCAGGTGCTATGACGACATGTCTGTTTTTAGGCATTGAATTGGCCATTCCCATTGCCATGTTAATTTCAATCGGCACAGCGATTATATTTAAAAACAGATTTGACATTTTCATCTACTTTCTTCTTAACAGTCTGATGGCGGCATACTGGATGCAGAATTGTCGGGAGCGCAAAGTTTTTATAAAAGCCGGGTTAAAACTCGGTTTATTGAATGTAATCCTCGTCACGGTTATCAACGTTTATATAGGAGGCTCCACATTTTTTAAACTCGTGTGGGATTGGGGATTTGCGTTTTCAGGGGGTGTTGGGGCAGGAATCGTTACAGCCGGCATTGCACCGCTGATTGAAATTGCATTCGACTATACAACAGACATTAAACTTCTTGAACTTTCAAACCTCGACCAACCGATTCTTCGAAGACTCATGTTGGAAGCGCCGGGAACGTATCATCATTCGGTTATTGTCGGAACCATGGTTGAAGCAGCGGCATCTGAAATCGGCGCCAATCCTTCGCTTGCAAAGGTTTGTGGCTATTTTCACGATATCGGTAAGATTAAAAAGCCATTGTATTTTATTGAAAACCAAGCCAACGGAGTAAATAGACACGACAAACTTGCACCTTCCATGTCAAGTCTTATCCTCATTGCTCACATTAAGGACGGCGTGGAGATTGCCAAACAAAACAAACTGGGACATGCCATCATTGAAACTATCAGGCAATCCCACGGTACAAGTCTTATTAGCTATTTTTATGACAAAGCAAAGCAGCTAAAAGGTGAAAACGGAGTAAATATCGACGATTTTAGATATCCCGGGCCGAAACCTCAGACCAGAGAAGCCGGTCTTGTCCTGCTGGCAGATGCAGTTGAAGCCGCATCCAGAACCCTTTCAAACCCGACACCAGCCAGAATTCTGGGGTTGGTACAAAATCTAATTAACAAAATCTTCTCGGACGGTCAGTTGGACAATTGCGAGCTAACCCTGAAAGATTTGCATAACATCGCAAAAAGTTTCAACAAGATATTAAACGGAATATACCATCATCGCATTGAATATCCTGAGAAACAACTCTTGACCAACGGAACAGGGAAAAATGGAAGTACTGATAGACAACAGGCAAAAGAAATACAAGATATCGATGACAACGGTCCAACAAAAAACCACAGACATCTTAAACGCCTTGGATTATCATGATGCAGAGCTTTCTATTTTGATCGTTGATGATCCCCAAATCACAATTCTCAATAAAGAATACCTTCGTCGATACGGCCCTACAAACGTTATCGCCTTCCCAATGCGAACAGACCAGTTTTCGAATATCAACCCGGAACTTCTAGGCGACGTGGTTATTTCCATCGAAACCGCTGAGAAAGAGGGAAGAAGTATCGGAATAACTATGGAAGAACGTTTTACACAGCTTCTGGTTCACGGGATTCTTCATTTATTGGGGTATGATCATGAAAAATCTAAAGAGGAAGCTGACAAGATGGAAAAAAAGAGCGACGAAATCCTGAAATTAATAGGATCTGAACCCGTATGATCAAGTTTCCGGATCGTAACACTCAAAGTTCGGAGAGAATTAAATTCTATTTTGCCACAAAGGCACCAAGATACAACGGGTATCTTTATTATTTTTTATTCGAATCTTGTCTTTGTGACTGATTGGAAGATATTTTGCGTCAAGCAGGGAAAAATTAACTCGTGCCTTTCCAGAAATAAGGTACTGACCAAATGGAGGTTTACTCATGGCCGGACTAGCGGTAAACGTTGATCATGTTGCGACATTGAGAGAAGCCAGAAAAGGCACCTATCCCGATCCCGTGGCAGCAGCAATTTTGTCAGAACTTGCCGGGGCAGACGGGATAGTGGTTCACTTAAGGGGAGATAGACGGCACATCCAGGACCGCGACCTTAAGATATTGAGAGAAGTTGTTCAAACAAAACTTATACTGGAGATGGCTTCGAACAATGAGATGATTGGCATTGCTCTCGATGTCCAGCCTGATGTTGTCACACTGGTTCCGGAAAAACGTGAAGAGTTAACCACGGAAGGTGGATTGGACGTAATCTCGTTTAAAGATGCCATTGCTGAAACTGTGGGTACGCTTCAAGACAGCGGTATTCCGGTGAGCATTTTCATTAACCCTGACCCTGACCAGATTAAAGTTGCCCACCAAATAAACGCAACCATGGTGGAGATACATACAGGCATTTTCTGCGATGCCAATACGACTAAAAAAAGAGAGCAGGCTTTTTCCGATATCGTAAATGCTGTTAAATTCGCACGCAAATTGAGATTGGGCATCAACGCGGGCCACGGCATATGTTACAATACAATAAAGACTTTTAAAGGCCTCAATGAAATCGACGAATTCAGCATCGGTCACAGTATTGTTTCAAGGGCAGTACTAGTGGGTATGGAAAAGGCCGTTAAAGAGATGTTGGCACTGATCAAAGAATTGTGATTTGACGTCTCGAAATTTGTACAATCATTCGATTATATATATTATTTATGACATTTGAATACTCGGTTCGAATATGGAATACTGGAATAATGGAAAGTTGATTTTTAAAAAGGATATGTCCCATTTTTTCCTTCAGCACAAATTTTCCCATTAACTCAAAGTTACATTATCCCAGAACCCATTTTTCCAGCATTCCAACATTCCATCACTCCTTAGGGGCTGAGGCCAATAGGGGTGAAGCTCCTAACTTGGAGGAAACAAATGTATCTTGTAACCGCAAATGAAATGCAACAGATGGACCGTTCGACCATAGAATCGTTTGGACTTCCAGGCAGAATTCTGATGGAAAACGCCGGCCGGGGGGCAACCCAATTTTTTTTGGAACAATTTAAGGATGCTAAAAATAAAAAAGTTGGGGTGATCGCAGGTCGGGGAAACAATGGTGGAGATGGTTTTGTTATTGCCCGATATCTGGCTCAAAAAGGAATAAGAGTTACGGTTTATCTTCTCTCAGAACATCAAAAAGTCTCGGGAGATGCTGCCGCCAATCTCCAGCTCCTTTCGCCTTTAAAAATTCCTGTTATTGAAATGCCGGACGCAACATCTTTTTCAGCACATGAAATAGCAATGCGTCATGAGGAAATTTGGATTGATGCAATCCTTGGAACCGGCCTGCGATCGGATGTAAAAGGATTTTTTAAAGATGTAATCAATTTCATCAATCAATCAAACAAACCGGTTTTTGCAGTGGATATACCTTCCGGCCTAAATTCGGATACAGGTCAGCCATGCGGCGTCTGTGTCCGGGCCAATGCCACCGCTACGTTTGCGTTTGCCAAAACCGGTCATTTTCTCTATCCTGGTGCGGATTATACAGGAAATCTGAAAATCATCGATATCGGAGTGCCACCCCATATTGCAAATGATGTCTCACCTCTCCAATACTTGATAACGCCGGATTTGATCCGTGCTGTTTTTAGACCCAGACCTTCGGATGCACACAAGGGACACACCGGCCACCTTCTGGTCATAGCAGGTTCAACAGGAAAAACCGGAGCGGCTGCGATGACAGCTATGTCGGCCATGCGGTCCGGAGCCGGCCTCGTCACCCTTGGAATCCCGGCCAGCTTAAACCCTGTTTTAGAGGCTCAGGTGATTGAGACCATGACAGAACCGCTGCCTGAAACCGTTAACGGTATTCTCGATGAAACATCAGTTAACAGAATTATAGATCTCCTTTCCGACAAGAAATGCCTTGCCATTGGACCCGGGATCGGCACAGCACCTGAAACTCAAAAGCTTTTTAAGCATCTGCTTCAGGAAAACACTAAACCAGTGGTTATTGATGCGGATGGATTGAATATCCTTGGCGGTCATATCGAAATATTGAAAGATCTCGACACTCCCATCGTTCTAACGCCGCACCCCGGAGAAATGGCGCGACTTACAGGGACAACTTCAACCAATGTACAAAAGGACCGCATCAAATGTTCTCGAGATTTTTCAACAAAATTCAATGTTCATGTTGTGTTAAAGGGTGCCAGAACGGTTGTGGCCCACCCGGATGGCAGGGTTTTCATCAACCCCACTGGCAATCCAGGAATGGCATCCGGCGGCATGGGAGACGTTCTAACCGGAATCATCGCCGGTTTTATCGCACAGGGACACTCTCCTGAACTTGCCGCCCATGCCGGTGTCTATTTGCACGGTGCAGCAGCCGACTCTCTGGTCGAAAACAAAGGACCTTTCGGTTATCTGGCGACGGATGTGATGAACACCTTACCCGAAGTGATTAAAACGCTGGCCGGTAGTATCTGAAAGGGGCTCGGTGTTTTTGTGATGGATCCATTATCAACTTTCAAATATCAGATAACATCCGGTTCCGTGGATGAAACCCAAAAGTTAGGAAAAATTATCGGCAGTGCCGTATCAGCTGGAACGGTTTTGGCTTTAACCGGCGATTTGGGAAGCGGGAAAACCTCTTTTGTTCAGGGATTGGCCGAAGGTCTTGAAGTGCCTGATGATTATTATATCACCAGCCCGTCCTATACATTAATCAATGAATATCCCGGCCGTTTTTCCCTTTTTCACGTCGATCTTTATCGTATCACAGATCCTTTTGACATCGAAGATATCGGTCTATATGAGATATTTGATGACAACGCCGTAGTAGCTGTCGAATGGGCGGACAGAATCGAGCAAAAGCTTTTACCCGATTCCATAACCATACACTTTGAAATTACGGGCGACAACACACGAAATATCTTCATATATGCAAATAAACTTAACTATATACATTTACTAAAAAAATTGAAGACCTCGATACAATCCTTCTTAAATGATTAGGGATGATTTTATTTTTTTAATGACTATGTTTTAGTTATAGTTGAATTACGTACTGAAAAAAAATATCTGTTATTTTCTTTACTGAAGTTTACTTTTACGTTATAAAAACAAGTTTTGGTGGCCCTTCAGCACCGAATGACTATACTAGAACCTATCTCAAAAATAAGATTAGGGTTCAGAGCAAGGCGTGGAACGGTGAAAAAGCGGAGCATACACGTAGCATGTGAGCATTTTGAACCGTTTCACAACACCGCTATGGGCACTTAGATTGTTTTTGAGATAGGTTCTAATTAATACTGGGAAGATATGATATGAGCCTAATCGTACAAAAATACGGCGGCACTTCGTTGGCTGACCTTGAACGTATTCGCAATGTGGCAAAACGAGTTGCCAAAACATTTGACCAGGGCAATGATGTCGTTGTCATATTGTCCGCCATGGCCGGAGTCACGGACGACCTGATTGATATGGCGGGACAAATAACAGAATCGCCGGATAAACGAGAACTCGATGTTCTTCTTGCAACGGGTGAACAAACAACAGCGGCGCTTTTGGCCATGACGTTAAAAAAAATGAACTATCCTGCCTTATCCATGCTCGGGCATCAGGCAAAAGTGGTTACGGATTGCACTTTCGGTGACGCACGCATCATCGAAATTGGTGCCGACTATATCATGAAACTCATCGAAAAACGAAATATAATTGTCGTGGCCGGATTTCAAGGTTGCGATGTTAGTGGTAACATTACTACTCTCGGACGGGGAGGATCGGATACATCTGCCGTGGCCATCGCTTCAGCTCTCAATGCCGATATCTGCGAGATATACACCGATGTCGATGGGATCTATACCGCTGACCCCAATATCTGCGATAAAGCAAAAAAGATTGATAGAATTTCGTATGACGAAATGCTCAATATGGCCAGCCTCGGTGCCAAGGTGTTACAAATCCGTTCGGTTGGATTCGCAAAAAAATATAATGTCCCCGTTCATGTTAGATCGTCTTTTAGCGAAGAGGAGGGAACCATGGTTGTTAATGAAGATGCCGGCATGGAAAGTCTTGTTGTTTCCGCGGTGACCCATGACAAAGATCAAGCCCGTATCACCCTAAGAAAGGTTCACGACCGACCGGGAGTCGCTGCCAATATTTTTGCGCCCATTTCTGAAGCAGGTATCGTTGTGGATATGATCATTCAAAATATTCGTCCCGAAGGTCAAACAGACCTTACATTTACGGTTCCAAAAAAACAGTTTTCAACCGCCATGGAAATCGAACGAAAAGTGGCAAAAGATATCGGCGCAGAAGATGTTCTGGGTGATAAAAACATCGCCAAAGTTTCTGTTGTGGGCGTAGGAATGAAAAATCACTCGGGCGTGGCATCGATGATGTTTAACACACTTGCCAGAGAAAACATAAACATTATGATGATCAGTACATCTGAAATCAGAATTTCCTGCATCATCGAAGAAAAGTATACCGAACTTGCGGTTCGTGTCTTGCATACTGCGTTTGGATTGGATAGAGAAGATTAATCCTCGTTGCAAAAATTAAACGTCATTTGCAACATTAGTGTTAACTCAAACCACCCATGAAAAAATTCGATACCGAACAGATGATCTTTGCCATCGTATTGGCGATGGTCATTATAGGTATCTTTATCTACAGGGTTCTTCACCCTTTTTAAAGCTGTTTCAAAGCCTCCCATTCAATGGTTTGAGTCGAGAAAGAAGCTGTCATGAAAAAGCATCTTATTGCCTTCCTAATTGTTGCAGTATTCCCGTCATTTCTCATGGGTCAAGTTCAAAAAGACACCGCTAAATACCGACAGGCAAGGGAAAAGATGGTTCTGTCACAGATCCGTTCCAGGGGGATATCCGATAACAACGTTTTAAAAGCCATGTCCCAAGTTCCTCGGCACTGCTTCGTCCCAAAAGAACTTGCTTCCCAGGCCTATGCTGATCATCCCCTTCCCATCGGTGAGGGTCAGACGATTTCCCAGCCATACATCGTGGCACTTATGACCGAAAGCCTTGAACTTAAAGGCCATGAACGCGTACTTGAAATCGGAACCGGTTCAGGTTACCAAGCGGCAATTCTCGCGAATGTCGTCAAAGATGTTTACACCATTGAAATCAAGAAAAAAATTTTTACAAAAGCAAACCGGACACTTAACTCATTGGGTTATACGAACATTAAGACCCATAATGCAGATGGCTATTTTGGTTGGCCTGAGGCAGCGCCCTTTGACTGTATTATGATTACGGCTTCCATCGACCACGTCCCGCCGCCATTGTTAAAACAGCTAAAAGACGGCGGACGACTCATTCTTCCCCTCGGGAATCCATTCAGCTACCAGAATCTAAGCCTTGTCACAAAACACGGCGAAGATTATACTGTCAAACAGATTACCGGTGTTCTCTTTGTCCCCATGACCGGTTATGCCCTTGATCATAATTGAAATGATACTCACGGCAGTATTCCTATTATCGCTTTCAGCACTGTCTTTTGAAATACTCCTTGTCAGGAGTTTTTCCATAAGCCAGTGGAACCATCTGTCTTTCATGGTCATCAGCATCACCCTTTTTGGTTTTGCTGCCGGCGGCACATGTTTAAATATCATCGACATCCGAAAAAAAACCTGGGAAAAACATCTTTCCTCCTTTGAAAATATCCATATCTTCACTATACTTTATACCCTTTCCGCCATCGTCTCATTTATAGTTTTGAATCGAATTCCTTTGGATTACTTCAGGCTGCCGTTGGAACCTATCCAAGCCCTTTATCTTTTAACAGCCTATCTTCTTCTGGCGCTGCCATTTTTTTTCACCGGCCTCGTTGTGTCCATTGCTTATGCTTTTATGCCGGGAAAAACAGGTTTCGTATATTTTGCGAATATGGCAGGTTCAGCATTCGGAGCAATCATTCCGGTGATGCTTCTTCCTTTTATCCCCGAAGGAAAACTGATCATTCTGTCAGCACTCATTCCTTTGGCAACGATTTTTTTAAAGCAATCAGGTCGTCATCAAAATCATATCCTGACAAAAAAGAATTTTCTCCCAAAAAGAAAACACTTTCGTATATTCAGTTTTGGCATTGTTATCATTGCAAGCATACTGATTGTTAAAGACGGCAACAACATTTTACGGGTGAAACCCTCACCATACAAAAAGCTCAGCCAAACCCTCTTATTTCCTCACACCCGAATCACTGAAACCATAAACAGTATACGCGGCAGATTCGAGGATATTGAAAGCCCTCATTTGAGATTTGCACCGGGATTAAGCCTAAAATATAACGGCATGCTCCCTGACCAAACGGCCATGTTTAAAGATGGAGACAATCCTTTATTTCTTTATCAATTAAATGCTCAAACCGATGCAAAATTCTCCACATTCACACTCCCATATACCGGATACCTTCTTGCAATGCATCCAAAGCATATTCTTGTGATTCAGCATGGCGGCGGATCAGCCATTCCATGCGCATTAGCATCGGGAGCAGACAACATCACTATAGTCGAGCAACAACCTCAGATTGCAAGCCGCGTTCGGAAGCACTATAAGCTTCAGGTGATTAACCAAAATCCAAGAACATTTTTAGCCCGATCCCACAGGCAATACGATATCATACACCTGGAAAACTGGGGGACCTCTCTCCCAGGATCAGCGGCTCTGACCCAGGATTACTTTTTTACCATTGAAAGTTTTACACAATATTTTCAACATCTGTCTAACAACGGTATTCTCATTGTCTCACGTTTGCTTTTACTACCGCCGTCAGATGTAATTCGCCTCTGGGCCACTGCATATGAAAGCTTGAGATCCCTTGAAATTAAAACCCCAGAAAAACATATCGTAATTTTTCGCAACTGGAATACTTTTACCATGATTGTATCTGTGAAACCTTTTAGCGATACCATCGAGCTAAAGAATGTTTCACAAAACTTAAATTTTGATATAGTTTACATTCCTGGGATATCGAAAGAAAATGTTAACCGTTTTAATATTTTCGATGCCCCGTATCATCATATCGAAATCAACCGTCTCGCTAAAGCTTACAAATCAAAAAAAGAAAGGACTTATTTTGAGAACTACCCCATTGATGTCATTCCCCAGACGGATAACCGCCCATTCCCTTACCGGTTTTTAAAATGGTCCCGCCTAACAGAACTTTACAAAATGACAGGGAGCAGATTTTATTCTTTACTCATGTCCGGAGAAATTGTCGTTTCCGTTGTGTTAATTGAAGCATCAGGGATATCCATTCTTTTTTTGTTTCTTCCCTTTTTTACCATTTTAAAAGAAACTCGAAAATTCTATTTCTCCCATATGTTATATTTTTTTGCCGTGGGTTCAGGCTATATGTTCATCGAACTCTTTTTTATAAAACAATACATTTTTGTCTTTGGAGATCCCGTGATTAGTTTAACCATCGTCATTACAGGACTCCTCGTGTTTTCAGCATTCGGTGGCTATTGCTCACAGCGAGTCAGTGCTGCAATATTTCCCATTGCAATCGCTGCACTTATCGCGGCCCTCATCTGCATGTTCTTCGTTTTTAAACCCATCCTGCATGGCATTATACAATTCAACCAATTTTTGCGTTATGCCCTGTCATTGTTACTTCTCATACCACCAGGATTTTTAATGGGGCTCCCCTTCCCTCTTGGCATGCGATATATTTTAAATATCCCTGCCCAGCGAGCCTACGCCTGGACCATCAATGGATGCGCATCGGTCTTGGCATCCGTAGCATCTGCACAAATCGCATTGAGTTCGGGTATTTCTTCAATTTTAATCTTTGCAATTTTAGCCTACGTTCTGGCATTCATCACACTTAAGCTGAGCGTTTCAAATTTTAAAAGAGGATAAAATATCTTTTATTTTTAATGAATTATCTTTATTTATATTTTTAAAATTTGAAACGCTCAGCTTAGGTCAGGCTTTGTATCAAAAGGATTTGACACTTAAACACAATGCACCTATGTTTTGCGAGCAATTTTTTCCGAATTTATCAGAACTAGATGGCCTGAAAGAAATGAGCTTGCCATGGAAATTTTAAACATAAAAAAAACCCAACAAAACCCCATGTACCGATATCTGATGGTGTTGACCATCAGTTCGGCAATAGGGCTGCAGGCATGGCGAACATTGTTCGATAATTTCGCAGTTAGAGTTGTCGGTCTGAATGGCGATCTTGTGGGGGTCATTCAATCGGTAAGAGAAATCCCGGGCTTTTTGGCTTTGCTCGCAGTGTTTGCCATCATGCTCATTAAAGAACACC
>Ga0316576_10002740_pt1 | contig 10102 bp, 9 predicted proteins | sample S0NA_FD_203075 | JGI IMG/M metagenome (GOLD analysis project Ga0316576, IMG submission 203075) | Rhizosphere microbial communities from salt marsh grasses in Alabama, United States - S0-2_050615r3r5 | ecosystem: Host-associated > Plants > Roots > Rhizosphere | place: USA: Alabama | collected... | reverse complement strand
GCCTTCCAGCACGGTGCGCATCTGCAGCGTCACGCAGTAGTTGTCGGTGGCCGTCGGATCGTCGTCCCAAATGCCGTCCCCATCGCCGTCGAAGCACGTGCCCGACCCGCCCGAATCGAGGTAGACCACGACCGCCTGATGTCCTGCGGTTTGAGCGTGCTCGATGATCGTCACGTTGTGTGGGCCGATGCTGCCCCAGCCGAGGCTCCCGGACATGCTCGCCGCAAAATCGAAGACGTCTGGAAACCGTTGACCCATGTGGAGCGAGATGAGACCTCCCAGCGACGATCCCAAAACGCCCTCGATCGGCGGCAGACCGTACCGGCCCTCGATGAACTCACGAATGGTGAATCGGACCAGTTCCGCGTACGCGTCTCCCTGGCCACCGGTCGGCCCGCCGCCGATGTCGTCGAGCCATGGAGTGTACTCATCGACCCGATCCGCGGTGTTGTGGATCCCCACGGCGAGGATTCCGTCGGGGATCGAGGCTTGCAGCTGCCATCCTCCGAAGCTCGCCGATGGATCGAAGAGATTCTGACCGTCTTGAAGGTAGAGAACCCGATCGAACACGCCCCCCGCCGGGACCCAGATCTCGAGCTCGCGGCTCGCGAGACCGTGCTCCGGACCGAATCCGAACCACCGTTCCAGATGAGCGTCACTGCTGCGCACGAGACTGAGCTCGCCGAACGAGTCGTAGACGAACCTGCGAGCCATGGGGTCGGCAAACCAGTTGCCGCCAACGGAGAGCTTGTAGCCAGAGCCTTCGGGGGCCGCGATCGCGAGCTCGATCCAGCAGAGATCGCCGTTGTGGGTGGTCGGAACCGGTGTCCACGAGTTGAAGTCGCCGCCGATCGAAACCACGGCGGCGCCGCAGTCGCCGGCAAACAGGAAGGTCCCGCCATCGGTGAACACTGGGAAGCCGTCTCTGCCGGCCAGCACACCGAGCACCCTCGACACGTCTGGAGAGCTCGGTGTAGGCGTGTCGATCAGGGCGCGGAGGATCTCCTCGTCGGTGAGCTCCCACCCCGCCTCCGATCCGAGCTCGAAACCATCCGCGAAAATCATCGACTGCGATACCGCGTCGGTCGCAGCGAAAAGGAACGCGAAAAGGATGGCACCGGAGACCGCGACGACCCGGTGTGCTGCGGTGGACCTCATCGGCCTTCCCTCCCGCCTGGATCGAGCCCCGATCTCATGGCTCGTGTGCATGGAGTTCTCAGTCTTTGCAGGAGTCACCATTGTACTGGCACACCTTCTTACTCCGAGCGCAGATCCGCGCTGCGTCGATCCCCCAAGGTCGCGCCGTCGTCGGATCGCGGGAACCGCAGCGAGGAGTATGGGATCCTCACCTCCACGGTGAACCCGGTGTCGATGATGCGACCGGCGGAGTCCCAGATCGCGTCCCACGAGTCGTCCTTGCCGCCGGTCGGCTCTCGTCCACGAGCGATCTGTCATCATCGTCGGACGTGAGAGGAGGCGAGATGAAGCGGTCTCTCCTGTACCGGTTGTTCCGCCTCGGAGCCATGCCGAAGAGGCTTCGGACCGAGCTCGAAGGTGAGGGAATCGTGGTCGCCGACGAGGGCATGCCGGGACGGTTCATCACGCGCCACGTCAACGCCCCTGGCAAGCGGTACCGATTCCGGTCGGAGGGCTTCTCCGGGTGGTTGGCGGTGACCCGACGGCGGGTGATCTGCCACACGTTCTCGAAACGACAGATCAACATCGGGGTCGACGACCCCAGAATCGGCGATCTCTTCGTCGACGTCCCGGACGAAGACACGCTGTCCGTGTCCTTCGAGTCCTCCTCCTTCAGGGAGGGCTGGCAGGGCGTCATCGAGCTCCGCTTCCGCACCGGCCGGGCGGCCGAGTTCGAGGACGCCCTTCTGGCGGTCGGTGCGAGCCGGGGTCGGCTCGGGCTCCAACCATCGGGTTGACACGGGCCGTTCTCCCCTGACGAGCGAGCTTCTCCCGCCTGTCATCTCGAGCGAGCGGAGCGTGTCGAGAGATCCCCCGAAGCCCCGAGCAACCCCGACCCACAACGGTTCAACTCCAAGCCGCCATCGCCGGCGAGACGCCAACGCTACAAAAAACCCGCAGCCATTGGGGCCTCTGCGCTCCGAGTCGAAAGTTGGCCGGTGTCGGTCCGACGTGGGCACCGTCACTGATTCCCCGCTCGAAATCTGAGACGATCGAGGTGCGGGGGAGCCGACTCGCAGCGTACGGCCGGTGCGTGGTCGTCGATCGATCGCCGCCGGCATGGAGGGCAGATTGGGAACCGACCGAGCCACTCGCGCTCGCATCGCCGCCATGACGGCGGCGGAGGCGGCGATCGAGTGGAATGCCGATGATCCGTTCGCCGTGCTCGCGCGGACCAGCGCCGCCGCGGCGAAGGCGGTCAAGGCCGACCCCGAGGCCGTCTACCTCATGGCCGACGAGATCGTGGTGAGGACCTTCCGCGGCACACTCGACAGACCGGGCTCGGTGAAGTTCCTGTGCACCTCGTGTGGCGCTCCGGTGGAAAAGAACCGGCTCATCTGCCGCCGGTGCGAGTCCGCGCTCAGGTCCGACGACACGGGCTAGGACACCCGCGCTCCCAGGACACCCTCGTTCGGTCGTCTCGCCCGAGCTCTTCCCTCTTCTGTCATCTCGAGCGTGCTCCTGCCCCACTGCCGCCCCGAGCGAGCTCCTGCCATTTCTGTCATCTCGAGCGAGCAGAGCGAGTCGAGAGATCCCCCGAAGGACGGAGCGACCCCGACCCGAGCCACGCCCGCCGCACCCTGTAGGGTTTCCTCGACCCGGTCGCGGGCTGCCTCGCCTGAAGCGACAGTGAGGCTCGCGAGATCCGCCCTCTCCTGGCCGGTGCCCCACCGTCCGGCAGCATCCCGGAGACCAAAAGTGGTGGTTGATGGTGTCCGCAATGGTGCAATCGTGAACCTGACACTCGTCGAGACTATTATGATGTATAATCCGTCGTATCTGAGATCGCAGAGGGTGAAATGGACAAGACGACGGCCGTTGCTGTGGTGCTGACGTTCCTGTTTGTAGGACCTTTGTCCGGCGGTACTGCTGCCGACGGGAACCACGATGTCCTGGTTTTCCCGAGCGAGGTGGGAACGGTGACCTTCCACCACAAGGCGCACTTCAACGACATGGAGATCGGGTGCCAGACCTGCCACCACGAGGTTGACGCCCGCAAACTCGAGCTGCCACACCCGGAGTACTTCGCGGACTTTTGGATCGACTGCCAAACCTGCCACCACGAGAGCGACGAGGCGCGGCCGGCCCAGGCCTGCCGGACATGCCACCACCGCACGACCGATTCCGCGGACGAGACCCTGAGCCCCAAGGTCGTGGTGCACGAGAGTTGCTGGACATGCCACGAGAGCGGCACCGGGGTGGAGGCGAGCAGGGGATGTCCGACGTGTCACGTGGAGGTCGCCGAACACCCGGATGGGCGGGACACGCCGTGAACAGACGGAAGTTCATCGGACTGTCCGGGGCGGTGGCTGCGGCCGCGCTGACCGAGACCACGGCGGCGGCAGACGACAACCCGTGCCTCACCAACGGCAAGGAGTTCGTCGGGGTGCTGGTCGACACCACCCGTTGCATCGGCTGCCGGGCGTGCGAGGTGGGGTGCGCTCGAGCCCACGACCTGCCCGTGCCCGACGTGCTGAATGACGGCGCCCTCGACCGCATCCGCACGCCGTCGGTCGACCAGTGGACGGTGGTCAACCGCTTCCAAACCGACAAGGGGCCCGTGTACGTCAAGCAGCAGTGCATGCACTGCTGGCAACCGGCCTGCGCCGCGGCGTGTCCCACCAACGCCATGTACAAAACCAAGGACGGGCCGGTCATCTGGCGGGGCAACAAGTGCCTGGGCTGCCGATACTGCATGATTTCGTGCCCGTTCGAGATCCCACGCTTCGAGTACGACAGCAACAACCCGAGAATCCGCAAGTGCATCATGTGCTGGGATCGTCTCCAGCGCGGGGAGATTCCGGCCTGTGTCGCAGCCTGCCCTGTCGACGCCCTCATGTTCGGCCTGAAACGGCAGCTGATGGAGATCGCCCGGGTCAGGATCTACAATCACCCCACGCACTACCACCATCACATCTACGGTGAGAACGAGGTCGGGGGGACCGGCTGGCTCTACCTGAACTCGGTACCCTGCGAGCAGCTCGGCTTTCGGACCGACCTCGGCACCACGCCGTACCCTGAGTACACGCGGGAGTTTCTGTACTCGGTCCCGGTCGCCTTCATGCTGGCGCCGGCCGCCCTGATCGGCCTGCACCAGCTGGCCACCCGAGCACGCGACAAAGAGCACCCGGAGAACGGCTGAATGGCCACCAACGCCGAGCTTCGCCGCCGCGAGCGTTCATTGTCCTCATTCGTCCTCTCGGAGCTGAGGCCGAAGGGCCCGCTGCTCACGCCATTCAACATCATCTCGGTGCCGATCATCCTCGCCGGGCTGCTGATTGTCGTCATCCGATTCGCCAAAGGACTGGGGGCCGTCACCAATCTCTCCCAGGAGTTTCCGTGGGGCTTGTGGATCGGTTTCGACGTCATGACAGGAGTCGCATTTGCCGGCGGCGCCTACATCATCACCTTCGCGGTGTACGTGATGCGGGCCGAGAAGTACCACCCGATCGTACGCGCCACCGTGCTCAACGGCTTCCTCGGCTACGTCTTCTATGCGAGCGCCCTGCTGCTCGACCTCGGCCGGCCCTGGCATGCGATCAACCCGATCATCGGCAACTCCTTCGGCTACAACTCGGTGTTGTTCCTCGTCTCGTGGCACTTCATGCTCTACATGGCCGCCGAGCTGGTCGAGTTCTCGCCCGTCGTGGCCGAGTGGCTCGGACTCGACCGCGCACGCCGGATCCTCTCGCGTCTGACCCTGGCGACGGTGGTCTTCGGTGTGACCCTGTCGTCCCTCCATCAGTCCGGCCTGGGCGCCCTCTTCCTGATGGCCAAGGGCAGGATCCACCCTCTCTGGTACACCGAGTTCCTACCGGTTCTCTTTCTCGTCTCGAGCGTCTTTGCCGGCCTGTCGATGGTCATCTTCGAAGGCAGCATCACCCACCGGGTCTTCTCGGGTCGCGTCGACCCGAAGCAACGCACGTCCTTCGAGGACATCGTGCTCGGGTTGGGACGCGGCGCCTCGGTCGCGCTCTTCGTGTACTTCTTCTTTCACGTGCTGGTCTTCCTTCACGGCAAGCACTGGGTCTACATGCACAGCGGCTGGGGGATCTGGTACCTGGTCGAGATGCTCGGCTTCGTGCTGCTGCCGTGTGCCCTCTTCGCCCACGCCTACCGGATCCATAGCATCGCCCTCACCCAGGCCGCCTCGGTCGTCACCATGCTCGGCGTCATCCTGAACCGGCTCAACATATCGATCATCGCCTTCAACTGGCGGTCGTCAGTGCGCTATGTACCGTCCGTGGCCGAGGTCGTCGTCACCCTGATGGTCGTCTTCATCGAGATCTGGGTCTTTCGCTGGGTTGTCAACCGCATGCCGGTGCTCGAGGAGGGCTCGCACCAGAACGCGTGAGAATGGAGGCCGCCGTGGAGGCATACAGCTACGTCAACATTTTCGAGACCAAGGGCATCGAGTACCTGCTCGTGATCGCGTTCCTGATCGGCTTCATGCTCTTCCTCCACGTTGTGAAGAGCCGTCCTCCGCTCGCCGCGACCTGCCGAACGGACTCCACGGTGAGGCCGATGCCGATCTGCTTCTCCCGACAAGACTGTCGTCACAAGAAGGCCTTCGAGGGGACCCTGCGTCTCGCCACCGACACCAAAATCGGGCTCGAGGAAGGCTGCGGGCCCTATCTGTGCGACTGCCCGTGCCTCGAGTTCGTCGAGGGTCAGATTCAGCAGCGGGCGGTCTGACGGGCCCAGCGTTTCACGGGCAGGCGCCGGAACGACGTGAGCGTCCGCAGTCGAGGTCAGTACAGGGTTTCGTGCTCCCCGTACTGGTCGATGAGCCTGTCCGCGCGCTTGAGGATCTTGGCCCTCCGCTTCCACAGGTCCGTCAGCTCGTCCCTCAACAGCCACGGCTTGAGGGCCTGCTCCATCGTGTCCTTGTCGAGCGCCCGGAGTGCCTCAACCAAACGCCGGGACATGCGCGACGAGTCGAGCCCGGGTAGCAGGTCGGGGTCCGGGTCGAAGGCCAGGGACGAGTCGACCTTGTAGAGTCGGAGGCGATCGTCAATGACGAGGTTCCTCAGATCCGAGTAGTCGAGGTCGGCGATCAGCTGCTGGAAGAGCTCGATCTCGAGCAGCTTCTCCTCGTACCGCTCGGGATCGGTCGACTGGAGCCCCCGGTGACGACGATCGGCCTCGGTCATCGCGGCCTCGACCCAGAAGCACAGCGAGCCCTTCTTCGAGTCGATCTCACGCTCGACGCACGGCGGCACGATGCCGAGACCGAGCAGACGATCGAGCTGGTAGGCGGCGATCTCGTGCCGGTACGAGTCCCTGGCCTCCTTGACCACGCGGCCGTCGGAGAACTTGAACTCCGGGTACCTGGTGTCCTCGTCCTTGAAGATCGCCCGGTAGGTCCGGCTGCCGTCGCTCAGGGTGACCCGAACGGGACCGGTGATGGCGTCGGGGTCGAAGGCCTCCGGTTCGCCGACGACCTCCGCGTTGGTCAGGAAGTCAATCGCCTCGTCGCCCGTCAGCGGCACGCCGACGACCGGATCCACATCGGCGTTCTCGACCGCACCGGCGCCGCTGACCGACAACAGAATGCACACCGCGACGCTGATCAGATTCCTCATAGATCTCATCCTCTGTGCGCAGGGTACCAGCTTCTGCGCACGACGTGAATGCGACGGCTCCGGCTGACTCTGGATGCGGTGCCGAGTCCGCCGTTTTCCAGCTGTGATCCACAATCGCGGTTCCTTCGCCCCGGCATCGAACTCCGGCGTCAGGTGACCACCGGCGGCCGCCGGCGCCGAGGCTCGAGCTGGGACAGGATCATGCCGCCGAGCATGAGCGCACATCCGACCATGCCGCGCACCGACAGGATCTCGCCCAACAGCAGCCAGCCGCCCAGCACCGCGAACGCCGCCTCGAGCGAGAGGATGATCGCCGCGTGCGCCGGCGGCGCGTGGCGCTGGGCCACCACCTGCAGCGTGAAGGCGATTCCCGTCGACGCCAGGCCGGCGTACAGCAGGGGCGCCGCGGCGCCGGCGACCGCCTCCGCCGTCGGCTGCTCGAGCGGCAGGCCCACCGCCCCGCTGACGACCCCACACACCAGAAACTGCAGCGCCGCCAGCCGGATCGGCTCGGTGTGCGGCGCCCAGCGGCCGATGAGCAGCACGTGGATCGACCAGAACAGGGCGCCCATGAGCACCAGCGTGTCGCCCAGACTCATGACCAGGCGGCCGGTCATGGTCAGAAGGTAGAGGCCGACCAGGGCCAGCACCGCGCCCGCCCAGGTTCTGGCCTTCGTGCGCTGGCCGATGAACATCCCCAGGAACGGCACCAGCACGACGTACAGACCGGTGATGAACCCCGCCTTGCCCGCCGTGGTGTAGACCACGCCCCACTGCTGGAAGCTGGCGCCGCCGAAGAGCACCAGGCCGAGGATCGCGCCCCGGCGCAGGTCGACGCGCCAGGGTGCGGCGTGGCCGTTGCGGCGACGCCAGTGGACGACGGGGACCAGCACGGCGGCCCCCATCAGGAAACGAAAGGTGTTGAAGGTGAACGGCCCAACGTGCTCCATGCCGACCCTCTGGGCCACGAAGGCGAAACCCCAGATGGCCGCGGCCAGGAGCAGGAGCAGGTCGCTGCGGAGCTTGTCGTTCATCGCTGGCAATGTCTCCCGGTCGGCGCTCCGGGTCAAGAGCGGGAACCGTGACGAGCCGCACCGACGGGTGCGCGATTGTCAGATGCTCACACGTGATGCAGAATCGCCCGGATGGTGGACACCCGTTCGGACGACGGCGCGGACCGAAGAGCCCTGCTGCTGGTGAAAGCGGCCCACACCGTGATCTGGGTCTTCTTCGTCCTGTGCATCGCCGCGATCCCGGTGCTGACCCTGACCGGACGGCTCGGCGCCGCCGCCTGGTTCGCGGCAATCGTGCTGCTCGAGGTCGCCGTGCTCGCCGTCAACCGATGGACCTGCCCGCTGACGCCGATCGCCGCGCGCTACACCGACGACCGGCGCGACAACTTCGACATCTTCCTGCCCGAGTGGCTGGCCCGGCACAACAAGACCGTCTTCGGCGCTCTCTACCTCGCCGGAGTGGCGCTGCTGCTCGTCACGTGGATTGCGAAGCGCTGATCGGGGCGACCGCACGTCGACACACCCGAATGTGGCGCCGCTCGGGTGCGGACCGGCTCTACTGCCAGCTCGACGTGTCTCCCGATTCGAAGCCGTCGGCGAAGATGTCCGCGCCGGTGACCTCGAGCGTGACAACGACCTCGTAGGTCGAGAACACGGCCTCGTTGCTGCGCAGCAGAAGCGTCGAGTCGTGCGTTCCGGGCGGCAACCCCGCAGCGTCGAAGCCGACGTCGAGCACGAGCTCGCCGTTGGCGGGCACGGTGCCCTCGGCATCCACCGTCAACCACGGAACGTCCTCGTCGAGCACCTGGATGACCACGTCGCGCCACAGCTCGACGGTGTCGAGCCGGCCGTCGAGGTCGCAGTCGCAGGTGTTGTTGCCGTCCATGAATCCGCGGAACAGGGTCCGTCCCTGGTTGGCGAGGATCATCGCGGGGGCGACGGGCGCCTCGTCGCCGCCGGGATCGAAGCCGGCGATGACCACGCCTCCCGGCTCGACCTCGACCTGCTGCCGGTCAACGCCGTAGTAGTGCTCGAGCTCGGTGAACTCGGGCACGTCGTCGGGCACCGAGAAGAACGCCGGTTCGGCGCCGGTCCAGACCACCGGCAGCGGCTCACCGAGATCGGCCAGCCAGTGGAAGCCGAGCCGTTCCCACAGCGGGTGGTCCGGCCGTTCCCCGATCTGCCAGCTCGCCATGACGAGCCGGCCGCCGCCGTCGACGTGGCTGAGCAGCTCATCGAACACGGCGAAGTCCGGCTCGTAGAAAAAGGCCACCTGATGGTCGAAGATGACGAGGTCCCACTGCGAGCCCTGGAGAGCGGGGATGAACATGCTGGCGACGTTGCCGCCGTAGACCGCGGTGTACGGCAGGTCGAGGGACCGCAGAGCCTGGTCGAGGTCACTGTCCGGCGTGGTGGCGAGGGGCTCGACCTCGGTGTAGACGAGAATCCGGGGGACGGACGGGTCTCCGATCTCCTGCGACCGTTGCTGGACCCGGGCCGGCTCGTCCACCGCCAGGTTCGACGCGGTTGCTGGACCGATGTCGATGAGGGTCGGCGCGGCGGCCGCGCCAGCACCCGCCTGCGACAGCTCGCGGACAAAAAAGTCGATGGGGTGATCCGCTCGATTGGACAGGGTCAACGATCGCGTCGCGCTCCCCCCGGGGTCGAGCACCTCCCAGAACCCCTCCGGCGTCGCGTCGAGGTCGGCGCCGGGCGACTCGCCGTACAGCATGTCGTCGAGCACCCAGCGGGCCCCGGGCGCGGTGACCTCCACGCGCGAGATACCCGGAGCGACCACGAGCAGGGGCGACGCTTGCTGCGTCAGGGGAATCGTCGTCGTGTCGACGGCCACGTTCTGGTCGTCGAACGCGGTCATGGTCACCGGGAATCCGGCCTCGACGAACGCCCCGACGCTCGCCTGGACGAAGTTGACCGGCAGCTGGAAGTGGATGGTCTCGGGGTCGCGCGGGATCCCTCCATCCGCGAACTGCGCGGTTTCGTTGAATCCGAGATAGGTCGGTGGGCTGATGCCCGTCACCAGGAAGAACGCACACGCGCCGAGCACCCCTCCACCATCAGAGGGCGCAGGTCCCCGGAAGAACACGCCCGCGTCGGCGAACTCGTCGCGCAAGGCCACGATATCGCTGAACATGCAGAGTGGCGGCGGGCCGTCGAAGGTGAGCCGGTTGAAGGTGCCGGCATCGCCGTCGGCGAGCACCGGGCCCGCGCAGGTGAGACACGCGACGACCGCGATCAGACGGGTCACGTTGCTTGACGTCATCTTCTGCAGAAAGCTTGGTGGCGGTC
>Ga0316576_10002739_pt1 | contig 10103 bp, 7 predicted proteins | sample S0NA_FD_203075 | JGI IMG/M metagenome (GOLD analysis project Ga0316576, IMG submission 203075) | Rhizosphere microbial communities from salt marsh grasses in Alabama, United States - S0-2_050615r3r5 | ecosystem: Host-associated > Plants > Roots > Rhizosphere | place: USA: Alabama | collected... | reverse complement strand
CAGTCTCAAACGGACGATACTGAAAGCCCACACCGCTGCGGACGCGACGAAAGCCACCGGGGTGGGGTCGAAATTCTTCACCGGCGCGTTCCCGGACAGAAACAGGACGCTGGCCGTCACCGGGATGGCCGCTCCCAGGAGCAGTACCGCAGCATCGCGCCGCAACAGCTCCGAACCCACCGCCAGAGCGCTCGCAGCCAGCACCGCACCACCGAGGAAACACGTGTACGAGTAACCGGTCATCGCCCAGAAGGCCGGGCCACGATCGAACTGGAGCAAGGTGACCGAGCCGTCGGTCACGGGGACCACCGATCGCCACATGAGACCGTGCCATTCGTTGGTCAGCGCCAGCAGGACGAAGGCCAGCGGTGCGACGAACAGCGCCACGAGACCGCGGGCAGTGAGCCAGTCATCCCGCCCCACCAGCTGCGACGCCAAGACCAACCAGACCGGACAGAGGAGCGCGATCGGAATGTAGTTGAGCTTGGTGAACAGGAGCTTGGTGGCAAACGCTTCGACGGAGAGCTCGAGCGTGTAGCCGAGCGACCAGAGGCAAGCGAGCCCCACGATCACCACCAAGGTGAGCGCCCCGGGCACGCGGCGGCGCGGCCACAGCAAGAGCCCCACGACGACGCACGACAGCGCCGACGCAGCAGCGAGCAAGACGTGCGGAGACGAGGCGCTCATGTTGAGATTGCCCTGGCGAGCATCACGACCAAGTAGTCGTGAAGATAGCTCGCCTTTGAGGCGCGCGCACGGGGACGCCGCATGTCAGGCGATTCCAGATTGGGTCGAAATATGGTCGGGGACTCAGGCAGGGACCCCTCGCCCGGGGCGTTCGTGGCGCGGACGGAAGGTCGGCGTGGCGCGGAACGGAGGTCAACGCGGCAGGATGGTGATGTCGATCCGGGCCCGCACGTTGCGATAGTAGTCCCCGAGTGCGTTGGACAGTCGTCGACTCACCACGTAGCGCTCGAGCTGCCCCTCGACCTGCTCGAACGGCAGCGCCGCGAAGGGGGTCTCAGGGTACACCAGGCGCAGCTCGGCGCGACTGGGAACCAACATCGGCGCCACCATTCGGTCGAGGTATAGACTGGCCCGCGCCTGCCGCCGGACGATGCGCACGACGAGGCGATCCCCGATCCCCTCCGCCAGTGCGGCCTGTCGCAGGGCGGCCGCACCTCCGACCCTCTCGAGCAGCATCCGCCGCGCCGAGCGCGTCTGTTGGTCGAGCTCTTCCTTGGTCGGAGCGGGATCGATCTTCGAGTTTGCCAGCAGGGTCTCCGCAATGTGTCGCTGGAGTGCCGCTCGCACGTGGCGCTCGAGGTACGGTTGTGGTCCCCGCGCCCGGTCAGGGTCGGCGAGGGCCTCGATGCGGGCCTCGAACGCCAACTCGCGCGCCGTGATGAAACGAGGCGCACGCAGGCCCCCGGTCTCGGGTGCCACGAAGCGAACCGCGGTCGAGTCCAGCACCGCGGGCTCGGCAACGACAGGGTGCGCTGCGATCACCGTGCCTCCGGCCAACGCCAGCGCCACGAGCCGCCGCGCTAACCGGCGCGTGGTCACCGCGCGTTGCTCTGGCGTGGCACCGCCTCGGACTGGGCGTCGTCGTCGTCCCCGTTCGGACCCTCGTCCAGGTCGTCCCCGCCGTCTCCGCCGTCCCCAACGGGACCGTCGCCATTGCCCTCCAGGCCATCGTGGCGATGCGAGTAGCTACGAGCAGCTCGACGCGCTTTGACGAACTCCGCGAACGCGAGCACCTTCTCCAGATCACGGGAGCCCAGCGAGTCGATCACCTCGCGGACCTGGCGCCGCAGCGCGTCCGCGCCGCGGGAACGCCGCCCCGACAGCTGGTCCTGCGAGATGGGTGTCTCCTTTGCTTTCGGCGGCGTCTCCGCGGGCCAGTTGGGTCGGGCGATGGGACTCAACGCGTGCGCGCTGAGCCATGCCTCCATGAAGACCCTCAGGCGTTCGCTGCGGAAGGCAAACCACCGCTCACGCTCTGGACCATGAGACATCAAGACGTCCTTGAAACGTCGGAAGGCTCCCTTGCCATCGATGGCGTGCGTCAGTCGATCGCGAAGCGGCGCATCCTCCACCATCGGGATGAACCGCTCCATCCAGCGGTACTGCTCGCGCGAGCTGACCGGGTCGATTCGCATGTACGACGCATCGGTCGCGATTCGCGAGTGCATCTCGGGATCGGCAATCCCGTCCACCACCCTGAGCACCTCGCCGGTCTCGAGATGTAGATAGCTGTGCACCTCTGGAGCGTTGTTCTCGAACGCGTCTTCGAGCGCCTCCCAGTCGACGGGAACCTCTCGGTCCTCGCCTGTCCTGGTCTTGTCCGCGTCAACCATGGTTCCTCTTCGTATCCTCGCCCGTGGCGGGAAAAGTCATCCTAGAACACCGATCAGTTTGCCTGGAGCCGAAAACACCTGTCTCTGGGCTAGTCCCTAGTTGTGCTGCGCCCGGGACCGGGTCCGCTTCACTGCGTCGTTCCAGCGGGAGACTCGTGCCAGACGATCTCTGTCGTCCACCCGCGGAGAGAAGGTTCGGTCGATGCTGATCATCTGTGCGGCATCCGCGGCCCCCGTGAAGATCCCGGCCCCCACGCCGGCCAACATGGCCGCTCCGCGGGCGGTGGTCTCGAGCTCCGTGGGTCGCTCGACGCAGACCGCCGAAAGATCGCTTTGAAGCTCCATCAGAAGATCGTTCGCCGCCGCTCCGCCGTCAACCCGAAGCCGAGAGATTGGTGCCTCGAGGTCCGCTTTCATCGCGAGGAGCAGGTCGTTGACCTGGAACGCAATCGCTTCCAGCGTCGCCCGCGCCAGGTGGGCGGCCGTGCTCCGACGGGTCAGCCCGGTCACGAGCCCCCGCGCGTTGGGGTCCCAGTGGGGCGCTCCGAGCCCGGCCAGGGCGGGCACGAACACCACCCCGTCGGAGTCCGGAACGCTCCGCGCGAGCTCCTCGACTTGACCGGCGTTCTCGATGACACCCAGCCCGTCACGAAGCCACTGCACCGCCGCGCCCGCCACGAAGCAGCTTCCTTCCAGCGCGTAGGTCACCTGCTCGCCCACCTGCCATGCCACAGTCGCCAGCAGCCCGGAGTCGCTGTCGATGGGCTGCCGACCGGTGTTGACGAGGACGAATGCCCCCGTTCCATAGGTGCACTTTGCCTGCCCGGGTTCGAAGCAGGCCTGCCCGAACAACGCGGCGTGCTGGTCCCCGGCCAGTCCGGCAATGGGAACGCCATCGGGCAGTCCCGGAACACCGTGCGTGTGTGCCACGATCCCCGCCGACGGAACGATGCGGGGTAGCATTGCCATCGGGACCCCGAAGATTTCGCACATCCCCGGGTGCCACTCGCGACGCTTCAGGTCCATCAGGAGGGTGCGCGAGGCGTTGGTGGCATCGGTCACGTGCGGTGCACCTGCCGCGACGCCACCGGCAAGACGAAACGCCAGATACGCGTCGATGGTCCCGAAGGCGATCTCGCCCCCCTGGGCCCGCTCGCGCAGCGTGGGATCTTCGTCCAGCATCCAGCCGACCTTGGTCGCGGAAAAATACGGATCGATCACGAGTCCGGTGGCCCGACGGACCTCAGCCACGCGGCCGGCTGCCTCGAGGGCCGCGCAGCGCTCCGCGGTCCTGCGGTCCTGCCACACGACGGCTCTCCTTGTCGGCTGACCGGTAGTGCGTTCCCACAGCAACGCGGTCTCGCGTTGATTGGTGATGCCGATCGCGCCGAGCTCGCTGCCGGGCAGGCCAGCGCTCGCCATGGCGCCAGCGATGGCAGCGACGACTGTTTCCCAGATTTCGTCCGCGTCGTGCTCGACCCATCCCGGTTGGGGATAGTGCTGCGGCAACTCAACGGTCGCACGCCCCAGCGTCTTGCCCCGCGCGTCCATCACCAGCGCCGTCGTCCCCGTCGTCCCCTGATCGATGGCAAGCAGCGAAGTCCCCATTGCGTGCCGGCACCATACCAAGATCCAGCCGCGGCGACACGAGCCTGGCAGCGTCGAAACGCGACGTGGTCCGCGTCCGGCCGTCGGCCTGAACGCCAATGACAACCGGGGGTTTGACCCGCTTGTCCGGAGCGGACAGCAAGGTTAGCCTCACTCGAACTCGATGGCGCGCATCCTTTTGTCGACTCCCGACGGTCAGCAGGTGGTCGAACTGCGCCCGCACAACTCGCTGGGACGGCACCCGAGCAACACGATCCAGCTGCTCGACAAGATTGTATCGAAGGAGCATTGCACGATCGAGCAGAGGGGCGACCACTTCGTACTGCGCGATCTGGGCAGCCTGAACGGCACGTACGTCAACGGCGAGCGCGTCGTGGGTGAGGCGCGACTCGGTCATGGCGACGACATCGCGCTGGGAAGCACGCGAGCGAGATATGACGATGGCAGCGGGCCAGTCGTTTCGCCACCTGCGCCGGCCGCCAGCCCCGTCACCGCGCAAGCGCCGCCAGCGCCCGGCGGGTCACCGGCGTGGCAACCGGCACCGCCGCCGGTCGCCCCTCCCACCAGCATCGGACAACCCCCTTCGACCGTGGCCGGTGGTGCGCTGACTCCAAACCGACCCTCGCCAGCGTTCGCTCCGCAGTCGGTGGCCGGACCGCGCGGCACGGGCCCGATGCCGGTCCTGAGCCCCCCCACGGGAGTGCCAGCCGTCGTGTCTGGTGCGGTCCCCATGACGGCCACCCCCGCCGGCGGCGTCCCCCGACCGGCCGCAAGCGCAACCCGCATCGACGTCAACGACCAGGCACGAGCCATCGGGACGCAGATCGCGGCCACCAAGAAGTTCTTGCCGCACGAGGAAATCGCGAGCAACCCGCAGCAGCTGGCCGCTGACTACGAGCGCCTGCGACTGTCCTACGAGCTGTCCCGCGAGATCGCGCTCGAGCGCGACCTGCCGACGCTCCTCAACAAGATCCTGCAGAACATCTTCCGCTTCGTCCAGGCGGACCGCGGCGTGATCTTCCTGATGGGCACCAAGGGACAGCTCGAGCCCCACGCGTCACTCCGTCGGGATGGGACCGACGCTCCGATCAGCGTCTCGAGCACGATCATGAATCACGTGGTGCAGGAGCGCGCCACCGTGCTGACCCACGACGCAGCAATGGATTTCGCTTCGTCGAAGGGCAAGAGCATGATCCTGCACCGCATCTCCAGCGCCATCGTCGCTCCCCTGCTCCACGACGACGAGATCCTCGGAGCCCTCTGGCTCGACAGTGAAACGCTCGCCCAGTTCCAGCCGAAGGATCTGGAGATCGTCACCAGTATCGCCGGTCAGGCAGCGATGTTCATCGAGATCAACATCCTCGCTCGGAAGATCGAGGAAGAGATCGTCAATCGAGAACGGTTCAGCCGGCTACTGTCACCGAACGTCGCCGAGAAGGTGATGGCCGGCGAGCTGGAAGTGACCAAGGGCGGAACGCTCGTCTCCGAGTGCACGGTGTTCAACTCCGACATTCGCGGCTTCACGCGCATGAGCGATGGCGCCGCCCCGGAAACGATCGTCGAGATGCTGAACGAGTACTTCGAGGAGATGGTCGAGGTGCTGTTCAAGTACGAAGGCACGCTCGACAAGTTCATGGGAGACGGCATCATGGCGCTCTGGGGAGCGCCGGTTCAGCACCCGGACGACCCGATCCGGTCGGTGATGTGTGGCCTCGAGCAGATGGAGCTGCTCAAGCGGTTCAACAAGGCCCGGGTCGAGGGCGGACGACCTGCGCTCGCCGTCGGCATCGGCATCCACACGGGTCCGCTGGTTGCGGGATACATCGGGAGCTCGAAGGCGCTCTCGTACACCGTCATCGGTGACACTGCGAACACGAGTGCGCGCCTGTGCGGCATTGCCACCGCAGGACAGGTGATCGTGAGCGAGACGACCCTGAGCCGCTTGAAGAACCGCTTCGAATACGAGGAGCTGCCGCCTGCCAACCTCAAGGGCAAGGAGAAGCCCTTCCCGGTCTTCAACATCAAGGGGGTCCGGCCGAGCGTCCAGGTCCCCTCCGAACTCGATTCGAAGTGAGCGGGCGGCGTACCGGCACCGAGCCAAAACGCTTGGCGGGTGTCGACGTGCGGCGCAGTTTGGCTATGGTTGCGCCCCCCGATGGTTCACGTCCTCGCATTCGAAAAGCCGGTCGTCGACCTCGTAACCCGCCTCCGCGAGCTGCGTGAGCTCGCAGGCCGGGACGAGCAGTACACCGCCGAGTTGAAGCGGCTCGAAGAGAAGGCCGCACTTCTTGCCCGAGAGGTCTTCCAGAGCCTGACCGCGCACCAGAAGGTGCAGCTGTCGCGACACCCGAGCCGCCCCTACACGCTGGACTACGTGAAGCGGCTGTTCACGGACTTCGTCGAGCTGCACGGCGACCGGCGCTACGCCGACGACCCGGCGCTCATCGCTGGTCTGGCGCGCTACCACGGACGGGGCGTCTGCATCGTGGGTCACCAGAAGGGGCGCTCCACCAAGGAGAACGTGGTCCGCAACTTCGGGATGCCGAACCCCGAAGGATACCGCAAGGCCATCCGCCTCTATCAGATGGCCAACCGCTTCGGTCTTCCGGTCCTGACGTTCATCGACACCCCCGGAGCCTACCCCGGCATCGAGGCGGAAGAGCGCGGTCAAGCCGAAGCGATTGCCGCAGCGCTCGAGGTGATGGCCAGGCTCCACGTTCCCATCATCGCGACGGTGATTGGCGAAGGTGGCTCCGGAGGCGCGCTCGCCCTCGGGGTCGCCAATCGGATCCTCGCACTGGAGTACAGCTTCTACTCGGTCATCTCCCCCGAGGGGTGCGCGTCCATTCTGTGGAAGAGCGCGGACAAGGCGGCCGAGGCAGCCGCACGTCTCAAGATCACTGCCAATCATCTGATCGAGTTGGGCGTGGTCGATCAGCTCGTGAGCGAACCCCCCGGCGGCGCGCACCAGGACCACGATGGGGCCGCTCGACATCTCGACCGCGCGCTCTCCGATACCCTGCGAGAGCTCGACGCGATGACCCCCGAACAGCTCCGCGACGACCGCTACCGGCGCTTCCGCGGCCTTGGATCCTTCGTCGCGTAAGCGCCATCGTCACGGGGCCTCCTTCCTCGCGTAGGCTCCTTCTCGGGGGCTTGGCCGGATTTCCCCGCTCTCCCAACCCGTCTCCGACGCGGACGACGCCGAGCACGAGTGGTACGCTCGTCGAATGCTGGGACAGTGGGCACGTGCGATGGTCTCGACCCTGTGGCTTCTGGGGATCGCCGCCACGGCAAGCTGCAGCGGGGACGGGGACGAGAAGGGAAGCGGCGACGGCGGTGGTGGCACCGGAAACCAACCACCGACCGAGCCCACTCCAGTCCAGCCCGGAGCATTCACCTACTCGCTCGCCGAGGGCACGAGCGAGCTCCCACTGTGGACGACGCCGGCGACGCACAAACTGACCCTCGCGGACCGCGCACCGGGCGGCGAACGCCGCTCGGGACTGAATCTGAGCGCCGCACGCAACGAATTCGAGCCCGTCCAGCTCGTCTTGGGACCAGCCAGCGGCACCGTCCGGATCGAGCTCGCGGGTCTGGAGGATCTGGGTGGAGAGAGCCGCCGACAGCTCGCGGTCGCTGGCTACACCGACGGCTGGGCCGAAACGCTCACCCCGATCACCTCGGGCGATTCCCTGGACCTGTCCCTCAGCGCGGGGACGGCGCTGTGGTTGACGGTGTACGTCCCGGCTGAAGCACCCGCCGGCGATCACGAGGGCACGCTTCGCCTCACCTTCGGAGACCAGGCACCCATCGACGTTCCGGTCCACCTGTACGTCTTCGATTTCGACCTCCCGCAGGAGATCCACTTCGCAACGCAGCTCAACGTCTCGGTGGCCGACCTCGTTCCCCCCGATGGCGACGTCGACGACGCCAAGGCGATGCTCTTCGAACATCGGATGACCCCGAAGAGCGTCACCTGGCCCAGCGGGTTCGGCTGGAACATCACCTGGGACAACGCCAGCGCCCCCGATCGCTGCGACAGCTTCTATGACGAACCCGACGAAGGTGAGCCCTACTCGATCCGCTCCCTCGCCGCCCGCTACATCCTCGGCGAGGGTTGGAACGGCGTCGGGTTCCCGAACGCGATGCTGTTCCAGTTCGTCGACAACTCGACGCCGCGCCCGGCCGAGTTCTGCGGCATCAGCCGCGGCGATCACTACGGTTCGACGGCGTACAACGACGAGTGGGCCCAGTGGCTCGGACAGCTCGACGACTACCTGGTCGCCAACGACTACGCCACGAAGGCCTACTACTACGTCCAGAACGAGCCCCAGGACGATGACGACTACGCGCTGGCCGCGTACCTCTGCAACCTGACGAGGGCAGCAGCCCCCCACCTGCGCCTGGCGATCAGCGAGGAACCCAAGCCCGAGATCGCCGAGACGTGCGGCTACGACATCTGGATCGCCCACGTGCGCGCCTACCAGGAGGAATACGCCTGGGACCGCCAGCGCAACCATGATGAACAGGTCTGGTACTACAGCCTCGACCAGGACCCGGACCCCTACTTCAACCCGACCGAAGTCGGCAGACCAGGTATGAATCAGCGCGTCATCCCATGGGCAGCGTGGTCACATCGAATCCGGGGCTGGGCCTACTACGATGGGGGACGGTTCTTCGACGGACACCTGCCGACGATCCGCGCCGAGCTACTGCGAGAGGGATTCGAGGACTACGAATACCTGTGGCTCGCGAATGGAGGTGCGCATCCCTCGGTCGACGAAGCGCTCGCCGTCGATCGGACGGTGGCGAGCGTCGCCGCCAGCATGACCAGCTGGACCAAGGACGATGACGCGCTGATGGCCCTGCGCCACGAGCTCGGTCGATATCTGGAAGGTAGCCGCGACTCGCTGCCGACGCTCGAGGTCGAGAGTTCTCGTCCCCGCGGCGCCTACTATCTCAACTTCCAGGATCCCGACGGCGAACCCATTGCCGAGCCTCTCGTGGTCGACGGCAAGGAGTACCTGAAGATCGGTTGGGCGCCCTACGACGCGGAGGTCGGGTACGGCTGGTCGGGGGAATTCATCGACGAGCCGAGCATCGCGCTGTACGGGTTCGACGAGACCAGTGGCTACGACGTGCTGCAACGAAGCTACGTCTACGACGACTACGGCCGCGACAACCTGTTCGAGTTCGACCTCGAACCTGGCACCTACTCGATCACCGTGGGTGTCGGCCGTCCCGCCCGCGGATACTCCGACCCGAGCAACGTCAGCGTCGAGGGCGTGAAGATCGTGGACGACGAGATCACGACGGACTCGGCGCCGACCATCGTGAGAACGGTCGAGCTGGACGTGACCGACGGGAGGCTGAGCGTGGTCGTGGCGGGTCGCTCGGCGACCACTGGCGACTACAGCTACACGTTCCTCGGCTTCATCGACATCGAGCCCGTCGAGTAGCGAGCGTGATGGTGGTCGATGCAGATCGGGACGGCACCGCACTCCCCTTTGCCGAGGGCCAGTGCGGCGTGGGCGACGTGCGGACGATCCTTCGCCAGATCTACCGCGGGAGTGACGGGTACGCGATCCCTGATGGAGAGAAGCGCCGGGTCGCGCGAGCGCACTCCAAAGCGACCTATGGAGAGCTCTTACCCACGGCAACCCTGAGACTGCTCGAGCATCTGCAGCCGACCGCGCACGACGTCTTCTACGATCTCGGGAGCGGCATCGGACAGGTCGCGCTGCACGTGGCCCTGGCCACCGCGGTCGCGCAGAGCGTGGGAGTCGAGCTCGTCGGCACGCGACACGCGACGGCCGAAGCGGCTCGCAGTCGAGCTCTGGCCCTGGGCTGTGCTCGAGCCCGCGCTTGCACGCTGCTCAACCGCGATTTTCTCCGCGTCGGGCTCGGCGACGCGACCCTGGTGTACACCTGTTCGACCGCGTTCCCCGCGGCGCTGCTTCGCAAGCTCGCGGCCAAGCTGGCGCGCGGTCGCCTGGGCCTGCGTCTCGTAACTCTGCAGCCCCTGGGCTCCACCCCTTGGTTCGCTGCAACGGCGACGCTGCGCCTCGACACGAGCTGGCAGCGCCGCACACCCGTCCACGTCTACCGGTTGACGCGCCGAGCCCCCTGACG
>Ga0316576_10002738_pt1 | contig 10103 bp, 5 predicted proteins | sample S0NA_FD_203075 | JGI IMG/M metagenome (GOLD analysis project Ga0316576, IMG submission 203075) | Rhizosphere microbial communities from salt marsh grasses in Alabama, United States - S0-2_050615r3r5 | ecosystem: Host-associated > Plants > Roots > Rhizosphere | place: USA: Alabama | collected... | reverse complement strand
CCTGCCCGGCTCCTCCCGGGGCGCCGACGATCCCGATCCCCGGACCGCCGCAGCGTGGGACCTCCTCGACCGGGGATACCGGGCCGCCGTGGAACCCCTGGTCGAGCCGCTCGAGGCGATCCGTGCCTCCGTCCGGATGCGCCCCGGGCCGCCGGCCCCGAGCGACCCCTACCCGGTGCTGCTCGAGCGTCTCGTCGAGCCCCTGCTCGCGATCCGCACGGTCACCGACGCCGTGATGGAGTCGTCGGTCGCGGAGGGCGGGCCGGCGACCCTCGACGCCGTGACCCACGAGATCGGGGCCCGCCTCTTCTGGGCCGCCGGGATCACCGGCGCCGGGGTCGACATCGCCCTGATCGACACCGGGGTCGCTCCGCTGGCCGGGCTCGCCGGTCCCGGCCACCTCGTCGCAGGGCCCGATCTCTCGCCGTCACCGGGTGCCGTCACGCCACTCCGGGACGGATTCGGCCACGGCACCCACCTGGCGGCGACGATCGCCGGCCGCGACCCGGGCCCGGTGACTCCTTTCGGCGGTTCGGGGCTGCTGCGCGGCGTGGCACCCGACGCCCGGATCGTGGACCTCCGGGTGGGGGCCGACGACGGCTCGGTCGACGTGGACCGGGTGGTCGAGGCGCTCGACTGGGTGGTCGATCACGGCCGCAGCGACGGCCTCGACATCCGGGTCGTCAACCTGGCGTTCGGTATCGCCCCCGGCGGCACCCCGGACGGCCGGCTCGCCGCCGCCGTCGAGCGGGCCTGGCGGCACGGCGTCGTGGTCGTCGCCGCCGCCGGCAACGACGGAAACGGGATCCCGGCCCGCAGCCCGGCGGGCGGCCCGTTCACGATCACCGTGGGATCGGCCGACACGGACGGATCCTTCCTGACCCCCGACCCGGTTTCCTCCTTCACCAACTGCAGTCCCGACGGGCCGGTGGACCTCCTCGCACCCGGACGATCGGTGGCGGCCCTGGCGGCGCCCGGCTCCGAAGCCGTCCGCCTCCACCCGGAGGCGCTGGTCGGCGAGCGAATGATCCTCGGATCGGGGACGTCGCAGGCCACCGCGGTCGTGGCCGGCGCCGCCGCGCTGCTGCTCCAGCAGCGGCCCGATCTCACGCCCGGCCAGGTCGAGGCGATCCTCCTCGCCACCGCGGCCCCGGCCACCGGCAGCCCGGCCTGCACCGGGGCCGGCATGCTCGACCTCGCAGCCGCCCTCACCGCTTCGGTCCCCGACCCGCTCCCCGCCTCGACCGCCGGCGAGCGGCGCTCCGGGCCGGGCCCGCTCCCGGGGTTCTCATGGAGCAGCACCTCCTGGAGCGGAAGTTCCTGGAGCGGAAGCTCGTGGAGCGGCAGTTCCTGGAGCAGCACCTCCTGGAGCGGGGCAGTCCGATGATCGGCGCCGGAGTGACTAGTCCGTTCGTGCGCACCGAAACGGCACCCAAGCCCGGGGCTCCCCGGGCCGATGAATCCCCAACCGTTCGAGGAGTGACGCGTGGACAGCAGGACGCCTCCCCAATTCCCACCGAACCCCCCGCGTCCGCTTCCCTGGGCGATCGGCTGAGCGGCCATGCCGGCTCCGGCGGCGTCGTCGGCCGGCGAATCCCCTTCATCGGGCGGCGCCGTCGCCCGATGAACCACACGATGCGAGCCCGAAGCGCCGCCGGCGCCGGAGCACCGCCGCCTCGCGTCGCCGTCGCGACGCCGTTGCGACGCGTGTGGTTCCTGACCGCAGCGCTGGCGGCCACCGCCGCCTGCATCGCCTGGGCGGTGCGCGACTGGGGTTCGATCGAGCCCGGCGTCACCGTGCCGTGGTGGGTCCTGGCAATGCTCTTCGCAACGGGTGAGTGGGCCGTCATCCACCTCCGCTTCCGACGCGATGCCCACTCGTTCTCGATGAGCGAGATCCCCCTGGTCGTCGGTCTCTTCTTCGTCACACCGATCGCCGTCCTCGGTGCCCAGGCGATCGGGAACCTCGCCGTCCTCACGGCCCACCGCCGCCAGGCACCGGTCAAGCTCGCGTTCAACCTCTCGCAGTTCGCGATCCAGACCGGCGTGGCCGTCCTCGTGTTCCGGGCGATCGCCGAGCGCGGCGACCCGCTCGGGCCGGCCGGCTGGCTGGCCGCCGCCGCCGCCTCCCTGGCCGCGGTCCTCGTCGCCGACCTGCTCGTCAACCTGGCGATCCGTCTCGCCGGGGGCCGGCTCGCTCGCCGTGAGTCGCTCGAGGTGCTCGGGCTGACCTCTGCCGGCGCGGCGATGAACGCCACGCTGGCGCTCGCCGCCGTCCTCGTGCTGACGGTGCGCCCGGCCGCCGCCTGGATCGCCTTCCTCCCGCCGGTGGTGCTCTACCTCGCCTATCGCGCCTATCTCCGGCAACGGGAGGAGCGAGCCGGGCTCGAGGCACTGTACGAAGTCACCCGTCTCCTCCACGCGTCCCCCCAGATCGAAGCCGCCCTCGCCACCGCCGCCGATCACGCCCGCCGGATGTTCGACGCCGAACTCGCCGAGATCACGATCTTCCCGGCGGCGATCGACGGCGTCGCCTACCGCACCTCGTCCGGCCCCGGCAACCGCCGCGACGTGATGCGGCCGATCCCGTTCCGCTCCGAGATGCCGCTCTGGAGCCGGACGCTCGCCGACCCGCGGCCGCTGCTGCAGTCGCGGACCGCGGGAGGAATCCACGTCGACGGCACCGCCACCGTGAAGGACGCGATGATGGCCCCCCTCAGCGGATCGCGCGGGTTGATCGGGACGATCGTCGTCGCGAACCGCCTCGGCGACGTCTCCACCTTCGGACCCGACGACCTTCGACTCCTCGAGACGATCGCCGGGCAGATCGGCGTGTCGCTCGAGAACGGCCGCCTCGAGGATTCCCTCGCCCAGCTCACCGTGCTCAAGGAACGCCTCGAGTCGCTGGTCCGCTCGAAGGACGAGTTCGTCGCCTCGGTGAGCCACGAGCTCCGCACCCCCCTCACGGCCGTCGTCGGCCTCGCCCAGGAACTGGCCGTCAATCGGGCAGGCATCGGCGACGCCGAACTCGACGAGCTGATGGCGATCATCGCCGATCAGAGCAGCGAACTGTCGCACATCGTCGAGGACCTGCTGGTGGCGGCCAGGACGGACGTCGGCACCCTCGCCCTGCACCCCGCCCCGATCGACATTCGAGCCGAGCTCGAGGGTCTCGCGACGCTCGTCGTACCCCGCCTCCCGGACGGCGGCCCGATCCCGATCCACGGCAACGCCGGGGCGATCGAAGCCGACCCGCTCCGCTTCCGCCAGATCGTCCGCAACCTGCTCACGAACGCGGTTCGCTACGGCGGCGAGCGGATCTGGATGGAGATCCGATCGGACGGGTCGCAGGTGACCGTTGCGGTGCTCGACGACGGCCTCGGCGTCCCCGAGGCATCGATCGACAAGATCTTCGAGGCCTACGAGCGTGCCCACAACGCCCGGACCCAGCCCGCCTCGGTCGGGCTGGGGCTCGCCGTGTCCAGGAGCCTGGCACGGCTCATGGGCGGCGACCTGGCCTACCGGCGCCGCGACGGGGCCACGGAGTTCTCGCTGACGCTCCCGGCCTGCCCGGCCGGCGCCCCGCCCGGGCCGCCGCCTTCCCGGGCCGAGACCCCGGCGATCCCCCGGCCCTGAGGGACCTCTCCGACGGACCCCCGCCATGGGACCTCCGGCCCTGATCGCACCCCCGTCGCCGGGCCACGCTACGGGAAGCATGAGCACCGGCACCCGCGAACTCGTCGACGGCGCCACCGCCATCGTCCGGGGAGCGCTCGACGCCGGTTGCGATTTCTTCGCCGGCTACCCGATCACCCCGGCGTCGCAGATCCTCATGGCGATGATGCGTGAGTTGCCGGCCCGGGGCGGGGTGGCGGTCCAGGGTGAGGACGAGATCGCCTCGATCGGGATGTGCATCGGTGCCGCCATGACCGGCGCCCGGGCGATGACCGCGACCAGCGGGCCCGGCATCTCGCTCTACAGCGAGCACCTCGGCCTGGCGGTGATGGGAGAGGTCCCGCTCGTCGTCGTGGACGTCCAGCGGCTCGGCCCGGCGACCGGAGGGGCCACCACCGCGGCCCAGGGCGACGTGCAGTTCGTGCGCTGGGGCACCTCGGGCGGCTACCCGGTCGTCGTGCTCGCCCCTGCCTCGATCGGCGACTGCTATCACCTCACCCGGCGGGCGTTTGAACTCGCCGAGCGGTTCCGCACCCCGGTGTTCCTGCTCACCGACAAGGAACTGAACCTCACGGTGGCGTCGGTGGAGGTTCCCTTCGCCGGGGTGCTCCCGCCGATGCCCGACGTCCCGCCCCGGCTCGAGACCACCGGGGCACCGTATCGCTACGAGCCTGCCGAGGCCGTCCCGCCCCTGCGCGCCTACGGAGGCGACCGCACCGTCCGCTTCACCGGTTCGAGCCACGACGAGCAGGCGTTCATCACGAAGGACCCCGCCGCCGTCGGGGCGCTCAACAGGCACCTCATCGAGAAGATCGATGCCCACAGCGCGGCCATCGAGATCGTCGAGCACCACGCCGACCCGAAGGCCGAGGTACTCGTCGTCGCCTTCGGCATCACCGCCGGTGCGGCCCTCGACGCAGCCGACGCCGCCCGCCGGGACGGCACCCCGGTATCGGTGTTCCTCCCGAAGACGCTCTGGCCGATCCCGGAGCGGGCGCTCGCCCGGGCGCTCGAGGGGATCCGCCGGGTGGTGGTGGCCGAACTCAACGACGGTCAGTACCGCCGGGAGATCGACCGTCGCGCCGGCCCGGCGAAGGTGATCGGTGTCAACCGGATCGACGGTGAGCTGATCACCCCGGCCCAGATCCTCGAGGCGCTCCGATGACCGGTGTCACGATCACCCCGCTGGCGTCGTTCCGCAACGAACGCCCCTACCCGTTCTGCCCGGGGTGCGGGCACGGGTCGATCCTCGACGCCCTCGACCGGGCCCTGGTCTCCCGCAACGCCGACCCGGCCCGCGTCGTGGTGGTCAGCGACATCGGCTGCAGCGGGCTCTCCGACCAGTACTTCGCCACGAGCGCCTTCCACGGCCTCCACGGGCGGAGCATCACCTACGCCACCGGCATCAAGCTGGCCCGCCCCGACCTCGACGTCGTGGTGATCATGGGCGACGGGGGCACCGGGATCGGTGGCGCCCACCTGCTGAGCGCCGCCCGGCGGAACATCGGGATCACGGTGCTGGTCTTCAACAACCTCAACTTCGGGATGACCGGCGGACAGCACAGCACCACCACGCCTCCCGGGGCGGTGACCGCCACCACCCCCGGCGGCAACCTCGAGCGCCCCCTCGACATCGTCGCAACCGTCGGCGTCAACGGGGCACAGTTCGCCTGGCGGGGCACCTCCTTCGACGCCGACCTGCCCGACCGCATCGCCGAGGCGATGGGCTCGGGCGGCTTCGCCCTGCTGGACATCTGGGAACTGTGCACCGCCTACTACGTGCGAGCCAACGCCTTTTCGCGCAGGGCGATCGACGCCACCATCGCCGAACTCGGATTCGAGACCGGCCTCCTGTACCACCGGGACTACCCGGAATACGCCGCCGCCGCCCACAGCCGTCCGGCTCCGCAGCCGGCCGTCGCCGAACCGATCGTTCCCGAATTCGCCACGGCGCTCGACCGCCGGCTCGGCATCGTCGCCGCCGGGGCCGCCGGCGGCCGGGTCCGCTCCGCCGCCCGCCTCGTCGCACACGCCGCCATGCTCGGCGGGCTCTGGGTGGCGCAGCGCGACGACTATCCCATCACGGTGAAGACCGGCCACAGCCTCTCGATGCTGGCCGTCGGCCCCGACCCGATCCGCTACGCCGCCATCCCGATCCCCGACGTCGTGGTCGTGGCGGCTCCCGAGGGCCTGGCCAAGGCCCGGCCGCTGCTCGCAGCGATGGACGCCGGCGGCCTGGTCGTCACCACCCCCGACCTCACGCCGCAGACCGCCGCCCAGGTCGTGGTCGTCGACCCGGGGGAGGCTGGCGTCCGCATCCCGAAGGCCGACCTGGCCCTGGCACTGCTCACCGTGGCAGTGGCCCGGACCGGCGTGGTGCCTGCCGAGGCACTGCGGCGTGCCGCCGGTGCCGGCGACCCGCGGTTCGCGGCGAAGACCATCGAGACCATCGACGCCGCTCTCTCGCTCGCCGGCTGATCGCCTCAGCCCGCCGCCGCCCCGGCCGACCAGTCCGCGTGGAGCCGGGCGTAGACACCGCCCTCTTCCAGCAGATCGCGGTGCGGTCCCCGCTGCACCAGCCGTCCCCGGTCGAACACCAGCACCTCGTCGCTCGCCTCGGCCGTCGACAGGCGGTGCGCGACCGTCACCGAGGTCCGGCCCGCCGTCAGGCGCTCGATCGCCCGCCGCAGTTGCACTTCCAGCGCCGGGTCCACCGCCGACGTCGCTTCGTCGAGCACGAGGATGTCGGGGTTGACGATCCACGCCCGGGCGAGCGCAACCAGTTGCCGCTCGCCCACCGACAACTGCCCGCCCCGCTCCCCCACCCGGGTCTCCAGCCCGGCCGGCAGCGACGCCGCCCAGCCGGCGAGCCCGAGGTCGGCGAAGGCGGCCGCGATCTCGTCGGCGGTGGCGTGCGGCTTCCCGTATCGGACGTTCTCGAGCACCGTGGTGTCGAACAGGAACCCCTCCTGGGGCACGAAGGCCACCCGGCGGCGGAGGCTCGCGAAGGCGACCCGGTCGAGGGGGAGGCCGCCGACCAGGATCCTCCCGGCCGAGGGGTCGAGCAGCCGGGTGATCAGCTTGGCGAAGGTCGTCTTGCCCGACCCGGTCTCCCCGACCACCGCCACCCGGCGGCCCGGTTGGATCTCGACGTCCACGTCGCTCAGGACGTCGCCGCCGGTGGGATACCGGAAGTGGAGACCCTCGACCCGCAGCCCGAGCACGCCGGCGGGCAGGTCGACGCCGTCCACCGGATCGGGAACGTCCACCGGGGTGTCGAGCACCTCGAGGATCCGACGGACCCCGGCACCGGCCGTCTGCGCCAAGTCGAGGGTCTCCACCAGCATCTGCACCGGCTCGACCAGCAGGTTGACGAGGAACAGGAAGGCGAGCAGGGTCCCGGCGGACACGCCCCGGGCCGCCCCGAGGACCACCCCGGTCGAGATCACCGCGGCCGTGATGAGTCCGGCGAACAGCTCTGCCGAGGAGAACAGGACGGCGCCCAGCCGCCCGGTCCGGAACTCGGCTCGGAACTGGGCGTCGAGGGCGCCCTCGACCCGCTCCAGGGTGGTGTCCTCGGCGCCGTAGGCCCGCACCACCGGCAACCCGGAGATCGCCTCCCCCAGGGCCGACATGCTGTCCGCCACCCGTTCCCGCACCCGGTCGTGGGCCCGGCTGAGGATCCTCTGGAACCACGCCAGCAGGACGGCGTAGAGGAGCACGCCGGCGACCACGAGCAGCGCCAGTTGCCACCGGTAGACGAGCATCGCGGTCACCGCCAGCACCACCTGGCTGGTGCCGATGAGCATCGCCACCCCTGCCCAGTCCATGAAGTCCTGGATCGTGGCGATGTCGGAAGTGACTCGCGAGACGAGGGCGCCGCGCCGCTCGGACTGCACGTGGAGCATCGACAGCCGATGCAGGTGGCCGAAGGTCATCACCCGCAGGTCGGAGAGCCCGGCCGCCGCCGCCGTCGTCAGACGCACGATCGCGAGCCGTCCGGCGGCCGCCGCCAGGACGATCCCCGCCAGGGCGACGGCGCCGCCGATCATCACGGCGTCCATGTCGACCCCGTCCTCCGTCAGGACGGCGTGGTCGATCGTCTGCTGGATGAAGATCGGGACGACGATCTGCATCACCGTCCCGGCGATGCTGAGCGCGACCGTGAGACCGAGGCCCTCGCGGAGCGCCGGAGCGATGGCGAAGGCCCGGCGCAGGGCGGAGCGCGCCGACGCCGGGGCGGTGTCGGCGCTCATCGACCCGGCCCTCCTCCCCGGGAGGTGCGCTCGGCGGCGTCCTCCTCGTAGGCCTGCAACAGCCGGGCGTAGCCGGGCACCGACCGCAGCAGGTCCTCGTGGCGTCCGTGGCCGGCCACCCGGCCCTCATCGATGAACACCACCTCGTCGGCGAGCACGATGCTGGAGCGCCGGTGGGCGACGATCACCACCGTCGACGGCAGCTCGGCGCGCTGCAGGCCTCGCAGGATCTCGGTCTCGACCGACGGATCCACCGCCGAGGTGGCGTCGTCGAGGATCAGCAGGCGGGGACGGCGGACCAGCGCCCTCGCCAGGGCGATCCGCTGGCGCTGTCCCCCGGAGAGCGTGGTCCCCCGCTCCCCGATGCGGGTCCGGTAGCCGTCGGGCAGCGCCGAAACGAACTCGTCTGCGGCCGCCAGCCGGGCGGCCTCCCGGACCGCCGACTCGGGAATCGGCAGCCCGAGGGTGACGTTCCCGGTCACGTCGTCGTCGAACAGGAACGCCTCCTGGGAGACGAACGCCACCTCGCGCGGCAGGGCCGAGCGGGCGAATTCCCGCAGGTCGCGGCCGTCGAGCCGGATCCGCCCGGTTCCCGGGTCCCACAGCCGGGCGAGGAGCATCGCCAGGGTGGATTTCCCCGAGCCGGTGGGCCCGACGACGGCCACGGTCCTCCCGGCCGGGATGTCGATGTGCACCCCGGCGAGCACCGGCACGTCGCCGTCGTAGCTGAAGCTCACCGCCTGCCCCTCGATGGCGGCCCCCGCCCCGGGAGGCTCCGCCTGCAGGCGCCCGTGGGTGACGTGCTCGTCCACGTCGAGCACCTTCTGGACCCGGCGCCACCCGGCGAGGCTGTGGGCCAGGTCCCAGAGCACGAAGCCGATCATCCGGATCGGGATCGACAGCAGCGACAGCAGGTAGGCGATCGTCACCAGTTCGCCCGGGGAGATCGCCCCGGCCCGGATCCGGGCCGCTCCGATCACGAGCATCACCACCGAGGTCGCCGACGGGAAGGCCTCGACGATCATCCGGAAGCGCGCCCAGATCCGGTTCACCCGCACGATGTCGTCGCGCAACTGCTCGGAGGCGGCCTCCATCCGGTCGGTCTCGTATCCCTCGCGACCGAGTGCCTTCACCGTCAGCGCTCCGTCGAAGCTCTCGTGGGCAACGGCGCTCACCCGGCCGCGGCTCCGCTGCACGTTCTCGAACGCCTCGAAGGTCATCCAGGCACCGATGACGTCCACCACCGTCACCAGGCCGAGCGCCAGCAGCGCCACCAGCCCCAGCCACGGGTCGATCCAGGCGATGATCCCGACCGTGCCGATGAGCAGCAGCATCGAGCCGGTCCCGAAGGGCAGCGGCGCCAGGATCCAGGTGCTCTGGCGGGCATCGGTCTCGCTCACCGCCAGCAGGTCGCCGGTGGCCTGACGGTTGAACCACGCGAGTTCCAGGCCCAGCTGGTGCTCGATCAGCCGGCGGCGGACGTCGGCCTGGCTGCGGAACTGGAGCCATCCGGCGGCGGTCCGGCGCAACGCGATCGCGGCGGCCTTCCAGGCGGCGACGCCGGCGACCGCCAGGGCGGCGCCCACCCAGCGGCTCCCGACCGCCTCTCCCCCGTCGAGCACCGGGATGATCAGCGTGTCGGTCACCCGTCCCACCACGAAGGCGGCGCCGACGATCGCCCCGGCGAACCCGGTGGCACCCCCGACGGCGAGGGCGAACGCCACCGGATGGGCGCGGACGAACCGTGCGATCAGCGAGAATCCGTCCCGCAACACGCGGCGAATCGAGGTCGGACGGGGCCCGGCGGTCACGATCACCCGATGCTAGGTCGCCGGACGGACGCCCCTTCCCATTGCCGATCAGGCGTCGGGGAAGAGTTCGGCGAGGCGCAGGTCGGCCCGTTCGAAGAACGCGAACGCCGCCACCCCCGGCTCTCCCGCCCGGTCCAGAAGGATCACATCGTTGGCGATCACGAGCAGCCTGGCGGCGATCGCCCGATCGAGGTCTCCGGGTCGAGGCTCCGGCCACGGGGCCACCGACTCGTAGCCCCGGCGGAACGCCTCGAACAGCGTCGGGTAGTCGGGCCGTCCCCGAACGTAGTACAGGGCGATGCCGAGATCCTGGATGGGCCAGCCCCACATGTGGTCCTCGAAGTCGATCGCCCTCAGCCCG
>Ga0316576_10002736_pt1 | contig 10104 bp, 9 predicted proteins | sample S0NA_FD_203075 | JGI IMG/M metagenome (GOLD analysis project Ga0316576, IMG submission 203075) | Rhizosphere microbial communities from salt marsh grasses in Alabama, United States - S0-2_050615r3r5 | ecosystem: Host-associated > Plants > Roots > Rhizosphere | place: USA: Alabama | collected... | reverse complement strand
GACCCGCTGCTGGTGAATACGGCGTCGCCGGCAAACCGGGAAGCCGCCAGCTGGTACGACCGTGCCCGACGCAGGCATCGCGGAGCATTCCCGTCGGCCCACCCAGCTTTCGGGCAAGGCACAAACTCCGGTCGCAGCGCGAAGTGGAAGAACCTCGACGAACCGGCGGCGAGAGTGCTGCGCGAGTGCCCTGCCTGCTCGCGCAAGTTGAGGCTACCAGCCGGCCGCGGCGGCTACGTCAGGTGTCCAGCCTGCGGCCGGCGTTTCGAGGTCTGCAGTTGATGCGCTGGACGGAGCAGGCACCCGACCTGCCCTTCCGCTCCGTGTCGATGCTGGCCAGCCGCGCAGCGATTGGCAACCGCTGGCGGGCTGCCGACGATGGCGTTACCGTGCTCGCCCCCTGCAATGTGAGGGCCGCGATCGGGCTCCATCTTGGCCAGAGCGGCGTCGAACAGGGCGGCTTGTTGCTCGGCGAAGTCTTCACTGACGCCGGGAGCTGCGATCCGGAACGCACACGGGCCGTGCTACTGACCCAGGCAATCCGGGCTGAAGAATTTTCCAGCTCGGGGATCTCCTTACGGATGGAATCGAACCTGTGGGAACGCGCCAGGTCGGCACGCGGACCGCACGAGCTCGTCGTGGGCTGGTACCACAGTCACCCCGGGCTTGGTGCGTTCTTCAGTTCCACGGATCGGCATACGCAGGCCGCTTTTTTCAACCAGCCCTACAGCGTCGGCTGGGTTCTGGACACGCTTCGTGGCGAAGAGGCGGTATTTGTCGGCGCCGGTTCCGCTGCGCCGGCGGCGTTCATCCGGCTCCGGGAGTCCGTCGAAGACCCCGACCCGGATTCTTACGCAGGCTGATGACAGCCTATTGTGTTGGCGCGCCGGGTAGTTCCGGACCCGGTACCGGTTGCAGCTCCTTCTCGGGCGGCGGCGGCGCCGGCAGATTCAGCTCCACTTTCTCGACGCGTTGCACGAAGTAGTCGGTTTCACCGAAGCAATCGGTGGGCAGGCCGCGATGCTCGTCGTAGCTCAGGCGTACCTGCTGCCCGACGAGATTCTGTAGTTGCCGGGCCACCGCATCATCGCGGACGCTGAAATGCCATATCTGGGGCGCGACCCCACCGACGACATACATCGCGAGTTCGCCCTCGTAGGTCTTGCACACCCACCCTCGCTTCGAAAACTTCTGCAGCACGCCCGCTCGATCACCTTCGGAGTAACTCCACCAGAGCATCAACATCGTGTACAGCGCAACGAGCAGCAGCGCTCCAATCAGGCTGCCGATCAGATACGCGATGAAGCTACGGCGTCGACGGGGCGCCGGCGCGCCTGACGGAGTATCAGGCGGTGGATAGTTCGAGGCCATGTAGTTTTCCGTCCTTGAGCAGTGCTTGAATCATACGCCAGCGTGTCTCGCCTGGGTCGTACCGGCGGCAACGATCAATCGGGGATCCACGGCGTCCCGGCAAGCGCCCGGATCACTCAATGTCGGGCTTGCCGTCGATGAAGCCGTCGATCCGCTCGATCAGGTACGGAAAGAACGGATTGCTCCGCTGACGTACCAGCAACCAGCTCGGCACGCCCAGAACGCCTATTTCGCCGCGCGCCTGGACCCGGCCAAACTGTACGTAGCGATCTGACTCCGGCGCGGCATAGCCGTACAGGAGGTCATCCGGCGGCACGGGCAGCGCAAGATGCGACAAAGAAAACACCCCTGGCGGCCAGGCAAGGCCGAGTTCCCGGGATTGCTGCTGCCCGGATCCTGCATTCGCACGCAATTCGACGACTTCCCAGGATGCCGGGCCTGAATTCGTGATTACGGACAGCGTAAAGGATCTTTCGGGCATCGCCAGCAGGCGCCCCGTCAACGGTCCCGGGTCGGCAATCAGCAGGGACTGGACGGCCGCAAGGCGATTGATATCAAACAGGACCAGTTCGTGGCCCTCGGGCGCTAGATGCGCCATGAGCGCATCGATGACCGCTTCGGCCCGAACGGTTGCATCGACCGTCGAGAGAAACGCGAGCACGGGTGGAAATGACTGAATCGGAGCCCGGCGCGAGAGCTTCGCCACTCGCCGCGCCACACCGCGTGTCAGCCGCTGAGTCTCGCCGGCCGCATGAAAACTGAATGAAGAATACTTGTACGGGTCGATCTCGAGGTCGATCGTCTGCCACGCCGCACGCCCGAAACCAGGCAGTGCCGAGATGCCGGTGCGCAAACGACCGACGATTGCCAGCGGCGAAACCCCAATGGCCGGTGAAATGAGCACCAGGCCCGCGGGCCTCGGAAGGCGTTCGCCCTCCACCACGGCAACCGAGTAGTCAACCGCCAGCGCCGCACCGTTTGAATACCCGACGAGATAGATCGGCTCGCCGGCGCTGAACTCCGCCCGCAGGTCTTCCATCGCAATGCGGATGATGGCCTGCATATCCTCGATTTCGAATGTCAGCAGACCCGACGGCGCGGTGCCATGGCCGGGCAACCGCAGTCCGACGACCTTCAACCTTTTTTGGGCGAGGTGTTCCCCGATGGCGCGCAGGCTGTACGGTGAATCGGTCAGGCCATGAAGCAGCAGGGCCGCCCCGACGGGCCGCTGCGGCGTGATTTCAAAAGTCCGGTTCCAGTTGACGGGCCACTGCGCCGGATCACTGCGGCTGCCGGCATTGAACCGGTTGAAAAGTGTTCGGTCCGTGTAATCAACGCGCGCCAGGATTCTCGTATTCAACTCGTCGAACAGGCGTTCCTCGAGCTGACGGTATTTCGCGATGCTTGTGATCTCCGCCGCCCTGCCGGCCGTGAAGTCGGAGTCCAGCTGTACCCGGTGCCAGAGCTCGAGGCTCGGACCGCTGCTCAGGAACCAGGCATAAAAGCCCAGCGCGATGACGACGAGCCCGAGCAGCACGGAACTGCCGATTCCAATTACCAGCCGGACGAAAGAGCGAACCATCGGATTATTCAAATTTCCTTGCTACCGGCAATCATAGCCAGTTACCGCCCTATCTCGTTAATCCCCAATAGTGCCGCCAGCGCATTTGGCGCAGCATCGGTGAGTCAGGGCGGACCGGCAGGGCTCATGTCGCGGCAGCGAAGTCACCAGATACTGGCGTTCATGACGCCATTTCCGTTCTCGATCGACGTGGACGCGCCGCTGGCCGAGGCTCACGCGTTTCTTCGTCAGCGCCAGATTCGCCATCTCCCGGTCACGGAACGCGACCGGCTCGCCGGCATTCTGACCGACCGTGACATCAAGCTGGCGCTCGGGCCCGACCTGGGTTCGCCCCCTGAGCGGGAACTTCGAGTGCGTGATGTTTACCAGCCGGAGTCCTATGTCGTGGATGCTTCCGCACCCCTCGACGAGGTGGCCGCGACGATGGCGGAGCGACGCATCGGCTCTGCACTGGTCACTCGCAGCGGGAAACTGGTCGGGATCTTTACGACAACAGACGCTTGTCACGCGCTGGCACGAGTCCTGCGCGAACAGGCCACGGGCGGTCCAGGTCCGGACCTGATCGCCTAGAATTGCATGAACGCAAGCCTCAACAACTCCACAACGGGCCATCGGCGCACCCGGGATACCCAGGGTAATGCCTTTTACGCTGACCGCCTGCGCGAGGCGGCGGCTTTGCTGGAAGCCCAGGGCGCCAATCCGTTCAGGGTTTCGGCATACCGCAAGGCGGCCGCTACGATTATGAATCTCGACGAGCCCCTGTCGTCTCTCCTGGCCCGGGAGGGTGTCGCGGGCCTGGAGAAATTACCGGGCATTGGGCGAGGAATCGCTTCCGCCCTGCAGGAAATCGTGCGAACCGGTCAATGGATCCAACTCGAGCGGCTGCGCGGCAGTGCCGACCCGATCCAGTTGCTGACGACCGTTCCGGGGCTCGGTCACAGGCTGGCCGAGCGAATTCACGAGGAGTTGCACGTCGACACGCTGGAGGCACTCGAGGTCTGCGCGCACGACGGCCGCCTGGAGAACGTTCCAGGCGTTGGACCACGGCGCGCGGCAGCAATCCGGGCCAGCCTGCAGTCCATGCTCTCGCGCGTCAGTCCGCGGCGCCGTACGGGCTCGCCGCGCGGGGCGGAAGCGGGCGGGCCTCCGGTCGAGACACTGCTCGCGGTCGACAAGGAGTACCGGGAAAAGGCTGCGGCGGGCAAGTTGCCGACGATCGCTCCGCGACGCTTCAACCCCGACGAGGAAGCCTGGTTGCCACTGCTGCACACCGAACGCGACAGCTGGCATTTCACCGCGATGTTCTCGAACACCGCCCTCGCCCACAACCTCGGACGGACTCACGACTGGGTCGTAATCTATTATTACGATGCTGATCACGTCGAAGGTCAGTGCACCGTTGTCACGGAAACACACGGACCGCTTATCGGGCGCCGGGTCGTACGCGGGCGCGAGCAGGAATGCAGCAAACTGCGCAGTGTGGACGCCTCAGCCGGTCCCGCAGTCAGCCATTAGCAGGATCGGTCCTGTGGAACGCTGCGCGTCAGATGAAGTATGAGAACGCGAACAGGCCGAGCATCGTAAAAGCCAGCGCAAGTTTCGCGAGCGTGCCGAATATCAGTCCGACCCAGGTCGCCAGGCCGGCCCGGGTGGCCTTATGAATCTCGCCGTGTGAAAGCAATTCACCCGCCACGGCACCGAGGAACGGCCCAAGAATCAGTCCGGGCAGGCCGAGGAAGACGCCAACAAAGGTTCCGATCGCCGCCCCCAGGATTGCCCAGGCGGTAGCGCCAACTCGTCTTGCACCGAGTGCGCTCGCTGCGAAATCGACGATGATTGACACGACGGTGAGAAACCCGAGCAGGCCGACGACCCACAAGCTCACCCGCTGGAAATCGTCCACCCACGCCGCGAGCACCAGCCCAGCAAACACGAGAGGCACGCCGGGCAGTGCCGGCAATACCGATCCGGCGAGCCCGGCCAGAACCAGCACGGCGGCAAGGACCCACAACCAGATATCCGCAGACATCAATCGACCCTCTGAGCTTTACTCTGGCCCATTGTACGGAATGCTGGTACCTGTAACGGCTTTGAACAATCATCCGGGCCGGTTGCCAGGGGTTCAGCTACCCTTGATGGTCCGGGACCCGGGGGGAATGACGCATGACACTGCAGGACATCGCAAATTATGCCGAGATCCTTGGCGCGCTGACGGTATTGGGTGGCGTCCTGTTCGGGCTCTTCCAGGTGTCGGAGTTCCGCAAACAGCGCCGGGACGCGATAGCGGCCGAACTCACGCGGACGTTCTATAACGCGGAGCTCGCCGATGCAGTCGCGTTGGTTCGTTCGCTGCCGGATCATTGCCCACCGAACGAGTTGCGCCAGCGGGGACCCCAGTACGAACGAGCCGCGATTATCATCAACACGACGTTCGAAACCATGGGCCTCCTGGTCTTCAAGAAGATTGCCGACTACGAAACGGTGCAGCAACTGGCCGGCGGGATGATAGTTGTAATGTGGCGCAAGCTCGACGCATGGCTGGAGCAGGTACGCAAAGAGCAATCGCAGCCGTCCTGGGCCGAATGGTTTCAGTGGCTTGCCGAACAGACTGCGGCTCGCAAGGACGAGGGTCGGCCCGCTTATCTCGAGTACAGGGACTGGAACCCGTAGGGCTGCCCAGGACCCGGCTGCTGATAGCGCCGACGGGGCCACCGCCGGTCGAGAGGCCGGTTGCTTCATGACCGCGACCGGCGCCAGTGCCGCCAACCCCGGCCGGGGAGACCGGGGCCTTGGGTGACATTACACTCCCCCCTCGCATGCCCGATCTCCCCGACCTGCCGATCGTCCGGTCCCTTCCGCGGCTGCTAGCGGCGATGCAGGTACCCGGTTGCACGGTACTGGAAGCACCGCCTGGCGCAGGGAAGAGCACTGTCGTGCCGCTGGCGCTGCTGGACGCCGACTGGCGGGCAGACGATCGCATCATCGTCCTGGAGCCGCGTCGTATCGCGGCGCGCGCGGTCGCGCGGCGGATGGCCGAAACACTCCAGGAAACGTGCGGGCAAACCGTCGGATACAGAACGCGATTTCAGAGCCGTGTTGGAGCAGCGACCCGCATCGAAGTCGTGACCGATGGCTTGTTCACCCGGATGCTGCAGCGCGATCCCGCGATCGAGGGCGTCGCCTGTGTGATCTTCGACGAATTCCACGAGCGCCGACTGCAGACGGATCTTGGCCTGGCGCTTTGCCTCGATGCGAGAAACCATCTCCGGAGTGCACTGAGAATTCTCGTCATGTCCGCCACGCTGGACAGTGGGCCGCTCGCAAGTGTGCTTGGTGATGCACCGGTCCTGCGTGTCGCCGGCAGATCATTCGCTGTCGATACGCGATTCAGCGCCGAACGGCCCGGTGCGCGGGCGGTTCCCGGGGATCTTGAACGACGAATAGCCGCCCTCGCGGTCCGCGCGATCGGCGAACATGAAGGCGATGCCTTGCTGTTCCTGCCGGGAGCCGCTGAGATCCGCAGGACAGCAGCGATCCTCGCAGCTGCGTTGCGGCCCAATGAAGCGTACGTGATGCCCCTTTATGGTGACCTGCCGGCGGCAGAGCAGGATGCGGTCATGCGCCCGGCCCCGTCGGGACAGCGAAAAATCATCCTGGCCACGAATATCGCGGAGACCAGCCTTACGATCGACGGGGTTCGAATCGTCATCGACGCCGGCCTTGAGCGTCGCCAGCGATTCGATCCGAACTCCGGCATGAGCAAACTGGAGACCCGGCGCATCTCGCGTGCTTCCGCAGCGCAGCGTCGGGGGAGAGCCGGGCGCACCGCGCCCGGCGTCTGCTATCGGATGTGGAGCGAATCCACCCACGAATCCCTGTCCAGGCATTCGCCCGCCGAGATCATCGAAGCAGATCTCGCACCGCTTGCACTGGACCTCGCCTGCTGGGGCGTCACGGACCCGTCTACGCTGGCGTGGCTGGACCAGCCCCCGACCGGCCCCCTCGCCCAGGCAGTGGATCAACTGCTCGAGCTCGAGGCCATCGGCGGTGATCAGCGCGTGACCCCGCTGGGACGCCGCATGGCCGAGCTGGGTCTGCATCCAAGGCTGGCGCGCATGGTTTTGCGCGGACAGGAACTGGGCATGCAGCGCCTGGCCTGCGAAATCGCTGCGCTGCTTTCAGAACGCGACCCCCTGAAATCGCGCGGGCCAGAGCGTGACCCCGACCTGCGTCTGCGAATCGAAATGGTGCGCGGGGGCCCTGTACCGAACGGCTTCGAGATCGACAGCACGGCCCTGAGACGGATACGGCAAGTCGCCGATCAGCTCGAGAGGCGGATCGCCCGGACCAGCGCGTCGACCCATGAAGCGATAAGCAACCGCCCGGAAAATGCCGAGGCCGGACTCCTGCTCGCGCTCGCTTACCCCGACCGAATCGGCAAGTCACGATCCTCGAGGCCCGGACAGTACTTGCTTAGCGGCGGACGCGGAGCATCGTTCGCGAGGGCCACGGCCCTGGCCAATCACGAGTACATCGTCGTCGCCTCGCTGGACGCAGGTGATCGCGAGGCCCTCATACATCTCGCTTTACCGGTGGATTTCGCTCTTCTGGAGCATTACTTCCGCTCGAGTATCCGAGATGTCTCGGAAATTTACTGGGACGCGCGCGAGCAGTGCGTCATCGCCCGGGAGTCACGATGCCTCGGGAAGCTTGTCCTTTACGAGGCTCGCCTCGACGATGTGGACGACGAAGCCGTGCTGACCGCGATGTTGCAGGGCATACGCGCGATGGGACTGGGTTGTCTCCCGTGGACGCGGGAACTCGAAGAGCGGCGGGCACGCCTTGCTTTTGCACGGGCCGTGGATGCGGAGGGTTCGGATGCGTGGCCGGATGTCGGGGACGAAGCCTTGCTTGACACACTGGAGAGCTGGCTGGCTCCGTGGCTCGGCCGGGTAAGGCGACGCGAGCAACTCGCGCGGGTCGACCTGCGCGCCGCTTTCGACACCCTGGCGGACTGGAAGACCTGGCGGCGCCTGGACGAGTTCGCTCCAGCCCAGATTGAAGTGCCCAGTGGATCGCGCATCCGGGTTGACTACGGCTCGAACCAGCCCCGCCTGTCGGTCCGGCTGCAGGAAGTATTCGGCTTGATGGCCTCACCGCGGGTCGCCGATGACCGCGTACCGGTCGCGATGGAGCTGCTCTCGCCGGCGCGGCGTCCGGTACAGCTCACCAGCGATCTGTCGAGTTTCTGGTCTGGCGGCTACCAGGAGGTCCGCAAGGAACTCAAAGGCCGGTACCCGAAACATTACTGGCCGGAGGACCCGGTGAAGGCCATTGCAACGCATCGCGTACGCCCGCGAGGCTCCTGACGCCGGACCCCGGATGGAAGGGGAGCGGGCCTTTTCACTCGGCCCGCAAGGCCTCCACGGGGTCGAGCCGCGCGGCACCCAGCGCGGGAAGTATGCCCGCGACCAGTCCGATAAGGACCGACAGCGCAACGGCCATTGCGATGTATTGCGGAGCAAAGCTCACCGGCAACTTGTCGGTGCTCAGGCCCAGCAACCAGGCGCCACCGACACCAATGGCCAGGCCGGCGAACCCGCCGAGGACGGAAAGCACGACCGCCTCGGTCAGAAAGACACCCAGTATCTGTTCACGCCGTGCGCCCAACGCCCGCATCAGTCCAATCTCCGCGGTCCGCTCGCGCACCCCGATGGTCATGATCGTGAATATGCCGACACCACCGACCAGCAGGGATATGCTGCCGAGCGCGCCGACAGCGAATGTCAGTACGTTCAGCACCGAACCGAGCGTATCGAGCATTTGCTGCTGCGTCGTCACGGTGAAGTCCTCGTCGCCGTGCCTTGCAGCCAGCACGCGACGGATCCCCCGTTCGACTTCGTCAACCGGCGCACCTTCTTCGTAGAGCACGTCGATTTCGACGAGGCTGTCGCGGTTGAAGAGATCCAGCGCACTGGCCGCCGGAATGTACACGGTGTCGTCGAGGTCAAAGCCAACCATGGTTCCTTTCGGCTCCATGACGCCAATGACGCGGTACCGGCCGCCGCCGACACGAATGGTCGTGGCAAGTGGATTAGTCTCCCCGTACAGCTCGCGAGCCATTTTTGCACCCAGCACTGCCAGACTTCGCGGTGCCCGCGGGTCGTCCGGCGGCAGAAAGCTGCCCAGCTCAACTTTGAAACGGAAGGCCTCGGCCATCTCCGAGCCTGTCCCGTAGACGGTCACGCGCCGCTTTCTCCCTCGTGCCTGAACCTCAGCGTTGCCCTGCACCAGCGGTACGCTCGCGATGACGTAGGGTGATCTTCGAACTGCCTCCGAATCGTCGATCGTCAGCGGTCTGACGGTCCCGAAAACGCCCACCGACGTTCCGAGCGTCTTTGCGGTTCCCGGATTGATGCCGATGAGGTTCGTTCCGAACTGCGTGAACTCCGACAGCACGAAACGATGCACGCCCTCACCGATAGAGGTAAGCAGCACGACGGCTGCCACGCCAACAGCAATCCCCAGCGCGGTCAGGATGGCGCGTCCACGCCCGTGAATCACGGAGCCCATCGTCAACCTGACGAGATCGGCGAACCGCATCGCCTACTTTCTCCCGGCCAGCGCCTGGACGGGATCCAGGCGCGCAGCACGGCGCGCAGGCAGCAGGCCAAAGACCACGCCACTCGCAACGGCAATCAGGACGGCCAGTGCGACAGCCCATGGCGGTGCTCCCAGCGGCAAAGCGGGATAGGCCAGACCGATCAACCAGCTCCCCGCATAGCCCAGCGCCAGACCGGCAAGTGCCCCGCCGAATGACAGCAGCACCGCCTCGGCGAGGAACAGGGCTGTGATTTGCCCTGCGTGCGCGCCCAGCGATTTCAGCAGGCCCACCTCGGCAGTCCGCTGACTGACGGCCACCAGCATGACATTCATGATCAGAATTCCGGCGACCGCCAGGCTGATCGACGCAATACCGGCCAGCGTCAGGGTCAGGGCCGTGAATATTCGATCGAAAGTCGCGACGACCGCATCCTGCGTAATGACCGTTACGTCCTCTTCGCCCTGGTGACGCTCGGTTAACAGGGCGCTTATCGCTTTGCGCAAGCGAGGCAATGCCTCGCGATCGCTGGCCTGGATAAGAATCCGGA
>Ga0316576_10002735_pt1 | contig 10104 bp, 7 predicted proteins | sample S0NA_FD_203075 | JGI IMG/M metagenome (GOLD analysis project Ga0316576, IMG submission 203075) | Rhizosphere microbial communities from salt marsh grasses in Alabama, United States - S0-2_050615r3r5 | ecosystem: Host-associated > Plants > Roots > Rhizosphere | place: USA: Alabama | collected... | reverse complement strand
GGCGCGCGAGGCTGCGCGCATTGCGCTGCACGCGGACGAGAAGGCCAGCGAGAGCGAGCAGGAACAGAGCAATAAAGGCGCCGACTACCAGGCCGACCCGCTGTTCATATACCTGTGGCGGCGCGGCTACGGCACCAGCGAATACAAGGCTGGCGCGTTGACCCGATGGCTGGACGGCAAGGTGGCGCGGCTGATCGGCTACGACGATGCCCGCGTCGGGTACCGCCGGCTGCTGGAGATCGCCCCGCGGCTGCGCGAGCACGCCCGCCATATGCAGCAGCGTGCCGAGGCCGCCCAGGCCGAGCTGGACGCGCTGACCCGCGCCGCCGAGGAGGCCGACGGCCTCCCTCCGCTGGAGCAGGCGCTGGCCGCCGCCGAGAAGGAGCAGGACGCCGTCGAGGAGCGCGTGGACGCGGCTCAGCGAGAGCTGGAGGGCCTGCTCGCGCGCCGTGCCAGCTTTGCCGCCGGGGACGACCCCTACACTCGCCAGGCCGTGGAGGAACTGGCCCGCGCCTTGGCCGGGCGCGACCTCGCCAGCCTGGAGCAGGCGGCGCGGGCAACGCCCTTTCCCGAAGACGACGCCATCGTCGAAACGCTGACCGGCCTGGAGATGGACCAGCGCCGGCTGAACTTCATGCTCGAGAACATCAAGCAGACCCGCGCCAAGCAGCAGACCCGCTTTCGCGACCTGGCAAGGGTCAAGCACGAGATGCGCCGCCGCGGCATGGACCGGCCGGGCTCTAGCTTCGCCGACAGCGCGGTAGTGGCGATGATGATCGCCAACTTCGTCAAGGGCCTGCTCGACAGCGACGAACTGATGAAGGTGCTCAGCGAGCAATACCGCTACCAGCGCCCGCGGCCGCCTTCCTCGTCCCTGCCCGGCGGCTTCGGCTACGGCTTCCCCCGCAGCAGCGGCCGCTCCGGCGGCTTCGGTGGTGGATTCGGCGGCGGGGGCTTCAGGACCGGCGGCGGCTTTGGCGGCGGCGGCTTCAAGACCGGCGGCGGCTTCTGACCGGCCAAGCACGTAGGAGCGGCTTCAGCCGCGACCCGCGCGAGCGAAGCGACACGCGAGTCTCGGCGCGGCAGACCGAAAAGCCCGTCGCGGCGCACGAACGAGACGCCGGCGTCGCTGCCGGCCGTCGTGCGGCTGACGCCGGCGTATCCAACGCCCGCGAGCCGTAGCGCGGCTGGTCCGCGCCAGCCGCCGTCGGCCCGACCCCTGCCGGTCGGGCGCTGCGCTCGTCAGACCGCCTCCAGCCATTGCGCCATTTGGTCGACACCGGCCATCAGCGTCCTCGCGTACTCGGCCAGGAAGGCGGCGTCGGCGACCGCGGCATCGTCCAGCGCCGCGGCCCCCTCCAGCGCGGCGGCACCGTCAAAGTTCACGTAGGCCAGCCGCAGCGACAGCTCCGACGGCGAGCGGCCGAAGTCGCTGCCGGGCAGCACGGCGACGCCGGTATCCTCCAGCAGCCGTTCGCACAGCAGCCGGGCGTCATGGATGCCGCGGGCGGCCAGGCGCTCGCGCAGCGGGGTCAGGTCCGGGAACAGATAGAAGCCGCCCTCGGGGTCGTCCAGGTCGCAGCCGGCCGCGCGCAGCCGCGCCGCCACGGCCGGGCCGATCTGGCGCAGCACCCGGCGCGAGCGCTGCAAATAGCGGTCGATGTCCGGGCCGCCCGCGAAGGCGCGGACGGCCGCGTACTGGATCGGCGCGCTCACAGTCGTGTAGCTCTCGCTCGCGACCACCGCCATGGTGTCCAGCACCCAGCGCAGCTCCGGCGGGAAGGTGAAGGTGCCGAGCCGCCAGCCGCCGGCGCCGGCCCACTTGCTCAAGCCCCCGGAGATGATGGTGCCCTCCGGATACCAGCGGGCGATGGACTGGTGCTCTCCACGGTGATGCAGCTCGCCGTAGATCTCGTCGGACAAGACCACGAGGCCGTAACGCCGCGCCACCCGCGCCAGCGCCCGCAGCTCGTCTGGGCTGTAAGTGATGCCGAGCGGGTTGGACGGATAGTTCAGGATCAGGATGCGCGGGCGGTTGGGGTCGTTGCGGCACGCGGCGTCCAGGTCCTCGGGCTGCAAGCGCCAGCCGTGCTCGCGCCGCGTCTCGATCCAGCGGTGCTGCCGCCCGGCGATGGCCGCCTGGGGCGCATAGGAGACCCAGCTCGGCGAGGGCACCAGCAGGTCGCCGTAGAAGGTCAGCTGCAGGATGAACAGCAGCTCCTTGGAGCCGGGACCGATCAGCACGTCCTCGGCGGTGCGCTCAATGCCGTTGGCGCGGGCATGGTAGGCGGCCACGGTCTCGCGCAGCGTATCCAGGCCGCGTACCGGCAGATAGTCCTTCTGGTGGGCGTTGCGCTTGAGCTCCTCCACCACGGACGCCGGCACCGGAAACGGCGACTGCCCCAGGCCCATGCGGAACACCTGCCGGCCCTGGCGTTCCAGGCGTGCGCTGTGCTCGTTGATGGCCAGGGTGGAGGACTGGGCCAGGCCACGCACGTTCAGGCTGATCTGAACATTCGGCGTGACCGGATGGTTGTCGAGCTCTTCGACGACATCGAGCGAAAGCGCGCTCATGGGACTTCAAGGTGCCTCGTGGTAAAGGTTGTTTTGCGCTGCCGAATCCGAACCGGGCGGCGACGGGCTAAGGGATCTCACTGATTGACAGAGCAAGACCTGTGCCCTTTCCGCGTCAACGGATTAGCTGCCGGAATCCAGGATTCGTCAAGTCCTTTCAGACAGTTGGAACAGACTGGCGCGAGAGGGCAAATGTTGCAGTCGCACAGTCGCAACGCCATGCACCATCGCGGTGCAGGTCTTCGTCATCGGACGGAAAAGGGCGCCGGCATGGCGCGCGGTGGGTGGTCGAAACGCAAGCCCGCCGACGACCCTGCCTGCGCCGAAGCGCGTGCTCCAGAGCGGGAAACCGGCAGTTGATCGTTCTCGTGACACCGTTCCAACGGTGTCACGCATCTACGGGCGCTCTGCGCCCCGAGCCATCCAGGCTGTCCCGGCCGTCCCCGCCGATACCCGAGGCGGACAGACCAAGCCGCAACCGCGTCCCATCGTCGCCGTCCGCGCCCGGCACGCTCGGCGCACCGCATCACACCCCCAGCAGCGCCCCGACGTCCACGTCCACATCGACCCCCGCAACAGCGATGCGGAGCCGCCCGTCGGTCAACGTCTGCAACTGCCGGTAGCGTTGCCCGAAACGGTCCGGATCACGGTAGGCGTGCACGGCACCGTTCTGCAGATCGATGATCCAGTACTGCCGGATGCCCGCGCGGGCATACTTCGGCAGCTTCACCTGCCGGTCCAGGTCCAGGCTGGAGTCGGCCACCTCGATCACCAGCAGGACATCATCGCCGGTGGGATGCGACTCCCGGTAATGATCCTCCCGCAACCGCAGCACCATCAGGTCCGGGTAGAGCTCGGTCCCCTCATCGACGACCAGCGCGCCCTGGACCCGGACAATGGCGCGTCCGGCCAGTGGCGGCGCAAAGGCCATCGTCAGCTCATCGGTTCGGCTACAGTGCAAAGGCCCGATCGGTGGCATGTCCCGCATCTCCCCATCGATCAATTCCACCCGGTCCCCGTCCGCGAACATCCCTGCCGCAATGGCCTGGTGGAACTGCGCGACGGTGATACGGTGGATTGGATTCAGCGTATCCAGGGCTTCCATCGTTCTCGAACCTCGGCCGCAACGTTGGACAAGATCGGGGCAGGCAAGGGCACCCGGTAGCGAAAAGCCTGAAGCAACAAGGCCCATCGCGCAAGGCACCCCCACGCACGCCTATGGGAGCGGCTTCCAGCCGCGACCCGCGCAAGCTCAGCAAAGCGCGAGTCCGCCCGGCAGCGCCAGCAGCACGCCGCAGCCGTACCCTGCCTTAGCCCCCCGCGCCCTCGACAGTCGCGGCCGCAGGCGCGCTCTCACAAGGAATCAGCGACCAGCGAACGCTCCAAGCCGGCAGCCGACCCGAATCTTCACCCGTTTCCGTTGGATGGATCAGGATCGCGTTCCCGATTCCGTCAGCGACCAAACCGGCCGGCACCTCGACCCCCAACGCGGATAGATTCGCCAGCAGCCGCAGCCGCCGCCCATCCTCCAGCGCCCAGACAACGGCAAGTCCGCCGTCACCAAAGGTCCGATAGCTCCCGCCGCGCCGGATCAGCTGCAGCAGCGGCAGGATCTCCCGCCGCCGCAGCGCCAGCAGCGCCCGCACCTGCTCCACCCGCCGCCGATGCGCAGGCGCATCCAGCAGTCCCCAGTCCACACAGGAGCGCTCGAAGGTCGCCGGATCATTCGGGTCCGGAATCGCCGCCAGGCTCGCCGCATCCCGAAACCCCGCCGAGCGGGCAAATTCCCGCCGCCGCCCCTCGCGCACGGCAGCGGCCAGCTCCGGCCCGAAGTCGCAGAAGAACAGGAACGGGCTCGGCGCGTCCATCTCCTCGCCCATGAACAGCAGCGGCGGCGACGGCGCCAGTAGCAGCACCCCAAGAGCCGCATCCAGCGCGTCGGCCGAAACCAGCTGATGCAGCCGCTCGCCGAAGGCCCGGTTCCCAGCCTGGTCATGGTTCTGCAGAAAGTTCACGAACGCCAACGGCGGCAGCTCCGCGCTCGCTGTCCCGCGAGCGGCGCCGTCGCGAAACGCCGAAGGCTCGCCCTGGTACGCAAAGCCTTCCGCCAGCGCGCGGGCCAGCCCTTCCAGCGGCGTCATCGGCGCCGGCCGCCCCGGCGTGCCGTTGAAGTCCTGATACGGCCCGTCCCCCTCGCCGGTCAACAGCGCATGGAACGCATGATGGAAATCATCGTTCCACTGCGCCGTGAACAACCGCGACCGCCCGCCGCCGTCCCGCCGGTAGCGCCGCACGTCGTTGAAATCGTTCTCCAGCACCAGATGCACATGCCGCTCCCGGCCCGGTCCCGCCCGCACCCGCGCCGCCAACTCGTCCAGGACATCCGGCGAGCGCGCATCGATGATCCGGTCCACCGCATCCAGCCGCAGCCCGTCGAAGCGATACTCCTCGATCCAGTACAGCGCGTTCTGGATGAAGAACTCCCGCACCCAATGCGACCGCGCCCCATCGAAATCGATCGCCGCCCCCCAGGGCGTGTGCCGGTCCGGATGAAAGAACGGCGCCGCGTACCGATGCAGATAATTCCCCTCCGGCCCGAAGTGGTTGTAGACCACGTCAAGCAGCACCATCAGCCCCCGCGCGTGGGCCGCCTGCACCAGCCGCTTCAGGTCCTCCGGGCGCCCGTAGCCCGCCTTCGGCGCGAACAGCAGCGCCCCGTCATAGCCCCAGCCCCAGCGCCCCGGACACTCCGCCAGCGGCATCAGCTCGATGGCCGTCACGCCCAGGTCCGCCAGCCGGTCCAGGTGCGCCTCGACCGCCGCATAGGTCCCCGGCGCCGCCGCCGAGGCCCGCGCCAGTCCCGTCCCGTCAGGTCCGCCGCCGCCGGCACAGCTGCCTACATGCAGCTCATAGACCACCGCCTCGTGCCAGGGCCGCCCGGTCCAACCGTCGTCCGTCCATTGGAATGCCGCCGGGTCTATGATCTCGCTCGCCCCGTGCACGCCGTCCGGCTGGAAGCGCGAGGCGGGGTCCGGGACCAGCAGGTCGCCGTCGATGCGGTAGCGGTAGCGATCCCCGGCAGCGGCTCCCGATACCGCCAGCTCGCACCACCCGTCGCCAGCCTCTTTCATGCGTTCTTCACGGGCGCTGCCGCCGTCCACCGCCCCGGTCTCGAGGACTAGATCGACCCGCTTCGCCGAGGGCGCCCAGAGACGAAAGCGAACGGCGCTTTCGGACAGATACTCCGCGCCGAATCGCGCGTCTGACATGGAATGCGTAGCGATGATCATGATCTGGCCGCTCACAGGTTGTCGGCTTGCCAGTGGAGGGCAACGCGGGAGGCGTCTCTGGTTTTTGGGGTCGGTTCGCTCATGGTGTGATGTGTCGGAATTCCTGGGTGGATTGCCGCAACGGTGGCGGTTCGCGGGCTCCCGGTACCTCAGCAATATCCCGATGCCCATCTTGGCAAGTCCGGGTCGGCAGCCTATCCTGCCGTCTGAATCTTTCAAAAGGGTTTGATATGGATGAGCGCGCTGCTCGATCCAAAGAACGACTACGTGTTCAAGCGGCTGCTCGCCGATGAGCCGTACCTGTTGATGGCCCTGATCAACGCGGTCCGATGGGATGCGGCTCCAGTCGAGACGCTCGAGGTCCGCAACCCCGCCGTCGATGCTGCCGAGCTCCGCGGTAAGTACATCGTGCTGGACATCGTTGCCAGGGACGCCACCGGCACCCAGTACAATGTCGAGATGCAGGTGCGCAGGCTGTGTGCCTGGAGCGCCCGCAGCACCTGTTCAAGCACTGGCAGGAGGAGGAACGCATGTCCGAGATCGACGAGGAGCCCATCCGCCGGGCCTACGAGAAGCTCAAGGCGCTGAGCGACGACGCCGAGGCGCGCCGGCTGGCCTTCGTGCGCGAGCGGGCGCTGCACGACGAGGCGACGCTGTTGCAGGAAGCGCGCGAGGACGGCCTCGACGAAGGCCGCAAGGAAGGCCGCGATGCGGCGCTGCGGGAGGCTGCCGCGAATATGATCCGCCGCACCGATCTCGACGACGCGGCCATTGCCGCGATCACCGGGCTCGACCCCGCCGTCGTCGCCGAGCTGCGACGGGCGGGCTGAGTGCGCGGGCACGCGCGCTCGCGGCAGGGGTGTACCGCATCTTCGGGGTCTTCTTACCTTCCTGGTGAACTGCTGTTTCTAGGTTGCAACCGTCTTCTACGTTTCCCGGCTGCCGGTCCGCCCGCAGGTTTGGAACGATCCCGGGACCGGCCCAGTCCCACCCCGTCTCTGCTGCGACCGGTGCATGCCCATGTCCGATGCCTCCTCCCCAGCCCTCGCCGAAGCTTTGCCGACGCACCTGTGCGAGCGCCTGCGTGCTGTCGCCGACCGGCCGCCGCCGGCGCCCAGCGAGCTGGTGCTGTACTGGATGCACCATGCGGTGCGCGGACACGAGAATCCGGCGCTGGATGCGGCACTGGTGGCGGCGGACGTGCTGGGGCTGCCGCTGCTGGTCTATCAGGGACTGGCCGGGCGGCACCGGTACAATGCCGACCGCCATCATGCCTTCATCCTCGAAGGCGCCCGCGATGCCCACGCGGAGCTGGCTGGGCGGGGCGTGCGGGCGGTGTTCCACTTGCCGGCCGATCCGGCTGCGCCGTCGCCGCTGCTGGTGCTGGCCGCGCGCGCGGCGCTGGTCATCACCGAGGATTTCCCCGCGCCGCCGTTTCCGGCCTGGACGCGGCGTCTGACGCAACGGATCGACGCGCCGGTCTGGCTGCTGGATTGCGCCTGTATCGTGCCGATGCGGCAGCAGCCGCGGCGCTTCAGTCGGGCCTTCGAGCTGCGCCACCACAACGAGGCGGCCTATGCGGAGCGGGTGCCGCGGCCCTGGCCGGAGACCGACCGCTGCCCGGCGCCCTATGCCGGCGAGCTGCCGTTCGCGCCGGTGGACCTGGCGCGGGCCGACCTGCCGGCGCTCGTCGCCGGTTGCGCCATCGACCATACGCTGCCGGCGGTGGCCCACACGCCCGGCGGCTCGCGGGCCGGCTACGAGCGCTGGGATCGGTTCCGGCGCGAGGGGCTGGCGGACTACCACCGGCTGCGCAACGATGCCGCCGAGCGCTGGCCCCGGGGCGTGAGCCGATTGTCCCCCTATCTGCACCATGGCCAGGTGTCGCCGTTTAGGATCGCCCGTGAGGCGGCGGCGGCGGGCGGTCCGGGCGCCGACAAGTTCCTGGACGAGCTGCTGGTCTGGCGGGAGCTGGCGCATAATTGCTGTTTCCATAGCGAGAACCCCGAGTCCCTGGATGTGCTGCCGGCCTGGGCGCGGGACACGCTGGCCGAGCATGCGGCAGACCCGCGTCCGCGTCTTCTCGACGACGAGAGCCTTGCCCGCGGCCGCAGCGGGGACCGGCTCTGGGACCTGGCGCAGCGCTCTCTGCTGGTCCATGGCGAGCTGCACAACAACCTGCGCATGACCTGGGCCAAGGCCATCCCGCATTGGACCTCGTCGCCGGCGCAGGCCCTGGCCGCGCTGATCGATCTGAATCATCGTCATGCGCTCGACGGCAGCGATCCCAATTCCTATGGCGGCCTGCTGTGGACGCTGGGCCTGTTCGACCGGCCGTTCGCGTCGGATCAGCCGGTGACCGGCCGGCTGCGGGGGCGCGGCACCGAGGGGCATGCCCGCCGGTTGGACCTCGATACCTACGCCGACGGCGTCGAGCGGCCGGCGGGAGGGCGGCGGCTGCGCATCGCCGTCATCGGAGCCGGGCTGTCCGGCCTCGCGGCGGCCCGCGCCCTGGCGGACCAGCAGTATGCGGTGACGGTGTTCGAGAAGTCCCGTGGCCGCGGCGGGCGGGCGGCGACGCGGCGCCTGGAGCCGGCGCTCACCGGCGGCGCCGATGCGCCGCTGTCCGTCGATCATGGCGCTCAGTACTTTACAGCCAGGGACCCGCGCTTCCGGCGCCGGGTGCTGAGCTGGGCGCAGCGCGGTATCGTCGCGTCCTGGAGCGGCCGGCTTGGCGCCTTCGATGGCGAGGGCTTCACCACCGTCGGCGATGCCGACGAGCGCTGGGTCGGCGTACCCGGCATGAGTGCGCTGGCCCGATACCTGGCCGAGGACCTGGACCTTGTGCTCCAGACCCGCGTCGTTCCGCCCCGTCGCGAGGGCGGCCACTGGCGGTTGCGCGACGACACCGGCCGCGACCTGGGTATCTTCGACCGGGTGCTGGTCTCGGCGCCCGGACCCCAGGCCGCCGAGCTGCTGGAAGCCGTTCCGCGCCTCGCCGCCCAGGCCGCCTGCGCCGGCTTCGCGCCCTGCTGGACCGTGCTGCTGGGGCTGGAGGCGGCGCCGGACCTGGGCTTCGATGCCCTGTTCGTCAACGCAGGTCCGCTGCGCTGGGCCGCCCGCGACGGCAGCAAGCCCGGCCGCGCGGGGCAGACCTGGGTGTTGCATGCGACGCCGGACTGGGCGCGTGCCCACCTCGACGATGCGCCGGAGGCTGTCGTTTCGGCGCTGACCGCGGCGCTGCGGGAACTGACCGGCGGCCGGTTACCGGCGGTGCGCTGGGGTCTCGCGCACCGCTGGCTGTACTCGCTGGCCGAGGCGACCCTGGAACTGGACTGCCTGTGGGACCCGCAGAGCGGCATCGGCGCCTGCGGTGACTGGTGCAGCGGCGCCCGTGTCGAAGGGGCCTGGCTGAGCGGCGAGGCGCTGGCGGGGCGGGTGGCTGCCGGCGGCTGAGGTGGCAGTGTCGGCGCGGGTTGTGTAAGGCTTGTGCCGGGGGACCGGGCGGGAGAGACGGCGGCCACGCGGCCGGCCGGCGCGCGGTAAGGGGATGTGGGCGAGGAGTCTGGTGGTTGTGCGGTGAGCGGGGGTGGGTTGCCTGGATTGACGGTTGGCCGGGGGAGGGGTGGCTGCGGGCGATTTCGATACCGAGACCGAGACCGATTTTGCGGTTGAAGCTGATGCCGGAGGGTGAGATGTCCGATGTGTTGTCCCGTCTTGCGGGGGTGCTGGAAGAGCGCAAGCAGGCCGATCCGGAGTCGTCCTATGTCGCCAAGCTGTACGGCAAGGGACTGGATGCGATCCTGAAGAAGATCGGCGAGGAGGCCACCGAGACGGTCATGGCGGCGAAGGACGGGGATGCCGACAAGATCGTCTACGAGATCGCCGACCTGTGGTTCCACTCGCTGGTGCTGTTGGCGCAGCAGGGGCTGCATCCGGACGCGGTGCTGGGTGAGCTGGATCGGCGCTTCGGCCTGTCGGGGCTGGCCGAGAAGGCGTCGCGCGGCGGCTGAGGTCGATGCGCCGGGTCTGCATGGGGTATCGCGGATGCGGTATGATGTTGGATTGGCGCATGGTCCGGCGCCGGTCGCGTGCCGATCATCCCTGATCCCGGCAGGCCGGTCCCGCCGCCGGGCGCTCTCTACCAACGAACGAATTCAGACCGGCCCGCCGAGGCGGTCGCGGAGGTCATCATGGGTATGGGTGGCATCAGTATCTGGCAGTTGCTGATCATTCTGGT
>Ga0316576_10002734_pt1 | contig 10105 bp, 4 predicted proteins | sample S0NA_FD_203075 | JGI IMG/M metagenome (GOLD analysis project Ga0316576, IMG submission 203075) | Rhizosphere microbial communities from salt marsh grasses in Alabama, United States - S0-2_050615r3r5 | ecosystem: Host-associated > Plants > Roots > Rhizosphere | place: USA: Alabama | collected... | reverse complement strand
TAGTGCTCCCGATGGATACTATCATGTGCTAGCAACAATATTTGTCCCTATAAATCAGGTAATCATTGATTATTTCAATGAGAATTTCCCCGATTATAACGGACTTGAAAACGTGCCAAATATCATTATAAAATATTTTGTTGAGTCCCATATGCTTACCGATAAGAAATTGTTCCCTTCCGTATTGGCCAAGGATTTGAATGAAACCAACGATTTTTCTGATGAGATTGACTATGAAATAGGCGATGGGATCATTTCCCGGGAGATGTCATCAAATGCCATTATTTATGGGGTTGACAGGGCAATAAATTCAAACGCTTTTGCTACGGTTTCTGGCCCAATAATTAAAAATCCTGATTACAGGATATTTACAATGATGCTGGAATTATCAGGTGAGATCAGGACATTCTTCAAACCTGAAATAGGTCATGTCGTATTTGTGCTGAATGATGCCCTCATGTCTGACATGGGTTTTTCATATTATGAAGGCGATCCGGTTGATTTTACCGATGACAGGATATTCCTCGATAATGATGTAATGTCCAATACGGAGATTAAAAATTTCCTTCAGGATTATATCAGCATCACCTACAAAGACCTCAGCGCATCCGATGAGGTGTTTATTAAGTCAAAAAGTAACAATTACCTAAAGGTTACGGAAAACTTGATCGAAGGTGTATTTGGGAAGGCAAACGTTTTTAATCAATATGAAGCGATAAACGGAAGTGTCATAGAAGTTGATACTGCCATGGTGGTTACTTCCCCGTACACCATTGAAGATTATCTGAACGACAACAGATCCGACTTTTCTGAATTTTTCCTTATGCTTGAAAAAGCCGGAATGCTGGATGCAGAAGGGAATATATCAAAACTATCCCTCTTCTCTGGAGTAACGGTATTATTGCCTACCGATGAAGCTATTGAGGCCATCAAAGGTACTTATATCCCCGTGGAAGACGGAAGCTTCGATTACAGAAGTCTCATTCAATATCAGATCATATCTGAACGGACGGCATTTACGGATGATAATTTTCCGGCTAACGATTATGGCACAGATCTTTTTATAGCTGGTGTACGCATAAAAATTTCCGTGGGCGCTTCAGATAATGTGGTTACAGTGATTGATAATCTCAGTAATATTATTTCCATTGGGCCCGGTCCAAATTCCAATATTCTGACAAGTAATGGGATCATACATGTGGTTGATAAAGTGGCTCTTTATTAATCAAAACCAACTCGTTCTATGAAAAGTAATAGCTTTCTGATCCTGACCATCGCATTTTTGTGTGTAAACGGTTTTGTCGATGCACAAACCATTATCAGAGGTCTGGTAACAGATTCAATTTCCGGAGAACCCCTCCTGGGTGCCACCGTAGTCCAGATTGATCAATCGAACCGGTTTATAAATGGGACGATCACAGATGTGAATGGGAATTATTCAATTAAAATATCGGGAGAGCAGCCTACCTTGGGTTTTTCTTATATCGGATACAAATTTAAAACATTAGAGGCCGGGGACAGGAAAGAGATTCATGTGCAATTGGTCGGCCAGAGAGAAGAGCTGGACGAAGTTGTGGTGGTGGCAGAAAGGACCAATGCCGGGGACGGTCTTTCCAATATTGCTGTTCGAGATCTGGCAACTTCAGTCTCCTCCATTGATATGAGTGATTTGGAGGGAATGCCAGTGGCCTCTGTGGCTGAAGCCTTGCAGGGTCGCATCAGCGGTGTTGACATAAGCTATACTTCCGGGGATCCGGGAGCAGGAATGTCTATTAAAATCAGAGGTAATACTTCACTTAACGGAAACAGTCAACCGCTGATCATCCTGGATGGTGTACCCTATGAAACAACCATTGGGGCCGACTTTAATTTTCTTGATGCCGATGTTGCCGACTTTGGCTCATTGGTTGACCTTTCCCCTGCAGACATTAAATCAATTCAGGTGCTTAAAGATGCAGCCTCAACGGCAGTATGGGGATCCAAAGCAGCCAATGGAGTAATTGTGATTACAACTAAAAGAGGGATCAACAGGAAAACCCAGTTTGTCCTCGATTATCGCGCAAGCTATGTCTTTGAACCAAAACCACTTCCAATGCTTGATGGGGATCAATATGTGAGGCTGATGCTCGATTCCAAGTTTAACAGAAATCCTACTTCCACTTCCATACCTGATGAATACCTCAATGATCCGAACTCTCCTGATTATTACAATTTCAATAAAAATACAAATTGGGTGGAGGCCATTAATCAGAACGGTTATACCAACGACTTAAACTTTTCTGTAGCTGGTGGAGGTGATAAAGCAAGATACAGGGCATCGGTCGGATATTATGATCAGAAAGGTACCACCATAGGAACCGGGTTGCGAAGGATTTCCACTCGTCTGAACCTGGATTATATCATATCCAACCGTTTGAAGCTTACCTCAGATTTCTCATATACAAATAATGACAGGGATCAGAACTACTATGATGGGGAATGGGACAACAGGGACAAACAGGTGAGGGCTCTGGCTTACAGAAAGGCACCCCATATGTCCATTTATGAATATGATCCCCTGGGTAATTTGACCGGCAACTTTTTCAGTCCAGTAAACTCAAGACAGGGATCAGGTGAATCGTACCCAAATCCGGTTGCCCTGGCTAAGGATGGAATAAAAAATGATTTGAAAGACCGCGTTCTGACCAACTTTCAGCTGGAGTTTAATATACTCCCCGGATTGAATTATTACGCAAATGTTTCATTTGACATCGTGAATAATCGCGGCACAAAACTGTTACCCGAGAGCGCCACAGGGGTACAAATGGGGAACAATGCATTAAACAGAACACAAACCAAGGAGGATAATCAGAGTATCATTCAAACCTTCAATAAGCTAATTTATAATCCCGAACTTCGTGGCGGACACGATTTAATGATTCTGGGGATGTTCTCAACATATGATAAATATGCATCCCAGATGAGCCTTGCATCCTCCGGCATCCCCTCATACGCCCTGTATGATCCTTCAAATATGGGCATTAATGACCAAGCAACCTCCGCACAGAGTCGCATACGCACACTCTCCTATCTCCTGAATGCGCACTATATTTACAGGGACAGGTATATCCTTGGAGGAGGTATCAGGTTTGACGGAGATTCACGCTTCGGTCGAAATAACCGATACGGTTCCTTCCCATCACTATCTGTAGCCTGGAGACTAAGTTCCGAAGAATTTATGTCCAGCCTGGATTGGCTTTCCGATTTCAAATTGCGAACAAGTTATGGGGTGAATGGATTCCCTGCACAAGGCAGTTATGAATATCTGGCAAAGTATGAGTCATCTTATGGCTATATGGATATGAATGGGATCCGCTTGGGCAATGTCCAGCTCAATAACCTCAGATGGGAAACCACCACACAGTTCGATTACGGTTTTGACCTGTCACTTCTAAATTACAAAATCACAGTGAACTTTGATGTGTATAATAAATTTACTAAGGATATCATTTTTGCAAACCTGAGTGTCCCCTCCACCTCTGGTTTCAGTACCATGACAAGTAACTGGGGTGAAATGCGGAACAAGGGATGGGAGTTCAATTTAATTCTTAATGTGGTTAATAAAGGCAACTTCTCCTTTGATTTTGACTTCAACCTATCCAGGAACAGAAACATTATTGAAAAGATACCTGAGAATTATTCCAATGAAGTATTTGGGGTTGAGAACGGGGAATATGCCCGCCGAATTGTTGAAGGTTACCCCATTGGATCATTTTATGGTTTCATCTATCAAGGTGTTTATTCCCGGCCGGAGGATGTAATCGGTTACGATAATGAAGGCAACGTGATTCTAGATCCTGCTACCGGAGAGCCCTTGCCTCTTATGATAGGTAATATAAACGTTGGAGCTGGGGATGCCATCTATGAGGACATCAACTACGATGCGAAAATAGATGAACTGGATATCGTGTACCTGGGTGATGCGAATCCTGATTTTTATGGGGGTTTCGGCCTCAATTTCAGGTACAAGAACTTTTCACTCAACTCATACTACACCTACAAAATTGGACAGGATGTAATTAATGAAACCCGGATGTACACCGAAAATATGTATTCCATGGACAATCAAAGTACGGCTGTCTTGCGAAGATGGAGAAAAGATGGGGATGTTACCGATATACCACGTGCCCTCTATGTGCAGGGATATAATTGGCTGGGGTCTGATCGGTTCGTGGAAGATGCATCATTCCTTGGAATGAGAACGCTGACCCTGGCATACCAGACCAGTGCTGCTGCACTTAAAATAAAGGGAATCTCTTCTATAAAAGGCTATGTTACCGGTTATAATTTGTTTACACTTACCAATTACACCGGACAGGACCCGGATGTGGGGTTCAGCGGCACAGATCCATTTGCCATTGGAAAAGATAGATCGAAAACCCCTAAGCCAGTGAGTTTTACTCTTGGGATTAATATGACGTTTTAACTTGAAGTAAGCAGAAAATGAAAATATTCAGGATTGTAATATTTCTTAGCAGCATCGCACTGTTATTGGGGAATCAGGCCTGTTCAGAATGGCTTAATCTTCTGCCAGAAGATGAACTGGTATCCGATGAATTCTGGATGTCGCAGGAAGATGTGGAATCTGTGCTTTCCAATACCTATGGAACATTTTCAGGTGAAGTAAAAAAATTGCTGCTCTGGGGTGAACTCAGGGGAGGGCTGATGAGTGAAGGCAGAAACATACCCAGCGATCCCTCCAGGATCCTCAAAGGTGATGTGACTGAAACGAACAGCCTGACCAGCTGGTCCGCGCTTTATAAGGTCATCAATGGCGCCAATCAGATCATCCAATTTGCCCCATCGGTAGTTGACAGGGATCCATCATTCAGCAAACTTGAGCTCAATCAGATCATTTCCGAAGCACTCTTCCTCAGGAGTATTTCCTATTTCTATCTTGTCAGGACTTTCAAGGAAGTACCCCTTATTCTGGAACCCTATACCTCGGATGAGCAGGACTATTACCCCGCTAAATCAACAGAGGAAGATATCATGTCCCAGATCATCTCAGATCTGAACCGCGCACTTGACAATGCTGTGATTTCATTTGGATCTGTGGAATATGACAAGGGCCGCGCGACCAGATATGCCATTGGTGCATTGCTGGCAGATGTCTATTTATGGTTGGATGACTACAACAATGCCATCATCCATTGTGATGAAATTATTGGGAGCGGAAGATTTGCATTATTAGGAGCCGGTAACTGGTTCCAGAATTTCTATCCAGGTAATTCAAACAGCAGCATTTTTGAAATCCAGTTTTCCAAACGGTGGGGTACAACGCCGGGCCTGTATGAAACATTTTCCTATCAGCGGGGCAGGCAGTATACTATTAATCCCAGAATCCTGGATATATACGAGCCTGAAGATGTTCGCGGACTTGGCACAACTTATTCTTCCAATAACCTTGAAATCTGGAAATATGTGGGTATAAATCCGGAAGAAGAAAGGGGTGATGCTTACAATGACAATAATTTTATCATATACCGTCTTGCCGATATCATGTTGATGAAAGCAGAGGCCCTGATTCAGCTTGATAATTTTGATGATGCCTTATCCATTATCAATGAAATCAGAACAAAACGTGGCATTGGGGAAACAAGCATGGAGCCCACCAAGGAGGCTTTTGAGGACCTGTTGCTGGACGAACGAGCACGTGAACTTGCAGCAGAAGGAAAATTCTGGTTTGATCTCATCCGAATAGGTAAAAGAGATAATTACAGAAGAAAAGAAAGGGTTATAACGGCTCTTATACTGAATGCCTCCGCCGATGTAATCCTTTCCCTGCAGACCAAATTCCAGGACCCAAATAGCTGGTTCCTGCCTGTTAGCAGAGATGAACTGCAAATAAACACCAATCTCCAGCAAAATCCCTATTATCAAAATTAGCAGTCATGAAAACAATAACTAGTTGCCTTACAATATTGATCCCTGCACTTATGTTGAGTAGCTGTGTGAAGGAACCTGAAAGAATTCCATTCTTCGAGGATGATGAGCTTTCCATATCTGCGTATCTGGAAAAAAACAGTGAAGATTATTCAATGTTTTTGGAATTACTGGATTTGTCGGGTTTTAAAAGTTCTTTTAATGCATATGGCTCCTACACACTATTTGCTTTTAAGGATTCCGCATTTGCAGTATACCTGCAGTCCATCGGCAAAAATGCCGTCAGTGATCTGACCCTCGAAGAGGCAAAGATCTTACTGCGTTACCATGCACTTGACTCTGAAGTCTCGTCGAGCAACCTCGGTTACGGAAAGTTGCCGGTTAGAAACATGGAGGACGATGAATTGGTATCGGCATTTGATGAGACCGGACTGCAGGGAATCATTATAAACAGGGAGTCAAAAATTATTACCCGTGATATTGAGCTTAGCAATGGACTGATTCATGAACTGGATAAGGCACTTCATCCAATCGTGGAGTCCCTGGTCGAAAAAATGGAAGAAAACGGGGGATATTCCATATTCCTTGAAGCACTGCATGAAACTGGATTTTATGAGATCCTTGATCAGATCTATACCACTTTGGAAAATGGCGAGCTGTTGCGCTTGTATTATACCGTCTTTGCAGAAACGGATGATGTTTACAATGCCGCCGGGATTACTTCCTTCAGTGATCTGGAGATACGCTATTTCAATGGATTTGATGACCATACCGACCCGGCAGATTCCCTTAAGCAATTTGTGGCAAACCATATCATTGACGAAAAAGCGCTTTTCACGAAGGATTTTGAATCGGGTAACTATCAAACCTATTTTGGCGAACTGATGAGTATGGAGGTAGACCAGGATTATAAGATCAACAAATCGGGTCCCCCGGAAAATCCGGTATTCCTTACATTCTTGCCAGAATACTCTGATTTGCAGGCAAAGAATGGTGTCTTTCATTCGGTTGACAGGGTGATGGATATTTTTAAACCCGAACCTGTGGAAGTCATCTGGGGCTTTTATGATCAACCCTTTGCCCGTGACCTTGTCAGGGTTAACGGACAGGACAGCGACGTCTATCCCAACCTGGATCTTTTCCCAAATATGACCGGCACTATTTCAGGTGTGAATATTCATATACCTTACACCGACTACGGTTACATTGATAATCATGCCCTTGTTTTTAGTCCGCCTGACTGGGATGTGACGGTATTGATGCCGCAGAAGATAGTTAAAGGACGATATAAGTTCTATTTCTATGCCAAAGACGGCGGAGGAAGGGCCACAATTCAGATTTTTATAAATGGTGCACCAATCGGCGAACCGATTGACCTGAACGGGGAAGGCAGGTGGTATGTTTATGAAAGCTATGTGGGGGAAGTCAATCTGACCGAAACACAGCAAAATACAATCAGGATGGTAACTGTATCAAGCGGGGCGGGATTGCTCAGTCATGTGCGTTTTGAACCAATTAAATAATGATTTACAGTTAATTACACGAATAAATCATGCGATCTAAAGCCTGCATAATATAAATTCTATGAGAAGACTATGCACAGTCACACTTTTCAGTGTGTTCTTGTTAAATGCCTGTGTAGATCCCTGGGAAGATAGGTTCAACAAAGAGTTCCAGACCACCCAGACAGTCTGGGAATTATTGGAAACAAACCAGGAATATTCGGATTTCGTTGCGCTCCTGAAAGAGACAGAACTTGACTCCATCCTCAGAAGGAGTGCTTCATTCTCTGTCTATATACCTGAAAGGACCTCCCTCGAAAGCCTGAGCGGATTAACCACCGGGCAAAAAAAATCCATTCTTAACTTCCATCTCTCCAACAGCATCGTGTATAGTTCCGATGTGATTGAAAGCTTATCTGTCAAAACACTCAATGGAAAACAAATTTTCCTTGAAAGAAGAGACGGAGAGATCATTCTCAACCAGACAACCCGTTTGCTGAAAGGTGATATCCGGGCCACCAATGGCGCTTTGCATGAAATAGAGCAATTGCTGGAACTGCGGTCCAATATCTATGAAATTATTCAAAATAATGTCGAATTCAGCAGTACTGCTGATTTCATTTCAGAGGGCTCTGAAGTTTTTTTCGACGAAGAAAACAGTCTTCCCGTAGGCCTGGACAGCATTGGTCAAACCATTTATGACTCTGTCTGGGTAACCACAAATGATTTTTTTACGCAGTATGCGGATCTAAACTCAGAAGATGAATCATATACTGTTTTTCTTGCAGAGGATAGCTTGCTCGATTCATTTCAGAATGGCGAATTAAAAGGCGGATACCTGGCTACACTGCCAAGATTTATAACCCATGGCATTTATACTGAAGACGATTTGCCTCAGGAGCTGATTTCTGTGAACGGACAAAAGCTTTTTCTTCCAGGGGAGATGTACGATTTTTATAAAAGCGCCAGCAATGGACTTGTATACAAACTCAATAGTCTTGCGAATATAGGTGTTCCGCTTTCTGTGACATGGGAATTCACAGATGCATCTGATTTTGATACGATCAGGGGAATAAAATCAACCAATTACCTCGATAGGATTGAAGCGTTAGAAGAAATTAGTGTTACAGAAATTGATGGGGATTTCACGGAATTTGCCTATGAAATTAAAAATGGGGCACTGAACAGAGATTACCTGAAAATTGGGACCACTGGAGGGACCAGCGCCACCATTGTTTTCGATTTGCCGCAAATAATCCCCGGTAAATACCGGTTAACTATCAATGCCATTATACGCGCTGTAGACGGCATCAGGTATGATGCTTACCTCAATGGCAATCTTATCTCTGCCGGGAATAGTCTGAATGGGGGCACCTATCAATTTGAACTGCGCGAAATTGGCACCGTTGAAATAATGGAAGCGGAAGACAATGTGTTTAGTATGGTGATAGATGGATCAAATAGCCAGCTGACCAAATGTTATATAGACTATTTGCTGTTTGAACCAGTTAAATAATATGCAAAATGAAAATCTTTTCAGGCATTCTATTTTCTCTTTTCATAGGACTGAACCTATCAGCCCAAAAAGCCGAAATTGACAATATCAATGAATCCGATATATCGGGTAGGGTCATTTCAAGAAAGACGAACACCCCTCTGGAAGGTATTGAGATTATAGTTACTGGAAGCAATGAAAACTATTATACGGATTCTGCTGGAGAATTTACCTTTCCTTTTTCCGGCAATGAGATGTGGGTCCTTTTTAACTACCCGGGTTTCAGTCCAAAAGAACTTCTATTTAATAAACCGGGAAGGTATGATATCACTCTTTCATTGCTCACAGAGAAGTCCATTGACAGTAAGATCCCCGGGTATTTTGGCGAAATTCATAAATTTAAAAACAATGCTCATGATTATATCTCCAGTAGCCAGATCATCTCAAGATCACAGGTTAATCCGGAGCTTTTAATACAGGGACGTCTTTCGGGTGTTTCGGCAACTGCTTTGTCCGGTTTACCAGGTGAAGGAGCTTCGATCAATATCAGGGGGCTTATTTCTTTGTTTGGATCACAAAATCCGCTGATTATTCTTGACGGCATGCCCTATAATTACCAGATATATGAAAATCAGGTTACACCCGGAACATTTCACAATTCCCTGAAAGGAATTGATGTGAATGAGGTACAAAGTATTGAGGTGCTAAAGGATGGCGGTTCACTCTATGGAATCAGGGGAGCGGGCGGATTAATTTTAATAACGACGACTCATCCGGAAAGTGTGACAACGAAGATTAATTTTTCAGTGCATTCCGGTGTAACCATGCAGCCTGCGAATCTCCCGTTGTTATCGGCCGACCAGCACAAAACCATGCTTATTCACCAGCTGCAAAATTCAGGAATGACTTTTTCACAAATATTGCAGGAAAATCCCTGGGTAACGGGCAATCCATCTTATTACTATTACTACAATTACAGCAACGAGACCGATTGGCAAGATGTGATCTTCAAGCCAGCCAGCATGACCAAATTTAACGTGAACCTGGAGGGTGGTGATGAGATCGCCCGTTTTGCTGTTCTCCTGGGGTATTTGAATCAAAAGGGTGTGGTTGAAAATACAGGTTATCAGCGTTATAATTTCAGGTTAAATTCTGATATCAGGATACTTCAGAAGCTTTCAAT
>Ga0316576_10002733_pt1 | contig 10107 bp, 5 predicted proteins | sample S0NA_FD_203075 | JGI IMG/M metagenome (GOLD analysis project Ga0316576, IMG submission 203075) | Rhizosphere microbial communities from salt marsh grasses in Alabama, United States - S0-2_050615r3r5 | ecosystem: Host-associated > Plants > Roots > Rhizosphere | place: USA: Alabama | collected... | reverse complement strand
ATCGGCAGCGTCGGCAGAAGGGCTCTTGGGAATGTTCGGGCTCGCGGCACCGGGTCCGGGAATAGGTCGCGGCCTGATCCAGGTTGAAGCCCCGGCCTTGGGCCCAGTCCGCGCAAAACCCGAAATAGTCGTCCGTGAAGACGGTGTGTACGATGACCGTTTCCCATGCGGGAATGACGACGATGCGCTGACCGCCAAAGCCACTGGCCATGAAGGTGCCTGCGGGAATGCCGGCCGCTCTGGATTCTCGGTCGCAGGGAATCCACCACAGGTACCCATGGCCGCTGCTCAGGCGGCGCTGTCCCGTGGGCGTGAAATCAGCGGTGATTCGCTCAGTCCAATCGCCGGGGATGATCTGTTTGCCGTTCCAGCGGCCCTTGTTCAGGTACAGTTGGCCGAATCTGGCCAGATCCCGCGCGGACATCCAGAATCCGGCCTTGGCGTGCATGGAAAGGGACGGGTCTTGGCTGTAAAAAACGGACGCCGGTTGGAAATCCTGCATCACCAGGGGCCGGGCGATGCCCTGCAAAAAGGCCTGGGCGACGCTCAGGCCGGTGGACTGTTCGAAAATGGTGGTCAGGGCGTTGTAATCCCAGTTGTTATAGGCCCACACCGTCCCTGGAACGTTGGGCGCATTGCCCAACTGCCGCTGTTTGGCCGCCGTCATCGCTGGAATTTCGCCGGCCGCCCCATGATTGATGCCGGATACGCTTTTAATCAAATGCAGCACCGTGGCCTGTTTTTGCAGAGAGGTCAGCGGTTCGGGGGCATCATCGATGCCCAGCTGGGCCAAGGTGGCGTCCAGGTATATTTTTCCCGGGCCGGTGCCCACATGTTGGCCGACCAGGGCGCTGAGCAGGGCTTTACGGACGGAATGCACCCGGTGGGGTGTGCGGATGTCTCCCATGCTTCGGACGATTTTGCCGTTGGTCAGGACGATCAATGTTCCGGTGCCGTACCTGCGGGCCAGGTCGAAGGCCCCCGCGAGCCTTGATTGGTCCCAACCTTCTTCCGCGGCGGTTCCCTCGGATCCCTTTTGGTCGGTGACAGGCGAAGAGGCGGCGCAGCTGGCCAGCGCAAAGACCCAGAAAGCCAGCATGAACAGCGATGGCCGGGTTTTGCTCATCTCGGACCAGCTTTGCGGCGTTTGATCCGTTTCCTCACAAGGCTTCCGTAAACCATAAGATTCACAACCAGAACAAGGGCACCGAAGGCGATCTGCATGCCACGCGTCAGTTCCGCCGGATAAACCAGCGGCAGGATGTAGTGCTCGATGAAGCCGCCCGCATAACCGGACCTTCCGGCCCGCGCCAGCAGGTGCCACTCCAGGGGTGTCAGCGGACAGATCCATCCGCCAAACTCGATCAAAATTCCCCACACGACACAGGGGACGTGTCCATAGGCAACCTTGGGCCGGCGCAGCACCAGCAATCCGCCCAGGACGACAAAGAGAATGAAGGCGAAGTGAAGCAAGACCAATGCATTGGCGGCCAAGGCTGCGATCATGGCGGTGCCGTCCGGCAGGCGAATGAAAGTCTGCCGGTACCCTCGGGGTCAGCCAAGCTTCCCGCCGGAGTCCGAGGCCTTGTGGATGTCGATGATCTTCGTGTTTCCGGCGTAATCCTTGGTTTCATATCGGGTAACGCCCTGCAGCTTGTCGGTAATGTCGCGCATGCGTACGATCTGGGCGGTGACTTTGTCGATATACGCCCGGGCTTCGTGGCCGTCCAGCTTCATGGCCATCAGTTCGGTGTATCCGGAAATGGCCTGCAGGGGTTGGTTGAACTCATGGCAAACAGCACCGGCGGTTTCCAACACCCCTTCCAGTTTTTCTTTCGCGATGCGGTGTTGGGCGGCGCGGTTCTTTTCGGTCAGATCCGAGAGAACGGCCACACTTCCGTCGATTTGCCCCTGGTGGTCCAATACCGGCGCCAGGCTGAAAAGAAAATCGCGGCGTTTTCCGTCGGCGCATTGTACCGGCGCTTCAAAGGTATGAAAACCGGCTTTGTCGGTCATTTTCAGTTCTTCCCGCTGATAAACGGCGGCCAGATCGGAGGGGATTGCGTCGGTCAGCTCCTGGGGAAGCTTGCCGATGATGCGGTCCCGGGTCAGGCCCAGGATCTGGCGGGCAAAGACATTGTTGCAGCCCTGGTAATAGCCCTGGTCATCTTTGAAATAGATGGGATTGGGGATGGTGTTGAACAGGGTGTCCATCAATTGGAGCAAGCCGCGCAGCTTCTCTTCGGTCTGTTCCCAGTTGTTCCTGCTTTCCGTGTGGGTTGCCTGCTGGCGATGGGTTTTCTGATGGGCATCCAACAGCGCGTGTTTCAGCTTTCGAATTTTCAGCTGCTGCCGCCGGAGCAGGTGCAAGCCCCAGCCAACAACCGCCAGGAAAACGAAAATGGCAATCCAAAAGACAATGCGCATACAAGGGTTTCCTTTTTCAGGGGAGCGTGTGCTGCTCGAGCGGCTGGAATAAAAGCGTGCGCAGGGGCCTGCCGATGCGATTCGGCTTGCGGTTCGAAGAGGGCGTTCAAGGCTGTCGAGCAGATATTGATTTGAATTCCGGACACGACATATCACCCGCATCCCGGCGTGTCAATTTCAGCGCTGGGTGACGGAACCATCAGATTTCCAGTGCAACCAGGTCTGCATAGGTCTCCCGCTTACGGGCCAGGGTGATGCGGTCGCCGTCTACGAGCACCTCTGCCGCCCGGGGGCGGGCGTTGTACTGGGAAGACATGGTGAAGCCATAAGCACCGGCGGAAAAAACGGCCAGCCGTTCCCCGGCGGCCACTGCAGGAAGCAGGCGGTCCTGGGCCAGAAAATCCGAGCTTTCACAGATGGGCCCGACCACGTCCACCTTGCTTTTTTCCCGTTCTTTGCAGTGCACTTCGCCGATGTGGTGATAGGCATGATACAGGGAGGGGCGCACCAGATCGTTCATGGCGGCATCCACGATGACGAACTTTTTGGCGCTGGTTTGCTTGGTGTAGAGGACTTGCGTGACCAGGATGCCGGCATTGCCGGCAATGGCGCGGCCCGGTTCCAGGATGATGGCCAGCTGCCTTCCCTTGACCGCCTCGGCAATGGCGCGGCCCAGATCCGTGGGCAGGGGCGGCGACTCTTCATCGTAGGTGATGCCCAGGCCGCCGCCCAGGTCCAGATAGCGGATCTCGATGCCCGAGGCTTTCAACTGGTCGACGAAGGCGAGCAGTTTTTCAAAGGCTTCCACAAACGGCTCAATTTGGGTAAGCTGGGAGCCGATGTGGCAGTCCATGCCGACAGGGTCCAGATGGGCGTTTTTCTGGGCCATGAGATAGGCCCCGGCAGCTTCCAGCGAATCCAGTCCGAATTTGTTTTTTTTGAGTCCGGTGGAGATATACGGGTGGGTTTTGGGATCCACGTCGGGATTGATGCGCAGGCTGATCCGCGCCACGGTGTTCGCCTCGGCGGCCAGCTGGCCGATGCGCTCCAATTCCGCAACGGATTCTACATTGAACATGAGAATGCCGGCCGTCAGGGCTTCCCGGATTTCATGATCCTGCTTACCGACTCCGGAGTAGACGATTTTGCCCGGATCGATGCCGGCTTGCAGGGCCCGGTACAGTTCGCCCCCGGACACGATGTCCACGCCGGCGCCCAGACCGCCCAGCAGGCGCAGAACAGCGAGGTTGCCGTTGGCTTTGACCGAAAAGCAGATCAAATGATCCATGCCGTGCATGGCCTCGATAAAGGCCCGGCAGTGGCGTCGGATGGTTTTGGCCGAATAGACATATAACGGCGTGCCGAATTCTTCGGCCAGGGCTTGCACGCGGACCTCCTCGGCCCACAATTCCTTGTCCCGGTATTCGAAATAATCCATGGTGGATGCCTCTTGTTGCCGACATGCGATTGTTTTGATCCCAAGCGTTGGATCACACTATCACACAGTTGCGGACGAGCACAGCAGGAATCGTATGCTTCGGTGGCCACGGCCGCTGTATTCAGGACAGCTATTTGCGCGGCAGATCGCAGCACCCCTTTGCGGGCAGATCGCTGTGCCCCATGAGGAAGCGGTCCACATGATGGGCGGCTTCACGGCCTTCGGCGATGGCCCAGACAATCAGGGATTGGCCCCGCCGGGCGTCCCCGGCGGCAAAGACACCTTCTTGGGAAGTCATGTAATGGCGGCCTGTTTGGATGGTCCCGCGATCATCCAGCTTCAGCGCCAACTGGGCAATGAGCGTGTCCGATTCCGGCCCGGTGAAACCCATGGCCAGCAGCACCAGGTCGGCCGGCCAAATTTGCCGGGATCCGGGAATCTCCTCGAAGCGAACGGGGCGGCCGGCCTCCTCGACCCATTGCACCGCAACGGTTTCGAGGGCTTGCACCCGGCCCTGATCCCCGATGAAGCGCTTGGTGAGGATGTTCCAGTGCCGGCTGCCGCCCTCTTCGTGGGAGCTGCTGCTGCGCAGGCGCATGGGCCAGTAGGGCCAGGGCTGGGATTCGGGGCGCTCCTCCGGCGGTTGGGGCAGCAGTTCGAAGTTGACCACTTCCGCGGCGCCCTGGCGGTGGCAGGTGCCAATGCAGTCGCTGCCCGTGTCGCCGCCGCCGATGACGACAACCCGGCTGCCGCCGGCATCCACGGGCAGGCTGCGGGATTCGCCGGCCAGCCGGCGGTTCTGGCCGGACAGAAAGTCCATCGCGAAGTGGATGCCGGCCAGTTCGCGCCCGGGGATGGGCAGGTCCCGCGGGTGCGTGGCCCCACAGCAGAGCACCAGGGCATCGAAATCTTCGGCAAGGGAGGCCCCGCTGCGTTGGACGCCGATATGCGTGTCGGTGGTAAAGACGATGCCCTCTTTTTCCATCAGGGCCAGGCGCCGGTCCACCACCGATTTTTCCAGCTTGAAATCGGGAATGCCGTAGCGCAGCAGCCCTCCGGGTTTGGGGTCGCGTTCATAAACGACCACGGCGTGGCCCGCGCTGTTCAGCTGGGCGGCGCAGGCCAATCCGGCCGGGCCGGAACCGACTACGGCCACCTTCTTGCCCGTGCGCCGGGCCGGCGGCCGGGGCTGCACCCAGCCTTTTTCAAAGGCACGCTCGATAATCGTTTTTTCGATCTGCTCGATGGTCACCGCCGGTTCGTTGATGGACAGCACGCAGGCCTCCTCGCAGGGCGCCGGGCAGAGTCGGCCGGTGAATTCCGGGAAATTGTTGGTGGCCATGAGCTGTTGGAAGGCGGATTCCCAGTGGCCCCGATAGACCTCGTCGTTCCAGTCCGGGATGCGGTTGCCCAGGGGGCATCCGGCATGGCAGGTGGGCACCCCGCAGTCCATGCAGCGGGCGGCCTGGTTGCGCAGGTCCGCATCCGGAAACGGCTGATAGATCTCCCTGAAATCCCCGATCCGCTCCGCCACCGGCCGCCTGTCGGGCAGCCGGCGGTCGTGTTCCATGAATCCGGTAGGTTTGCCCATCTGCGTTACTTCTCCTTTGCCGCCTCTCCGGCCAGGGCCCGTTTGTATTCTCTGGGCATCACTTTGATGAAGCGTTCCTTGACCGCCTCCGGAACCTTCAGCAGCGCTGCGGCGGTCGAGCTGCCGGTGAGGTCGCAATGGGTTTGGACCAAGCCCAGGAGTTCGTCGGCGTCTGCGGGGGTCAATGGATCCAGATCCACCGTATCCCGGTTGCAGCCGAACGACCGGAAATGGCCATTTTCGTCCTCGAGCACATAGGCGATGCCGCCGCTCATGCCGGCAGCGAAATTACGGCCGGTGGGGCCCAAAATAACCACCCGGCCCCCGGTCATGTATTCACAGCCATGGTCGCCGACCCCCTCCACCACCGCGACGGCGCCGCTGTTGCGCACGCAGAAGCGTTCGCCGGCCCGCCCGCGGATGTACGCGCTGCCTGATGTGGCACCGTAAAGGGCCACGTTGCCCACGATGATGTTCTCGCCGGCATCGAAGACGGACTCGTCCGGCGGGCTAATGGCCAGGCGGGCCCCGGACAGACCCTTGCCGAAGTAGTCGTTGGCGTCGCCTTTGACCCGCATGTCGATGCCGGACGCCCCGAAGGCGAAGAAGCTCTGGCCGGCGCTGCCCGTGGCCCGGATCGTGATGGTGCCGTCCGGCAGGCCGGCTTCGCCCCAGCGTCGGGCGATTTCGTGGCTGAGGCGGGTTCCCAGGGTCCGCTGGACGTTGGTGATCTCCAGATCGATGCACACCGGCTGGCGGTCTTCCAGGGCCGGCAGGGCTTGGCGGATCAAGTCTGCGTCCGGTGGGGCGTCCGTTGCGCTGAGCAGCCCCTTGGGGATGCACAGCCGCTGGATGTGTGCGGGCGGCTCGGGTCGGTTCAGGATGGGGCTCAGGTCCAGCCTGCGGGTTTTCCAGTGGTCCAGGGCGTCGGCGACGTTGAGCCGGTCCACCCGCCCGACCATCTCCGCCACCGTGCGAAACCCCAGGCGGGACATGATGCCGCGCAGGTCTTCGGCAAGGTACTGCATGAGACGCATCAGATGCTCGGGCCGGCCGGCGAACTTTTTCCTGAGCTCGGGATCCTGGGTGGCGATGCCCACCGGGCAGGTGTTGAGGTGGCACACCCGCATCATCACACAGCCCAGGGCCACCAGGGAAATCGTGCCGAACCCGAACTCCTCGGCGCCCAGCAGGCAGGCCACGGCCACGTCATGGGCGGTTTTGAGCTGGCCGTCGCATTCCAGAACCACGCGGTCGCGCAAGCCGTTCAGGATCAGGGTCTGCTGGGTTTCGGAAACTCCCAGTTCCCAGGGCAGGCCGCCGTAGCGGATGGAAGTCAGCGGGGAGGCGCCGGTGCCGCCCACCTCGCCGCTGATGAGGATCACGTCGGCGCCGGCCTTGGCCACGCCGGCGGCCACGGTGCCCACCCCCACCTCGGAAACCAGCTTGACGCTGATGCGGGCCTGGGGGTTGGCGCATTTAAGGTCGTAGATCAGCTGGGCCAGATCCTCGATGGAGTAAATGTCGTGGTGGGGCGGCGGTGAGATGAGGCCCACCCAGGGCGTGCTGTGGCGGGTTTTGGCGATCCAGGGGTAAACCTTTTCGCTGGGCAGCTGGCCGCCTTCGCCGGGCTTGGCGCCCTGGGCCATTTTGATCTGCAACTCCACGGCGCTGGACAGATAATGGATGGTGACGCCGAAGCGGCCCGAGGCGATCTGCTTGATGGCGCTGTTGCGCCAGTCGCCGTTGGGATCGGGGCGGAAGCGGTCCGCGTCCTCGCCGCCCTCGCCGCTGTTGCTTTTGCCGCCCAGGCGGTTCATGGCGATGGCCTGGGTTTCGTGGGCCTCCTTGCTGATGGAGCCATAGGACATGGCGCCGGTTTTGAACCGTTTGACGATGTCCGTCCAGGGTTCCACTTCGTCCAGGGGCACCGGCGCCGCGGCCGCAATGAAATCGAAGCGGCCGCGGAGCAGTCCTTCCTCGCGGTTGAGGTGCTGCACGGCTCGGCTGTAGCGCCGCCAGGCCTGATCGTCCGGTCCGCGAACGGCCTGCTGGAGCAACGGAATGGTTTCGGGATTGTACTGGTGGGCCTCCCCGTCGCGGCGCCATTTGTAGCGGCCCCCTTGATCCAGCAGCGGGTCGGCCGGGAGCTCCGCCTGCCGGCAGCGCGTCTCGGTTTCCCGGGCCAGGGTGTGGATGTCGGCTCCGCCGATGCGGGAGACCGTGCCGGTGAACCAGCGGTCCACCACCGCACGGTCCAGGCCGACGCATTCGAAGATCTGGGCCCCCCGGTAGCTTTGCAGGGTGGAAATGCCCATTTTGGACATGACCTTGAGAATGCCTTTGCCCAAGGCGGCCCTATAGCGGTCACGGGCCGTTTGCGCATCGATGTCGCCCAGACGGCCTGTGGCGGCCAGTCGATCGATGGTTTCAAACGCCAGCCAGGGGGAAACGGCACCGGTCCCGTAGCCCAACAGGCAGCAAACGTGATGGATTTCCCGGGCCTCGCCGGTTTCGACAATCAGACCGCACCCGGACCGTATGCCGGAGGCAATCAGGTGATGATGGACGGCGGCAGTGGCCAGCAGGGCCGGCAGGGGTGCGTGGCCGTCGGGAATGTCCCGGTCGGAGAGGATCAACAGGCGGGCGCCGGTCTCGACTTGTAAGGCGGCGCAGCGGCACAGGGACTCCAGGGCCTGGGTCAGCCCTTCGCCCCCTTCGGTCACCGGCCAGCAGATGGACAACTCCGCCGTTTGCAGGTCGTCATGGCTGGAAGCCCGAATGGCGGCCAGCGCTGCCGGTGTCAGGATGGGGTGCTCCAGGTGCAGCTGGCGGCAGTGCAGCGGCGTTTCGGCGAACAAATTGCGCTCGCGCCCGATGGTGGTGGCCAGGGCCGTGACCAGTTTTTCACGGATGGCGTCCAGGGGCGGGTTGGTGACCTGGGCGAAGAGCTGGCGGAAGTAGTCGTAAAGCAGCCGGGGCCGCTTGGAAAGAATGGCCAGGGGAATGTCGTCGCCCATGGATCCGGTCGGCTCCATCCCCTTTGCAGCCATGGGTCCCAGGATCAGCTTCAGGTCTTCGGCGGTGTAACCGAAACGCCGCTGCTCCCGTTGCAGAACCGCTTCGGGCAGAGGCGGCGGTCCATCGACGGCCGGAAGATTTTCCAGATGCAGCAGGTTTTCCTGCAGCCAGCGGCCGTAGGGTTTTCTGGCCGCCATGCGCTCTTTGATCTCGTCGTCGTGCACGATGCGGCCTTTTTCAAGGTCGACCAGGAACATGCGGCCGGGTTCCAGGCGTCCCTTGACGGCCACATTGGCCGGATCCACGGGCAGCACCCCGGTTTCCGAGGCCATGATCACCCGCCCGTCTCTGGTGACCGTGTACCGGCTGGGCCGTAGCCCGTTTCTGTCCAGTACGGCGCCCACCTGGACGCCGTCGGTGAACGGGATGGCCGCCGGTCCGTCCCAGGGTTCCATCAAACAGGCGTGGTAGGCATAAAAATCCTTTTTGGTCGGGCTCATGGTGGCATGGTGCTGCCAGGCCTCCGGGATCAGCATCATCATGCACTGGGCCAGGGGGCGGCCGGTGTGCAGCAGCAGCTCCAGGGCATTGTCCAGGGTGGCCGAGTCGCTGCCGCCGGCAGCCACAACCGGGATGAGGTCCGCCATGTCGTCGCCGAACAGATCGGATCGGAAAAACGGTTCCCGGGCGTGCATCCAGTTGATGTTGCCCCGCACCGTGTTGATCTCGCCGTTGTGGCACAGATAGCGAAAGGGCTGGGCCAGGTCCCAGGAAGGAAAGGTATTGGTGCTGTAGCGCTGGTGAACCAGGGCCAGGGCGCTGGCCATTTCCGGATCGCCCAAATCCGGATAAAAGGCTGCGATCTGATCGGCCAGCAGCATCCCTTTGTACACCAGGGTCCGCGATGAAAGGCTGACGATGTGAAACAGCTCGGACGGCGGCTCGATCCATGCGGCGCATTGCTTTTCGGCGTATTTGCGCGTGAGGTACAGCTTTCGTTCAAAGGCGGTCGTATCCTGGTTCGGGTCTGTTTTGCCGATAAACGCCATGCGGATGGCCGGCATCATCCGGCGGGCCAGGTCGCCGGCGGCCTCCGCGTGGACCGGAACCGTTCGCCAGCCCAGAAACGCGAGCCCTTTGGCATGGGCCGCGTCGAGCAGCGCCGATTCAGCGGCATGCCGTTTTTCGCTGTCCGTGGGCAGGAAAACCAGTCCGGCGGCATATTCGTTTTCCGCCGGGAGCTGGATGGCCGCCTCCCGGGTCGCTTTTTCCAGAAACCGATGCGGCGTCTGGATCAGGATTCCGGCGCCGTCGCCGGTGGTTGCATCGCAGCCGCAGGCGCCGCGGTGAGTGAGATTCACCAGGATCTGCAGCGCATCGGCAACCAGGCCGTGGCTTTTACGGTTCTTCAGGTCGCAGAGCATGCCCACACCGCAGGCATCGTGCTCGAAGGCCGGGTGGTAGAGTCCCCTCGGATGGTCTGGTTTGACGGGCGGATCTGCGATTCCAGTCATGGGTGATGCCTTTTCCTCAACGAATGCCTGGGGGGAAGGAAAAACAGAATAGCAAATTGACTGCAAGGCACATACCGTTTATGGACAAAATCATGGTCGTTTGGCAAGACCCATTA
>Ga0316576_10002732_pt1 | contig 10107 bp, 8 predicted proteins | sample S0NA_FD_203075 | JGI IMG/M metagenome (GOLD analysis project Ga0316576, IMG submission 203075) | Rhizosphere microbial communities from salt marsh grasses in Alabama, United States - S0-2_050615r3r5 | ecosystem: Host-associated > Plants > Roots > Rhizosphere | place: USA: Alabama | collected... | reverse complement strand
GATTTTGGAGAAGTCGAGAATGTCGTTAATGAGCGAGAGAAGAGATTCACCGCTTCTCTTGATGGTGACGGCATAATCAATTTGTTCCTGGGTCAGATTCGTCTCCAGAAGCATGTCGGTGAATCCAATGACGCCATTGAGCGGGGTTCGGATCTCATGACTCATATTCGCCATGAATTCGCTTTTTGAAAAAGACGCAAGCTCCGCCATAACCGCCATATGGTTGGCCTGCCCTACGGCGTCTTCCAGTTGCTCATTGGTTTCCTGAAGCTCGGCCTTGATCTTCTTTTCCCGATCGATCCGTTTGATCTTCCCTTCAAGTTCCCGAAGATCAAAGGGTTTGCTGATGAAATCGGTAGCCCCGGCCGAAATGATATCGGAGTAGGTATAAAGCTCGGAATAGCCGGTCATGATAATGAAGGCCAAATTCGGATGTGATTCCTTCATGTGGTTCATCATTTGAATGCCGTCCATCCCCGGCATGGAGATATCGGAGAGAACAAGGTCATAGCCCTTCTCTCGAACCATGCGTATCGCTTCTTCCGCATTTTCAGCTGCGTCACAGCGAAGCTCAATTTTCTGAAGAAAGGAACGGGCGGTCGCACGGATCATCTCTTCGTCGTCAACTATCAATATCCTGGTGATACGCGAAAGTGTCATAGAAACAGGATTCCTTTGCTCATCATGTGCCCCTTTTGATGCAGGTGGGCGGCATGCTCTATCCGGATTTTGAAGGCTGGAGCCCTCTTTTGTGCAATCTCTAAAGGGATTATCGGAAAAGCACAAAAATTATTGAGGAAAAAAATCAAAAAATGGTAGTATCCGAACCGTGAAAGAGAACGTTTCTTCACGGGAGCTTGAAAAGGTATGGAAGAAAAGCTTATTGGAATCAAGCAGGGAAAGCCGGGGTTTGATCAGTTTATCGGATCGTGGTTTTTCCGCAGTGGTTTGACGCTGCTGACGGATGTGGGGCCTGCCCATACAGCAGATCGTCTGCTGGAAAGTCTGGCAAAGCATCACGTTGAAGAAATTGATTATATTCTGCTCACCCATATCCATATAGATCATGCGGGAGCTCTTGCTGATATCCTTGCTCACTATCCCAGGGCGCAGGTGATCTGCCATGAAAAGGGTATCCCGAACCTTGTGGATCCTTCCCGACTGTGGGCGGGCAGTCGAAAGGTGCTGGGAGAGATCGCCGAATTTTATGGCGAGCCGAAACCGGTTTCGGAAAACCGGCTCATTCCCCATACCGCATGCATGGTGCAGGGACTGCGCGTAGTGGAGACTCCGGGACACGCGGCACATCACCTCAGTTTTGCCTATGGGGGACGATTGTTGACGGGTGAGGCGGCGGGAAATTTTTTTTCGGTGAAGGGAAAAGAATATCTCCGGCCGGCCACTCCGCCCAGATTTTTCCTGCAGGTGTTCCTTGGGAGTGTGGATCGTCTGCTTGCTCTGGAAGATCAGCCCATCTGCTACGCCCATTTCGGCAGGGCGGAGAGCTCCCATCGCATGCTCAAGCGTTTTCGGGAACAGGTGCTGGCGTGGGAACGATGGATCAGAGAGGAATGTTCCAAGGGGGAAGAGGACCTTGTAAACCGGTGTGTGAATCTTCTCTTGGCGCAGGATTCGAATCTCGCCGCGTTTCAAGAGATGGGGAATGCCGAACGGGCAAGGGAAGTCAACTTCATCGCCAATGCGGTGAGAGGATTTGTGGGCTATCTGCAGGAAAGCGGTTTGAAGAAAAAGGAAGTTTGAGGTTTTGCGAGGAAGGAATATGACTGACAGGAACGGCCTTGAGAAGGCCAATTTGCGGGCGCTTCTTGAAACCGATCAGGTGGATCGGGTGCAGGACCGGCTGAATATTGTTGATACGTTCATTGAAAGTGACGAGCACATTACGCTGGAAGAGCTTTTTCGGCTGTTGAAAGAAAAGGGCTATGATTATGAGCCGGAATTCGTACGGCAATGCATGAACCGTATGGTGGATCTGGGATTTGCCCAGCGGAAGCAGTTTGAGGATCAACCCATTCGGTATGAGCATCGGCACTTGGGCAGACATCACGATCATATCATTTGTACCAAGTGCGGCAAGATCGTTGAATTTTCGAACGATGAAATGGAGCGTCTTCAGGTCCAGATCGCCGCTTCCTACGGCTTCCACATGCTGCAGCACCGCATGGAGATTTATGGATTATGTAACGAGTGCCTCGCCCAACGTGCTCCATTGATGCCTCTGGCAATGGCCAAGCCCGGGGAACGGGTGGAGGTCAGGGAGATAACGGCGGGGCACTGGGGGAAGTCGAGACTGACCTCAATGGGATTGCGGATCGGGGATAAACTGGAGGTCATCAGCAATGATGGCCATGGAAGACTTATCCTGGGACATGAATGCACCAGAATCGCGATGGGACGGGGTGTTGCTCATAAAATTCTCGTGTCCCTGAGCTCCGTCCCAGCTGACGCTATTTGCAGGGAGGAGTCATAGCCCTGGGCCGGTTCCTGCGGGGCCCAAAATCAGGCAATGCGCTTGAGGATACGGCGAAGGGTGTCCCGAATGGCCCTGACCACCTTCTCCGGACGGCTTCGGTACGCCAGACGGGCCTTTTCACCATCGGAGACCTTTCGAGGGCAGTATTTGAGCTTGTGTTTAATGATGGCAAGCTCATCATCCCGAAGAAACCGTGCGTAAATGAACGTGAGAGGGAAAGCTCTGCATTCGCGGTTCAGGATTGCTGCGGCCCAGTCCACGAAATAGGGACGTCCATCGTCACTGAGGAGGATGTTGGGCTCCCGCTTCAGATCGCAGTGGGCCACTCCTCTGGCGTGGACCCGCATGACCAGGTCGTTGCATGCATCGAAAAAGCCCTCATCAAGATTCGAAATCTCCTGCAGATCGCTGAGCACGGTGCCGGGTATATATTCCAGCACGATGGCCAGCCCTCTGATGATACGATACACCTTGGGAATACCGTCTAAGCCTGCCACCTGCCGATACGCCCGGTTTTCCCGCCATACGAGAAAACGTCCGACCAGATGCCGGTACAGGAAACGATTCCTGCTGAAATCCTTGACCACGGCGACAACCCCATCCTCTTCAACCAGGCGCAAAGCCGGTCGTGTGGACGAAGCGGGCCGCAAGACCGCCTTTTGTCTGTGGGGGAGGGAAGAGAGATTCAGAGATTCAAACATGTGGTACACGCGTTACGGTTTCGTGGTTTCGGAGGTGTCATAGTATTTGAAATAGGCCGCACAGGTGCCCTCGCTGGACACCATGCAGGGACCCACCGGGTTCCGCGGCGTGCATACCTTCCGATAAAGTGTGCACTCAAAGGGGCGGACCACGCCCCGAAGGACTGCCGCACATTGACAGCCGGGCGGTTCCTGAGCGGCGGGAACATTCAGATCAAACCTTCGTGATGCGTCATGGGCCGCATACTTTTCCCGGATGGCCAGTCCGCTCATGGGAATGACACCCAGTCCCCTCCACGGGGTGTCACAAGGTTCGAAGACCTCATCCATGATGCTGCGGGCGCCGATGTTTCCTGCGGGGGAAACTCCGCGCACATACTGTATTTCCACACGTGCTTCTGCCGCTTCAATCTGTTCTACCAGCATAAGGATACCCTGGAGGATATCCAGCGGCTCAAAGCCGGTTACCACGCAGGGAACCCCATAGCGATCCACCACTGACTGATAGCTGGAGGTTCCAATGACGGTCGTCACATGCCCCGGACAGAGGAATCCGTCTATATCCAGATTGCCCCCTGAGAGCAGGGCATCCATGGCCGGGGGGAGAAGTTTGTGGGCTGAGAGCACGAAAAAATTGCTGAGGGCGCTCTCATGGGCTGCTTTCACGGCCGCGGCCACGGTGGGGGCTGTGGTCTCGAATCCGACTCCCAGAAAGATCACCGGACGATCAGGATTTTCGCGGGCAATGGTGATGGCATCGAAGGTGGAATACACCATCCGCACATCAGCGCCATTGCCCCGTTCTTTCTGAAGAGAGGAGGAGGTTCCGGGTACTCGAAACATGTCCCCGAACGTGGTAATGATAAGACCGGGTACAGCTGCGAGCTTCAGGGATCGGTCGATATCCTCGGTTGCGGTGACGCACACGGGGCACCCGGGCCCCGATACCAGTTCCACCGTTTGAGGGAGCAGACTACGAATACCGTGCCTGAAAATGGCCATGGTGTGGGTTCCGCAGATCTCCATGAGACGGATCGGTTTTGTTGAGCGATCCCTGATTTTTCGAGAAAGGGCCCGGGCCACTTCCGGGTCGCGATACTCATCCATATGCTTCATTGCATGTCCCCTTCACCCACTGCTCTTTTCCTTTGAACCGCGTACGCTCACCGGCGGTGTGTCAGTCATACATTCCTTCCCATCCTTTGGCGCGGGCCCCGGCGCACACGGCTTGGCCGAGGGCCAACCCACCATCGTTGGAAGGCACAAGGCGTTGACTTAACACGCGAAATCCGTCGCGATCCAGTTCGCGGGTAAGACCGCTCAGAAGGGTGGCGTTTTGAAAGGAGCCGCCGCTCAGGGCCACCACCTCAATACCGGTATCATCTCTGATGAGTCGGCATGTCTCCCGGAGCATCTGTATGATGGTGTTGTGAAAACGCGCGCTGATGATCCCCCGGGGAGTTCCTTTCAGGATGTCTTCAACAATGCCTTGGATAAGATCGGCTGTCAATAGATGAAGATGCTCTTTCCCTCTCTCCAGGCGGTACGGGTAGCGGCCGTTTTCTCTCCGGCGCTGACACATCTCCAGTTCAATGGGGGCCTGGCCTTCGTAACTGTTGATGTCCCGCAATCGCAGAAGTGATGACACGGCATCAAAGAGCCTGCCACAGCTCGACGTGAGGGGGGAGTTAACCCCCTGCCGGGCCATGCGAAGAATGATGTCGGCTTTGTCCGCATCCAACTCCTTTACAAAAGGGATATCAAGGGCGAAGAGGGCATTCCCAAAGGCCTTAAAGAGATAGACAAGCGCCATCCGCCAGGGCGATTGTGCAGCAGCATCGCCGCCGGGAAGCGGGGTGTATTCGAGGTGGGCCTTTCGCGTGAAGGAAACCGGATCGGCGACGATGATATCCCCGCCCCAGATGTGGCCGTCGGTTCCCAGGCCGGTTCCATCCATGGCTATACCGATGACCGGGTCCTTTTGTCCGTATTCCGCCATGCAGGAAACAATGTGGGCATGGTGGTGCTGCACGGCGATGCAGGGCACGTCTTTTTGTTCGCGGGCGAAACGGGAACTGAGATAATCCGGATGAAAATCATGGGCAAGGACGGTTGGCTCGATTTCAAGGATTCTTCTGAGATGAGCGATGGTAAGTTTGAAAAACTCGAAGGTTTCCAGGTTCTCCATATCCCCAACGTGCTGGCTCATGAACGCTCGATTTTCCTTAGTGAGACAGACGGTATTTTTCAGTTCACCGCCCACTGCCAGGACCGGCGGGAGCGCGGGGAACGGCTTCGGAAGGAAGAGGGGGGCGGGAGCATAGCCACGAGACCTCCGTAGTTGCCTCGGTTCATGGTCGATGATTCTTACGATGGAATCATCACTTCTGAGGTAGATATCACGATTGTGGACCAGGAAAGAATCGGCGATGCGCGCGAGATGGGAAAACGCCGCCTCATTGTCGATGTTGATAGGTTCTTCCGTCCGGTTTCCGCTGGTCATTACCAGTGCCCGGAAGTGCTGATCCATCAGCAGGTAGTGAAGAGGGGTGTAGGGGAGCATGATACCGAAATACCCATTCCGGGGCGCGATCTGTGAGGACAGCCCGTGTGATTTTCGCTTGCGAAGGATGACGATGGGCCGCCGGCGGCTGGTGAGGAGGGCCGCTTCCTTTGGGGAGACCCGTGCAATGGCACGGGCCGTTTGGAGGTTGGGGACCATGAGGGCGAGGGGCTTTTCCTCCCGGTGTTTCCGTTTCCTGAGACGCACCACGGCACGGTGATTGGCGGCATCCACGGCCAGGTGAAAGCCTCCGAGCCCTTTTACCGCAAGGATGCCCCCTTCTTGTAAGATCCTGATCGCAGCGGCTACCGGATCGGAAGAGCGGACGGGTTTCCCGTCCCGGTCATGCAGTGCTGTTCGGGGGCCGCATTCCCAGCATGCGTTGGGCTGGGCATGAAATCGTCGGTCGGACGGGTCCTCGTATTCTTCCCGGCAGGCGGAACACATCTTGAAATCCCGCATGGTGGTGCTGGTCCGATCATAGGGGATGTCCTGGATGATGGTGTAGCGGGGACCGCAATTAGTACAATTGATAAACGGATAGGCATGCCGCCGGTCAGCCGGATCCCGCAGTTCCGCGAGGCAGTCGGGACAGATGCTTACGTCCGGAGAGATGAGAGCGGAGCGGCCGAGTTCGCATCTGCTCTCGCGAATTTCAAAGGATTCTTCTCCGATCGCCGGGAGTTCACATCGTTCCGTGTCCGATATCTGGGCAAGGGGAGGGCTTTCCGCACGAATTGCCTCGAAAAAATCGACAATACGGTCCTCGGGCCCTTCCACTTCAAGGGTTACCCCTTGCGAAGTGTTGACCACATACCCGGCCAGATCAAAGCGATGGGCGAGTTGGTAGATAAAGGGTCGAAAACCCACTCCCTGGACGATGCCATGGATGGATCCTCTTATCCTTTTGATCATATCTCTGTCAGGCCTTTTTCCTGTTTCGGACCTCCCGGCTGAGCCACTCATACCAGGATTCCAGTCCCTCGCCCGTCTTGCAGGATATCTCAAAAATGGTCATGTGGGGGTTTATCTTCAGTGCTTCTTCGCGGATTCGTTCCACGGTGCAATCCACATAGGGGAGGAGGTCTATTTTGTTGATGAGAAGGACCGAAGATTCGTGAAACATCAAGGGATATTTTGCGGGTTTGTCGTCTCCCTCGGTGACACTCAGAATCATGGCCTTGAAGTCCTCTCCCACTTTGAATTCTGCTGGGCACACGAGGTTGCCGACGTTTTCCACCACCAGGAGATCCAATGCGGCCAGGTTGAACTCTTCGAAGGTATCCCGGATCATATTACCATCCAGATGACATGCCCCGCCGGTGTTGATCTGCACCACCGGGACGTTCAGGCGGGCAATACGCTCGGCGTCCTGTGAGGATTGAATATCGCCTTCGATCACCCCCAGAGAAAGTTCATCTTTGAGCGCCTTGATGGTGCGCTCCAGCAGGCTCGTCTTGCCGGCTCCCGGGGAACTCATGAGGTTCATAACGGTAAGATCGTGTTGATCAAAGAGGCTTCGATTTTGCTGCGCAATGCGGTCATTTGCTTCAAGGATATTTTTCACAACGGAAATCTTCATACTCCACTCCTTCTATTTTCTGCTGATAATTATGACGCCGGTTCCGATCGTATGCGGCAACTCCTGACCGGCGGTTCTGGGATCATCCCACATCAGTCCACCTCCATCTCAACGATGGACAGGTCCTGCCCGGCGATGGTCTTAATGTTGGGGCTGTCGCAGTGGGGGCAACTAAAAGCGTAATCTTCTATTTCGAACGGCCGCTCGCAGTCCCGGCAAACGCCCTTCAAGGGAATGATATCCATGAGGAGCTTGGCGCCCTCCATGTTGGTTCCCGACACAATGATCTCGAAGCAAAAGGACAGGGCCTCCGGAACAATGGCGGAAAGCTTTCCAACATTGAGCGTTACTGATTTGAGGGTGGTGGCGTTGTGGTTTTCCATTTCCTCATGGAGGATATCCACGAGGCTCTGGGCGATGGACATTTCATGCATGGCCGGTTCCTATCCCTGCATCAGCGATACGATCAGCGAATTTATCTTCTGCCGTGCATCGTTGAAGACGCCCGAGAGATTCAGGGAATGGTTGGCGAAAATACTGTCGGGGTCTCCATTGAAAACGATAAGCGGCTCAAAATTGCAGCGATCGAGATTCTCGAGGATCTTGTCCACCATTTTTACGGAATTTTTGTCCTGAAGGACGCTCAGGAAGTCAATCCTGATGGCCTTAAACGATTCGCGGAGCGCATAGGCCACTCCCTGAGCGTAATAGAAATTATTGTCGATCTGATACCAGGGGATGTCAATATCGACCAGTTTTTCTGATTTTCCACCCTTTTTCTGGGGTTCTTCCACATTCAAAGCCTGGGCAAGGTCTCGTGGAGCATTGATCAAACGCGTATTTACCCCGCCCATAAGAGAGGCATATTGCCGAAGGAGTTCGGCCAGATTATCTGCCCTGGGATAGAAGAAGGATCTTCCGACGCGGAGGTTGTTGGAAAAGACCTGGAGATTATTTATGGTCTTTTTCAGTTTACTTTCATAGGAGGGAAACCACCACTTCAACGGATCATTGGAAAGAGAAGTGAAGGCTGCCTCCGCGAACGGATCCAGCTTGTCCGTGGTACGCATTCGGGAGAGGTTGTCCCGCAGGACGCGGATGTTGTATCGGGCCACCTCCAATTCGCCGAGCTGGAAGTTCGGCATGTTGTCCAGGAGCACCGTGGGCCAAAACAAATCATTCGGAAGCCAATTCTTGACCATCTGTTCAGCCAGCTTTTCGTTCGTGGTGATGAATGCTATGCCGGGCACTTTTTTATCCAGCTTGCCCAGTTTCAGAGAACCCGGTTTCCGTGAATTGAATGCCATTACCAGTACAATGAACAAAAAGATGATGAGCAGGACAGCTGCGGCTGTAATTCTCGTCGTGGTCTTTTTTTCCTTATTTTCTTCCTGTTTTTTCATATGGATCCTCTCTCGCTTACTTGGAAATAAGATTGGAGACTTTGTTCGTTCACCGGAAAATAGGTGAAAAGAAAAAAGGGTTTTTCCTCCCGTCAACATCTTTATAATTGTAGTAGTCGTGTGAGGAGGTTGTCAACCATTCAATACGGCTGGACCGAAGGAAAAATACCTCTGTCGGTGTGGGGTATAAACTTGGCCGCGCTGAAAAGGTTCATAAACTCTTGGTTCACGTTCAATTCCAGATAGGTGATCTGATCCCGAATAGCAAGGGTGGTTTGTCGGGCCTCCCGGGAAAGAAGACCCCGGGTGGCCCCCTCCAGAGAGGTATTACCCAGAGATACGTAGGTTTCCAAGGGGAGGTCCGGAATCATGCCGATGGTGATGGCAGAGCGTGGATCAATGTAGGAACCGAATGTCCCGGCGACAAAGAAACGGCGGATTGCGCTGAAGGGGATACCGACGGTATTGGTGATAGTCTTAAGGATGGTGAACATGGCGGCCTTTGATCGCACAAGGCCGTCGATGTCCGTTTGGGCGAGGGTAAGGGGCTTGCCAGTCCCGGACTTCTCCCGGGCCACGATGACCAGTTCCCTGATGGAATTTTCTTCTCTCAGAAGTCCTCCGCACCTGCTGCTGACGAATTTCCCGCGAAGGTCGATCATGCCAGTGAGGAAAAGATGGGCAGCCAGATCTATGAGCCCGGAACCGCAGATTCCCACCGGCGGCTTGTTATCAATGGTGCGAAGATGAAACTCATGGGTCTCGGGATCGATGGTGACCTTGTCGATGACCCCCGGTCCGGCCATCATGCCCATGTTCGCCACCCCGCCTTCCAGTGCAGGACCGGCAGCGCCCGCACAGGCCATAAGCCAGTCCCTGTTTCCAATGATTACTTCGGCGTTTGTTCCCACGTCCACCAGGAGACATACTTCCTCCCGGCGGGCCATGCCTGAGGCCAAGACGCCGGCGATGAGATCTCCCCCGAAATAACTCCCCACGTTGGGGAAGACCATGACCGGTGCCCCCGGCAGAATATTGAGCGCCAGTTCTTCCGCCCTGATGATGGGAAGGGTATTGAGGGCCGGAATGTAGGGCTCTCTGCAGAGCCAGTAAGGATTGAGGCCCAGAAAAAGATGGGTCATGGTGGTGTTGCCGGCGATCACCATTCCTGCTATCCGCAACGGTTGGAAACCATGTTTTCGGCAAAGGGAGAGGATTTTCTGATTGAGGCGGTCTCTTACCATTGATTGGAGTTCCCGCAGTCCTTCTTTTCGGGAGGCGTAATGAATTCTCGTAAGGATATCCGAACCAATTTCGATTTGCGGGTTGTGAAATGACAGTTCATCGACAGGTTCGCCCGTGGA
>Ga0316576_10002731_pt1 | contig 10108 bp, 9 predicted proteins | sample S0NA_FD_203075 | JGI IMG/M metagenome (GOLD analysis project Ga0316576, IMG submission 203075) | Rhizosphere microbial communities from salt marsh grasses in Alabama, United States - S0-2_050615r3r5 | ecosystem: Host-associated > Plants > Roots > Rhizosphere | place: USA: Alabama | collected... | reverse complement strand
TGGGGATACACTCCACATAAGGTCACGGGGGACTGACCCTGTGATTCTACCAGAGGGACGCGCCTCTCCCTGTGGTTCGCCTCACGGTCTGTGGCCTGCGATAATGGCATCGCGCCACCGGATTCCGGCCGGCAACCGGCGGATGTTGGCGAGGGATATGAGATCCGCTACCCGCAAGGATGCAGGCGTTGGAATGAACTTCCACAGTCGAGTCAGATGTCACGAGTGCGAGGCGTTGAACGAGCCGAGCGCCCTATTCTGCGCTCGGTGCGGCGCAGCCTTGCAGACAGCGGCAAGCAGCAGTCCGCGGCCCCGGCGCAAGCGTGTGAGCAGCAACGGGGCTGCCTTCGCCTTGGCCATCTTCGTCTTGCTCCTGACCACCGTGTTCGTACTGGGAGTCATCGTCTATCGCACCACCAGGGCCGAGACCACGGATATCGACCCGCTGGCCGGTCGACCCGGTACCACGGCCACCACCGCTCCCCCTGCCGGTGAGGGAGGTTCGGGCGGGTCATCTGACGGGGGCGCATCCACCACTCCCGTGCGCGGCGTGATTGTCCGCCCCCAGGCGGCCGTCTCGTCGTCGGCGCTGACCCCGACGTCCCGGGGCGACTACCGAGCCCCCAACCTGTTGGACGAGAACCCCGCCACGTCGTGGAACGAGGGAGCGGACGGGCCTGGCATCGGGGAGTGGGTGCGCTTCGAGTTCGACGAGCCGGTGGTGCTCACCAGGATCGAGTTCCTCAACGGCTGTCAGAAAGATGAGGAGCGCTTCTATGGCCACATCCGTGTGCGCTCTCTCAAGCTCGAGTATTCGGGCGGATATACGCAACTCGTGGATCTGCTCGACACCATGGATGCACAGGCTGTGACGGCCCGTTCGAAGGCGACCGAATGGCTCAAGATGACCATCACCGGCGTCTATCCCGACTACATATGGGAAGACGCGGCACTCTCCGAAGTGCGCCTGTTCGAGCTAGCAGGCCAGCAGTAGGGAAGAGCCGCTCCCCGACGCACGGCGTCCACACCGTACTTGGCCCGAATGGCATCGAGCTTCAGATCCAACTCTCTGAGCAGTGGCAGCCGCTGATCGAACAGGTCGTCCTGCCAGGAGCGGGAGACCAAGTTCGTCAATCCCACACCCAGCAGGCGCAGGTGATAGCGGCGGCGGCGGCCACGACGGAAAAGATCGAGTACTTCTTCGAAAAAGGCCTCATCCACGTCCAGCGGCCGCGATAGAGTGCGCGAACATGTGTGGGTGACGAAATCGGAATAGCGGATCTTCACGGTCACTGTGCGGGCCTCCAATCGCTTGCGCCGCAGGCGCCTGCACACATCCTCCGTGAGGGAGACCAGCGTAGATTCAAGCACCCCGACGTCGGACACGTCTTCTTCGAAGGTGTGCTCTCGGGAGATGGACTTGACCTCTTCGTGAGGGACCACGCGACGCACGTCCTCCCCCTGGGCGCGATGAGCGAGAAGCTCTCCCCATTCGCCGAAAGACAGGCGCAGAAGTTGAGCGGGGACACGAGCCAGATCACCCACCGTCATCACTCCACGGTCGCGCAGACGCTCGAGCAAAGAAGGCCCCACCCCCGGTAGACGCTCGACGGGAAGCGGGGCGAGAAAATCAGCCTCCATGTCCGGCGGCACCACGGTGAAACCGGCCGGCTTACGGTAGTCAGAGGCCACTTTGGCCACCAGTTTGTTGGTCCCCACCCCTACCGAGATGGTCAGACCCAACTCATCAGCTACCCGCTGTTGGATCTGCCGGGCAGTCTGCACAGGTGGCCCGAACAGACGCTCGGTGCCGGTGAGGTCGATGTAGGCCTCGTCTAGACTCACCTGCTCCACGAGAGGTGAATAGTCTCCCAACATGCTCATAAGGCGCTGGGAGTACTCCCGATACAGACCGTGATGCCCGGTGAGATAGATCCCGTGCGGACACAGGCGACGGGCGCTCCTGAGAGGCATGGCGGAGTGGACGCCGTAGCGCCGGGCTACATAGTTGGCCGTAGCCACCACCCCACGTTCGCCACCTCCTACGATAACCGGCTTGCCACGCAGGGAAGGATCGCGATTCTCTTCCACGGCCGCAAAGAAGGCGTCGAAATCGAGATGGGCGATCACCCTGTGCGCGGCTCGTGGTCTGATGATGTCCCCCCGCTCTTGCATGTCGAAGAGCATAACCGAACAAATGTTCGTTGACAAGCTCTCCGCCGGGGGTCAGGGTCTCGTGCGCGGAGGCGCGGGCCGGTGTCTCTTGCGCGGTCTAGACGTCTATCTGTGCCGCCAACTTTTCGAACCCGGGCCTGCCCATGAGGCCATATGTGGCCTGCTTGCTCAACTCCACACCAGGCTGGTCGAACGCGTCGATGTCGTAGAGTTCTCCGGCAACAGCCGTGGCCATCTCCAACAGGTACATGAGCGCCCCCACCTGGAAGGCGTCCACCCGCGGTAGGGTGATGGTCAGCGAAGGCCGCCCCCTCTGGGCGAGCGCCCAGGTGGTGCCTCTCTGCTCGGCATGCATCAGTTCGGCCAGCGTATGTCCACCCAAATAGGCAAGCGCGTCGTCTCCCGATTCCGGCGCCGGGATGACCACCTCGTTCTCGAACTCCCCCACGCCAAGGAAGGTGATGATCTTGTCGTCGGGTCCTTCGGCATATAGCTGCAGCTGAGAATGCTGATCGGTGACACCCAACGATTTGACGGGCAGCGGCCCCACGTTCACGGTACGCCCCTGTCTATCCACCGCCTTGCCCAGGCTCTCGGCCCAAAGCTGCCGGTACCAGTCGGCCACGTCGCGCAGGCGAGCGGAGTAGGGCATCATGACACTCACGCGTCGGTCGAAGGCGGTATCTTGCAGATACTGCACGCCGGCGTACAGGCAGGCAGGGTTCTTCCACCCCGGGCTCTCCGTGAACCACGCAGCCATGTCTCGGGCCCCTCGCAGCAGTGCCTGCACGTCCATGCCTGTCAGGGCGGCGGGAACGAGCCCCACCGGGCTGAGCACGGAGAAACGCCCCCCCACTCCCGGCGGCACGTCGAAGAGAGGCACGCCCAGGGCCGAGCCTATGTCGCGCAGGACCCCCTTGTCGGGATCGGTTGTGAAGACGAGGTGCTCCTTCAAGGCGTCTCGGCCGAGAGCCCGCTCAAGGCGCTCTCTGACGATCAGATAGCCGGCCATGGACTCGCCCGTGGTTCCCGACTTCGAGATCACGTTGACCAGCGTCCGCTCCAGGTTCAGCCGGGAAAGTAGCGCATGCGTCTCGTCGGCATCTACGTTGTCGAGCACGTAGAGACGCGGGTGCCCCTCCCGCTCCTCGTCGGAGAGCTCGTTGTAGTAGAAGGGCAGGAGCGCGGTCGCCAAGGCGATGGTCCCGAGAGCCGACCCTCCTATGCCGATGACAATGAGAGCATCGTACCGTCCCGCGGATTCCCGCGCGTATTCGAGCATCTGGGCGGGAGACTCGTCCGGTAGGTCGGTGAAGCCCATCATCCCCGACCCCGCCGCGCGCAGCACGGCCTGTCGGCCTTGTTCCAGCCGAGGCTCCAGTCCTTCCATCATGGAGTCGGTCAATCCGCGAGCGCCCACCGCCCCAGCGCCGCACCTCTCTATGTCGATTGCCAATCTCTGCACGGCATCCCTCCCTCGTCGGACCCTCGCGGCTCACATCGATGAGCTCTGGCCACTAGCCTCCAGACCACTGCGCCAACACGCACGTATCTCCGCATCGTAGCGAGGTCCGAGAGAAGCCCAGTCGAACCGGGCCACCCAGGTACGCTGCCACTCCTCAGACCACGCCTTAGGTTCGCGCAGGGCCCGAGCCAGAGCCGGTATCAGTTCTCCTTCCCCGTATAGCACGTCTGCATGCGCGGTCCGCGGAATGACCTCGGGGTAGCTCAGCCGCCAGGGTAGGACCGGGCGGCAGCCGCAGTACACGGCTTCCACCACAGCTACGCCGAAGAATTCGTGCAGCGCAGTCGATGCGACGACGTCAGACGCCCACAGGAGGGAGGCGTACTCGGCATGAGCCTGGACGCGTCCCCAATGCACCACGTGTTCTGAGAGTTCCTCCCGAGCCCTCAGGAATGCCTGCGTGGGCGTTCCCTGATTCGGTCCCGCCATGGCCAGACGGAAGGCCACTCCCTCTCGGCTCAGTGCAGTCAAGGCGGCAAAGAACCTGTCCGGCGCTTTGTCATATTCCCAGCGCTGGTTCCATAGGAGCAGCGGGCCGCGGGCCGGATCGCCCCAGCGGCCCTGAGCGGCCTCGCGCAACGCGCTGTCTCGATGCTCGTCGAAGCGGCCTAGATCGCAGCCCACGGGCAACACTCCGGTCCTGCCTTCTAGCCGCGCCGGAACATCGGGCGGCACTTCGTCAGGCATCTCACTCAGCAACGCCTCCGCGGCCTTCAGGAACTCCCGCCGATGGTAATCGCTGTTGAAGAGCACCTTGGTGGCCACCTGCGTCGAGAGGATGTTTCTCATGCCGTAGGTGAGGTCACGTTCCACCCCCTCGGGCAGTGGGTAGGTCAACTGATTCTCGTGGAAGTACAGCAGCGACGGCGTGCGCGCCAGGCGCCGGTCGGCGAGAGCGACGAAGGTGGGCAGATCGAGCATATCGGAGACGAAGAACACGTCGGGCAGCGACCCGGGGACAGGCCGGTACTCCAGAATGTCGTTCAGCGCAGCGTTGGCCCGGGCTGCGAGCGCGAGGGCGCCACCCTGCATGCGCCATTTCCAGTGCCTCCCTGGAAGCGCGAACAGGTCGACATCATGCGCTGAACTCCGAGCGAGACCGCGCAAGAAATACTTGTGCGAGCCTCCGAAGTAGGGCTCGAGAGCCCACACTTTGAGCCTTGCCATCCCCCTGTCCCACTCGAATCGTCCGTTCACGGGTGCCGCATCCAGTCCTCGTTCCCACATTCGTGCACCTGACCGCCGGAAACACTCCGAGCCCCGATTCTATATCCTTGTCCCACACGAGCACAGAACGCGCATGGGATACGACGCATATGAAGAATCAGGCCTCTAAAGACATGGTCGCACTTCCCCGCATCGGAGCCCAGATATCCACGGCGGGCGGTCTGCTGGACGTACCGCAACGCGCCGCGGCGATCGGAGCCGAAGTGGTGCAGATATTCAACTCCAACGCCCGCATGTGGCGCACGCAGACACGGACCCCCGATGAGATCGAGGCCCTGCGCGAAGGACTGCGCGTTCGCGAGTTGCCTCTCTTTCTGCACAGTATCTACCTCATCAATCTGGCCTCCGAAGATGCGCAGCTGCGAAGACGCTCGATAGACGCGCTGGCCGACGCGCTGGCTCTGGCCCGCGCCACCGACGCAGCTGGACTGGTCACGCACATCGGTTCTCGGCGTCTGCAGGGCTTCTCCGAAGCCGCCAACCATATCATCGACTGCGTGCTCACCGCCTACGCTTCGCACCAGGAGCGTGCGGAAGCGCTGTATCCACAGCAGCTCGGCGGTCGGACCGTGGCGGAAACCGGTCCTGCTCTTCTTCTAGAGACCAGTTCAGGCTCCGGGACCACCGTGGGTGGAAGCTTCGACGAGCTCGAGAGCTTGCTCGAGGCACTGCCCGATCAGTGTGGGGTGTGCCTGGACACAGCTCACCTCTTCGCAGCCGGATACCCCATACACACCGAGGACGGACTCGAGGAGACGGTGGCCGAGCTCCGCTCCCGTGGACTGCTCGCTCGGGTTGCCCTCGTGCACCTCAACGACTCCAAGTCGGAGTTCGCCAGCAACCGCGACCGACACGAGAACCTGGGTGACGGGCTGATAGGCTACGCAGCCCTGGCACGCTTCGTGGGCCATCCCGCTTTTCGGCGGGTTCCGTTCGCGATGGAGGTGCCGGGTCTCGAGGGTAAGGGCCCCGACATGGAGAACATCCGGCGGGCTAGGTCAATGCGGCCGGAGGCGCCATCCCCACCAGTAGGGCCTGCTCGGCTCGCATAGCCTCGAGCAGGTGCAGGGTCACGGGTCCGGGTCGACCGCCGCCCACCACTTCACGGCCCACCCTGACCACGGGCGAGAGATCCTTGGTGGTGGAGGCCGTGAAGCACTCACTGCAGCCACCATTCGGCCCCACGAGCTCGCGCAGCGTGAAGGAACGTTCAACGATCTCGTAACCGAGTCTTCGAGCGATATCGATGGCGTGGAGTCGGGTGATGCCACCCAAGATCCGCCGGTTAAGAGGATGGGTGCGCAACACGCCGTCCATCACGGCGAAGACGTTCGAAGAACCACCCTCGCGCACTACTCCCCGCCCACCGATGAAGAGAGCCTCGTCCGCCCCTTCTTCCCGAGCTTCCTCTTTCGCTAGGACGGAGGCCAGAAGATTGGTGGACTTGATGTCGCACCGAGCCCACCGCTGATCCTTGACCGGATGCAGCGTGACGCCCGCAAGTATCTCCTCAGCCGTCGGGAACGACTTGCTGCGGGTGTAGGCCAGTACTGTGGGCGAGGGAGGATGGGGGAAGACGAAGTCCCTGGGCGCGACCCCACGCGTGACCTGCAGATATATGCTGCCCTCCACCACGCGGGAGCGCCGCACCAACTCGGGCAGTACGTCCTCGAGGTCATGCCCTTCCAGCGCCACCGAAAGACGGACCGCTGCCAGGCTGCGCCGCAATCTGTCCAGGTGATCCTCGAGCCAGATCGGCCGGCCGTTCATGACCTTGATCACCTCATAGACGCCGTCACCCAACTGGAACCCGCGATCCTCGATCGGGATCGTGCCTTCAGCCAGGGGACCGAATTGCCCGTTCAGGTACAGCAACTCTCCGTTCATCTGCTACCCTCGCCTCGATGGTCACCTATCGACTAGCTACCGCCGCCGATGCCGGCGCTATCGTCTCCCTTCTCGAGGAGATAATGCGTCATCACGGGGTGGATCCGCCGACCGCGCACAGGCTGGATGCCGTCGTCGATGCCATCCTCGCATCCCCCGACCATTCGTTCGTCGTCGCCACCAGGGACTCGACGATCATCGGCATGTGCGCCCTCGTGTATTCATACAGTACCTGGTCCGCCTCACGTGTGTGCGAAGTACAGGACGTCGTCGTGACTGCCGACAGTCGGGGGCAGAGTATCGGCGGCGGCCTAATCGACACGGCGGAACGCATCGCCCGGGAGGATGGCTGCAGCCGGCTCTTCCTTTCCGCCGAGAGCTGGAACCTGGAGGCACACCGCTTCTATCGGCGATTGGGCTTGGCCGAGAAGACCTACATATACTTCGAACGCGCGCTGCCCGAAGGCCTAGCGCATGAAGGGCGGCACCTCTAGGTCTTCCTCCGACGAACCCTTGGACGGCGCGGCCTCCTCGGAGCGACTGGTCTCGAATCCCTCAGAGAAATCCACGACCGCGGTGCGCCCCGATTCCGCGCCGTCGCGGTCCGAAGTGGCCTCCTCGGTCGAGGCACTTTCTGCCTTTTCGGAGGACGGTTCGGCCGGCTCCCTCTCGACGGAGCGATCCAGCCGTGCAGGTCTCTCCAACTCCTTGGCCAACGACTCCTCGCTGGTGGCATCGAACCCCGTGGCCACCACCGTGACGAGAATCGCATCGCCCAGTCGCTCGTCGACCACGGCCCCGAAGATGATATTGGCCTCAGGATCCGCAGCCGCGTTGATGATCTCGGCGACCTCGTTGACCTCGTATAGAGAGAGATCCGAACCGCCACTGATATTGAGCAATATCCCGCGAGCGCCCTCGATGGACGTCTCCAGCAGCGAGGAGTTGACAGCCATCTCGGCCGCCTTCTGGGACCGCTGCTCGCCTTGGGCGCGACCGATGCCCATGTGTGCCGTCCCGGCTCCTGTCATGATGGTGCGCACATCGGCCAGGTCGAGGTTGATGAGACCGGGCACGGTGACCAAGTCGCATATGCCCTGTACGCCCTGACGGAGCACATCGTCGGCCAGACGCAGCGCGGCCAGCATGCTCATGCCCCGGTCAGCGACTTCGAGCAGCTTGTCATTGGGCACCACGATGACCGTGTCGGCTCGCCCGCGCAGAGAGCGTACCCCTTCGAGCGCCTGCATGCCACGACGCTTGCCCTCGAAACCGAAGGGGCGCGATACCACCCCGATGGTGAGAGCCCCGAGGGACCTGGCGATCTCGGCGACCACAGGGGCGGCACCGGTACCGGTGCCGCCTCCCTGGCCCGCCGTTATGAACACCATGTCGCTGCCCTTGAGCACGGCCTTGATCTCATCGTAGGCGGCAAGGGCTGCGTCGCGCCCCACCTGGGGATCGGAGCCACCACCCAAGCCTCTGGTCAGCTCGCGACCTATGCGCAGCTTGTGGTCCGCCTCGCACATAGCTAGAGCCTGCACGTCGGTGTTGATGGCGATGAACTCCACGCCTTCGAGCCCTGCCTCCAGCATGCGGTTCACAGCGTTGGTGCCGGCGCCGCCCACTCCTACCACGCGGATGACCGCCGGAAACGTGCGCGACGGCTGGATGAGGCTACGCCTGGAGGCATCAGCGACCTTCGCCTCGCGTGCGGGCTCTCCCGCTGCCTGTGTCGCTGCCGCACCCGCCGTCTGCTCGGAAGCGGGACCCTGCGCTCCCGCCTCGGCCTCGATCTCTGGAGCTACTTCACCATCGGGTCGCTTGCCGGCCTCGGTGGCTCGGAAGAGAGCATGGAGACCGCTGTCCTTGATGCTAGATCTTTTTTCCATTGAGAACCTCTCTTGCCAGCCGCCGATACGTGTTGGCCGCCTCGCTCTTGGGCGAGTACTTGAGGACCGATTCGCCCTTCACCGGCGCTTCTGCGAACTTGATGGTCTTGCGGACCACCGTATCGAAGACCAGATCGCCGAAGCTGTTCTTCAACACCTCCACCGCCTCACGGCCGTGCACGGTACGTGAATCGTACATAGTCGGCAGGATCCCGGCAATATGTACTCGAGGATTGAGGTTCTCGCGCACCAGTTCGAGAGTGCGTTCCAGCTGGGCCAAGCCACGCAGCGACAGGTACTCGCACTGCACGGGCACTATCACTCCGTCCGCCGCCGTCAAGGCGTTGATGGTCAGTAGCCCGAGCGAGGGCGGAGTGTCTATGAATATGTAGTCGTACTGATCCGCGACCTGCATGAGGGCTTTGCTGAGCGCCCGTTCCCTCCCGATGAGCGAACTCAGGGCGATCTCGGCAGCGGCCAGGTCGATACTCGACACCACCACGTCCAGTTCTCGCTGGAAGAGGGCGTCCTCGATCTCGACCTGGTTGACCAGTACGTCGTACATACTGGGGCGGACGGAATCCGGATTGAGCCCAAGACTCATGGTGAGATTGCCCTGAGGATCGAGGTCGACCGCTAAGACCCGGTGACCCAATTCCTGAAAGGCTACCCCAAGATTGAAGGTGGTCGTGGTCTTCGCCACCCCGCCCTTCTGGTTTGCAAAGGCCAGGACTTTGGCCAAACGATTCTCCTCTGGTCAGAACCGATGATGCGAGTATACGAAATAATCATTTCGCACACTGAAGCGTTTTGCCTGCAAGCGCGTGGGCGCGCGCCGCCGCTGTTACTGCGTGACGGTGGTGAAGCCCGAACGCGTGAGACTGGGCGCGGCCGAATCGGGCCGGGGCTGGGAGTCGGAGAACTCCTTGAGCTCACGCAAGAAGGCTCGGTTCTCACGGACGTGCTCCCACACTCTAGCCATGAGATAACCCTGCAGACGATGCTTGTGATACACGGGCGTCTTGGGCTTGGGGTTCACAAACTGCCAGGCGCTGTAGAAACGCTTGTGCGCAGCCAGGAGGACTTCCTGCAGCTCGAAGGGCGTCATCTGCTTGGGCCAGAAGACCACGTGGTGACCGTCATATAGGCTCCAGTTGTTGGTGAAGATGCGACCTTCCGCTCGGAACTGGGCCGTCTGACGCGTACCCGGCAATGGCGTGAGCGCGAGGAACTGTACACTGTTGAGACCATATTCCACGGCAAAGTCGGCCGTCTGGAGAAGCGCTTCGGGGGTGTCCGAATCAGCCCCGAACACGAACATGCCGTGCGTCTTGATGCCCCGCTTCGCGAGTGCGTCGAGGCCGCCACGCATGTCTTCCACGCTGGATTCCTTGTGGTACTC
>Ga0316576_10002730_pt1 | contig 10109 bp, 13 predicted proteins | sample S0NA_FD_203075 | JGI IMG/M metagenome (GOLD analysis project Ga0316576, IMG submission 203075) | Rhizosphere microbial communities from salt marsh grasses in Alabama, United States - S0-2_050615r3r5 | ecosystem: Host-associated > Plants > Roots > Rhizosphere | place: USA: Alabama | collected... | reverse complement strand
GAGCGGGCCGTGGACCTCGGGTTCGCGGCGGTTGTAGGAGCCATACGTGTTCTGGAGGACGGCACTCTCGAAGAGGGGGCCCGAGCCGGGCTCACCGACGAATCGGTGATCCACGAGCTCGCTCGCCTCTACAGATCGTATCTGGGTGGTGGCAGGCCCGAGGGCGAAGCGCCACCGCAGATGGAGTTCTTCGATATCTGGGGATGAGGTGATGACGAAGTTCCTGCACCGCGCGGCGGGCGTGCTGTCCTTGCTGCTCGCCGTCGCGGCCTCCGCGGGGGCCCAGGAGACCGGCACCGTCGAGGGTGTCGTCTTCGATTCCACCGCCATGGCCGTGCTCGCCGGCGCCCGGGTCGCCGTGGTGGGAACCAGCGCCATCGGGGAGTCGGGGGAGGACGGTCGGTTCCGGTTGGAGGACGTCCCCGTAGGCGACCATCCGGTGACCTTCTTCCACCCCCGGCTCCAGGAGCTCGGTATCAGCGCCTCCGGGGCCCAGGTGGACGTGGCGCCGGGCGTGGTGTCACGGGTGGACCTCTCCGTGCCCTCGTCCGGCACGATCCTCCGTGCCTGGTGTGCCGCCGAGACCACCGGCCCCGGGTACTCTCCCGTGGCCGGTTTCGTGCGGGATTCGTTGACGGGCGTCGCCCTTCCCAGGGCCCAGGTGACCGTGGCTGTCCTGGATCTCACGGGCCGGATCGCGCAGACGGTGGATACCCGGACCGACGACGAAGGCTATTACCGAGCCTGCGGTGTCCCGGAGGACCGGACGGTCCGCATTGTCGCCACATTCGGATCGAACGGGTCGGCCCCCGCGGTTCTCGAGACGGAGCCGGGTGGCTCTGCGATGCAGGACCTGGTGATGACGCTGAGCTCCATCGGGGAGATCCAGGGGAGCGTCTCGGACTACGCCACCAATGAGCCTCTGTCGGGAGCGCGGGTCACGATTCTGGGAACGGACGCCGAGATCCTCACCGACGATGAGGGCGAGTTCGTCATCGACGACCTTCCGCCAGGCCTGCACCTGGTGCAGACCGAATACCTGGGCTACGCGACCCGGGTCGACTCGGTGACCATCCGGAGCGACGAGGCGGTCCTGGTGGAGGTCCCCATGGCCCAGAACGCCATCGAGATTGCCGGGATGACGGTCACGGCCCGAGGCCGGAGGGGTGACCCTCTGAGCGACATGGGTCGGCGGACCGACTTCATCGGTCGGGCCGAGGTCGACGCGCTCCTCCCCAGGGCCCGGAACGTGGGTGAGCTCATCCAGGGTGCCAACTTCCCCGGGCTCTCCGTCCGGCAGGTCTACATCCAGGACGGTCCGTCCCAGATCCCGGGCGTGTGCATCGAGCACAACCGGGCTCGCCGGGGCGCGCAGGGCTGCGCCATGGTGACCATCTTCATCGACGGGATGCGGCTGCCGGACCCCTCGGTCTTCCTGGCGGAGCTCAATACCGACATGGTGGAGTCCGTTCAGCTCCTGGGACCGTCGGAAGCCGCGATCCGATATGGGAATCAGGGCGTCAACGGCGTCGTCCTGATCACCACACGGCGCGGGGGACGCTGAGCCCCCGGCCTAGAACCCGCCCCCCGCGAAGGAGCAGGTCAGGCCGGTGTCCCCCGTGATGAGCACGCCCTGGGGGGGCGGAGTGAGCCACTCCAGCCCCGGATCGCCGATGGGGCTCCCCGGTGGCACGGCGGGCTGACCCGGGATCGACTCGCCCTCCATGGGCCGCTCCAGGAACCGCTGGATGTCGCCGGCCATGGCGAAGCCCCAGGCCCGGGCGGCGGTGTCTCCGCCGGTCGAAGCCTCGGCCGCACGGATCTGCTCGACTTCGAACGCAGCCATGGCTCGGACCTGGGCGTCGGGCCCGGACGAGGTCCGGGACGGCGGAGAGAGGGGCGGAATCCTGCGGCTCGGGCTCGTGGGCCGTGGCTACCCGGGTCGGAGGAAGACCCTCGGTCAGTTCCCGGGGGCCGCCCGGGTGGAGTCGGTCGGGGTCTCGCAGCGGAGCAGATGCATCCCACTCCGGTCCCGGAAAGGTCCTGATTCGGACGTGAGGAGCACCCGGTCCAGACTGGCCGCCGCCACCGCCTCACCCTGGGACTCCAACAACGAGACCAGGGAGAGTGCACCGTCTGGGACCGGCTCCAGGCCCTCCTCCGTGAGGCGCCAGGCGGTCAGGCGCGTGTACGTCCGGATCAGTACCAGGTCGCTTCCGGGGACCCAGGTCGCTCCGGTGATCTGGTCCTGGGTCCCGGCGGCTCCGCTCCCTCCCAGCACCTGCACGCGCTCGAGTGTCACCAGGGAGTCCGGGATCCACGGCCCAGGATGCCGATACAGGGTCGAGGGTCCGCTCCGCCCCTTGCTGATCAGGTAGACATCGCCGCTCCCGTCGACGATGATCGCCTCGGCGTCCACGGGGCCGTCGGGATAGCGGGCGGGGAACCTCACCCGTACTGCCGACCCCTGTGCCGGAAGATTCGGCTCCTCAAGGCGGTAGATGGACACCGTCCGCCGCCGCTCCCTGTTGTCCCCGATGTCCGCAAGGAAGAGGCAGACGGCGTCTCCGCACGGCCCGGAGGCCAGATCCTCCACGTCCCGGAGCCTGGACCCTGTGGTCTCGACACGGCCCACCGGAGCACCGGTGGTGTCGAAGGCGAAGAGAACGCCGTCCCGGCCGTCGTTCATAGTCCAGAATACCGCGGGATCATCCCGGCTCCAGGCCGCCCCGCTGCTCTCGGGCACGTCCGGGGATTGGAGGGTCCGGCCCGGCCCGGCGGTGCAGACGAGGTTGCCGGCGGGCGCGCACGTCGCCACCGCCAAGACGAGCCCGATCAGGGACGTGGAGCGGGACGCCGTCACCCGCCGCCGGACTCCCGCATGGCCTGGTTGTAGACGGTATCGAGGGCGGAACGGAAGAGCTCCAGCGGGATCGCACCGGGGATGGGTGCGTAGCCCACCACGAAGAAGGTCGGGGTCCCGCGGACGCCGGCCTGCTGCGAGAGACGCGTCCCGGCTTGGATGCGGGCGTCCTGCCGGCCTTCGTCGACGCACGAACGGAACTGATCCATGTCCAGCTCCAGTTCCTCGGCGAAGCCCTCCAGGACCGGCTCGGGCTCGTCCGAGCGCTTCCAATCGGCCTGGCGCTCGAAGAGCAGGTCCCGCATCACCGGGAAGGCCCCCTGCTCCCCCGCGCACTCCCCGGCACGGGCTGCCTCCATGGCGTTCGGGAACATGCCCAGGATCATGGGAATGTACTTCCACTCCACCTTCCCCTGGTCCATGTACTCCTGAACCAGCACGGGATAGCTCTCCATGTGGAAGCGCCGGCAGTAGCCGCATCCGAAGTCGCTGAACTCGATCACCCGGACCGGTGCGCCCTCGGGTCCCTCATTGTAGCCGAGGGCCGCGATATCCAGGGACTGGTTGGAGCCGGCCGGGGCCCCCTGACCCGTGGCCTGGCTCATGGCCCCGCTCCCGGCCGCCTCCGCCGTGGACAGGAGATCGGCGGCCACGGGATCCGGCACGTACTGGGCCTCCCCGAGGGGACGATCGTCTCCACACCCCGCCGCGGCGCCGAAGAGGCCGGCCACCATGGCCAGGTGACGCACCAGGCGCCCGGCGGCGGACGTTCCGGACGATACGTTGGTCATGACGACTCCAGGGTGATGACCTGGCCCATGTCGGCCAGGAAAGCGGAAAGGGTCGCGAAGTGTCCCGAGACCATCAGCACGCCGAGGATCACCAGCACCCCGCCGGCCACCCGTTCGACCCACGCCAGGTGTCGGCGGACGTGACGCGCGCCGGCCAGGAACCAGTTCAGGAGGATGGCCGACCCCACGAAGGGTACGGCCAGACCCAGGCCGTAGGTTCCCAACAACAATGTCGCCTCGACCACGTTGGCTTCCACCCCCGCGAAGAAGAGGATGGAGCCCAGAACCGGTCCGATGCAGGGGGTCCACCCCGCACCGAAGGCGATGCCCACGGCCACGGTCCCCATCCATCCTGCCGGCTTCCGGGCGAAGTGGAAGCGCCGCTCACGGTCGAGGGTCCGGGCCCGAAGGAGGCCCAGCATGTGGAGCCCGAAGAGGATCACCACCACGCCCCCGACACGGGTGACCAGAGGGAGCCAGGGGGTCAGCGCACGCCCGAAGGCGGACGCCGCCGCGCCGAGCGTCATGAAGACGATTCCGAATCCGATTCCGAACAGTACGGCGTGGAGGGCCGCTTGTCGCCGGGCTCCCCGGACGTCCCCCCCCTCCAGATCGTCCAGCGTCACGCCGGACACGAAGGTGATGTACCCGGGGACCACCGGGAGGACGCAGGGGGAGAGGAACGAGACCAGTCCCGCCGCGAAGGCCAGGGGGAAGGAGACGTTGATGTCCACCGCTCAGCGCGTGTCTTCGGGGTCTGCTGCCTGCCAGGCGGCGTCGACGGCGGCCCGGTCGGCCGGCGCTCCGGCGACCACCACCACGGTGCCTTCGATCTTGTCGTGGACGCACTGGCGATTCGGATCCCAGAAGATCTGGGCGAAGCCCAACAGGCCCGTGGCGATCCCGGCGACGTATCCTCCGGCACGCTCGAAGGACGCCCACCAGGTGAGAGCCTGGCCGTCGAGACGGATGACCCGGATTCCCAGGAGCCGCTTCCCCACGGTGAACCCGTTGGTGAGGGTCATGGCCACGGTGAAGTAGATGCTCCAGAGACCCAGTGCCGACCCCGCCTGGTCCCAGATGTCCCGTAGGAGGGCGACGAACCCCGAGTCCCGCTCGGCAAGCTCGTCCACCGCCCCCTCCGCACGCCGTTCCGCCCGGGCCCGCTCGGATCGCTCTTCGTCCAGGGCGTCCCCCAGGCGGGCCAGGGTGTCCGCTGCCAGCTCCGCCACTACCCGGTCCCGGAGGGCCCGCTGGGTGGGATCCTCCTCCGGGTCGATCCCGGCTGCGAGGCCGGCGGCATACCGCTCCAACGCCTCCGTGGGCGGCAGGGAGTCGATGCGCGCCTGTTCCTCCTCGGGCAGCGCCGTCACCCGGACCTCCTCCTCCGGTGTCTCCACGCTCCGTGGAGCGACCAGGGAGGCGACGAAGCCATCCAGGTCCTGGGTGAAGTCGGGGTCCTCCGGCATGAAGGCCCTGATCGCCTCTTCACGGGCGTCGGCATCCAGATCCAGATCGTCCAGGATGTCGAGGGCATCCGCGAGGACCTCCCGGGCCTCCGCCTCCGTCTGGGCATCTCGGAGCTCCGTTCGGAGGTCGTCGAAGGCGCCCAGCTGAGAGATGGTCCGGACGGCCACCGAGGGGGAGATGCCGAGCCTCTCTCCGTCGTCCTGGGACAGCATGTCCGCGAGGGCGAGCAACCCGACGATCCCGAGGATGAGCGCCCCCAGGCATCCGGTGGAGCTCCGGTAGAGGGTCGAGGTCAGCTGGCCATGGGGGTGGCGCTGGTGGCGCTGAGAGGGCGCCCGGAAGGACATCCGGACCAGGAAGAGCCCGACGATGGTCCAGATGAAGACTCCCAGCCCCGACGTGAAGACGTTGAGGATCCCGATGACCGTGATGTCGATGACCAGGGCGACGAGACGGGCCCCGGGGCGGGCCAGGGGGGTGCCCAGAAGGGCCTCGTCCAGCTCGAAGGCGTCCGGTGTGATGATCGACCGGGGATCCCGGACATTCGTGGGCATGGATCAGCGCGACCGGGCCCACTGTCCGATCAGGATCCCCGCGGCCAGGCCGATCAGCCCCGCTGCGACCGCCGTCCGGGCGGGTACCCCGTCCACAGGTGCGGACGTGGGAAGATGACCCCGCGCTTCCTCGTCGGCGGCAGCCCGGATGAGGGCCAGCTCCTCCTCGAGGTCACACTGAGTGCAGGTCACGAAGCCCTTCTCCCGGGCCGTGCGATTGGGATACTCCAGGCTCCCACCGCACTGGGGGCAGGCCTCGTCGGCCGGAAGGGGGTCGACCAGGCCGTAGAGCGCGCCCTTCGAGAGGTCGAGCCGATCCGCGATGTCGTTTACGCTGTCGTCGGATTCCCAATACAGGGCATTCGCCCGTGCCTTCAGCGCCAGGTCCTCAGTTTCCATACAGCCCCCCTCTCGCGCGGTGCCCCCAGGAACCCTCAACATAGGAACGGGTTTGCTGAACACCAACGCTTGCGGGGGGGCATCGTGCGGGAGCGGAACCAGATCCTGGACTCGTTGGAACGGCTTTATCGAGAGGCGTTCCAGGCGGCGGAGGAGGAGGGCGACGCGACGGCCATGGCGGATCTGGACTTCCGTTTCCAGAGGGATCAGGTGAAGCTGGAAGTCCTCCTGGACATCCGTGATCTCCTCACGCCTCCGGAGCCCGAGACGGGATCGGAGGACACTGTCGGAGGGCTGCTCGATACCGCCCAGAAGATCAAGAAGATCAAGAACCTCACACGGCTTCGATGAAGATCTACACCCGGACCGGCGATGCCGGAGACACCGGCCTCTTCGGAGGCGGCAGGGTCTCCAAGGACCACTACCGCGTCGCCGCCTACGGCTCGGTGGACGAGCTCAACGCCCACGTGGGGTGGGCGGTGTCGTCGGTGACCGATCCGGAGATCCGGAGCTGGCTGGAGACGGTGCAGCACGACCTCTTCGCCATCGGCGCCGACCTCTCGTCCGCCCCCAGGGACGACGGTACGCGACATGACCACCTGCCGGACCTGCCCATGGGCCGGGTGGCGGAGATGGAGGGATGGATGGACGAGGCGGACGGAGAGCTCACGCCGCTCCGGAACTTCATCCTGCCCGGGGGCACGGCTGGCGCCGCGGCGCTACACGTCGCCCGGACCATCTGTCGTCGCGCCGAGCGTGCCGTGGTGCATCTGGCGACCCTGGAGCCGGTGGAGGAGGGCATCGTCGTCTACCTGAACCGCCTGAGCGACCTGTTCTTCACCCTGGCGCGCCTGGAGAACCACCGGTCCGAGGTGGACGACGTCGTCTGGCTGAAGTGAGCTGACCCGTGATCGTCCGGGACTTCATTCTCGGCCAGCCGCACGGGACCATCCGGGGGACCGTGCGGGTCCCCGACGGGCCGCCTCCCCGGACCGCCGTGGTCGTGGTCCACGGGTTCAAGGGGTACAAGGACTGGGCCTTCTTTCCCTGGCTGGCCGAACAGTTGGCCGGGGACCGCCATGCCGTGGTGACCTTCAACCTCTCGGGATCCGGGATCGGCGACGATCCACACGCCTTCACCGAGTTGGAGGCGTTCGCGGCGAACACGTTCTCGAGGGAGCAGGCGGATATCGGCCGCGTGCTGGACGCCGTGGCGGACGATCTTCTCGTCCGTCCCCCGGACCGGATCGGGCTTCTCGGACACAGCCGGGGCGGCGCCGGCGCGATCCTTCGGGCGGCGCAAGGCGGTCTCGATGCCCTGGTGACGTGGGCGGCGGTGGCGGACCTGGACCGCTGGACCCCGGAGACCCGGATGGAGTGGAAGGCGTCCGGCCGGATCTTCGTGCCCAATACCCGTACGGGACAGCAGATGCCCCTGGACGTCGGGCTGCTGGACGATTTCGAGGCCAACCGGGATCGCTTCGACGTGACGGCGGCGGCGGGGCGTGTGGCGGTTCCGTGGATGGTCGTCCACGGCACCGACGACGACACGGTGGACCCGGAGGCGGGCCGGATCCTGGCCCGGGCGGGGCCCCGCGCCCACCTCCTCCTGGTGGAGGGGGCGGGACACACGTTCGGCGCGGTGCACCCCTTCTCAGGGAGTGGGGCGGCGTTGGACGCGGCGGTGGACGCCACGCGCAGACACTTCCGCCGGCACCTGGCTCCGGACTGAGGGTGGCCGTCCCGACCCGGGAGCGGGCCGCCCACATGGCCCGCCGGCTCCTCCGGGAGGCCGTCGCTCGGGGGGTGGATGCGCCGGAGCGCCTCGACGAGGCGTTCCGGTACGCCATGGAGCCGAGGCACCGGCTTCTCGACGACGATCACGATCCCCGCTACCTGCACCCGGGCCGCACGGCGCTGGTGCTGATGGGGGACGGGGGCGTCGTGGATGGGTCCTGGATCGGGGCCGCGGTCCTGGCGGAGACCGCGTCGCCTGAACTGGCGTGGACGCCCCGAGGCGAAGCCCCCGAGTGGCTGCGTGGGTCCTGGACACGGGCCCGGGAGGTGCCCGGGCTGGAAGATCCGCGGCTGGCGGAGCGGCTCGTGACCGCCGTGCCGGAGGCCGCCACCCTGGCCCTCAGTGAGTACCTCGATCAGCTGCGGCACCTGCATCTCTGGGCCGGCGAGGACCGGGTGATCCGGGCGGCGCGTGCGGCGGAGGAGATCCTGCTGCCGGTGGCTCGACGGTCCACCCCGGTCCTGGCCCGCCGCTTCGAATGGTGGGTGCGGCGGGTGGGCCGGGGATTCAGCGCTTCGTGAAGATCATGACGACGCCGTTCCCGCCTCCGAGCCCGAAGAGGTTGCCTGCCTCGACGGGCCTGAAGAGCACCACTCTCTCGACGATCTCGGCGGGGAGATCCACGGCGTGCCGGGGGTTCGCTGCCCGGACGTTGTCCACGAAGACCACTGCCGAAACGCAGTTCGAGCGGAACATCATGCGGGCCTGTCCCGGGAGGAAGCCGATGCACAGGTCGGCGCCCTGCCGCCGGGTGATGAGCCCGGCCATGTTCTGGTTCTGCAGGAGGTCCAGCAGGTCTCTGGAGCGGTCCCGCACCCGGTCGAGCTCCTCCTCCGTGATGACGGTTCCACCCATGGCCCTGTCCATCATGTCCTCCGCTTCGACCTCCACCGTCACCGGGGGGAGCTCGATGGGTCGCTGGGACAGGGCCATCTCCACCCGGACACCCCCGGCCGACGCCACCTCGATCGACTCCTCCCGATCGCCGTAGGCGATGTGGGTCGCCTCCAGGGTGTACTGCCCGGGGAGGACCTGTCGGAAATGGAACGCACCGTCGGGCTCCGACACGACCCGGAAGCCCGTTCCCGAGAGGCCGATGGTGGCCTCCCCGATTCCTTCGCCGGTCTCCGCGTCCAGCAACCGACCGTTGACGTCCACGAGGTCCACCCGGTGCATGGGCAGGTCCAGATGGACCGGCTCGTCCTCCACGACGATCTCCCTGCGGGACGTGCCTCGATCCAGGAAGGAGGCCGTGACCGCCACCCGTTTCCCCCTGGGGAGGTCGCACGCGTGGTACCACCCGTCCGGACTGGATCTCACGATGGACTCTCCACGCTCCCCTTCGGTGTCGGGCCACGTGAACCGCACTCTGACCGAGGGAAGGCCCGTACCCGACTCGGGGTCCACCACCTGCCCCACGGCCACGCCGTCCCGGGCGGGCTCGAAGGCGCACTGCATGGCCTCGAGGGTGTGGGTGGATGGAATGGCCAGATCCGCCCCGACCGTGCGCCCCGGCCGCACCACCACCGGCGTCGGGCCCACGGACACGCCGAGACGTCCGAGCCGGGTGTGGAAGAACGCCAGGGAGTACTCCCCCGCGGGAACGTCCTCGAGGGCGAAACGGCCCAGCGAATCGGTGACGGCCTGATGGGGGGTCCCCCACAAGACCACGGCCGCATCGGGCAGCGTGGTCATGGTCGTGCTGTCGACGACGGTCCCCACCACGCGTCCGCTCTCCGGCGTCTGGGCCTGGAGACCGGATCCGCACGCTGCGCCCCCCCATAGCAGGAGGGCGAGGCTTCGGCCACGAATCCTGGTGAGGCGAATGGTCAAGGGAAGACGGGGTGCCGTGGAACCTGTCGCTCGACGGATATTATACGCTGCGACGCCCGGTACCATGTCAAATCCTCTTGCCAGGCTCCGGGAGTCCGTCGATAATCAGTCCCCGTGTGCCGGGGCCCGCCACAGGACGCCTACCAGGGGAGAGGAGTTCCCAAGTGACGTATATCATCACCGAGCCGTGCATCGACACCAAGGACGCCAGTTGCGTCGAGGTCTGCCCGGTGGATTGTATCTACGAAGGGGATGACCAGTTCTACATCCACCCCGACGAGTGCATCGATTGCGGTGCATGCGAGCCCGAATGTCCCGTTCAGGCGATCTTCCCCGATACGGACGTCCCCCAGGAGTGGACGAACTACATCGAGAAGAATCGGGCCCACTTCGACTGAGGT
>Ga0316576_10002729_pt1 | contig 10109 bp, 7 predicted proteins | sample S0NA_FD_203075 | JGI IMG/M metagenome (GOLD analysis project Ga0316576, IMG submission 203075) | Rhizosphere microbial communities from salt marsh grasses in Alabama, United States - S0-2_050615r3r5 | ecosystem: Host-associated > Plants > Roots > Rhizosphere | place: USA: Alabama | collected... | reverse complement strand
GACCGTCGGCTGGGCGGAGCCGAGGTAGACATAGAGACCGCCGAAGCGCGACGTCGTGGGGTCCTGGATCGTGAAGCTGTGGCTGTTGCCGGCCAGCTTCACCGCGGTGACGATGGCCCCCTCGACCTCGACGCGTGCGCCGTAGGCCGGGCGGCCCGGAGCTGCCGGATCCCGCAGCGCAGGAATGGAGATGCGCTGCGCGGACCCGGGACCGCCGTCCCCGGGGCTGACCGAGGCGCAGGCCGGCAGCGCCGACTGCAGCGCGCCCTGGCAGTCGCCGCAGCCGGCGCAGGCGTAGGTCTCGCCGCCGAGCTCGAGCCACGCGTTTCGGCAGGCGCTCCCCTCGCCGTCCACACACATCCTGATCGGGGTACCGTTCGGGCAGCTGGCGCTCTCGGTGCAGCGCGTCTCGCCGGCCGCGCCGCAGCCTGCCCAGCCGCCGACCGCGGTCAGCAGCAGGAGCAGGCGTGCGATGGGGGGGATCTCGATCGGCACCGGGGTCATGGGGGCTCTCCTCTCCGTGCGTCACTGGAGGGGGCCAGCTGTCCCCCAGAGGTCGCGCCCAAAAGTGCCGCGATGTAACCGCCTGATCTTGTTGGGCCGGCAGAAGGCCACTCTCCCCACCTGCGCTGGCCGCTGCGACGCGGGAGACCGGGGCAGGCCGGCAACTGCACCTCACCGCCTGTCGCACGGCCGTGCGCAACCCCCTGGATTCGGGCGGCCGGTGACCGGCACGTGCGATGCATCCTTGTGGCGCGGAGGGTTGCCCATGCGAACCGCGCTCGTCTGTGTGCTCGCCATCACCGTCGCCCCGATCCACGGCGCCGCCCGCGCCGAGAGGGCGAAGACCCCGCTGCAGGGCCTCGCCAGCGAGATCCACACCACCTTCCAGCCGCTGCTCTGGAGCGGCCGCACCACCCGGCTGCTCGTCAGCGGGGAGGGGAAGGTCAGCATCGAGGGCGAGGGCGGCTCGGCGCTCGACGCGTCGGCCCGGAGCGCGCTGCGCGCGGCCGGCGAGCGCCTCCACCGGCGCTACGGCGGCCGGCGCGTCTTCTCGGTGGTGGGCTCCGGGGACACCCTGCATGTCCACGTCGGGAGCTCGTCGCGCAGCAGCCGCAAGGGGGTGCACAACCTCTCCGTGGAGGGCACCGGCGGCGACCCGCGCTCCGTGTCCCACGTGCTCTTCAGCGCCGGGGGAGGCGCTCTTCGCACGCGGGGCCGCTCCGCGGACGGTCTGGGGATGCGGGTCCTGCTCGGCGTGGACGGCCGCCAGTGGACCAAGCAGATCCGGTCGGACGGGGCGTTCCGCGTGATCAAGCAGACGCGGTCCGGCCGCAGCGGGGGCGAGGTCCAGGTCCCCGCGCCGGGCGGTGGGGCGGCCATCCGCATCAGGCCCGACGGAAAGCAGGTGCCCCTGTCCGCCGAGCGGGCGCGCGCGTCCTACCGCTGGCTTGGCCCTCGCCGGACCCGCTGATACGCCCTGATACGCCCCGGATACGCCCGGGCCCCGGGGCCGCCCGTGTGATCCCGCGTCGTTTCAACCGCCGCCTGCTGGCACGGGCCGTGCTTAACGCACGACGAACCCTGGAAAGGAACCGATCATGAAACGTGCGTGCATCATCCTGGTCCTCGGCTTGCTCCTCGTCCCCGCGGCGGCCCAGGCCAAGCGGAGCGACTTCATCGGCACCTGGCGCGACTCGAGCCCGGGCGTCGCGGTCTGGCAGATCCAGGTCACCTCGACCTACGAGGTCTGGGTCAACAACACGATCCACGCCGGGACGCTCGTCACCTACGGCACCAGCGGTGCGCCCGACGGCCACACCACGGCGAGCATCGTGGTCCACTCGGGCTCGACGACCACGACGCTGGTCATCGGGCTGGGCACCCTCGTCAGCCCCGCGGACACGAGCAAGCTCTGGGGCATGACGCTCGTGGACCTCGCCAACCTGAACAGCGACGGCAACACGCACAAGTACCAGACGTTCTACCGCTACATCCCGGTCAAGCGCACGCTGCCCGGGCCGCTGCCCATTGCCCCCTGATTGCTGTCGGTCGCGCCCCGGCTCCTGCTATGATGCGCGGCCAATGCACAAGAGCCTCGAAGCGGCGGAGCGGGCCCTGGCGGCCGGGGGCTGGAGCGAGGCGCTCGTGCCCCTGCTCGCCGCCTTCGGTGAGCGCCGCGCCCCGGAGCTCGCCGAGCTGATCGAGGAGGTCTCCGAGCTCGCCCGGCAGCGGCTGCCGGAGCTCGCCCCGGACAAGCGCGAGGCGATGCAGAAGGAGTGGCTCGCGCTCGAGGCCCGTCGGCGGCCCGAGGACGTGCCGCGGCTGCTGCGGGCGCTGACCCGGACGCACTGGCGCTCCACCGACGCCCTGGCCCGTGCGCGTCGCTTCGCCCGCCGGCCCCCCGACCCCCGCGTGCCCGCGCTGCTCGTGGATCAGCTGCTGCACCCCCCGTTCACCGCCGGCTCGTCCAGGCCCTTCTGGCAGCAGGTCCTCGAGCTCGTCGAGCGGCACGCCGACCCGCGGACCGCCGATCTGCTGCGCGGTTGCATGGGCCGGCTGCCCCGGGTGCTGGTGCGCCGGGAGCAGCGGCAGATGCGGACCTGGCTCCTCGGCCGGGCCGCCGAGACCCTCGAGGCGGTGGAGCGGGCGCTCACGCCGCCGCCGGTCCTGCCCGCCGCGGCGGCGGAGCGGGTGGCGCGCTGCCGCGTGATCGTCGAGAAGCGGAGGCGGGTCGGCGCCGAGCTGCTCGAGGCCGTCCTCGCCGACCCCGGAGACGACGGCACCCGCGCGGTCCTCGCCGACCACCTGCAGGAGGCGGGCGATCCCCGCGGGGAGCTCATCGCGCTGCAGCTGGCCCACGCCGCCGGAGGCGGCGACCCCGCCTCGCTGGAGCGCGAGCGCCAGCTGATCCGCCGCCACCGCGCCGAAGCGCTCGGTCCGCTGCGCGAGGTGCTGGAGCCGGAGCGCTGCGTGCTGGAGCGCGGCTTCCTGTCCCAGGCCTGGCTCCGGCGCGGCGTGCCGGCCGAGGCGGTGCAGGAGGTCGTGGGCAGCCCCTGGTGGAGCACGGTCCGCGCGATCCACGGGCCGTGGAGCGAGCTCGAGCCCCTGGTCCGGCACCCGGTGATGCGCGGGCTGCAGCACCTCTCCACCACCAACGAGGTCTTCGGCGCCCGGCGGCTCGCGATCACCTCGCTCACCGTGCCCGGCCCCGACTTCGACCTCACCTCGTCGAGGCGCGCGCCCCGGCGCTACCTCGCCGTGCTCGAGCCACGTGACGTGGCGCGGATGGCGAGCGCGCGCACCTTCCGCGGGCTGGAGCACCTCGGGCTGGGGATGCCGCTCGAGGAGCCCGAGGGGCACCTGGCCTTCTTGCGGCAGATCGGCTGGGTCAAACGGCTGCGCCGGATCACCCTCTTCGCCGACGCGCTGAGCCACGCGCCGCTCGAGACGTGGGCCCTGGCGCTGGCCTGGATCCCGGGGCTGCGCACGATCTGCGTCGAGCGCAGCGCGCGGGAGTGGGCGCTGGTCCTCTCTGGCGGCGGGCGCGGCCGCTGGACGGCCCTCGATCTGCTCACCACGCCGTCGTGGCTGGGAAACCTCTGGCCCGCCGTGGAGGCGGCGGTGGGCCTGGGCGCGCGGCGCGTGACGCTGCGGATCGCGCCGGCGCCGCGGCCCGCGCACCAAAAGCGCGTGGACAGGCTGCTCGCGGGCGCGCCCGGGCTGGGCGTGACGCTAAAGGGGCCGCCCCCCTGCATGGTCCGGCTCGAGGGCACCCCCTCCGTCGGGGACGGGTGGCGCTGGCTGCCGCAGAGCTGACAGGAGAGCAGATGGACGAGGCGATCCGCAAGCTGAAGGCAGGCGACTGGGAGGGGGGGCTCGGCGCGCTCAACGCGCTGTGGGCCGAGACGCGCTGCCCGGGCCTGGCCGCCGAGATCGAGCGGCTCTCGGCCCACGCCCTGGCCTCGCGCCCGCCCCTCGAGCTGCCCGACACCGGGCCCAGGGCCGCGGCGCGCAAGGCGCTGCAGACCGCCTGGGAGAAGCGCTGCGCCGAGGGCGCCCTCGTCGGGCTCGAGCGCCTGCTGGCCGTGATCCGCGAGGGCACGGTCCCGGACATCCGCGCTCGCTTCGATCGCCTGCGCGAGCGCGCGCCCGACCCGCGCGTCACCCTGCTCGTCGAGCGGTTCGCGAGCGAGCTGCACCTGCGGAGCGACCAGGCCCGCGCGATGTGGACCGCCTTCTTCAGGCTGGTGGTCCACACCGGCGACCCCCGGGCGCGCCCGCACCTCGAGCGGCTCGCCGGGCTGGCGCGCGAGGTCCTCGCGAAGAGCTACGAGCCCTTCGAGGACTACCTCGTGCAGCAGGTGCCCAGGGTGCTGGAGAAGCTGCCCGCGGCCGGCGCCTTCGCCGGGCTGGAGCAGCTGCGGGCCGAGGTGGACGCGCTGCTCGCCGCGCCCTTCGCCGAGGTCGCCGCGCCCAAGACCCCGGTGGAACGGCTCGAGGCCCAGGTCCTCGAGCGACCATCGGATCTCGACGCGATCCGGGTCTGGGCCGACGCGCTCCTCGAGGCCGGTGATGACCGCGGCACCTTCGTCACGCTGCAGCTCACCGCCGAGGAGCGCCCGCTCACGGCCAAGGAGGCCAAGCTCGAGGCCCGGCTGCTCAAGGCGAACCGGCTGAGCTGGCTCGGCCAGGCCGGCGCGATCCTCGAAACCAAGACGGCGACCTTCCGCCGCGGCCTGCTCGACTCGGCGCTGCTGAAGAAGAAGGCCAGGCCCGCGGACCTCGGGGCCCCGGAGCTGCGCCCGGTGGCCCAGCTCTGGGCGCCCGCGCCCGCGCTCCTCGGCCACGAGAACCTGGTCTCGCTCCGCCGGCTCGGGCGCTGCGCCGTGCCCGACCCGCGCTCGACGACCGGGCCGGTGGGCTTCGACTACCCGGGGTTCCATTGCTTCGGGTGGGAGGAGTCGCTGGAGCTGACCCGGCTCGGCCTCCCGGGGATCACGCACCTCGAGACGTCGCTCCCCGAAGACCTCGATCTCACCCCCGCGCTGCGGGCCTTCCCCGGGCTGCGCACGCTGCTGCTCAGCGGCTGGATCCGCCCGAACATCGCCGCCTTCAAGCCGGTCTTCCCCCTGCTGGGCGGGATCGAGACCGTGATCCTCCTCGACATCATGGACTCGCGCGAGGCGGACGACGCCTTCTTCGTCGACCAGCTGCCGCGAAGCGACGTGCACTTCGTCTACGGCGGGGGCGAGGTCTACCGCAGCTACCTGCGGCGCGACGGTGAGCTCCACGCCGTCTTCACCGACACGTCGACCAAGGGGGGCTTCGTCAACGACCGCGTCGACGACCTCCAGCGCTGGCTCGACATCCGCATGCGCTTCTTCTCCCGGATGCCGGCGGTGAGCTCGCTCTCGTTCCGCCAGCGCTCGCCCTGGTCGCCGCAGAACATCGAGGCCGTGGCCCGCCGCACGGCCCACCTGAAGAACGTCACGCTGCCCGTGGGGAAGAAGGGCCCGTCGTAGCTCGCGCTCCGATCAGCGGATGTTGTTGATCGAGCTCTTCGCCGTGTCGTGCTTGGTCTTCATGATGTTGGAGACCATGGTGAACTGCCGGTTCTCGTGGCTGATCTTGTTCTGCAGCTGGAGGTACTGCAGGTTGAACGACGTCTGCATCTCCTGCATCTGCTTCGTGGCGTCGAGCAGCTCCTGCTGGCCGCTCTGCTGCTGCGCCGGCGTGCAGGCGCCGGCCCTGGACTTGCAGCGCGCCTGGGCCGCGCGAAGCTTGCCCACGCGAGCCTGCAGCGCGGCGACCCGGGCCGCTCCCTGCGCGGCCGTGGCCGCCGCCGCGGCGATCTGCGGGTGCTTCGCCAGCACGCCCTGGCGCAAGACGTAGCGCAGCACGGCGTCGAGGCTCACCGCGCGGCTTCCCCCGCGCAGGCTGCCGACCAGCTTGCGCCACGGCGCCACGGACTCGGCGAGCTTCCCCGAGCGCATCAGGTTGATCTGCGCCTGCACGTCCTGCTTCTGCGCCGGGGTCAGGTTGAGGAGCGCCCTCTCGCCGATCCCCGAGCTGTCGATGAGCAGGCGCGCCATGTCGATCTTGCCGCCCTTCATCGGCAGGGCGGTCAGCGTCACGTGCCGGTGGGCGGCGTCCACCGGCAGCCGCGTGTGCGGCACCACCGCGGCCACCTGAGGCGCGGGGGTTCCCCTGGCCAGGGCCCCGGGCCCGACGGCAAACGTCGCGATCACAAACACCCAGATGTGGTCTCTCATGGCAGCGCTCCGCTTTCGATGAAGTGGGGACTGTACCACCGATGTGATTCTGCGCGGCGGCAGGTCTGACAGCGGCGCTTACTTTGATATAGTCGGTCCGGGAGGCGAGAGATGAGCCTGAACGTCGGTGGGATCTTCGTCCGCACGAGCGACCGGGGCGCGGTGGTCGAGGTGATCAGGCGCCACTTCCTCGGCCTGGGGGCGCGGCCGCTCTCCGCCGAGCTCGACCCGCTGGACCTTCCCCCGCTCTCGGTGCAGAAGACCGGCAAGCTCGGCTACGTGGTCTGCCCGGCGGCCCCGGACGCCGACGGCGAGACCTGGGTCGCGGTCTACGACAGCGAGCGCTACCACGGCAGCGACGAGCTGGCCCGCGTTCTGGCCCGGGAGCTCGACGCGCTCGTGCTGATCTACAGCTTCAGCGGCGTGGTGGACATGGCCGCGCTGCGCGGCCACCAGGGGCGCACCGCGCAGGCGCGGGCCGGGTTCGCCGACACGGACGACTGGGACGAGGTGGAGGTCGCCGTGGCCCGTCTGCCCTTCGGCTTCCTCTACTACAACCAGCTCAAGGGGAGAAAGACGCCGCTCGAGGGGTTCGAGATCTTCGGCTTCGAGGAGATGCCGTTTTGCGAGGGGCGCGAGTACCGCGGCCCGAGCGCGGAGGAGCGCCGGGCGCTGACGGTCGTCGCCGACGTCGAGGCCCTCGCCGCGGCCGGCGACCTGGCGGCCGTGCGCCGGGCCTACGACGAGAACCCCGGGGAGCGCCACGATCTGCTGAGCAAGGTCACCGACGCGGTCAGGAGCGGGAGCTTTGGCGAGCTGGACACCAGCGAGGAGCAGGCGCGCCGCGCCGCCGTGGTCCTCGGCATGGCCGAGGAGCTGCTCGTCGATCCGTCGCTCTACTGGCGCGTAAAGACCGTGGCGCGCTGCGCGTTCCTGTTCGGGGAGCGCTCGCTGTTCCGCCGCGCGGCGGAGCTGCTCGGCCCCCGGGCCCGGGGGCTCGAGGGGCTCGCCCTGCAGCTCTACGCCAAGCAGCGCTTCGCCGACGCCGTCGAGGTGCTCCGCGTGGTCACCGCCGCCGATGGCGCCCCGCTCACCGCGTGGAACAACCTGGCCCACGTGCTCTGCTTCGTGCCGGAGCTCCCCCCCGACGCCGCGACGCTGCTCGCCGCCTGCGAGGCCCACGGCAAGGCCAACGCGAGCGTCTACCACAACAGCGCCTGCGTCTGGGTCCGGCTCGGCGAGCGCGAGCGGGCCCTGGAGGCGGTGCGCGGCGCCGTGGAGGCCGGCTACCCCCAGCTGGACCGGATGCGCGAGGACGAGATCCTCGCCCCGCTGCGCGAGGACCCGCGCTTCGCCGCGGCCTTCGAGGCGCCGGTCGCCGTGGATCTCGACGAGCTGGTGGTGACCAAGGAGCACCGCGGCAGGACCCACGTGCTCCAGCGGCCGGTGCTGGCCCTCGAGTACTACCTCGAGCCGCTGGGGACCGACGTGGTCGGTCCGGCCATCGCCGCGGCGCTCGAGGCATACCTCGCCGACATCCCGACCGACGCGCTGCAGAGCGTGCGGCGAAACGGCCCCTGGAAGACGCTCGCCAGGAGCGCGCGGACCCGCGACCTGAACCGGCTCAAGCGGGCCGAGGCGAGCCACTTCGTCAGCATCGACTACCGCGGCGCCACCGACGAGGGCGGCGGCGCCCCCACCGAGTACGGCGTGCACGTGGAGGTCTGGGGCGAGGACGAGGACTTCGGCGACCACGATCACGTGCCGGTGGTGACGTTCTGGTTCCCGGCGGCCCTCGGCCTGGGCGACGTGGACGCGGTGGAGGCGCGCTTTCTCCGCTACGCGGCGTTGATGCCGGTGGAGGCGGGGGGCTGCGGCCTGCGGGTCATGCTGCGAAAGAGCGACTACGTCGAGACCTGGTGGGAGAGCCACCTCCTCTCCCGGCAGCTCGACCGCTTCCTCGGCTCCGAGGAGAACCCGTGGCGCGAGTGGAGCGCCGGCTGCGCCACCGGCGCGATGTGGCTGACCCTGCTCTCCGGCCCGCTGGTGGAGAAGCTCGGCGGCCGCGCGGCGCTGGCCGAGGCCGTGGCGCCGGCCTGGATCGAGGAGGTGGGCGAGGGGGTCTGCATCCGCGCCTCGCTGCGCCCGGGCCTGGGCCTCGCGCCGAGGCCCCGGGACCTCGGGCTGCTGCCCCGGGTCGCCCGGGCGCTCTTGCCGATCACCCCACGGCACGAGCACGAGCAGGCCGCCGCCGAGGCCGAGGCGCACTACGCGCGGCTGTGCGAGCTGCCGGACGGCCCCTACGACAACGGCCCGCCCGTGGTGCCGGACCCGGCGCTGCGTGGCGCGGAGAAGGCGGGCGGAGCGGGGGGCCAGCTCGCCTCGAAGAGCGCGCCGGCCAAGAAGAAGGCGCCGGCCAAGAAGAAGGCGCCGGCGAAGAAGAAAGCGCCGGCCAAGAAGAAAGCTCCGGCCAAGAAGAAAGCTCCGGCCAAGAAGAAAGCTCCGGCCAAGAAGAAAGCTCCGGCCAAGAAGAAGGCGCCGGCGAAGAAGAAAGCGCCGGCCAAGAAGAAGCGCTGAGGTCAGCGCGCCGGGGGCGTCAGCGCCACGCTCCGCAGCATTGGACGCCAAGGGTCGTTTTCGAGGGCGAGCCAGGGGTGCCCCCCGTCCAGCGTCACCAGGTACAGGCCGGACTCGTCGGTCAACATCGGCGACCGGGGTGCGTGGGCGCGGATCGGCAGACGCTCCACCGCGCCCCCCGTCTTGGGAGCTGACTTCAGGCGGGCGTCGGGGGTTCTTGTGGTCCAGTACACGCGATCGCCCTGGACCGCGACCCGCACCGGACCGTCGCGGTCCTGCGCGACGACCCCGGGCGCTCCGCCGCGCAGGGGCACCCGCTCGATGGCGTCGCGGCAGGCGAGGTAGAGGTGCGTGCGGTCCGCCGCCACGTCGCGGGGCGCGCAGACCCGGGCGAGCTCGCGCGCCGCGGGCAGCGGCGAGCTGTGGCTGCAGCGACATCCCGGGGCGAGCAGCGCGGCCGCCGCGATCGCCCAGCGCAGGCGCGTGGCGGGGCGCACGGCTATTCGGTGGACCAGTAGCCGCCCGAGGCGTCGCGGCAGCGGCCCTCGGCGCAGAAGGTCTGGGCCGGGCAGCGCTGGCCGCAGCCGCCGCAGTGACGCCGGTTGCGGTAGGTGTCGATGCACTTGCCGCCGCACACCGCGTGCCACGAGGTCGCGTTGCACGCGCCGACCTTGGGCACGGGCTTGTCCATGTCCTTGCGCGCCGCGCAGGCCTTCTCGTGCCCGAGCTTGCAGGCCCGCTCGTAGAGCGCCTTGGCCTTGGCGATGTCCTTGGGCGCGCCCTCGCCCCGGCGGTAGCGCAGCGCCGCGACGAAGCAGCCCACACCCGAGGCCAGATCGCAGCTCTTGACGAACAGGGCCTGGGCCTGCTTCTCGTCCCGGGCCACCCCGCGGGCCATCGTGTAGCAGTCCGCGAGCCGCGCGCAGCCCCAGGCGTACTTCTGATCGCAGGCCTTCTGGAAGTAGCCAAAGGCCTTCGCCGGATCCTTGGCTACCCCGTCGCCGGCGAAGTACATGTTGCCGAGGTTTGTGCAGGCCCGGCCGCCGCCGCCGTCGCAGGCCTTGACGAGCACCGCCATCCCCTGCTTCACGTCCTTCGTCACCCCCCGGCCCTTGACGTAGGATTCGCCGAGGTTGCCGCAGGCGCTCAGGTCCCCCAGGTCGCACCCCTTCTTCGAGGTGGTGAAGGCGGCCGCCAGGTCCTTGGGGAAGCCGGCGACGCCGTGGAGCTGGGCCGCGCCGACGAGTCGGCAGCCCA